>JAESFK010000045.1_pt1 | contig 181974 bp, 166 predicted proteins | sample 9269391 | NCBI WGS metagenome assembly JAESFK01 (sample SAMN14506231, study PRJNA617097) | algae metagenome | isolation source: Drouetiella hepatica UHER 2000/2452 and co-occurring heterotrophs from... | place: Slovakia: Slovak Paradise National Park, Hrabusice, Kosice Region | collected... | reverse complement strand
CCTACCGTTGCAGTTCTTCCCGCCGCCTCCCGGCGGCGCCACCCCACCCCGGCGACCTCCGGTCGCCGACCCTCCCCCTCGAGGGGAGGGTGCCCCCCTTGCCCCTCGCCCCTCCCCGGCCCGATAAGGAGCACCGCCCCCCGAGCCGAGGCCCCCGCCCGATGACGACCGCCGGCATTTCCGAGGACGACGGCCTGGCGCGCTACGGCGCCCTGGCGCGGCAGATCCTCGACGCCGCTGAGGCCGAGGGCTGGCCGGCCGGACACCGCCTCGCCGAGCCGCGCCTCGCCGAGCGGCTGTCGGTCTCGCGCACGCCCGTCCGCAAGGCCCTCGAGCTCCTCGAGCGCTGCGGCCTCGCCCGCCGCTCGGAGAAGGGCGGGCTCGAACTCGCCGCCGAGCCGGGCTCGCCCGGCTTCGACCGCTCCCGCCTGCCGGGCTCGGCCACCGGCGAGCTCGCCCGCACCCTCGTCGCCGAGCGCTTCGCCGGGATCATCGGCGAGCAGATCACCCAGGCCGAGCTCGCCGCCCGCTACGGCCTCTCCCGCGCCGCCGCGCTCGAGGTGCTGGAGGCGCTGAGGCGCGACGGCCTGATGGAGCGCTCGGAGGGCCACCACTGGGTGTTCACGCCGGGCCTCGTCGACGAGGCCTCGTTCGTCGAGAGCACCCGCTTCCGCATGCTGATCGAGCCGGCCGCCCTCGCCGAGCCGGGCTTTTCCGCGAACCCCAACCGCCTCGAGGCGCTCCGCCGCCAGCACGCCGCCGTGCTCGCCGAGGATCCCTCGGTGCCGCCGCGCCTCGGCGAACTGATGGAGCTCGACGCCGAGTTCCACGCCTTCCTCGGCGACTCATCCGGCAACCGCTTCCTCGCCGCCGCGATCCGCCAGCACACGGAGCTCCGCCGCGTCGGCGAATACCACCGCCAGGCGATGCGCGACCGCGTCCATGAGGTCTTCGCCGAGCACCTCGCCATCCTCGACGCCATCGCCGCTGGCGACCTCGCCGCCGCCGCCGCCCGCCTCAAGGCCCACCTCGCCGCCAGCCTCGACCGCCGCCCCACCTTCGCCAAGGTGCGCGCCCTCGCGTTCCGGCGACTGACGCGGCGGTGAGAAGGGGAAGAGGCACGACGCACCCCAATTCCCCTTCTCCCACCGGCCGGTGGGAGAAGGTCCCGGCAGGGGGATGAGGGCCGCACCGCAAAGCGGTGCGGAAGCAGTGAGCTCGGCGCCCACCGTCACCCCGCGCGGCTCCGCCGCGCGCGCTCACCCGCCCTTCGGGCACCCTCTCCCACCCTGCGGGCGGGAGAGGGGGGCAGAGCGTCGCCGGAGCATCCCCACCCCGCCTTGCCTCCCCCCGGCCCCCCTCGCATACTCGGCACTGCCGCCCGTGCCGCTCCCGCACCGGCCGCTTCCGGGGACTCCGTCCATGCCGATGCGCCGCCTCGCCCTCGCCGCCGCCCTCACCGCCACCCTCGCCCTCCCGGCGCTCGCCGCCGACCCGATTAAGGTCGGCGCGGTGCTGCCGTTCTCCGGCGGCCTCGAGCTGTTCGGCGGGCAGGCGAAGCTCGGGCTGGACCTTGCGGCCGCCGAGATCAACGCGGCCGGCGGCATCCTCGGCCACCCCGTCGAGATCCTCTACGAGGACGACAAGACCGACCCGAAGGCCGCCGTCGAGGCGACGCGCAAGCTGATCCAGCGCGACGACGTGCTCGCCCTCGTCGGCCCGATCACCTCCAACAACCGCGACGCCATGGCGCCGACGCTGGAGCGGGCGAAGACGCCGCTCCTCTATGCCACCAACTACGAGGGCGGCGCCTGCAGCCGCTACATCTTCTCCTTCAACACCGTGCCGAACCAAGAACTCGCGAAACTCCTGCCCTACATGAACAAGGAGTTCGGCTCGACCTACTTCATGTTCGGCGCCGACTATGTCTGGCCGCAGAAGATGTTCGAGACGGCGAAGGGCATCGTCTCCGGCCTCGGCGGCGAGACGCTCGGCGAGGAGTTCACCCCCTGGGGCGTCAAGGAGTTCGCCCCCGTCGTCCGCCGCATCGCCGACACGAAGGCGAAGGTGCTCGTGTTCGCGCTGCCGGGCGGCGACGGCATCACCTTCATCAAGCAGGCCGAGGACTTCGGGCTGCTGAAGGACACCACCGTCGCCTTCCTCGGCTTCGCCGAGACCTATCTCGGCGCCTTCGGTGAGGGCAAGGGCCAGAACATGTTCGTCGCCGTGCCGATGGTCGCCGGCAGCGATGACCCGAAGGTCAAGGCCTTCGTGGACAAGATCAAGGCGTCCGGCGGCACCACCGTCTCCCACTATGTCTTCACCCACTACAACGCCCTGATGGCGATGAAGGCGGCGATCGAGAAGGCCGGCAGCGTCGACAAGGAGAAGATGATCAACGCGATGGAGGGCCTCGTCCTCGACAGCCCGACCGGGCCGGTGACGATCGGCAAGGACCACCACGTGACGATGAACATGTTCCTGGCGAAGACCGAGGGCGACGGGCTCGTCACCGTCGAGGCACTCGGCGAGATCGCCCCGGAGCCCGGCTGCCCCTGAGGCGCCGGCGCTCCTCTTGGACGGGAGGCCCACCATGCTCGACCGCGTCCCCGAGAAGGGGCTGATCGACCAGCTCCGCGACATGCTGCCGATCTCTATCGGCGACGTGCCGATCGGCCACCGCCGCACCGGCCTCGTCATCGTCGACGAGGTGAACGGCTTCGCCACCGTCGGTCGCGGCCCGCTCGCGCCGCCGGAGGAGAACCCGCAGGTCACCCAGATGATCACCGAGACGGACCAGCTGGCGCGGGCCTATTCCGCCCGCGGCTGGCCGATCCTCTGCTTCCTCGACACCCACGAGCCGGACCGGCCGGAGCCGCCCTACCCGCCCCACTGCATCCGCGGCACCGGCGACGAGAACCTCGTGCCCGAGCTCGAGTGGCTCAACTTCGATCCGCACGCGACGATGATCCGCAAGGACTGCATCAACAACTTCGTCGGCTCGATCCGCCCGGACGGCTCGAACGCCTTCGTCGAGTGGGTGAACGTCCACAAGCTGCAGGAACTCGTCGTCGTCGGCATCTGCACCGACATCTGCGTCATGGACCTCGTGCTCACCGCCCTGTCGGCGCGCAACCACCGCTGCTTCACGCACCTGGAAGACATCATCGTCCACGCCGACGGCTGCTCGACCTATCATCTGCCGAAGGAAGTGGCGCTGGAGATCGGCCTCCCCGGCCACGCCGCCCACCCGCAGGACGTGACGCACTACATGGGCCTCTACTTCATGGCCTCGCGCGGGGCGGTCCTCGCCGACCGGCTGGTGCTGCCGGAGGGGTGAGGTGCGAGGGCGCCGTGGGGCATGATCGCGATCCATGCGTGACCCCACCCGCCCCTTGAGGGGGCGGGTCGGCGACCGCAGGTCGCCGGGGCGGGGTGGCGCCGCCGGCAGGCGGCGGAAAGAACTGCATCCATGACCCTTCGTGCCGTCATCGCCCTCACCCGGCTTGACCGGGTGATTGACCGGGCGATCCACGCGGCAAGTCGAAACGAGAGCCGCATCCATGGCTTGGATGCCCCGGTCAAGCCGGGGCATGACGGTGGAGAGGGTCGTGAGCCGTCTGGATGGCGAAGAAGCCCGATCGGTGCCTGATCGTTCGATCGGCCCTCTACATGAGGGTGAGCCCCTCCTCCGGCTCACCGCCCTCACCCGCCGCTTCGGCGGGCTCGCGGCCGTAGACGGCGTCGACCTTGCGCTACCCGAGGGCGGGCTCCTCTGCCTGATCGGCCCGAACGGCTGCGGCAAGACCACGCTGTTCAACCTGATCACCGGCGAGTTGGCCCCCACGACGGGCGAGATCCACTTCGCCGGCGCCCGCATCGACGGCCTGAAGCCGTTCGCGGTCGCGCGCCGCGGCATCCTCAGGAAGTTTCAGGTCCCCGGCGTCTACGCCGACCTCTCCGTCGCCGAGAACCTCCGCATCGCCGCCCATTCCCGACGGCTGCGGCAGGGCTCGCCCTTCTCCCGCGCCGTCGGCGGCGACCGCGACGCCCCTCCCTTCTCCCGGCATCAGCCGGGAGAAGGTGGCCCGAAGGGCCGGATGAGGGCCGCGCCGCAGAGCGGCGCGGAAACCGCGGAAGATGCCGCTCCCGCGGAAACCGCCGAGGCTGCCGCTCCCGCGCAAACGCGCGGGCCCTCATCCGGCGCTGCGCGCCACCTTCTCCCACCTCCGGGTGGGAGAAGGGAAGACATCGGCACCCAACTCACCCCCGCCGCCCTCCTCGACCTCGTCCGCCTCTCCCACCGCCGCTCCGTCCTCGCCGCCGACCTCCCCCACGGCGAGCGGCAGTGGCTGGAGATCGCCATGGTGGTCGCAGCCGGCCCCCGGCTGATGCTGCTCGACGAGCCGACGACCGGCATGACGGCGGCGGAGACCCACGCCACCGCCCGCCTCGTCCGCGACCTGCACGCGGAGACCGGCGTCGCCGCCATCGTCATCGAGCACGACATGGCCTTCGTCGCCGACCTCGCCGCTGCGACCGCTTTCATGCTGCGCGGCCGCATCGCGCTTCAGGGCTCCTTCGACGAGGTCCGCGCCGCCCCCCTCGTCCGCGACGCCTATCTCGGCGCCGCCGTGTAGGCCCTTCATCCCTTGGCGGCGTGAACAACGGCGGTGCACCCCTTCCTTCTCCCACCGCCAGGTGGGAGAAGAGCCTGCCCCGGACTTGATCCGGGGTGGCCCAAAGGGCCTGATGAGGGCCGCGCCGCCAAGCGGCGCGGAAAACGCCTCGCCCGCCCGCCCGACGAGGAGCACACACGATGGCCAAGGCGTTCGCGTCGACCGGCGACATGGCGGAGAAGACCGTCTCCTTCACGGAGGTCGGCCCTGGCCTCTACGCCTACACGGCGGAGGGCGACCCCAACACCGGCGTCATCGTCGGCGACGACGCCGTCATGGTGGTCGACGCCCAGGCGACGCCGGCCATGGCGAACCGCGTCATCGAGAAGATCCGCACGATCACCGACAAGCCGGTGAAGTACGTGGTGCTGTCGCACTACCACGCGGTGCGTGTGCTCGGCGCCTCGGCCTATGGGGCGAGCGAGATCGTTGCCTCCGACACCTGCCGGGCGATGATCCACGAGCGCGGCCAGGAGGACTGGGATTCCGAATTCGGCCGCTTCCCGCGCCTCTTCCAGGCCGCCGAGACGATCCCGGGCCTCACCTGGCCGACGCTCACCTTCTCCGGCCGCATGACGATCTATCTCGGCCAGCGCCGCGTCGACCTCCTCCACCTCGGCCGCGCCCACACCGCGGGCGACATCGTCGCGTGGGTGCCCGATGCGGCCGTGATGTTCTCCGGCGACATCGTCGAGTACCGCTCCGCCTGCTACTGCGGCGACGGCCACTTCCGCGACTGGCCGGGCACGCTCGACGCCATCGCCGCGCTGCGCCCCGCCGCCCTCTCCCCCGGCCGCGGCGACGCCCTCGTCGGCGAAGCGAAGGTCGCCGAGGCGATCGCGCTCACCCGCGACTTCCTCGCTTCCACCTACGAGCCGGTGGCCAGGGTCGCCGCCCGCGGCGGCTCGCTGAAGGAGGCCTGGGACGCCTGCCGCGCCGCCTGCGACCCGAAGTTCGCCGATTACGCCATCTACGAGCACTGCCTGCCCTTCAACGTCGCCCGCGCCTTTGACGAGGCGCTCGGCATCGACACCCCGCGCATCTGGACCGCCGAGCGCGACCGGCAGATGTGGGCGGCCCTGCAGGGCTGAGCGGACCCGGCGCCGGCGCGCCGGACCGTCACCAAATTGGTATCCGACTTTCTCTAGAATGGACCTACCGCGCCGACCACTTGCCGCCTCTGATGGCGGAATGGCGCGCGTTTCCCAGGGGACGGGGGAGCGGGCGCGTGCCCGCGGCCGCCGCGCCCCGGGTCCCGGCGCGCCCCGGCGCGCCTTTCGGAGGGGAGGTTCCGACACCATGACGACCGTTCGCGCCACGCTGATCGCCACCACTGCCCTCGGCTTCGTGCTGTCGGCCGGCTTCACCGCCGCCCAGGCCGAGACGCTGCGCCTGCTCACCTGGGGAGGCTACGCCCCCGACAAGGTGATCGAGCTCTTTGAACAGAAGTATCCCGACATCGACGTCGAGGTGACGCTGTCGAACAACGAGGAGATGATCTCCAAGCTGCGCGCCACCGGCGGCGCCGGCTACGATCTCGCCCAGCCGAGCCACGACCGCATCTATGCGGTGCAGAAGGAATACGGCATCTACAAGCCGCTCGACCTGTCGAAGATCGACACGTCTGTGATGAGCGAGAAGCTGCTCGACGGCGTCAAGGCGAACACCACCATCGACGGCGCCGTCTATGCCGTGCCGCACCAGTGGGGCACGTCCGGCCTGATGGCCGACAAGTCGAAGGCGCCGGACATCAAGAGCTGGGCCGACCTCTGCGATCCGAAGTACAAGGGCAAGACCTCGATGCGGCTCCGCCGCACGATCCTGCTCGGAACCGCCTTCGCCATGGGAGAGAACCCCTTCGAGGCCTATTCCGACCTCGCCAAGTACCAGGCGCTGCTCGACAAGGTCGCCGAGAAGCTGATCGCCTGCAAGGACAACATCAAGGTCTACTGGCAGGGCGGTGACGACCTCGCCAACCTCATGCTCTCCGGCGAGATCGTCGCCTCGGAGACCTGGGATTCCACCGCCTTCAAGCTCTACAACCAAAACAACAACATCGTCTTCGTGCCGCCGGAGACCGGCGCGCTCGCCTGGATCGACACCTTCGCGATCCCGTCGGGCGGCGAGAACGACGACGCCGCCTACAAGTGGATCAACTTCGTCCTGCAGCCGGAGATCGTCACGATGATGTCGGCGAGCACCGGCGCCATCGCGGCGGTGAAGAACGGCGGCGATCTCCTGCCGGAAGAGGCGAAGGCCGCCGTGGCCGCCGCCTTCACCCCCGCCGACATCGACAACCTCAAGTTCTTCGCCAACATCCCGCCGGGGGTGGAGGACATGGAGGGCAAGACGCTCGAGAAGATCAAGGCAGCGACGGGCGGCTGATTGCTGTCTTTGCTTCGCGGCGCCGCGCCGGCGCTGGTAACGTCGACCGGGAGGGAGCCCCGTGCTCCCTCCCCCTCGCATGGCAGCCCATGACCGACAGCCGCTCCCCCGATCTCGAGTGCCTCAAGCTCACCAAGCGCTTCGGTGCCTTCACGGCCGTCGACGACGTCTCCTTCGAGATCCCGAGCGGCTCGTTCTTCTCGATCCTCGGGCCCTCGGGCTGCGGCAAGACCACCCTGATGCGCATGATCGCCGGCTTCGAGGAGCCGGCCTCGGGCGACATCCGCATCAAGGGCAAATCCGTCCTCGGCACGCCGCCGAACAAGCGCAACGTCAAGATGGTGTTCCAGCACCTCGCGCTGTTCCCGATGATGAACGTCGCCGAGAACATCGCCTACGGCCTGCGCTGCCGCGGTGCCGACAAGGCCGAGATCACTCGCCGCGTCCGCGATGTGCTCGAGCGCATCGGCCTGCCGGGCGTCGAGACCAAGGAGATCCACCAGCTCTCCGGCGGCCAGAAGCAGCGCATCGCCATCGCCCGCTGCATGGTGCTCGAGCCCGACGTGCTGCTCCTCGACGAGCCGCTCGGCGCCCTCGACCTGAAGCTCCGCGAGCGCATGAAGATCGAGCTGAAGCTCCTGCAGCACCAGTTCGACACCACCTTCGTCTACATCACCCACGACCAGTCCGAGGCGCTCGTCATGTCCGACCGCGTCGCGGTGATGAACGCCGGCCGCTTCGAGCAGGTCGGCACCCCGCAGGAGCTCTACCACGCCCCCGCCACCGCCTTCGTCGCAGGCTTCGTCGGCGACAGCAGCCGCTTCGCCGGCCGCGCCGAGGCGGGCGGGATCATCGTGCTCGAGACCGGCGAGCGCATCGCCGCCGCGCCGCGGGCCGGTGCCGTTCCCGCCCCGGGCTCCAGCGTCGACGTCTTCGTCCGCCCCGACGCCATCGCCGCCCGCCGCCCGGCCGAACTCTCCGGCGAGGCCGGCAACCGCATCGACGGCGTCCTCGACAGCCACCTCTTCAACGGCGCCCAGAGCCGCGCCCTGGTGCGCACCGGCGATGGCCGCATGATCGAGGTCGGCTATCCGCGCCCCGGCTCCAGCGAGGGCCTTTCCCCCGGCGAGACGGTGGCGCTGACCTTCACCCCCGCCGACACGCTCGCCTTCGCGAAGAAGGCGTAACGGAGATGGTGCAGAAGGACGCCCGCCGCCTCGCGCTCTTCCTGCTCCTGATGCCGTTCGCGCTGTGGATCCTGCTCCTCATCGTGCTGCCGCACCTCGGCATCGGCTACCTCTCCGTCCGCGAGAAGATCGCCCCGCGCGTCTACGAGTTCGGCCCCGGCAACTACATCGACTTCCTCTCCGAGCCGATCTACTGGAACACGCTGCTGCGCACCGCGACGATGTCGGTGCTCGTCACGGTGCTCACCCTCTTCATCGGCTTCCCGGTAGCCTACTACATCGCCAAGGTGGCCGGCCGCCGCAGCCGCGCCGGGCTCTTCCTGCTCTGCCTGATCCCCTTGTGGGTGAGCGACCTCGTGCGCGCCTTCGGCTGGATCGTGCTCCTGCGCGAGACCGGCGTCGTCTCCGGCGTCCTGCAGTGGACGGGCCTCGTCTCCGGGCCGGTGGAGTTCCTCTACAACGACGCCGCCGTCGTCATCGGCCTCGTCTACACCGTCGTGCTCTTCATGATCGTGCCGATCGTCTCGACCCTCGACGGCATGGACGACGCCCTCATCGAGGCCGGCTACAATCTCGGCGGCAGCCGCTTCACGGTGCTCCGCCGCATCGTCATCCCCTATGCGATGCCGGGCATCGTCGCCGGCTGCATCGTCGTCTTCATGCTGACGGCGGGCAGCTACCTGACGCCGATCCTCCTCGGCGGCAAGAACTCGATGTGGTTCACCGAGCAGATCTACGACCAGTTCATCACCCGCTACAACTGGGAGTCCGGGGCGACTTTCGGCGTCGTGCTGCTCGCCTTCACCTCCTTCGTCGTCTGGCTCGGGCTGAAGCTTACTGGCCAGAGCCTCGCCAACACCGTGGCGAAGGGTTGAACTGATGCAGGTCCTGACGCCATGAACGTCGCCGCCCCTCAGACGCCGGCCCTGCGCTTCGCCTACCGGGCCTACGTGACGCTGTTCTTCCTCTATCTCGCCGCGCCGCTCGCCGCCGCCTGCGTCTTCGCCTTCAACGATTCCATGTTCCCGGCCCTGCCGTGGAACGGCTTCACCCTCGACTGGTTCTTCTCCGACACCGAGCCGATGCTCGGCCTCTTCCACGACCGCCGGCTGCTGCAGGGCCTCGGCAACTCCTTCTATATCGGCATCATCGTCTCGGTCCTCGCCGTCGCCGTCGGCACCTCCAACGCCTTCCTGTTCGAGCGCCACGACTTTCCCGGCAAGCAGGCGCTCTACGTGCTGATGATCATCCCGCTCGTCATCCCCGGCGTCATCCTCGGCATCTCCATCCTCGTCTTCGCGAGCTTCATGGCCAACGAGGCGCGCGCGACGATGGACCTTCGCCTGAACTTCCTACGGCCGGGGCTCTTCCTCGTCATCATGGGACAGTTCTCGTTCCTGGCGACCATCACCACCCTCGTCATCGGCGCGCGCCTCCGGAAGTTCGACACCACGCTGGAAGAGGCCGCGCTGAACCTCGGGGCGAGCCGCCTGCGCGTCCTCCTCACCGTGACGCTGCCCTTCCTCCGGCCGGCGATGATCGCGGCCGGCGTCGTCGCCTTCCTCGTCTCCTTCGAGAACTTCAACACGACGCTGATGCTGGTCGGCTCCGACTCGCCGCTGACGATCACCATGTACGACCGCATCGCCAAGGTCGGCTCGACGCCGGTGCTGAACGCCGTCTCGGTGCTCCTCATCATCGGCTCCGGCGCCCTCGCCCTCCTCAGCGTCCTCGTCCAGCGCGAGCCGAAGCGCGCCGACGTCGAGAGCTGATCCCGGTCCATCCACAAGAAGAACCAGAGACGGTTGCGCCCCCCATGGCGGAGTTCGACTACATCATCGTCGGCGCCGGTTCGGCCGGCTGCGTGCTGGCGAACCGCCTGACCGCGAGCGGCCGCCATCGCGTGCTGCTGCTCGAGGCCGGCGGCAGCGACGACCGCTTCTGGATCCGCACACCGATCGGCTACGGCCGCATCTTCTACGACCCCTCGGTCAACTGGATGTACATCGCCGACGCCGACCCCGGCATTGCCGGCCGCGAAAGCTACTGGCCGCGGGGAAAGGTGCTTGGCGGCTCGAGCTCGATCAACGCGATGGTGTTCATCCGCGGCGAGCCGGAGGACTTCGACGACTGGGCCGCCGCCGGCAACCCCGGCTGGGACTGGGCGGGCGTCCTCCCCTACTTCCGCAAGATGGAGCGGAGCGACTTCCCCGGCCCCCTGCACGGCACCGACGGCCCGCTGTCGGTGACCGACGCCTCGCGCCACATGCACCCGCTCTGCCAGGTCTATCTGGAGGCCTGCCGGCAGCTCGGCTTTCCCTCCGTCGCCGACCTCAACGGCGATCCCGGCGACCGCGCCGGGCTCTATCCGATCTCGACCCGCGACGGCCGCCGCGAGTCGACCGCCACCGCCTACCTGAAGCCGGCCCGCCGCCGGCCGAACCTCGCCGTCGTCACGGGCGCCCACGCCACCCGCATCCTCTTCGAAGGCCGCCGCGCCGTCGGCGTCGAGTACCGCCGCGGCGGCGCCCTGGAAACGGCCCGCGCGGCCGGCGAGGTCATCCTCTCGGCCGGCTCGGTGAACTCGCCGCAGCTCCTGCAGCTCTCCGGCGTCGGCCCCGCCGCGGTGCTCGAGCGCCACGGCATCCCCGTGGTGGCGGAGAACGGCGCCGTCGGCGCCAACCTGCAGGACCACCTCGGCATCGACTTCCTCTACCGCTCGAAGCTGCCGACGCTGAACCAGGAGCTCAATCCCTGGTGGGGCAAGCTCCTCGCCGGGATGCGCTACGTGACGACACGCGGCGGGCCGCTCGGCCTCTCGGTCAACCAGGGCGGCGGCTTCGTGCGGGGGCGGCCGGACCGCACGCGCCCGAACCTGCAGCTCTATTTCTCGCCCGTCAGCTACATCAAGGCGCCGCCGCGCACCCGGCCGCTGCTCAACCCCGACCCCTATCCGGGCTTCCTGCTCGGCTACTCCGCCTGCCGGCCGACGAGCCGCGGCGAGATCGTGATCCGCAGCGCCGACCCCTTCGAGGCCCCGTCGATCCGCCCGGGCTACCTGTCGACCAACCACGACCTCGAGGAGATGGTGGAGGGCTCCCGCCTGATGCGGCGGCTGGCCGCGACGCCGGCCCTTTCGGCGATCATCGACGAGGAACTGCAGCCGGGCACCGCCGTCGCTTCCGACTCCGACTTCGCCGACGACGCCCGCAAGCGCGCCGGCACCGTCTTCCACCCCTGCGGCACCTGCATCATGGGCCCCGACCCGGCGCGGTCGGTCGTCGACCCGCGCCTCAGGGTCCACGGCCTCGAAGCCTTGCGCGTCATCGACGCCTCGATCTTCCCCAACGTCACCTCCGGCAACACCAACGCCCCGGCGATCATGGTGGGCGAGAAGGGCTCGGACCTCGTGCTGGAGGATGCTCCGGGGCGGTAGGGCGAGAGACGGCGGGGCGGGCGGCGGGCGAGACGCGCGCTGACCGCCGTCACGATCCCCCGATCGTCACCCCGGCCAAGGGAGGCGAAGCCGACCGCCGAGCCGGGGCCCAGCGCAAGACGGGCGCGCCGCAGGCGCGCACAGAAGCCGCGCCTTGGGCGCGGACTTTCTCCTCGATCCCGGGTCAGGCGCCCGGCTTCGCCTCGCTGGTCCGGGATGACGGCGGTGGAGCTGTGAGCCCACCCGTCCCGCACCTTCTCTCGACCTCTCCGAAGTCATTCCCGGCCTTGTGCCGGGAACCCATGCGACGCCGCAGCGAGTGGAGCGGCGGCGGGCGCCGTGTGTGCGGAAACGGGTAGGTTCCCGGCACAAGGCCGGGAATGACCCCAGGAGAGGAAGGCGCGAACGACAAGAGGGAACCAGACCGGACCCTGTCGCGCCCGCCCCCCCCCTGACAATCGGCTGACGACTTCCGACTGCCCAATACCAACTGCCGACCGTCTAAAGCCCACCCCACTGCCCACCGCCCATTGCCGACTGCCGAACAGCAGCATCCCCTGCCCCGTGATAGGAATAATTACCTTGACGCGGACACCATCCCCATCCATACTTCTCTCGTCCGCCCGGAGGGGCGCAGCCGGGGGCGTACCGGTGCCCGCGGGGTGGACGGCGGTGACCCGCGGCTGGAGGAGACGCGCAAACTCCTTCCTCGGGGGGATCGTGGGCAAAGCCTTCCGCCGCCACCACGAGCGGCGTCCCGGGCCTCCGCGAGGGCGGAGGCAGCCACGTCCTTCCAAGGGCGTAGCCAGGGAGTAGCGCCTGCGGCGACTTAGGCGAGGAAAGCGCGCCGGCCCGCAGGACCGCCAGGGAGAGCACCGGGACCCAGGCAACACCGCACACACGGGGCGCCGCAAGGCGCGGGCGTCGCAAGACGCCCTGCGGCGGAGCGTACATCCGCCGCCACCATACGGATTGCGCCGACCGGCGCCCCGTCCCCTCCACGGAGGGGAAGACGACCGCAGAACCCCGGCGGGAAATCCGTGCGGGGCTGGAGGTCTTTGCGGGGAGGGCGGAGAGGGTGTGTTTGCGGGAGGGGAGATTTGACGCGAGCGGTCGCCACCCGCCCCTTCTCCCACCGGCCGGTGGGAGAAGAGCCTGCCCCGGACTTGATCCGGGGTCCCGGCAGGGGGATGAGGGCCGCGCCGCGAGGCGGCGCGGAAGCGGCAACCTCGGCGCGTCGATGTTCGCAGGCGCCCCACCCGCAACTTCCGCTCCTGACGGAGCGGCCCTCACCCGCCCTTCGGGCACCCTCTCCCACCCTGCGGGCGGGAGAGGGGAGAGACCGCCGGCGCCGCGTCTTCCCGACTGCGTCTTCCCGACTGCCGACTGCCGACTGCCGACTGCCAACTGCCGACTGCCGACTGCCGACTGCCGATCCTTACTTCATCGTCGGGATCGAGAACTCCGCGCCGTCCTTGATGCCCGAGGGCCAGCGCGAGGTCACGGTCTTCGTCTTCGTGTAGAACCGCACCGAGTCCGGGCCGTGCTGGTTGAGGTCGCCGAAGCCCGAGCGCTTCCAGCCGCCGAAGGTGTAGTAGGCGAGCGGCACCGGGATCGGCACGTTGACGCCGACCATGCCGACGTCGACCCGCGCCGCGAAGTCGCGCGCCGCATCGCCGTCGCGGGTGAAGATCGCGACGCCGTTGCCGTACTCGTGCTTCGAGGGCAGCGACAGCGCCTCCTCGTAGTCCTTGGCGCGCACCACCGACAGCACCGGCCCGAAGATCTCCTCCTGGTAGATGCGCATCGCCGGCGTGACGTTGTCGAACAGCGAGCCGCCGAGATAGAAGCCGTCCTCGTAGCCCTGCAGGCGGAAGTTCCGACCGTCGACGACGAGCTTCGCACCCTCCTCGACGCCGAGGTCGATGTAGCCCTTCACCCGGTCGCGCGCCGCCTTCGTGACGAGCGGGCCGAAGTCGGCCGATGGATCCGTCGAGGGGCCGACCTTCAGGCTCTCGACGCGCGGAACGAGCTTCTCCATCAGCCGGTTGGCGGTCGCCTCACCGACCGGCACGGCGACGGAAATCGCCATGCAGCGCTCGCCGGCCGAGCCGTAGCCGGCGCCGATCAGGGCGTCGACCGTCTGGTCGAGGTCGGCGTCCGGCATGATGATCATGTGGTTCTTGGCGCCGCCGAAGCACTGGGCGCGCTTCCCCGTCGCCGCGGCGCGGGCGTAGATGTACTCGGCGATCGACGAGGAGCCGACGAAGCCGATCGCCTTGATGTCCGGGTCGTCGAGGAGCGCGTCGACCGCGACCTTGTCGCCGTTCACCACCTGGAAGATGCCGGCCGGCCCGCCGGCCTCGATGAACAGCTCGGCGAGCCGCATCGGGCAGGACGGGTCGCGCTCCGACGGCTTCAGCACGAAGGCGTTGCCGCAGGCGATCGCCGGCGCCGCCTTCCACAGCGGGATCATCGCCGGGAAGTTGAACGGCGTGATGCCGGCGACGACGCCGAGCGGCTGGCGCAGCGAATACATGTCGATGCCGGGGCCGGCGCCCTCGGTGTATTCGCCCTTCAGGAGATGCGGGATGCCGGTGGTGAACTCGACCACCTCGAGCCCGCGCTGCAGGTCGCCGCGGGCGTCCGGCAGGGTCTTGCCGTGCTCGCGGGCGATGAGGTCGGAGAGCTCGTCGGCGTTCTGGGTGCAGAGCTCGAGGAAGCGCATCATCACCCGGGCGCGGCGCTGCGGATTGGTGGCGGCCCAGGCGGGCTGCGCGGCCTTCGCGTTCTCGACGGCGGCGCGGACTTCCTCGGCGGAAGCGAGCGCCACGTGGCCGCGGACTTCGCCGGTCATCGGCTGGAAGACCTCGGCAGTGCGGCCGGAGCGGCCGGCGAGGGTCTTGCCGCCGATGAAGTGTCCGATCTCGAGCATGGGCTCTCTCCCGAAGAAATGGCGTCTCCCGGCACGGATCGGGCCGAGCGTGGCCTTGGTGATGACGCTTCCATTCGCGCACAGCAAGACGCAATGTCGCGAAGCCGTTGTGCGGAAAGTGATGCGCTCCGGCCACCTCGGGCCGGCTGGACGGACAGGACGAACGCGCGCGGGCGGTCGGACAGGGAGCGTTGGGACGTGGACTGGGACCGGCTGCGCGTCTTCCTCGCGGTCGCCCGCGCCGGCCAGATCCTCGGCGCGGCGCGGCGGCTCGGCCTCAACCACGCGACCGTCGCGCGCCATCTCGATGCGCTCGAGGCGGGGCTTGGAACCATGCTCGTCGAGCGCGGGCCGTCCGGCTGCACGCTGACGGCCGCCGGCGAGCGCCTCGCCGCCACCGCCGAGCGCATGGAGGCCGAGGCGCTCGCCGCCGAGGCAGAACTCGCCGAGGGGGGCGGCGGCGTCAGCGGCACCGTGCGGGTGGGCGCGCCCGACGGGCTCGGGAATTATTTCCTTGCACCGGAACTCGCGAGGCTCGCGAGCCTCCATCCCGGCCTCGTCGTCGAGCTCGTCCCGCTGCCGCGCACCTTCTCGCTGTCGAAGCGGGAGGCGGACGTTGCCATCGGCCTCGAGCGGCCGGCGCGCGGGCGGCTCGTGGCGACGAAGCTCACCGACTACACCCTCGGCGTCTACGCGACGGCGGGCTATCTCGCCGCCCACGGCACGCCCGCATCGAAGGCGGAGCTGTCCGGCCACGTCTTCGTCTGCGGCGTCGACGACTTCTCCTACTCGGCGGCGCTCGACTATGCCGCCGCCTTCGAGGGCAGCGCCGCGGCGCGCTTCGCCTGCGCGAGCGTCGTCGGCCAGGTCGAGGCGATCCGCGCCGGCCACGGCTTCGGCATCGTCCACGACTACGTCGCCGCCGCCCTGCCCGACCTCGTGCCGGTGCTGCCGGAGATCACCTTCCGGCGCAGCTACTGGCTCGTCACCCATCCCGACACCAGCCGCAGCGGCCGCGTCGCCACCGTCACGCGGGCGATCGTGCAGGCCGTCCGGGAGGAGCGCCGCCGCTTCGCCGCCCCGGGACGCGGCTGAACGGGCACACCGGGATTGGTACAATTCCAGTGAACGGACTGGCACCACAGGCCCTGCGTACTGAAACGCTGTCGTGAACGTTTCCAGTCTGGCCAAGCTGCAGCTTGGACCCATGATAAGGTGTCGTGCGTCGCTTTCCTGCGGCGCCGGCCGATCGCTCTTCCGGGGACCCCGCGCCATGAAACTACTCGTCGCCGCCGTTACGACGCTGACCCTCCTCGTCTCCGCCGCCTCCGCCGACCCGATCGCCGACCGCCAGAAGCTGATGAAGGGCATCGCCGACGCCACGAAGACCGCGGCCGAGATGGTGCAGGGCAAGACGGCGTGGGACGCCGCGGCCGCCAAGGCGGCGATGGCGACGATCAGCGCGAACGCCGGCCTGTTCCCCTCGCTCTTCCCGCCGGGCACCGAGACGGGCGGCAACACCGAGGCCTCGCCGAAGATCTGGGAGGCGAAGTCGGACTTCGACGCCCTCTCCGCCAAGCTCGCCTCCACCGCCGAGGCGGCCGGCAGTGCCGCGGACGACGGCATCGACGCCTTCAAGCCGGCGTTCGGCGCCATGGCGGCCAACTGCAAGGCCTGCCACCAGGACTACCGCATCCAGAAGAACTGAGGCCGGCGTGCGCCGCCTGCTTCTCCTCCTCGTCCTCGCCGCCGTCCTCGGCGGCGGGGCGTTCTGGTGGCTCTCCGAGCCGAAGCGCGTCGACGCCGCGTCGCTGCCCGCCCACACGCCCGACCTCGCCAACGGCGAGCGGATGTTCTGGGCCGGTGGCTGCACGTCGTGCCACGCCCGGCCGGGGGCCGAAGGCGACGACAAGCTGGTGCTCGCCGGCGGCCTCGAATTGCCGACGCCGTTCGGCACCTTCAGCGTGCCGAACATCACGCCCGACCGCGCCACGGGCATCGGCGGCTGGTCCCTCGCCGACTTCGTCACCGCCATGAAGGACGGCACCTCGCCGGACGGGCGGCACTACTATCCGGCCTTCCCCTACACGTCCTACCAGCGGATGCGGACGGAGGACCTCATCGACCTCAAGGCCTATCTCGACACCTTGCCCGCGGCCGAGAACGTCGTCGCCGGGCCGGACCTCTCCTTCCCCTACAATTTCCGCCGCGGCCTCGGGCTGTGGAAGCTGCTCTATCTCGACGGAAAGCCCTACACGCCGAACCCGGCCTATTCGGAGCAGGCGCAGGCGGGCGGCTACCTCGTCGAGGGCCCCGGCCACTGCGGCGAGTGCCACACCCCGCGCAGCGTCTTCGGCGGGATGGAGACGGGCCGCTGGCTCGCCGGCGGTCCCTCGCCGGAGGGCAAGGGCACCATCCCGAACATCACCCCGGTCGCCGGCGGCTTCGGCGACTGGACGCCGGAGGAGATCGCCTATGCGCTGGAGAGCGGCTTCACGCCGGACTTCGATTCTCTCGGCGGCTCGATGGCCTCCGTGGTGACGAACTGGTCGCACATGCCGGCCGCCGACCGGGAGGCCGTCGCAGCCTACCTCAAGGCGATCCCGCCGATCGCGGGGCCATGAACCCGAGCCTCCGGAGGCTCTTCAAGCGGGTCCGCGACAACGGAAAACTAACCATGCCGGCGGCGAACCGTGAGCCCACGTTCGCCGCCATCGCACAACGCCCGGAAGGATCGCGGCCATCGCTTGACGGCCGCGTCGCCCGGCCGGATGGTCGGCGCCGCATGACGACACGCATCCCCTTCGCGGCCCTGACTGCGCTCCTCCTCCTCGCCGGCTGCGCCGAGGAGAGGCTGCCGACGGTCCCGACCTTCTACCAGCACCTCGACCGGCCGTCGGCCGTCCTCGACACGGCGACCGTCGCGGGCATGATCTCCAGCTACCGCGCCCAGCAGGGTCTCGGGCCGGTGGTGGTCGACCAGGTGCTGGAGGAGGTCGCGACCGAACAGGCGCGCGCCATGGCCGCTCGGGACAACGTCCGGGTGTCGCTGACAAGCGACCGTGACATCCAGGCCCGCCTTGCGAAGGCGGGCTACCGCACGGACGTGGCGGTCGAAAGCGTCTCGGCCGGCTACCGCACCATCGCCGAGATGTTCTCGGGCCTCCGGGAATCGAAGCCGCAGAACGAGAAGCTCCTGACCCCGGGCGTCACCCGCATCGGCATCGCCATCGGCTACGCGCCCACGAGCAAGTACCGGCTGTTCTGGAGCGTCGTGCTGGCGGGCGAGCCGCAGCAGCCGTAAGGTCGCGCCGCCCGAGCCACGAGAAGGGGCGGCGATGCTCGACCGCGCCGACACCTACGACGACCTCGTCCGCCGCTTCCGCTGGCAGGTTCCGGCGCGCTTCAACATCGCCGAGGCCGCCTGCGAGCGCTGGGCCCGCGCCGAGCCGGACCGCGTCGCGCTGATCGACCTCGACCCCGAGCTTCGGCCTCGCGAGATCATCTACGGCGCCCTGTCACGCCGCTCGAACCGGCTCGCCCACGCGCTCGCCGCGCACGGCATCGGCCCCGGCGACCGGGTGGCGATCCTGCTGCCGCAGGGGCCGGAGGTGGTCATCACCCATCTCGCCCTCTACAAGCTCGCCGCCGTCGCGCTGCCGCTCGCCCTCGTCTTCGGGCCGGAGGCGCTCGCCTTCCGGCTGACCGACGCCGGCGCCCGCGCCGTCGTCACCACGGCCGCCGGCGCCGAGCGCATCGCAGCGCTTTCCGCGAAGCCGCCCGCCCTCGATCTCGTCATCGCCGTCGACGGCGCCGCGCCGGGCGCCCTAGGCCTCGAGGCGCTTCTCGAACGCGCGAGCGACGCGCCCATTCTGGCGGACACCGCCGCCGACGATCCGGCGATGATGATCTACACGTCCGGCACCACCGGCCCGCCGAAGGGCGCGCTGCACGCCCACCGCGTGCTGATCGGCCACCTGCCGGGGGTGCAGATGCACCACGAGTTCCTGCCGCAGGCGGGCGACCGGCTGTGGACGCCGGCCGACTGGGCGTGGGCCGGCGGGCTCCTCAACGTGGTCTTGCCGGGCCTCGTGCTCGGCGTGCCGGTGGTCGCCCACACGGCGATCAAGTTCGACCCCGAGCGGGCCTGGCGGCTGATGGCGGAACAGGCCGTGCGCAACGTCTTCCTGCCGCCGACGGCCCTCAAGCTGATGCGCGCCGCGCCGGCGCCGGCGGTGCGGCCGCGGCTCAGGACCGTCGGCTCCGGCGGCGAGGCGCTCGGCAGCGAGACCTACGAATGGGGCCGCTCGGCGCTCGGCGTGACGATCAACGAGTTCTACGGCCAGACGGAGTGCAACCTCGTGCTCGGCGCCTCTGCCGCGATCGGCGTCAGCCGCGCTGGCGCGATCGGCAAGGCGGTGCCGGGGCACTCGGTGGCGATCATCGACGAGGCTGGCCGGCCGCTGCCGGCGGGGACGCTCGGCCAGATCGCCGTGGCGAGGCCCGACCCGGTGATGTTCCTCGGCTACTGGAACAAGCCGGAGGCGACACAAGCAAAGTTCGTCGGCGACTATCTCGTCACCGGCGACCAGGGCGTCATGGACGAGGACGGCTACGTCACCTTCGTCGGCCGCGACGACGACGTCATCACCTCGGCCGGCTACCGCATCGGCCCGGCCGAGATCGAGGACTGCCTCGTCGGCCACCCGGCCGTGTGGCTCGCCGCCGCCGTCGGCAAGCCCGACCCGATCCGCACCGAGATCGTCAAGGCCTACGTGGCGCTGAAGCCGGGCTTCGCGCCGTCGGAGGCGCTCGCCGCCGAGATCCGCGATTTCGTCCGCACGCGGCTGTCGGCGCACGAGTATCCGCGCGAGGTCGCCTTCGTCGCCGACATCCCGCTCACCTCCACCGGCAAGGTGATCCGCCGCCTCTTCCGCGACGCCGCAAGGGCAGAGGTCGACGGGGATGCGGGGGACGCGTGAGACTCAGGCGTCGCCGACCACGGCACCGCCGCGGCGGCGGATCGTCCAGCCGCGGGCGAGCCGGCGGCGGGCCTGCCAGAGCGGGCGAACGAGCTGGTGCCTCAGAAAGTCGGACGGACCGGGTACCCGGTCCGGCTGAACGGATGCGGCCTCGTGCCCGGCGGTCGCCCAGGTGGCGTGGAGGGCCGCGTCGAGCGGGTTGTCGAGCGGGATGCGGCGCCGCTGCTCCTCGTCGAGATCGTCGAGGGTGAGCGGCCGCCAATCGACGGTGCGGGTCCAGGCGCCTTCGTGATTCACCCGCTTCGCCTTGGCGCGGATGCGGAGTTCGTCGGCAAGGGCGGCGATGAGGTCGTCGCAGCGCCGGTAGTCGCCGACGAACCAGAAGCTGGCGAGGGCGTCGCACAGGAGACGCCACTTCGCGGCCACCGGCATGACGAGCAGCCGCGCCGGCGACACCTCGAGCCAGCGCGACAGGAGGAAGTGGGCCATCGGATCGCGCTGCAGGGCGCGGTAGTAGAGCGGGAAGGAATACGGCCGCCCGCCGGAGGCGAGATAGCGCATCATCCTGAAGTTGTAGTACGAGACCTGAAAACTCAGAGGATCGCGCAGCAGAACGCTGCGGCGGATCTGACGGTCCGGAAATCGCGCCTCGATCGAGCGGGTGAGATGATGTCCGGACAGGGCGCGGATTCCCGCCACCGGCGGCATCTCGGAGAGACCGCCGCGCCCGGGCCGGCGCGGCATGTAGAACGCCTCCGCCGGCAGGTGCCGCGCGAGATGCACCTCGATCGTCCGGCCCGCGCACTTCGGCACGTGCAGGAGGATGTGGAGGGGCGGCGAATCCGACATGATCAAAGATTAGCGAAGGGGGACGGTAACGTCTCGCCAGATGCGAAGGATGACGGCGGCAGCCTCTTCCCTTCTCCCAGCGGTGCTGGGAGAAGGGAAGAGGCTCATCCCACCGGGCGGACGTCGTCGATGACCTTGCCGTCGTTGGCGAGGGTTCCGGCGGGGACGGGTTCGGCGGTGCCGGCGAGCTTCGTGACGTCGCGCAGCGTCGCGGCGGCGGCGGCGGCGAGGGCCGCGGCGGCTTCGTCGCCGGCATCCGTTTCGAAGCGGAGCGTCATGGTGTCCTGCTCGTCGGCGCGGCCGACGACGAGACGGGCGCGTCGGATCTCCGGGTGGCGCTTCACGACCTGGTCGATCTGGGCCGGGTCGACGAACATCCCCTTCACCTTGGTGCGCTGGTCGGCGCGGCCGAGCCAGCCGGCGAGGCGCATGTTGGTGCGGCCGCACGGGCTCTGGCCCGGCACCACGGCCGAGAGGTCGCCGGTGCCGAGGCGGATCAGCGGATAGGCCGGGCTGAAGCGCGTCACCACCACCTCGCCGACCTCGCCCGGCGGGACGGGATCGCCGGTGCCGGGGCGGACGATCTCGACGATCAGATCCTCGTTGACGACGAGGCCGGCACGGGCGGTCGTCTCATAGGCGAGAACGCCGAGCTCGGCGGTGGCGTAGGCCTGGAAGACCTCGACGCCGCGGCGGTCGAACTCGGCGGCAAGGCTCTTCGGCAGCGCCGCCCCGGACACGACAGCGCGGGCGAGCGAGGACGTGTCGCGGCCGAGCTCCTCGCCCTTGTCGAGCAGGACCTTCAGGAAGTCCGGCGTTCCGCAGTAGCCGCGCGGCTTCAGGGTGGCGATGGCGTCGAGCTGCGCCTCGGTGTTGCCGACGCCGCCGGGGATGACCGCGCAGCCGAGGGCGCGGGCCGCCTCGTCGAGGATGAAGCCGCCCGGCGTCAGGTGATAGGCGAAGGCGTTGTGGACGACGTCGCCCTTGCGGAAGCCGGCCGCATAGAGGGCGCGCGCGCCCGCCCACGGGTCGGGCCCGGGTCCCTGCGGCTCGAAGATCGGCCCGGGCGACAGGAAGACCCGTCCCCAGAGGCCCGGATCGGCGACGGCGAGGCCGCCGAAGGGCGGGTTCGCCCGCTGGCGCTCGACGAGGGCGGACTTGCGCGTCACCGGCAGGCGGGCGAGGGCCGCGCGGTCGCGGACGGCGGCGAGGTCGTGGCCGGCGAGGATCTCCGCCCAGCCAGGGGCCGCGGCGACGGCCTCGGCGAGCTGCGCCGAGAGGCGGACGAACAAGTCCGCCTCCCGGACGGCCGGGTCCTGGGTCTCGCGGTCGTCGAAGGGCCGGCTCATGACAGCCACCGCTTGCGACGCTTGTAGTGCTTCACCTCGCGGAAGGACTTCCGCCCCTCGCCGCCGACGCCGAGATAGAACTCGCGCACGTCCTCGTTCTCGGCGAGCGCGCTCGCCGGCCCGTCCATCACGACACGGCCGTTCTCGAGGATGTAGCCGTGGGTGGCGTAGCGCAGGGCGACGTTGGTGTTCTGCTCGGCGAGGAGGAAGGAGACGCCCTCGCCGACGTTGAGCTTGTGGACGATCTCGAAGATCTCCTCGACGAGCTGCGGGGCGAGGCCCATCGACGGCTCGTCGAGCAGGATCATCTTCGGCCGCGACATCAGCGCCCGGCCGATGGCGCACATCTGCTGCTCGCCGCCGGAGGTGTAGCCGGCCTGCGAGGCGCGGCGGACCTTGAGGCGCGGGAAGTAGGTGTAGACCATCTCGAGGTCGCGCCGGATCGCCGCCCCGCCGTCGCGGCGGGTGTAGGCGCCGGTAAGGAGGTTCTCCTCGATGGAGAGGTGGCCGAAGCAGTGGCGCCCCTCCATCACCTGGATGCAGCCGCGCCGCACGAGGGCGTTCGGCGACAGGGCCTCCACCGTTTCGCCGCAGAAGACGATCGAGCCCTTCGTCACCTCGCCGCGCTCGGCGCCGAGGAGGTTGGAGATCGCCTTCAGCGTCGTCGTCTTGCCGGCCCCGTTCGCGCCGAGAAGCGCCACGACGCCGCGCTCCGGGACGGTGAGCGAGACGCCCTTCAGCACGAGGATGACGTGGTCGTAGATCACCTCGATGTTGTTCACCGAGAGGATCGGCGCCGCCGCCGGGGCGGTCGCCGCGGCGGGGAGGCTTGCCGCGGCGGGGGCTCGCCCCGCCGCTTCGGTTGCGGGCGTCTCGCTCACGAGCACGGCTCGGCGCGGGCCGGCCAGGGCTGGTTCTTCGAGACGTAGTCCTTCGCCGCCGCCTCGAGCAGCGGCTCGACCACGTCGGTCATCGGCGCGAACCAGTCGCTCACCGGCTTCCAGGTGGTGCCGTCCCACTGCTGGACGTAGACGTCGTGATGGCCGGAGTGGTCGGTGCAGGAGAGCTTGATCGGCGTCATGAAGCCCTCGAGGCCGATCTCCTTCAGCCGCTCCGGCGTGATCTCCAGCGTCTCCATGCCCTTGCGGACGTCCTCGGCGGTGACGTCGGGCTTGCCGGCGATCTTCTGGGCGTTGCGGATCGCCTCGGCCATCAGGACGGAGTTGTAGACGCCGCGGTTGTAGAGGTTCTCGCCGAACTTCGCGGCGTCCACCTTGGAGAGGCCCTTGTCGACGACGTGGGTCTTGATGTCCTGGAGCGCCGGATAGTCCGGGCCGACGCCGTTGAAGTTGAGCGTCTTGTAGCCGACGGCGCCGGCGCCGGCCGGCCGCGCGTCGTCCTCGCCGCCCGCCCACCAGACGCCGATGAACTTGTCCATCGGGTAGCGGATCTTCGCGGCTTCCTTGACGGCGGTCGGGTTCATGGCGCCCCAGCCCCACATCACCATGTAGTCCGGCTTGTCGCGGCGCACGTTCAGCCACTGGGACGACTGGTTCTGCATCTCCTGGGCGGGCACCGGGTACTGCAGGAGCTCGAAGCCGTACTTCGTCGCGAGATCCTGCAAGAGCGGGATCGGCTCGCGGCCGTAGCCGGCGTCGAGGAAGAGGTAGCCGATCTTCTTCCCCTTGAGGTTGTCGAGCCCGCCTTCCTGCTCGCCGATGTACTTGATGACGGCGGAGGCGCCGTCCCAGTAGGTCATCGGCGGGTTGAACACCCACGGGAAGGTCTCGCCCTCGGCGGCGGCCGACAGGCCGTAGGCCATCGAGAGGACCGGGATGTGGTCGACGTTCGCCTTCGGGATGACGGCGAGGGTGATGCCGGTCGACCAGGGGTTCATGAAGAGCGGCTTCTTGCCCTTCACCGCCTCGTAACACTCGACGCCCTTCTGCGTGTCGTAGCCGGTCTCGCACTCCTCGATGAGGATCTTGACGCCGCCAATGCCGCCGTCGCGCTCGTTCAGCATCTGCAGGTAGTCGTTCATGCCGTTGGCGATCGGGATGCCGGAGTTGGCGAACGGCCCGGTGCGGTAGGTGAGCAGCGGGATGTAGAGGCCTTCGGCGAAGGCCGGCGCCGCGGCGAAGGCCGCCATCAGGCCGGCGATCGCCGCGGCCGTCCAGGTGCGCTTCCGTGTCATCTTCGTCCCTCCCTCGTTCGGTTTGCCGGGGCGGATGCCGCCGGCCGTCTCCTCCCGCGCGGGGTCTTCGCCCCGTCGCGGCTGCGGCCGCCCTAGTAGGGGAACGGCCACGTCCTCAGCTTCTGCTTGCCCACCTGCCAGAGCCGGGCGAGGCCGTGCGGCTCGACGATCAGGAAGACGATGATGAGCGCCCCGATGAGCATGTAGGTGAGGTGCTGCACGGCGTCGGCCGCCACGTCGATGCCGAACGTGCGCGGGGCGGCGCGGATCAGAACCGGCAGGATGAAGATGAAGGCGGCGCCGAAGAACGAGCCGACGAGGCTGCCGAGGCCGCCGATGATCGCCATGAACAGGATCGTGAACGACAGGTTGATCGAGAACGACGACGGCTCCGCCGCGCCGAGCCAGAAGAACACCATCATCGCCCCGGCGACGCCCGAATAGAACGACGACACCGCGAAGGCCGAGAGCTTCGCCCGCAGCGGCCGGACGCCGATGAGCTCGGCGGCGATGTCCATGTCGCGGATCATCATCCACGAGCGGCCGATGCGGCCGTGCACGAGGTTCGAGGCGATGAAGGTGAGGAGGAGGACGAGGCCGAGGACGGCGAAGTAGCGCGCCTCCGCCGAGGCCGCCGGCCCGGTGAGCACGAACCCGAAGCCGGTGCGGCCGGGCACCTCGATCGCCCCGGAGGCGTTGGAGTTGTAGAGCCACGGGATGCGGATGAAGCACCACTCGAGGAAGAACTGCGCGGCGAGGGTCGCCACCGCCAGGTAGAAGCCCTTGATGCGCAGCGACGGCAGCCCGAAGACGATGCCGATACACGCCGAGACGAGGCCCGAGGCGAGCACCAGGATCAGGATGTTGGTATCCGGGAAGTAGGTCGTCAGCTTGTAGCAGGCGTAGGCGCCCGCCCCCATGAAGCCGCCGGCGCCGAGCGACAGCTGGCCGGCATAGCCGGTGAGGATGTTCAGCCCGATCGTCGCCAGCGCCATGATCAGGAACGGGATCATGATGGTGTTGAGGAAGAAGTCGTCGCCGAGCAGCGGCACCAGCACGACGGCGACGAACAGGATCACGCCGAGGCCGATCCGGTCCTGCAGGATCGGGAAGACCGCCATGTCGGCGCGGTAGCCCGTCTTGAACTGGCCTGCCTCGCGATAGAACACGCCCCGTGACCTCTCAGACCCGTTCGATGATGCGCTCGCCGAACAGCCCCTGCGGGCGGAACAGCAGGAAGACGAGCGCGATGACGTAGGCGAGCCAGCTCTCGATGCCGCCGCCGATCAGCGGCCCCCAGTAGATCTCGCCGAGCTTCTCGCCGATGCCGATGATGAGGCCGCCGACGATCGCCCCGGGGATCGAGGTGAAGCCGCCGAGGATGAGCACCGGCAGCGCCTTCAGCGCGATGATCTGCAGGGCGAAGGACACGTCCGAGCGGGCGCCCCACATGATGCCGGTGGCGAGCGCCACGACGCCGGCGGTGAACCAGACGATCACCCAGATCTGCTCGAGCGAGATGCCGACCGACAGCGCCGCCTGGTGGTCGTCGGCGACGGCCCGGAGCGCCCGGCCGATGCGCGTCTTGTGGAAGAAGACGCCGATGCCGACCACCATGGCGATGGCGATGACGGCGGCGGCAATGTCGATCTCCTGGAAGAAGACGACGCCGCCGAACACCTCCCACTCGCGCATGCCGGTCGGCAGCCCGAGCGCCTCGGTGATCATCACCTTCGGCTCGCCGCCGAAGACGAACTCGCCGAAGCCGATGAGGAAATAGGTGAGCCCGATCGTCGCCATGAAGAGGATGATGTCGGGCTGGTTGACCAGCGGCCGCAGCACCAGGCGCTCGACGCCGACGGCGAGGACGAACATCACGACGAGGGTGAGCGCGAGGGCGATCCACGCCGGCAGCCCGAGCGCGTGGAGCCCGACCAGCGTCAGCGCCGCGAACACCACCATGATGCCCTGGGCGAAGTTGAAGATGCCCGAGGCCTTGAAGATCAGCACGAAGCCGAGGGCAATGAGGGCATAGAGGACGCCGCCGACGAAGCCGTCCCACAGCACCTGCATGAGGAAGTCGGGCGCCGACACCATGTCGACGAAGGGCTGGACGAGCACGGCCCACAGCACGTCCATCAGCGGTGCCCCCCGCGCGCCATCAGTGCGGCACCCCGAGATAGGCGTCGATGACGTCCTGGTTCTTCTGCACCTCGTCGGGCGGGCCGTCGGCGATCTTGACGCCGTAGTCGAGGACGACGACGCGGTCGGAGAGGTCCATGACGACGCCCATGTCGTGCTCGATGAGGGCGATCGTCGTGCCCCACAGCCGGTTCACGTCGAGGATGTAGCGGCACATGTCCTCCTTCTCCTCGAGGTTCATGCCGGCCATCGGCTCGTCGAGGAGGAGGAGCTCCGGCTCCATGGCGAGGGCCCGGGCGAGCTCGACGCGCTTCTGCAGCCCGTAGGGCAGCTTGCCGACCGGCGTCTTGCGGATCGCCTCGATCTCGAGGAAGTCGATGATCTCCTCCACGGCGCGGCGGTGGGCGATCTCCTCGGAAAGAGCCGGGCCGTAGCGCAGGCACTGCCAGAGGAAGCCGCGGCGCATCTTCAGCGTGCGGCCCGCCATGATGTTGTCGAGGGTCGACATGCCCTTGAAGAGGGCGACGTTCTGGAAGGTGCGGGCGATGCCCTGGCGGGCGGCGTCGTAGGGGCGCATCCGCCGGCGGACGGTGCCCTTGTAGGTGATGGTGCCCTGCTGGGGATGGTAGAAGCCGTTGATGACGTTGAGCATCGACGTCTTGCCGGCGCCGTTCGGGCCGATGATGGCGCGGATCTCGCCCTTGCGGACGTCGAACGACACGCCGTTGATGGCGCGCACCCCGCCGAAGGACAGCGTCACCCCGTCGAGCGCGAGCAGCGGCGGCCCGGCAGTATCGGTCGCCTCGGCCCGGATGGTGGCGACGGCCGCCGTCACTCGGCGGCCTCCCGGAGGCTCGCCGGCGGACCGGCATGGAGCTTCATGTCACGGATCGCCACCGTCGCCTCGATGGCGCCGCGGCGTCCGTCCTCGAAGGTGACCTCGGTGCGGATGTGGCGCGAGGCCGAGCCGTCGTAGAGAGCCTCGACGAGCGGGCCGTAGCGCTCGGCGATGAAGCCGCGGCGGACCTTCTGGGTGCGCGTCAGCTCGCCGTCGTCGGCGTCGAGTTCCTTGTGGAGCACCAGGAAGCGGCGGATCTGGGCGCCCGCCATCGCCGGCTCGGCGGCGAGGTCGCGGTTCACCTGGTCGACCGCCTTCTCGACGAGGTCGAGGACGGCCGGATGGGCGGCGAGCTCCTGGTAGCTCGCATAGGCGATGTCGCTCCGCTCCGCCCAGTCGCCGACGGCGGTGAGGTCGATGTTGAGCATGACGGCAACGAAATCCCGCGCGTGCCCGAAGGCGACGGCCTCGCGGATGGTGGGCGAGAACTTCAGCTTGTTCTCGATGTATTTCGGCGCGAACAGCGTGCCGTCGGCGAGGCGGCCGACGTCGCGGGCGCGGTCGATGATCTTGAGGTGGCCGCCGTCGGTGAAGAAGCCGGCGTCGCCGGTCTTGACGAAGCCGTCCGCCGTCAGCGTCTCGGCGGTCCGCGCCTCGTCGCGGAAGTAGCCGAGGAACATGCCCGGGCTCCGGAACTGCACCTCGCCGTCTTCGGCGATGCGCAGCGCGACGTGCGGCGCCGGCGGACCGACGGTGTCGGAGCGGATGTCGCCGTCGGCCTGGCAGGTGACGTAGAGGAAGGCTTCCGTCTGGCCGTAGAGCTGCTTGAGGTTGAGGCCGAGGCCCCGCCAGAAGGCGAAGAGGTCGGGCCCGATCGCCTCGCCGGCGGTGTAGGCGACGCGGATGCGGCTGAAGCCGAGGACGTTCTTCAGGGGCCCGTAGACGAGGAGCGCCCCGAGGGCATAGGCGAGCCGGCCCATCAGCGGTACCGGGCGGCCGTCGAGGATCGCCTCGCCGTGGCGGCGGGCGACGGCGAGGAAGTGGCGGACCATCGCCCGCTTCAGCCGCCCGGCGTCCTCCATGCGGATGGTGACGCGGGTGAGCAGGCTCTCGAAGACGCGCGGCGGCGCGAAATAGAAGGTCGGGCCGATCTCGCGAAGGTCCTGCTCCACCGTCTCGGGGCTCTCGGGGCAGGCGATGCAGAAGCCCGAGACGAGCGACTGGGCGTAGTTGAGATAGTGGTCGCCGACCCAGGCGAGCGGCAGGTAGGCGAGCACCTCGTCGCGGTCGGTCAGCCTGTCGAAGGCGACGGTGTCGCGCGCCGCCGCCACGCAGCCGCCGGCCGACAGCATGACGCCCTTCGAGCGGCCGGTGGTGCCGGAGGTGTAGAGGATAACGGAGACGTCGTCCGGCGAGCCGGCCGCGACCCGCGCCGCCCACGCCTCGGCAAGCCCGGGATCGGCCGCCATCGCGGCGCGGCCGTCGTCCTGGATCTCGGTGAAGGCGAAGAGGCGGTCCTTGCCGTAGTCGCCGAGGCCGCGCGGCTCGTCATAGACGAGGAAGCGCAGCTTCGGCGTCTCGGCGGCGACCTGGATCAGCTTGTCGACCTGTTCCTGGTCCTGGCAGACGGCGGCGACCACCTCGGCGTGAGCGAGCACGTAGGCGATTTCGTCGGCAACCGAGTCCGCATAGACCGGCACCGGCACGGCGCCGAGCGACTGCACGGCGAGCATCGACCAGTAGAGCCGCGGCCGGTTCGCCCCGACGATCGCCACCGCGTCGCCCGGGCCGATGCCGCGGCGCTCGAAGCCGAGGGCGGCCGCCCGCACCTCGGCGAGCACCTCCGCCCACGTCCAGGTCTGCCAGATGCCGAGGTGCTTCTCGCGCATGGCGGGACGGCCGCCGCGCTCCCGCGCGTGGCGCACCAACAGCTTGGGAAAGGTATCCTCGCGTGGAGGCGCGGCCTCGACCGCTCCAGCCATCGGCGTTTCCGTTTCCTCTGGGGCGCCGGCCTCTGACGGGTCGGTCGCGCAGGTGGCGGAGCCACCCCTTTCAAGCGAGCTAAGCCGACGCTCCCGGTCGAATCAAGCCCGGGCACCGGACCTTGAACCAATTGACGAGATGTCCCGCCCCGCGTGTCTTGATGTTGCATTGCGAAAGCCGTAAGCCCGACGGAGGGCATCGGCGCGGGGGCGCAAGCGGGTGCCCGCCGCAAGGGGGACGTGACTTGCTCGACCAGCCGTCGCCTTCGAGCGTTGAGGCGGAGACGTTTTCCACCGTCCGCGACGTCGTCCAGCGATCCTACGAGAACGTCGTGCTGGTGCTGCAGGGCGGCGGTGCGCTCGGCTCCTTCCAGGGCGGCGTCGTCGAGCGCCTCGACGCCGTCGGCGTCGACGTCAACTGGGTGGCCGGCATCTCGATCGGCGCGATCAACAGCGCCATCATCGCCGGCAACCCGCCAGGGCGGCGGATCGAGAAGCTGCGCGGCTTCTGGGAGAAGGTGACGAGCCGCATCGCGTGGCCGTGGCTGCCGCCGAGCGAGGAGATGCGCGCCGCCTTCAACCAGGCCTCGTCGTTCTCGGCGATGACCTTCGGCCAGCCCGGCTTCTTCGTGCCGCGCTTTCCCCCGCCGCAGTGGATGCCGCCGGGCGGGACGGAGGCGACGAGCTACTACGACACCGCGCCGCTGAAGGCGACGCTCGAGGAATTCGTCGACTTCGACTACCTGAATGACGGTGCGGTCAGGCTGTCGGTCGGCGCCGTCAACCTGCGCAGCGGCAACCTGACCTATTTCGATTCGACCAAGCGCCGCATCTGCCCCGAGCACATCATGGCCTCGGGCGCGCTGCCGCCGGGCTTTCCGGCGATCGAGATCGAGGGCGAGCTCTACTGGGACGGCGGCCTCGTCTCCAACACGCCGCTCGGCTACGTGCTCTCCCGCATCGACGGCGAGAACACCCTGATCTTCCAGGTCGACCTGTTCAGTGCGTCCGGCGACCGCCCCCGCACGCTGACGGAGGTGCGCGAGCGCCAGAAGGACATCCAGTTCTCCAGCCGCACCCGCCTCAACACCGACGTGTTCAAGCGGGCCCAGGAGATGCGGCGCACGGTCTCGCAGCTGCTCGACCAGCTGCCGCCGGAATTGCGCGACCTGCCGGAGGCGAAGAAGCTCGCGGAGAACCGCCAGTCGGCGCTCGTCAACATCATGCAGCTGATCTACCGCCGCAAGCCGACCGACCGCGACTACAAGGACTACGAGTTCTCGCGCAACACGATGCTCGACAACTGGCAGGCCGGCCGCGACGTCATCGTGCGGACGATGCGGCATCCCTCCTGGTTCGAGCTGCCAGACCCCGAAACCGGCGTCGTCACCCACGACGTCTGGCGCGAGGCCAAGGACTGAGCGCCGCGCGGCCTCCCTTCCTATTCTCCACGACCGGAGCAACGCCCGTGATCAGCGAAGACGAAGTCCGCCGCCGCGCCTTCGCCATGCCCCTCACCTCCCCGGCCTTTCCGCCGGGGCCCTACCGCTTCGTCGACCGCGAGTTCTTCATCGTCACCTACCGAACGGACCCGGACGCCCTCGCCGCGGTGGTGCCGGCGCCGCTCGAGATCGCCGAGCCGATCGTCAAGTACGAGTTCATCCGCATGCCGGACTCGAGCGGCTTCGGCGACTACACCGAGTCCGGCCAGGTGATCCCGGTCACCTACAAGGGCGTGAAGGGCGGCTATGTCCACGCCATGTATCTCGACGACGGCCCGCCGATCCTCGGCGGCCGCGAGCTCTGGGGCTTCCCGAAGAAGCTCGCGAGCCCGCGCCTCGCCGTCGAGAAGGAGACGCTGGTCGGCACCCTCGACGTCGGCTCGGTGCGCGTCGTCACGGCGACGATGGGCTACAAGTGGACGGAGCTCGAAAGGGACGCCATGATGGCGTCGCTGACGGCGCCGAACTTCCTCCTCAAGATCGTGCCGCACGTCGACGGCACGGCGCGGGTCTGCGAGCTCGTGCGCTACTTCATGCAGGACATCACCTTCAAGGGCGCCTGGACCGGCCCGGCCGACATCGAGCTCTTCCGCCACGCCCTCGCCCCGGTGGCGCAACTGCCGGTGCTCGAGGTGCTCGGCGCGAGCCACATCCTCTGCGACCTGACGCTCGGCCTCGGCGAGGTGGTGCACGACTATCTGGCGTGAGCGTCCTCCCGCCCCGGCTCGCTCCCGCCCGGCGCAGGACCGGCGCCGATTGGCCGGCCCCCGGGAACGCGCTATCCCGGGAGCCATGACGCCGGCCCCGATTCGCATCATCGGCATCGATCCAGGCCTCCGCCGCACCGGCTGGGGGGCGATCGAGGTCGTCGGCAACTCCATCCGCTTCGTCGCCTCCGGCTCCGTCACGTCGGACGCCGCGGAGGCGCTGGCGCCACGGCTGCACGCCCTGTTCGAGGGGCTCGTCGCGGTGGTCGAGCGGCTCGCCCCCGACGAGGCGGCGGTGGAGCAGACCTTCGTCAACCGCGACGCGGTGGCGACGCTGAAGCTCGGCCAGGCGCGCGGCATCGCGATGTTGGTGCCGGCGCGGGCGGGGCTCGCGGTGGCCGAGTACGCGCCGAACGCCGTCAAGAAGGCGGTGGTCGGCGCCGGCCACGCCGACAAGAAGCAGATCCGCATGATGGTGAAGGTGCTCCTGCCGAAGGCGGAGTTCGACAGCGACGACGCCGCCGACGCCCTCGCCATCGCCCTCTGCCACGCCCATCACCGCACCGCGCCGGCCGCGCGGCTCGCCCGCGCCGTCGCCGGCGCCTGAGGCCCTGAGGACCCGAGGCCGCCACCATGATCGGAAAGCTCAGGGGCCTCGTCGACACGGTGGCGGAGGACCACGTCGTCCTCGACGTCGGCGGCGTCGGCTACGAGGTGTTCTGCCCGGCGCGGGTGCTCGGCCACCTGCCGCGGCCGGGGGAGCCGGTCGCCCTCGTCATCGAGACGGTGGTGCGCGAGGACGCGATCCGCCTCTACGGGTTCACCAGCCTCGGCGAGCGGGCGTGGTTCCGCCTCCTCACCACGGTGCAGGGCGTCGGCGCCAAGGTGGCGCTGGCGATCCTCGGCGTGCTCGCACCCGACGATCTCGCGACCGCCATCGCCCTCGGCGACAAGGTGGCGCTGGCGCGGGCGCCGGGCGTTGGCAAGCGGCTCGCCGAGCGGCTTGTCGTGGAACTGAAGCAGGCGGCGGGCGAGCTCTCGCTGCCCGCAGCGCTCGGCGGCTCGGGCGTCGCCGTGGCCGCAGGCGCCGGCGACCCAGTGCTGACGGACGCCGTCTCGGCCCTCGTCAACCTCGGCTACGGCGAGGCGCAGGCCCGCGGGGCGGTGCTGACCGTCAGGGCCACGGCGGGTGCGGAGGTCGGTGCCGCGGCCCTCATCCGCCAGGCCCTGAAGGAACTCGCGCGCTAAGGCCGGACCCGGCTCTCAAAAAAATGCGCGGGCGAGGGAACCAAACGCCGCGACGCGCGTTGAGCGTGCCCAAGACAATCCACCGACGGCGTTCGCACGCGGGGCCACTCCGGGTCCGGCGAGGCCTTTCGTCGTCCGGCGTGACCTTCGGCTCCTGACCTGCCGGCGGGTGACGCGCAGGAGCAGGAGACAGTCCCGGCATGTGCGGTATTTGCGGCGAAATCACCTTCGACGGGCGCCTCGCCTCGGCGGCGGCGGTGCAGCGGATGACGGAGGCGATGGCGCCGCGCGGGCCCGACGGCGAGGGCATCGTGGTGCGCGGTCGCGTGGCGCTCGGCCACCGACGCCTGTCGATCATCGACCTGTCGTGCCGGGCCGAGCAGCCGATGGTCGATTCCGACCTCGGGCTGACGATCGCCTTCAACGGCTGCATCTACAACTACGAGGCCCTGCGCGCCGAGCTCTCCGCCCTCGGCTACCGCTTCTTTTCCGGTGGCGACACCGAGGTGATCCTGAAGGCCTACCACGCCTGGGGCGAGGCCGCGGTCGAGCGCCTCGTCGGCATGTTCGCCTTCGTCATCCAGGAGCGGGATTCCGGCCGCGTGGTGATGGCGCGCGACCGCTTCGGCATCAAGCCGCTCTATCTCGCCGAGACCCCCGGCCGCCTGCGCTTCGCCTCATCGCTGCCGGCGCTGCTCGCGGCCGGAGACGTCGACACGGACATCGACCGGGTGGCGCTGCATCGGTACATGAGCTTCCACGCCGTCGTGCCGGCCCCGGAGACGATCCTGAAGGGCGTCCGCAAGCTGCCGCCGGCGACCGTGCGGGTGATCGAGGCGGATGGCCAGAGCCGCGACCGGCGCTACTGGCGTCTGTCGTTCGAGCGCAGCGTCGACGACATCCGCCTGCCGGCTGCCGCGTGGGAGGAGCGCATCCTCGCCTCGCTGCGCACGGCGGTGGAGCGGCGGATGGTGGCCGACGTGCCGGTGGGCGTGCTCCTCTCCGGCGGCGTCGACTCGAGCCTCATCGTGGCGCTCCTTGCCGAGGCGGGCCAGAGCGGCCTCGAGACCTTTTCCATCGGCTTCGAGAGCGCCAACGGCGAGAAGGGCGACGAATTCGTCTATTCCGACATGGTGGCCGAGCGCTTCGGCACCCGGCACCACCAGATCTTCGTGCCCTCCATCGACCTCGTCGCCGAGCTGCCGGGGGCGGTGGCGGCGATGCCGGAGCCGATGGTCTCCTACGACTGCATCGGCTTCTATCTCCTCTCCCGCGAGGTGGCGAAGCACATCAAGGTGGTGCAGTCCGGCCAGGGAGCCGACGAGATCTTCGCCGGCTACCACTGGTATCCGCCGCTCGCCGCCGCCAACGACCCGGTCGGCGAATACGCGCGCCTGTTCATGGACCGTGACCACGCGACGCTCGCCACCCAGCTGTCGCCGGACTACGTGGCGGACCGCGACGAGAGCCGCGCCTTCGTCGAGGCGCACTTCGCGGAGGCGGGCGCCACCGACGCGCTCGACCGGGCACTCCGTCTCGATTCCACCGTCATGCTCGTCGACGACCCGGTGAAGCGGGTGGATTCGATGACGATGGCGGCGGGGCTGGAGGCGCGCGTGCCGTTCCTCGACCACGAGCTCGCCGAGCTTGCGGCGCGCATGCCTGGCGAGCACAAGCTCGCCGACGGCGGCAAGGGCGTCCTGAAGTCGATCGCCCGCAAGATGCTGCCGCCGGAGGTGGTCGACCGGCCGAAGGGTTATTTCCCGGTGCCGATCCTCAAATACCTCGCCGGCCCGACCCTCGACCTCGTCCGCGACGTGCTCTCCGCCACCCCGGCGCGCGAGCGCGGCCTCTTCCGCCGCGACTATCTCGACAAGCTTTTGGCGAACCCCGCCGACCACATCACGCCGCTGCGGGGATCGGAGCTCTGGCAGGCGGCGCTGCTCGAGATGTGGCTGCAGACGCACCGCGTCTGACGGCGGGCGGCGAACCCGCCCCCATCGCCGACCGTTGGACACCAGCCAGACGCATCCGAGGGGGACCCCATGATGCACAGCAAGCCCGCCACAGCCGCTGCCTCGGCCATCCCCGACGCGCGCCCCAGCAGTGGATCGGACGCGGAGCCGGCCCCCGGCGCGGCCGGAGTCTGCCTCGACTGCGGCTGGGGACGGCTGCTCTTCTCGCAGACCTTCCCCGACGCCGCGACCCTCGCGGAGGCGATGCGGGACGAAGGACCGGGGCGGCGCGACATCGCCTTCTACGTGCGAGACCCGCACGTGCTTCTCGCCGCGGCGCCGCACGAGCTCTTCCTCGACCCCTCGCACGCCTTCCGCCTGAAGCTCGCCGACCTGAAGAAGACCGACCGGCGGCCGGGCGGCTTCACCGTCCGGCGCATCGCCTCGGCCGCCGACGCCGACGGCATCAACCGCATCTATGCGGCCCGGGCGATGGTGCCGATCCGGCCGGACTTCTTCTGGGGCCGGCCGAACGGCGGTGCGATCCTGCACCTCGTCGCCGAGGACGACGTGTCCGGGGCGATCGTCGGCACGGTCACGGGCATCGACCACGCCCGCATCTTCGACGATCCGGACCAGGCCGCCTCGCTCTGGTGCCTCGCCGTCGACCCGCAGGCGCCGCACCCCGGTATTGGCGAGGCGCTGGTGCGGCACCTCGCGGCACTGATGCGCGAGCGCGGCGCCGTGCACCTCGACCTCTCGGTGATGCACGACAACGAGGCGGCCATCGCCCTCTACGAGGCGCTCGGCTTCGAGCGGCTGCCCGTGTTCGCGGTGAAGCGCAAGAACCCGATCAACGAGAAGCTGTTCGCCGGTCCGCCGCCAGAGGCCTCGCTCAACCCCTATGCCCGCATAATCGTCGAGGAGGCGCGCCGGCGCGGCATCGGCGTGGAACTGATCGACGCCGAGGGCGGCCTGTTCCGCCTCATCTACGGCGGCCGGTCGATCGCCTGCCGGGAGTCCCTCTCCGACCTCACCTCCGCGGTGGCGCTGTCGATCTGTGACGACAAGGCGGTGACGCGCCGCATCGTCGAGCGGGCGGGCGTGCGCGTGCCGGAGGAGATGGAGGCGGACGACGAGGCGGCGCTCGCCGCCTTCCTCGAGCGCCACGGCTCGCTCGTCGTGAAGCCGGCCCGCGGCGAGCAGGGCCGCGGCGTCGCCGTCGGGCTGACCACGCTCGAGGAGGTGCAGGCGGCGATCGAGCGGGCCCGCGGCGTCTGTGACCGGGTGCTCGTCGAATCCTGCTTCCAGGGCGACGACCTCCGCCTCGTCGTCATCGACTACCGGCTGGTCGCCGCCGCCATCCGCCGGCCGGCCTGCATCGTCGGCGACGGGCGGTCGACGGTGCGCGAGCTGATCGCCCGCCAAAGCCGGCGGCGCCAGGCGGCGACGGGCGGCGAGTCCTCCATTCCCCTCGATGCCGAGACGGAGCGCTGCGTCACGGCGGCGGGGCTGACGCTCGACGCCGTACCGGAGGTGAACCGCGAGGTCACCGTCCGCAAGGCGGCGAACCTCCACACCGGCGGCACGATCCACGACGTGACGGACCACGTGCATCCGGCGCTCGTCGAGGCGGCGGTGCAGGTGGCGCGGGCGATCGGCATTCCGGTCGTCGGGGTCGACTTCATCGTCCGCTCGCCCCACGAGGCGGACTACGTGTTCATCGAGGCAAACGAGCGGCCGGGCCTTGCCAACCACGAGCCGCAGCCGACGGCGGAGCGGTTCGTAGACCTCTTGTTCCCGCTGTCGATGCCGGCGGCCGCGCGCGACTTCGGCCGCGACACCCTTCCGTCCGCGTGAGGCCCCGATGCCGAGACTTGCGATCGACACCGACTACCTGACCGCGACCCTGAAGGCGCTGCTCGCGATCCCGAGCCCGAGCGGCTACACCGACACCATCGTGCGCGCTTGCGGTGCCGAGCTGCGCCGCCTCGGCGTCGAGACCGAGACGACACGGCGCGGCGCCATCCGCGCCAAGCTGCCCGGCCAATCGGCGCAGCCGGCCCGCGCCATGATCGCCCACCTCGACACCCTCGGCGCCCAGGTGAAGCAGCTGAAGGACAACGGCCGCCTGGCGCTCGTGCCGATCGGCCACTGGTCGGCCCGCTTCGCGGAAGGGGCGCGGGTCACGGTCTTCACCGAGCGCGGCAGCTATCGCGGCACCATCCTGCCCCTGAAGGCATCGGGTCACACCTACGGCGACGCGGTGGACAGCGCGCCGATCGGCTGGGAACACGTCGAGCTGCGCGTCGACGCCATCGCCCGCGACCGCGGCGACCTCCGCCATCTCGGCTTCGACGTCGGCGACATCGTCGCCGTCGATCCGCAGCCGGAGTTCCTCGACAACGGCTACATCGTCTCCCGCCATCTCGACGACAAGGCGGGGGTGGCCATCCTGCTCGCGGCCCTCGAGGCCCTGATCCGCGACGGATCGGCCCTGCCGGTCGACACCTTCTGGCTGTTCTCGGTGGCCGAGGAGGTGGGCGTCGGCGCCGCCTCCGTGCTCACCCACAACATCGCCTCGATGGTGACGGTTGACAACGGCACCACGGCGCCCGGCCAGTCGAGCTCGGAGTTCGGCGTGACGATCGCCATGGCCGACCAGACGGGTCCGTTCGACTGGCACCTGACGAAGCGGATGGTGGAGCTCTGCCGCGAGCACGACATCCGCCACCAGAAGGATGTGTTCCGCTACTACCGCTCCGACTGCGCCTCGGCGATCGAGGCGGGCGAGGACGTGCGCACCGCCCTCGTCACCTTCGGCGTCGACGCCTCGCACGGCTACGAGCGCATCCACCTCAACGCGCTGCGGTCGATCGCCGAGCTCCTCACCGCCTATGCGACGAGCGAGGTGGAGTTCTGGCGCGACGCCGAGCCGGTGGCGCCGCTGATCGGCTTCCCGAAGCAGCCGATGAAGCCGGCGGAGCAGGGCGAACCGGAGAACGGGAAGCCGACCCCGGCCGAAGCGAGGACCTGACGGACGGGCGGAGCCGGCGGCTCAGGAGGCGAGATGGCGGACGAGTACGCGTTCGAGCCGGCGAGGCCCTCAGACGACGCAGTGCTCGCCGACCACTATCTCGCGCTTTGGGAGGGCTACGGCGTGCCGCCCGGGCACCTCCTCCCCGATGCGCGCGAGCGGGTCCTTGCCTTCCTCTCCGAGGCGCGTTCCGGCTACGAACTCGGCGGCTTCCTCTGCCGGACGAACGGGGCGGTGGTGGCCTCGGCCGGCTGCTGTGTCCGCCGCGCGCCCTACCCGGAGGTAATCCTCCCGGTGCACCGCAAGGTCGGCTACGTGTTCGGCCTCTATGTCGAGCCGGCCCACCGCCGTCGCGGCCTCGCCCGGCGCCTCACCGAGGCCTGCCTCGACCACCTGCGCGCCATCGGCTGCCAGACGGCCATCCTCCACAGCTCCGAAGCCGGCCGCCCGCTCTACCAGGCGATGGGCTTCGAGCCGACGAGCGAGTTGCGCCTGGTGCTTTGATGAACGGGGGCGGAGGATGGCTGGCGCCGGCACAGTTGGATCAGGTGATCTCGCCGGACGCGCCAGCCGCGAGGTCGAGCTGGGGCCAGGCGAGCATGGCGGCCGCCCGGAGGCTTCCGATCGCACGCCGCGCTACATCCTCGTCCATGTCGAGCGTCTCGACCGCATGGCGCAACTCTCGTTCGCCTGCGACGATCTCCAAGACGCGCTGCACCTTGCGTGCAACGTCGGCTCCGTAGGCCAGTTCCGCCTTTGCGATCGAGGCCGGCGGAAGAAAGCCCGGCTTCGCGACCAGGACGCCGAGGTCGATCAGGTCGCGATAGCCCGCCGAGCGGTCGAGGCCTCTGTCGGCGTTGGCCAGCAGCTTCTCGGCAATCTGGTCGTCGAACGACAGGGTCGGAACGGGGAGAAGCGGGCCGATCGATCCGGTCAGGGACATCCGCGCCTCACGGATCACTTCCACCTTGATCGCCTGACCGTTCCAGAGCACGACCCCGCGGACGCCGTACTGGTCGATCCTGAACTCCCGCGGGGAGGTCGCCCCCTCACCGAACAGGGCATGCACGCCTCGTTCGGCGACGGCAGTGCGGATTTCCCGGTACCCATCGACGTGATCGCACAGGAAGTCCACGTCGAGTGACCGGCGATATTCCCCATTCGCCAGAACGATCGCCGTCCCGCCGCCGAAATAGCAGCGCCGGGCGAGCAGCCAGCCCGCATCCATGGAGCCGAGCAGAGCAACGATGTTGGCGTGATCGGGTCGCTTGTAGCCGCCAGCCGCCATGGCCATCCGCCCTCGAGCGCGCGCGCTTCAACCGAGGAAGCGTCCCGCTCCGTATTCCTCGGTCAGCCGCCGGATCAACGTCATTTCCGCAGGCGTCAGGCTGTCGCGATCGACGAAGCGCCAGTAGCGTTCATAGAGCGCGAACGCTTCCTTCCCCGCGATCGGCCGGGATGGGTCCCCGTTCCAGACGATACCCGCGAGTTGCGGATACTGCGAGGGAACGACCATGTCGGGCGGCGCTGCATCCATGACCAGACCATATGGATGGGGTCGACGCCCGTCCACGCCTCACACGTCGAGGTTCGCCACCGACAGGGCGTTGTCCTGGATGAACTCGCGGCGGGGTTCGACCTCGTCGCCCATCAGCTTGGAGAAGATGTCGTCGGCGTCGTCGCCGTCCTTCACCTTCACCTGCAGGAGCGAGCGGACGTTCGGGTCGAGGGTGGTCTCCCACAGCTGCTCGGCGTTCATCTCGCCGAGGCCCTTGTAGCGCTGCAGGCTGATGCCGCGGCGGCCGGTGGCGAAGATCGCCTCGAGCAGGGCGCGCGGGCCGCGCACCAGCGTCTCGACGTCCTTGCGCTTCAGCGTCGCCGCCTTGCCGTAGACCTCCTGCAGATGGCTCGCGAAGGCGTCGAGCTTGCGGGCATCGGCGGAGGCGAGGAGGGCCGCGTCGATGCGCGTGACTTCCTTGACGCCGCGCACGGTACGCTCGAAGCGCAGGCCGCCGTCGGCCTCGGCGACGCCCTCCCAGCCCTTCTCGAACTCGTCGGCGAGGATGTCGAGGCGGCGGGCGATGTAGGCGGCCGCCCCCTCCGCCTTGGCACGGTCGGCGACGATCTCAGGGTTGAGGGCGCCGGCGATCGCCGCCTGCTCGACGGTGTCGCGGCTGTAGCGCGAGTGCAGCGCCTCGAGGCCGCCGGCGATCTTGCGGGCGTCGTCGATGACGGCGCGCAGGTCGCGCCCGGTGCGCACCTCGCCGTTCGCCAGCGTCAGCGACGCCTCGTCGAGGCCGGCGTCGATGAGGAAGTCCTCGAGCGCCCGCTCGTCCTTCAGGTACTGCTCGGAGCCCGACCGGCGGATCTTGTAGAGCGGCGGCTGGGCGATGAAGAGATGGCCGGCGTCGATCAGCGACGGCATCTGCCGGTAGAAGAAGGTGAGCAGCAGCGTGCGGATATGGGCGCCGTCGACGTCGGCGTCCGTCATGATGATGATCTTGTGGTAGCGCAGCTTCTCGAGGTTGAACTCCTCGGTGCCGATGCCGGTGCCGAGCGCCGTGATCAGCGTGCCGATCATCTCCGAGGATAGCATCTTGTCGAAGCGGGCGCGCTCGACATTGAGGATCTTGCCGCGGAGCGGCAGGATCGCCTGGTTGACGCGGTTGCGGCCGCTCTTGGCGGAGCCGCCGGCCGAGTCACCCTCGACGATGAAGAGCTCGGACTTCGCCGGGTCGCGCTCCTGACAGTCGGCGAGCTTGCCCGGCAGCGAGGCGACATCGAGCGCGCCCTTGCGGCGGGTGAGTTCGCGCGCCTTGCGCGCGGCCTCGCGGGCGGCGGCAGCCTCGACGACCTTGCCGATGACCGTCTTCGCCTCGGCCGGGTGCTCCTCGAACCAGGTGCCGAGGGCGTCGTTGACGACCGCCTCGACGACGGGGCGCACCTCGGAGGAGACGAGCTTGTCCTTCGTCTGGGAGGAGAACTTCGGGTCCGGCACCTTCACCGACAGGACACAGGTGAGGCCCTCGCGGCAGTCGTCGCCGGAGAGCGAGACCTTCTCCTTCTTCGAGGAGCCGCTCTTGTCTGCATAGCCCGTCACCTGGCGGGTGAGGGCGCCGCGCAGGCCGGCGAGGTGGGTGCCGCCATCGCGCTGCGGGATGTTGTTGGTGAAGCAGAGCGTGTGCTCGTGGTAGCTGTCGTTCCACCACAGCGCCACCTCGACCTCGATGCCGTCGCGCTCCGCCTTCATGTAGATCGGCGTCGGCAGCAGCGGGTGCTTGGTGCGGTCGAGCCAGCGCACGAAGGCGGCGACGCCGCCCTCGTAGAACAGCTCCTCCTTGCGCGGCTCGACGCCGCGGCGGTCTTCCAGGAGGATGCGGACGCCGGAATTGAGGAAGGCGAGTTCGCGGAGGCGCCGCTCGAGCGTCGCGAAGTCGAACTCGGTGACGCCGGCGAAGGTCTCGCGGCTCGGCAGGAAGGTCACCTCGGTGCCCGTCTGGCCCTCGGCGTCGCCGATCGGAGCGAGCGGGGCGTCGGCGACGCCGTGGGTGAAGCTCATGGCATAGAGCACGCCGCCGCGGCGGATGCGCAGGGTCAGCCACTGGGACAGCGCGTTGACGACGGAGACGCCGACGCCGTGCAGGCCGCCGGAGACCTTGTAGGAGTTCTGGTCGAACTTACCGCCGGCATGCAGCTGGGTCATGATGACCTCGGCCGCCGAGATGCCCTCTTCCCGGTGGATGTCGGTCGGGATGCCGCGGCCGTTGTCGGTGACCGTGCACGAGCCGTCGGCGTTCAGCGTCACCGTCACCCGGTCGGCCCAGCCGGCGAGCGCCTCGTCGATGGCGTTGTCGACCACCTCGTAGACCATGTGATGCAGGCCGGAGCCGTCGTCGGTGTCGCCGATGTACATGCCCGGCCGCTTGCGCACCGCGTCGAGGCCCTTCAGGACCTTGATCGACTGGGCGCCGTAGTCGTCCGCCCCATTGGACGTCACATCTGTCATTCGGTCTGTGGTCCGCCGTGATGATAGCGCGCGCCAAGAGCACCGTCGCGCGCGCCCGTTATAGACGGTCGGGCCGGGGGTTCAACTCGCCCCGGTCCGCCGCCGGAATCGTCTTGTCTCCCAACGACTTGAAGCCTCGCCGCAGGAGCCGTCGACGCGCCGATTCGGGCGCCTTGCGGCAGCACCCGCCGATCCCGCCGCTGGGCGGCAAAAAAGCCCCCGCTCAGCGGGCGCGTCGGCCGGAGAATTCGCCGTAGAGCGTCGCCCGCTCGCTCGTCTTGCGGGAGCGGCGGCTGTCCTTGACGTTGCCCCACATCTTGTCGCCGGCGAAGTTGATATGGGCCTCGAAGGTGTCGGGCCCGCCCCACTTGGCGTTGGAGAACTTCCAGTAGGCGTAGCCGCCGTCGAGCTTCGCGCCGCCGGCCGGCGTGAAGGGGCCCTCGACATAGTTGCGGCTGAGGCAGTCCTGGGTCTGGAAGACCGAGAGCTTCCAGTTGGAGAGGCCGGTCCAGGCGTACCAGCCCTTCATGTAGTTGGCGAACTGCACGGTGGCGTTCGCCTCGGCATAGGGCGACCAGCAGGTCGGCCACTGGTAGCTGCCGGTCATCTTCACCGGCGCCTGATAGACGTCCCAGCACGGCAGGGTGAGTTCTCCCTCGAGGAGGTCACTCTTCGGGCCGTATGCCTTCGGCTTCGTCGAACTCACCCAGGCGTAGCCATAGGGGCTGAGGAAGCGGGCGGAGAAGCGCACCTCGAAGGTCTTGCCGAAGAGGTTGGTCTTCTCGTCGGCGGAGCGTGCCGTCCAGCCGGAGGCGTCCTTCACGGCGGGGCAGACGCTCTCGCGGAAGGGCGCGAGGATGCTGCGGCAGGCGATCGAGGCGGCCTGCTCGCCGCCGAGGGCGGTGCAGACGTCGCGCGACTTGGCGAGGCCGGCCACCGCGCAGATGCCCTCCGCCGCCGCACCGACCGACGCCGCGACCTTCTTCGGGTCGCGGCGAACCTCCGAAAGCTTTTTTGTGTCGAGTGTCGCGCCAAAGGTCGTGCCGTAGCGCCTTTCGAGTGGGAACCAGGCCGCGACCCGGCCGTCCGGCCGGTCGGCCGGGTTGATCTCGATCCAGGCGTCGAGCAGGCGCTGCGACGTCGGCCAGTGCTTGCAGGCCTTGATGGAGAGCTTCGCGTTGCGCTTCGCCGCGGAGGCGGAGGGACCGGCGACGTCGGCCGTGTCCCCTGAGCCCGCACCGGCCGCGGCCGCGCGGGTGCCGGCCTCGTCGAGGAGCGCCGTCGTCGCGGCAGGCAGGTCGACGGTGCGGCGGTCCCGCGCGTAGCCGTAGTTGAACGCGACGGTGAGCGTGCGTCGGCTGCCGTTGCGGCCGAAGGAGACGAACTGGCCCCGGTCGTCCGCAACCGCCTTCAGCTTGCCGTCGGCGATCTCGGCGGTGGCGCGGCCGTCCGGCCCGACCGCGGTCAGACGGTCGACGCGGCCGCCGGTGAAGCCGGGGCCGGGCAGCCAGGCGGTGGCGTAGCTCTCCCGGTCGATGGGGATGGTGCCGAGCGTCGCCGAGGTGCCGCGGGCATAGGCCTCGACGCGCAGCGGCTTGCGGGCAGCCGGGCCGACGGCCGTTGCGCTCGACGCGGCGGGATCCGATGAGGGCGGCAGCTGGCGCGGGTCGACCTCGACCCCGAGGTCGCGGAAATGGGCCGCCACGGCCGGCGGCAGGACGGGGGCCGAAGCGACCTCGCCGGCACGCGCGCCGGGGACGTCCACCAGCAACAGGGACACAAGGGCCGCGGCGACGGCCACCCGGCCCGAAGAACCAAACGCCCGACGGTTCACGACCGCCCTCTTCCGCTGTGGGTCAGAAAATCCCGGCCAAGGGCGCGAATCGTGCCCCCGGCGCCTCCCCCGGCGGGCTTCTCGCTGGAAATTGCGTTGGCAGCAAGGCGCAGCGCCGATCCGGCCGCATTGTCAAACAACCGTTCGATATTGTAATATCGCTCTTCGATAATCGAACGATAATGCAGGAGAGCCCGATGCTCGACCGCCCCGCCCGCTCGCGCCTGCCGCAGGATCTCCGCCGCGAGCAACTCGTCGATGCGGCGATCTCCGCCATCGCCGAGCACGGCCTGTCGAACGTCACGCTCGACAAGGTGGCGCGCCTCGCCGGCCTCACCGCCGGCATGGTCAACTTCCACTTCCAGTCGAAGCAGGACCTCCTGCACGAGACGCTCAGGCGCATCGCCGACGAGTACCAGGCCGCCTGCGAGGCAGGGGTCGCCGCCGCCGCGGGCGACCCCGCCGAGGGCCTGATGGCGCTCGTCCGGGCGAGCTTCGACCGGCGCATCGCGAGCCCGGAGAAGCTCGCCGTCTGGTACGCCTTCTGGGGCGAGAGCCGCTCGCGCGCCGACTATCTCGCGATCTGCGGGTCGTCGGACCGCGCCGTCTACGAGGCCGTCTTCGGCATGCTCGCCGAACTCGCCGGGCGGGACGCGGCGACCATCGACGTGCGCGCCGCCGCCCTCGGCCTCTGCGGCCTCATCGATTCCCTCTCGCAGGAGGCGCTGATCCAGGGCGCCGAATTCGATCATGCCGACGCGGTGGAGACCTGCCGCCGCTATCTCGCCAACCTGCTGCCCACCGTCTTCGCGCCCGGGGGGGAGGCGGCTCCGGCGGCCACGCACGCGGACATCCGCGGCGTGCAGCCGCCGGAGCATGCCGGCGAGGACGGCGAGGCGCTGCCACTCACCTTGCCGTCGTGGACCTATCGTGACGCCGGCTTCACCGCTCGCGAGATCGAGACGATCCACACGCCGGCCTGGCAGCTCCTCTGCCACGTCAGCGAGCTGAAGGCGGCCGGCGACTACGTGACACTCAACGTCCTCGGCAAGCGGGTGTTCGCCCTACGCGGCGACGACGGCGAGATCCGCGCCTTCCATAACGTCTGCCGCCACCGGGCCCACGCCGTCGTCGAGGGTCAGAGCGGCAGCTGCGCCGGCCTCATCCGCTGCCCCTACCACGCCTGGACGTACGACAGCCGCGGCGTCCTCAAGGGCGTCGCCGCCTCGCGCACCTTCCCGAAGCTCGACAAGGACAGCCTCGGCCTCTTCCCGGTGGAGAGCGAGGTGTTCATGGGTTTCGTGTTCGTGCGCCTCGCCCCGGGCGGGCCCTCGGTGGCCGAGCGCTACGCGCCCTATCACGACGAGCTCGCCGCGCACCGCCTCGAGGAGCTCGAGCCGATCGCCGACTACTGGGAGGGCGAGATCGCCGCGGACTGGAAGAACGTCTGGGACAACTATCTCGAGGACTACCACTTCCCGACCGGCCATCCGGGCCTGTCGGGGCTGATGCAGAAGGACTACGAGCGCCAGCCGGACGCGGCGACGCGGACGATCCGCCTCGCCCACGAGATGCGCGAGACGCCCGTCGGCGGCTGGGCGACGCGCGCCTATGCGAATCTCCTGCCGCGGGTGTCGGACCACCTGCCGGAGGAGCTCCGCAGGCGCTGGTCCTATCTCTTCCTCTATCCGGCGGTGTCGCTCGAGCTCTACCCGGACCTCGTCGACTTCTTCCACATCGTGCCGCTCGGCCCCGGCCGCTCGCTGCTGCGCTGGCGCGCCTACGGCCGGCCCGACGCGCGGCGGGCGACGAAGGCGGTGCGTTGGCTGAACCAGCGGATCAACTATCAGGTCCACCACGAGGACGGGGCGCTGGTCGAATCCGTGCAGCGCAACCTTGCGAGCGGCGTCTACGAGCGCGGCGTGCTGTCGGACATGGAAGTGAACGTGCAGGCGCTGCACGACTGGGTGCGCGCCGACCTGCCGGAGGCGGAGCGGCCGCGGGCGGCCTGATCTCGGCGGCCCGCGATTCAGGCGGCCCTTGATCTCTGCTCGTGCGGGCGAAACGAAAAGGGGCACGGCCGGCGGCCGCGCCCCTTCCCCTCCCCCCGTGAGCGAACCGATTACTTGCTCGCCTCGACCGCCGCGAGCGCGTCGACGCAGGCCTGGCTGATCTTGTCCTTGTTGGCGAGCAGGCAGGCCATCATGCCCGAGCGCGGCGTCCCGGCGCACACCGCCATGGCGTCGGCGCGGCACGCCTGGCGGGCGGCATCGACGGCGGCCTGGCTCTGGGCGAGCGCCGGAGCGGCGCCGAGGGCGGTGGCGACGAGGGCGAACGCGAAAATCTTCTTCATGGTCTTCCTCCGGGGAACAGTCCCGCGACACTGGGTACGGTGCCGCCTCGCGAAACCCTTCTCTCACCGCGCCCGAAAATTCTCCATCAGTTCCCGCCGCCGCTCGGGCGGAATCGTCTGGAGCGTCTCGATGACGGCATCGACGATGAGGTCGAAGGAGCGGCTCCGCCAGCTGCGCACCTCGTCGAACGTCGCGCGGATCGCCGCCGGATCGAGTTCGGGCGCCTGAAGCAGCGCGACGAGCTTGGCGCGGGCGGCGACGACGTTCGCCTCGGTGCCGGCGATGGCCGCCTCGCGCTCGGCCACCGCGCGCTCGGCGGCGGCCCGATCCTCCGGCGCGAGGAAGGTGGAAGCCCGCTGCAGCACCCGCATCGGGTTGGTGGCCTCGACGATCGGCATGTCGAGACGCCAGATCAGCGTCGCGACGTAGCTGGCGAGGAGGACGTTGACCGACAGGGACGCGACGAGCAGCGGCCACAGCCAGCGGGAACGGGCGGGACGGCTCATTGCAGCGACAGCCTCGTGCCGACGGCCGCACCGTCGAGGACGATCGCCGTGAGATATTCCGCGCCGCTCATCGGCGGGGTGATCGGCTGGGCGAGGCCGAGTCCGATGCCGATGACGGCCGCCGAGGCGAGGCTCGTCGCCGGCAGGAACCAGGTCCGCCAGCCGGCCCGTGCCGAGCGGGCCGCGCTCTCCGCCGCGATCGCCGTGGCGACCCGGCCCGCGACGGCCTCGGCGCGAGAGGGGGCCACGACGGGCCGTGCCGCGGCGATGGCGCGGTCGAGCCGGCCGGCCTCGACGAGGAGGGCGGCCGCCGACGGCGATCCTGCCGCGAGCGCCTCGGCCGCCTGCCGCCGGTCCGCCGGCCAGCGGGCGATGTCGGCCCCCCAGGCGGCGGCGAGCGCCCCGAATTCCTCGACCGTCATCGGCCCCCCGGTCTGCGTTCCGCCCCTCATGACCGCCTCCGTGCCGCCGCGTCGGCGGCCACGCGCTCCCGGATGGCGATGCGGGCGCGGGTCAGCAGGGACTCGAACGCCTTCTCGCCGAGACCGAGGGCGGCGGCCGCATCGCGGCCGCTCATTTCCTCGAAGTGGAACAGCACGAGCGCCGCCCGCTGGCGCTCCGGCAGGGCGGCCAGCGCCGCCTCCACCGCCGCCCGCTCCTCGGCGGCCGAGAGATCGTCGTCGGCGCGCGGGGCCGGATCGGCGATCTCGACGTCGGGATCGAGCGGTTCGGTGCGGCGCACCCGCAGACGGTCGATGGAGAGGTTCACGACGATCTGACCGAGCCAGCTGGTGAACCGGCCGCGGGCGACGTCGAAGCTCGAAGCCTGGCGCCAGACCCGCAGGAACGCGTCCTGGGCGACATCGTCGGCATCGGCATGGTTGCGGGTGATGCCTTCCGACATCCGCACGACGCGCGGCATGTGCCGGTTCATCAGAACCCTGAGCGCACGACTGTCCCCCCCTGCGACCCGCTGCATCAGATCCTCGTCGCTCTCCTCCCGCGTGGACATAGACGCACCGCACCCCGGACACGCCGCCCGGCGGACGCGATCGCCGCCGGAAAGGCCTGTCCGTCAGGAAATACGATTTGCGTGACCAAATCCTTCTCGATCACGACTCGACGGCGCGGGCGAGGTCAGTCGCCGGCGGCGCGGCCCCCCTCCGCCAGGCGGCGGTGCTGGATGTGGTTCGAGATGACCGTGCCGGTCACCACTACCGTGGTCACCACGACGATGATGATGGTGGCGAGGGCGTTGATGTCCGGCGTCAGGCCGAGGCGGACCTTGGAGAAGATCAGCATCGGCAGCGTCGTCGCGCCGGGACCGGAGGTGAAGGTGGCGATGACGAGGTCGTCCAGCGACAGCGTGAAGGCGAGCAGCCAGCCCGACACCATCGCCGGGGCGAGCAGGGGCAAGGTGATGTCGAAGAGCACCTGCGCCGGCCGCGAGCCGAGGTCCATCGCCGCCTCCTCGAGGGAGATGTCCACCTGGGCGAGGCGCGACTGGACGACGACGGCGACGTAGGCCATCGAGAAGGTGACGTGGGCGATGGTGATGGTCATCATCCCGCGCCCCGCCGGCCAGCCGAACGATCCCTCCATGGCAACGAAGAGGAGGAGCAGCGACAGCCCGGTGATCACCTCCGGCATGACGAGCGGCGCCGTCACCATGCCGGAGAACAGGAGCCGGCCCCGGAAGCGCCCGAAGCGGGCGAGCGCGATGCCGGCCATGGTGCCGAGGATCGTCGCCACCGTCGCCGAAAGGGCGGCGATCTGCAGCGAGAGCAGTGCCGCGTTGATGACGAGTTCGTTGCGGAAGAGCTCGCCGTACCACTTCGTCGAGAAGCCGCCCCAGACGGTGGCAAGGCGCGAGGCGTTGAAGGAATAGGCCATCATCAGGAGGATGGGGCCGTAGAGGAAGACGAAGCCGGCCACCAGCCAGACCGTCAGGAAGGCGGAGCGGCCCTTCACTTGCCCTCCTCCGCCTGGCGCATCTGGTAGTGCTGGAACATCAGGATCGGCACGACGAGCAGGATGAGGAGCACCACCGCGACGGCGGAGGCGACCGGCCAGTCGCGATTCGAGTAGAACTCGTCGAACAGCACCCGGCCGATCATCGGGCTCGACGGATTGCCGAGGAGCGCCGGGATCACGTACTCGCCCGTCGCCGGGATGAAGACGAGCAGGGCGCCGGCGACGATGCCTGGCAGCGAGAGCGGCAGCGTCACGTCGAGGAACACCTGCCAGCGCCGCGATCCGAGATCCATCGCCGCCTCCCACAGGCTCGGGTCCATCTTCTCGAGCGTCACGTAGAGCGGCAGCACCATGAAGGGCAGATAGGAATAGACGATTCCGAGATAGACGGCGAAGTCCGTGTTCATCATCTCGATCGGCTGGTCGATGACGCCGAAGAAGACGAGGACGTTGTTGATCAGCCCCTGTTTGTTGAGGATGCCCATCCAGGCGTAGATGCGCAGCAGGAAGGACGTCCAGAACGGCAGGATGACGAGGAGGAGGAGGACGCTGCGGGTGGTCGGCGAGGAGCGGGCGATGCCGTAGGCGATCGGGTAGCCGACGAGGAGGCAGAGGGCCGTCGAGATCGCGGCGATCTTCAGGGCGTTGAGGTAGCCGTTCAGATAGAGGGTGTCGTCGAGCAGGTAGCCGTAGTTCTGGAAGTAGAGCTGGATCGACAGCGCCCCGTCCTCGGTCCACTGCCAGAGCGCGGTGTAGGGCGGCAGCGCGATCTCCGACAGCGCCAGGCTGATCTTCAGGACGATGAGGAACGGCGCCAGGAAGAAGACGAGCAGCCAGAGAAAAGGGACGGCGAGGAGGATCACCTTCCAGCCGTCGGAGGCGACGTCGGCGAGCCGCCGGGCGAACGGGCGCCGGGCGGGCGCGGGCGTCGCGACGGGCTCGGCCGCCGCGCTCATTCGGTCAGCACCAGCGCGGCGCGCGGGCTCCAGGAGAGCCAGACCTGATCGTCCCAGTCCACTTTCCGGTCCTCGTCACGGGCGCGGCGGACGTTCTGGTGGCTGACGAGGACGATGCGGCCGGAGGGCAGGCGCACCCGGTAGAGGGAGCGGTCGCCAAAGTAGCCGAGATCGAGCACCTGGCCGTGGGCGCAGTTGTGGTCGGGATCGGTCGGCGCCTCGCGGCTGATGGTGATCTTCTCCGGCCGCACGGCAACGGCCACCGGCGTGCCGACCGTGACCGGCGTCGGATGGTCGACCTCGAGCTCGCCCTCGACGCCGTCGGCCTTCACGGTGACGACGCTGCCCTCGATGGCGGTGACGACGCCGTCGAAGAGGTTGATCGAGCCGACGAAATCGGCGGTGAAGCGGCAGTTGGGGAACTCGTAGACGTCGGTCGGCGTGCCGACCTGCATCACGGAGCCGCGATCCATGACGGCGATGCGCGTCGCCAGCGCCATCGCCTCCTCCTGGTCGTGGGTGACGACGACGAAGGTGACGCCGACCTTCGCCTGGATGTTCATCAGCTCGAACTGGGTCTGCTCGCGCAGCTTCTTGTCGAGCGCGCCGAGCGGCTCGTCGAGGAGGAGCAGCTTCGGGTTCTTGGCGAGCGAGCGGGCGAGGGCGACGCGCTGCCGCTGGCCGCCGGAGAGCTGGTGCGGCTTGCGGGCGGCGAAGCTCTCGAGCTTGACGAGGGCGAGCATCTCGCGGACGCGGTCGGCCCGCTCGGCCTTCGTCATCTTCTCGTGCTTGAGGCCGTAGCCGACGTTCTGAGCGACGCTCATGTGCGGGAAGAGGGCGTAGGACTGGAACATCATGTTGACGGGCCGCTCGTAGGGCGGCGTCGCCGTCATGTCCTGGCCGTCGATGAGGATGCGGCCGGAGGTGGGCGTCTCGAAGCCGGCCAGCATCCGGAGAAGCGTGGTCTTGCCGCAGCCGGAGCCGCCGAGCAGGCAGAACAGCTCCTGGCGGTAGATCTTCAGCGACACCTCGTTGACGGCAAGGAAGTCGCCGAACTTCTTGACCACCCGCTCCACCTCGACGAACGGCCGCGCCTTCGTGTCGAGCCAGGGCTTGTCGGCATAGTTCGGGAAGCCGGGGGCCGGCAGGGGGGCGGGGGCGGTCATCGAGCGAGCCCCGTGCGGCGGCCCGACGTAGAAAACCCTCCCCCCTCGCGGGGGAGGGGAGGGAGGGGGGGAGCGGCAAACTCGACGGTCGAGGGCTTGGCGGCGGGGCGCCCGCGGCGGCCGCCGGAGCACCATCGGAACACTGAACTCGTGGCGCCCCCCCTCCCTGCCCTCCCCCGCGAGGGGGGAGGGTTCGCGTTCCTCGCTACCGTGTGAAGATCGAGCAGCCGTCTTCGCATCCTCACCGCCCCCCCGTTGCGATCGCCCCGCACCCTCACTGCCCGGTCTTGATCCGGCTCCAGGCGCGGGTGCGCATGCGGTCGGCGGCGGGGGAGAGTTCCTCGCGGGAGAACAGCCGGGCCATCGTCTCGGCGTCCGGATAGATCGCGGTGTCCTCGACGATCTCCTTGGCGACGAGCTCGGTCGCCGCCTTGTTGGCGTTGGCGTAGTAGGTGAAGTTCGTCGCGTCGGCGATCACCTGCGGGCGCAGCATGTAGTCGACGAAGATCAGCGCGTTCTCGGGGTGCGGCGCGTCGGCGGGGATCATCCAGACGTCGAACCAGGATGGCACGCCGGTCTTCGGGATGTGGTAGGCGAGCTCGATGTCGACACCGGCCTCGGCGGCGCGGGTGGCGGCGGTGGCGTAGTCGCCGGACCACGTCATCGCCACGCACAGCTCCTTGTTCGGCAGGGCGTTCAGGTAGTTGGCGGAATCGAACGTCTTGATGTACTGGCGGATCGGCTTGAACAGCTCGACGACGGCGTCGATGTCGGCCTGGTTCGTGGTGTTCGGGTCCTTGCCGAGATAGGCGAGCGCCATCGGGATGACGTCGGTGGGCGATTCCAGCACCGAGATGCCGCAGTCGGCGAGCTTCGAGGCGTATTCCGGCTTGAACAGGATATCGAGACTGTCGAGCGGCGCGTCCTCGCCGAGGCGCTCCCGCACCATCGCCATGTTGTAGGTGAGGCCGACCGTGCCCCACATGTACGGCACGCCGTATTCGTTGCCGGGATCGACGTCTGCGAGCACCTTCATGATGTCCGGATCGAGGTTGCCGTAACCGGTGAGCTTGTCCTTCGCGATCTTCTGGAAGACGCCGGACTTGATCAGCCGCTGCATGAAGTTCGAGCCGTGCAGTACGACGTCGTAGCCGGAGCGGCCGGCCATCATCTTGGCGTCGACGGTCTCGGAGGCATCATAGGTGTCATAGACGACCTTGATGCCGGTTTCCTTCTCGAAGTCGGCGATGGTGGTCTCGCCGATGTAGTCGACCCAGTTGTAGACGTTGACGACCTTCTCGGCGTCCTGGGCGACGGCGGCGGGGGTGAGCCCGGGCATCGCCAGGGCGAGGGTGCAGGCGGTGGCGGCGGCGAGGCGCAGCGTGGTGCGCCGGGTGAAGGCGGCGGGTGTCATCGTCGGTTCTCCCCTCTCGAGAGCCGTCCCGACCACTGCGGCCGGAAGGCCGTCCGGCGTCCCTGGCGACCGTCTCCGGGCCGCGCGCGGACACCCCTTTCCGTCTCGGTCGGCACTCCCGTCGTTCCCGAGGTTCAGCCTCCCGCCCCGATCGTGCCGGCGAGCCCGCGCTTGAGCAGCCCGCCGGCGATGATGAGGCGCTGAATTTCGCTCGTCCCCTCCCAGATCCGGTCGACGCGCAGCTCGCGCAGGAAGCGTTCGGCGACGTTCTCGCGCATGTAGCCGCGGCCGGCGAAGATCTGCACGGCCCGGTCGGCGACCCGTCCGGCCGCCTCCGACGCCACCAGCTTGGCGATGGAACAGCGCGCGTGCAACGACTTCAGGTCGAGGCCGCGATCGTGGGCCGCCGCCGCCTCCCACGTCACCATGCGGGCGGTGTGCAGGTCGACCACGCTGTCGGCGAGCATCGCCTGCACGAGCTGGCGCTCGGCGATCGGCACGCCGCCGATGACACGCCCCTTGGCGAAGGCGGTCGCCTCCTCGATCAGCCGCTCCATCGCCCCGCAGCAGCGCGCGGCGATCATCAGGCGCTCGCGGCGGAACCAGGCGTAGGTGAAGGCCATGCCCTCGCCCTCGCGGCCGATGAGGTTCCCCGCCGGCACGCGGACGCCTGTGAAGCGCAGGATCGGGTGATGGTGGCGGTAGGTGTGGGTGTAGGCCGGGGTGCGCACCGTCTCGATGCCCGGCGCGCGGGCGTCGACGAAGAAGAGCCCGTGCGCGCCGTCCGCCGGCCCGCCTGCGAACTTCGCCTGCACCAGGAGAACGTCGGCGAGGTTGGCGCTGGTGACGTGCCACTTCTCGCCGTCGATGACGTAGTCGTCGCCGTCGCGGCGGGCGGTGGCGACGATGTCGTCGACGTCGGAGCCGGCACCCTCCTCCGTGATGGCGTAGGCGAAGTAGCACGCGCCGCGCATCATCGGCTTGATGAAGCCCTCGATCTGCGCCGGGCTGCACGCCTCGAACATCCAGCCCTGCGCTTCCGGATAGCACCAGCCGAGGCCGTTGGTGACGCGGCCGACCGGCTCGATCGCCGCCACCTGGTCCAGGATCGGCAGCGCCAGGCCGCCGTGCTCGGCCGGGACGTCGAAGCGCGGCAGGCCGAGGTCCTGCGCCAATGCCTTGTGGCGCTTCAGGGCCTCGGCGGGGATCTCGCCGTCGTTCAGCTCCGCCTCGACCTCGTACGGAATGAGCTCGGTGTCGACGAAACGGCGGACGGCCGCCTGGCGGGCGAGCGCCGCCTCGGAGAGGGCGAAGCTCACGGCGTTCCCTCCAGGGCGGGCGCGGCGACCGGGCCGGCGGCGGTGAAGTGGCGGGGGAAGACGCTGACGAGGTGGTTGCGCGCGGCGGCGAGGGCCTGTTCCCGCTTCAGGTCCTTCGGCGCCATCATCAGGTGCAGCCAGAAGCCTTCGAGCATCGCGACGATGACGCGCGCGAGGGCGCCGTGGTCCTGGCCGGGCGCCGCGAGGTCGCGGCAGAGCTCGATCACCGTCGCCTGATAGTCGTCGTCGTTGGCGCTGCAGAGCTCGCGGTAGGTCGGGCGCGATTTCGCCTCGCCCCAGAAGGCGCACCAGGCGCCGAGCTTGCGCGGCGTGCAGATGCGCTTGTCGAAGTCGGCCGAGACGAGGGCCCACATCCGCGCCGCGGGGTCGGGGCCGGCGGCCTTCACCGCCGCCTTCCAGTGGCCGCGATACTCGTCGGAGAGCGTGCGCAGCGTCTCGACGAGCAGCTTCTCCTTCGATTCGAAGTGGAAGTTGACGATGCCGCGGGACAGCCCGGCGGCGGCGGCCACGTCGGCGAGGGTCGTGGATTCGTAGCCGCGCTTGGCGAGCTGGTCGATCGTCGCCTCGATGAGCTCCTGCCGGCGGATCGCCTTGGTGTTCTGGCGCTGCGCGCGCGCCGGCGCCGTCACGCCCATGCAGCGGCTCCGCGATGGGTGAACCGATCCTGTGGGCTCGACAGAACGCGGCGCTTCGGCGGCGCGACCATGCAGGGACGTTCCTTGCGCGAGCCCGCGGCGGCCCGGGCGGCGACCAACGCGACGGCGGAGGCCGGCGCTATCGAGCAATGCCGCCGCATCGCGGTCAAGGGGCGGCGGGGCCGCCCGCTGCTCCGGTTGTGGAGACACGACGGCAACGCCATCGGCGAACGCTCCGTTCCGGGCCACGCGGCGGGCTCCGATGGACATGGAAAGGGCCTCCCTGACCCGGCGAAGGATACGCGGATTTTCGCCGCCGACAACCCTTCTTGAACGTATGTTCAGCCAGTCACTGACTGAACGTTCGTTCATTAAGCTGGACAGCTGAGCCTCGCCGTGCCAAGCTGCGCCTCACAATTCGGATCGTGGCGACCGCCGATCTCGAAGCCGTGGCGAAGTGATTTGCCGGGCACGGGAGCGCTCGCCCGCAAGACGACGACCCGCAAGACGAGGAGAGCCGCCATGGGACGCACGCTGGCGCGGAGCAACGCCCACTTCCGGAAGGCCGTGACCAAGCTGCCGCTCGGCGTCGCCTCCAACTTCCGCTTCTGGGGCGAGGACAAGACGATCTACGTCCGCGAGGGGCGCGGCGGGCGCATCACCGACATCGACGGCAACACCTACGTCGACTACCGGCTCGGCTACGGCCCGGCGATCCTCGGCTACGCCGACAAGCGGGTGGACGACGCGGTGCGGGCCGGCATCGAGGTCGGCGGCGTCTTCGCCCTGTCGACGGAGGCGGAGTACCGGGTCGCCGAGCGCATCTCCCGCATGGTGCCGGCGGCGGAGCTGGTGCGCTTCTCGAACTCCGGCACCGAAGCGGTGATGGCGGCCCTCCGCCTCGCCCGCGCCTACACGAAGAAGAGCGGCTACGTGCTGCTCGAGGGCGGCTACCACGGCCTCTTCGACGCGGCCCTGTGGACGCTCGGCATGGAGAAGTGGGACCCGGCGACGACCGATGCCGAGCCGCCGGTGATCCCCTATTCGCAGGGCGTGCCGGAGGTGGTGCGGCAGCTCCTGCACGTCGCCCCGATGAACGACGCGAACCGCCTCGAGGACCTGTTCAGGCGCAAGGGCCACGAGATCGCGGCGATGCTGATGGAGCCGATCCAGGGCAACTGCTGCGGCATCACCGCCGACGCAGAGTACGTCCGGGCGGTGCGCGAGCTCTGCGACCGCTACGGCGTCGTCCTCATCATCGACGAGGTGAAGTCGGGCTTCCGCGTCGCCCGCGGCGGGATCCAGGAGATCATGGGCGTGAAGGCCGATCTCTGCACCTTCGCCAAGGCGATGGCGAACGGCTATCCGATCGCGGCGATCGGCGGGCGCGAGGAGATCATGCGGATGTACGGCCGCGGCGTCGCCCACGGCGGCACCTATACGGGCCACTGCGTCTCGCTCGCCGCCGCCGAGAAGACGCTGGAGATCATCGAGGAGACGCCGGCGCTCGAGACCATCGCCGCCTACGGCAAGCGGATGCAGGAGGGCATGAACCGGGTGCTGAAGGCGCGCGGCATCGCCCACTCCTTCGCCGGCCACCCGTCCATGGGCGGCCTGTTCTTCGCGGCGAAGCCGCCGGCCAACTACCGCGACTGGAAGGGCTCGGACTACACCTTCTACGACGCGATGGCCCAGCACCTGCACGACGAGGGCGTCCTCTGCGAGCCGGACTCCCGCGAGCCGTGGTTCGTCTGCGAGGCCCACGACGACGCCTGCCTGAAGGACACCCTGAAGGGCTTCGAGATCGCGGTGGACCGCACGATCGCCGACCTTGCGCGGAAGGACGGCAAGGCGGCGGTGAGCTGAGGGAAAGGCGTCCTCCTTCGGCACGCCGCCTCACCAGGGATGCGACGCAAACCCTCCCTTTTCACACCTCGGAAGGGCACAACGCGAACCCTCCCCCCTCGCGGGGGAGGTCGGCGGCGAAGCCGACGGGAGGGGGACCGCCGCGGCAGCGGCGCGAAAAGACTCGTCGCCCCTTGCTGCGGGGCCTTAGGCTCTTCCCGGTCGTCCCATGTGCGGCGGCCCCCCCCTCCCTACCCTCCCCCGCGAGGGGGGAGGGTTTGCGCCGAGTTCTGATTTTCCCCCACTGCCTACTGCCTACTGCCCATTGCCGACTGCCTCCCCTCCCCGGACCCGCCCGCCATGACCCCACCGCCCTCCACCGCCGGAAAAGTCTGGGACGCCATCGTCGTCGGGGCGGGGCACAACGGGCTCGTGAATGCCTGCTACCTCGCCCGCGCCGGGCTCGACGTGCTCGTGGTCGAGCGCAACGACTGGGTCGGCGGCGCGGCGACGAGCCGGTCGCTCTATCCGGGGTTCCTCTATTCGAACTGCTCCTACGTCTGCAGCCTCTTGCGGCCCGAGATCATGCGGGACCTCGAACTGCCGAAGCACGGGCTGCAGGTGGTGCCCTACGAGGGCGGGGTGATCCTGAAGCAGGACGGCGGCTATCTCGGCACCTTCCGCGACCACGACGCCCACCGCCGCGAGATCGGCCGCCACAGCCTGCGCGACGCCGAGGCCTACGACCGCTACTCGGCCGAGGTGATCCGCCAGTGCCGGTTCATCCGGCCGTTCCTCCTGCGCACGCCGCCGGACCCGACGTCGCTGAAGCCGCGCGACGTGCAGGAACTCCTCTATCTCGGCCGCAAGTTTTACGACCTCACCGAGACCGAGATGGCCGACACCATCCGTTTCTGGACGATGTCGATCGCCGAGTTCCTCGACGAGTTCTTCGAGACCGACGTGGTGAAGGCCGGCTTCTGCATCTCCGGCATCATCGGCACGGCGCTCGGGCCGCTGTCGCCCGGCACCGCCTACGTGCTCCTCCACCACTACATGGGGGACGTCGACGGCGCGATCGGCGCCTGGGGCTTCGCACGCGGGGGCATGGGGGCGATCTCGGAGTCGCTCGCCTCGTCGCTGCGCGCCTCCGGCGGTACGGTGCGCACGGGCGCCTCGGTCGACAAGGTGCTGGTGGAGAACGGCCGCGCCGCCGGCGTCGTTCTCGAGGGCGGCGAGGAGGTCCGGGGCCGGCTCGTCGTCTCCAACCTCGACGTCAAGCGGACGTTCCTGAAGCTCCTCGACGAGCCGCAGCTGCCGGCGGACTTCGTGAAGAAGGTCAAGCACTTCAAGATCCGCGGCTCGTCCGGCAAGGTGAACATCGCCCTCGACGGCCTGCCCGACTTCCCGGCCCTGCCGAAGGGGGCGCCGTTCCTGCGCGGCGACATGCACTTCACCGACAGTGTCGAGCGGATGGAGGGCGCCTATGACGACTGGAAGGCCGGCCGGTGGTCCGCCGACCCGTTCCTCGACATGATGATCCCGACCACCATCGACCCGACGATGGCGCCGCCCGGCAAGCACTTCATGAGCTGCTTCGTGCAGTACTGCCCGCCGAAGGTGGAGGGCCACGACTGGACCGACGCCGAGCGCGACGGCTTCGCCAGGACCGTCGTCGACCAAATCGCGGAATACTCTCCGAACTTCAAGGACCTGATCCTCCACATGGAGGTACGGACGCCACGCGAGATCGAGCGGGAGACGGGGCTCACCGAGGGCAACATCTTCCAGGGCGAGCTCACCTTCGACCAGCTCCTGTTCAACCGCCCGGTGCCCGGCTACGCCCAATACCGGGCGCCGATCGGCGGCCTCTACATGTGCGGCTCGGCCACCCACCCCGGCGGCGGCGTCATGGGGGCGCCCGGCCGCAACGCCGCGGCGGAAGTGCTGCGCGACCTCAAGAAGCCCGCCAAGGACATGTCCGATGCCTACCCCGTCCTTTGACGCGATCGTCGTCGGCGGGGGCCACAACGGGCTCGCCGCCGCAGCCCTCCTCGGCAAGGCCGGCCGCCGGGTGCTGCTCTTGGAAGCGTCCGACGCCGTCGGCGGCGCCGCCCGCACGGTGGAGCTCGCGCCCGGCTTCCGCGTGCCGGAGGTCGCACACCTCGCGAACCGGCTCCATCCGGAGGTCGTCCGCCGCCTCGAGCTCGAGCGGCACGGGCTCGCCTTCGCCACCACGAACCTCTCCACGACCTCGCTCTCGGCCGACGGCCGGTCGCTGACGCTCGCCGGGGCCTTCGGGGAGCGGCTGGAGGGCGACATCGCCGACGGCGAGCGGGCGGCCTGGTCGGCGCTGCGGGGCAAGCTGCTGCGTTTCGCGGGCGTGCTCGCGCCGTTCCTGTCGCAGATCCCGCCGCGGCTGAAGAACGGCGGCGTCGCCGACATGATGACGCTCGGCAAGCTCGGACTCGGCATCCGCCGGCTCGGCCGCGACGACATGCGCGAGTTCCTGCGCATGGTGCTGATGAACATCGCCGACGTGCTCGACGAGGAGGTCACCGACGAGCGCCTGCGCGCTGCGGTCGCCTTCGACGCGGTGCTCGGCACCAGCCTCGGGCCGCGCTCGCCGAACTCGCTGATGACGCTGTTCTACCGCCTCGCCGGCGAGGCGGGCGGCGTCCAGGCGGCGAACGCCCTGCCGCGCGGCGGCATGGGGGCCGTCATCGCGGCCCTCGCCTCGGCGGCGCAGGCGGCCGGCGTCGTGACCCGCACCGGCGCGCCGGTCGCCTCGATCCTCGTCGAGGACGACCGTGCTGCCGGCGTCGTCCTCGCCTCCGGAGAGGAGATCCGCGCGCCGCTCGTCGCCTCGGCGATGAACCCGGTGGCGACGCTGCTCCAACTGGTCGGCACGCGCCACCTCGACACCGGCCTCGTGCGGCGGCTCTCGCACGTCCGCGCCAAGGGCACGGTGGCGAAGCTGAACCTCGCCCTCGACGGCCCGCCGCCCTTCATCGGGCTTTCTCCCGAGGCGCTCGCCGGGCGGCTGCTGACGGCCCCGTCGCTGCAGGCGATCGAGAGCGCCTTCGACGATGCGAAGTACGGGCGGTTCTCCGCCGAGCCGGCGCTCGAGATCACCGTGCCCTCGGCGAGCGACCCGTCGCTCGCACCAGCGGGAAAGCACGTCGTCTCGATCAACGCCATCTACGCGCCGTTCCGCCTGAAGCCCGACTCCGAGGCGGGCCGCGAGGGCTTCGAGGCGCGCATCCTCGCCGTGCTCGAGCGCCACGCCCCGGGCATCGGCGGCCGCATCGTCGCCAGGGACTTCCTGACGCCGGCCGACATCGAGCGGCGCCACCGCATTCCAGGCGGCCACTGGCACCACGGCGAGCTCGGCATCGACCAGATGTTCATGCTGCGCCCGGTGCTCGGCCTCGCCCAGTACACGACGCCGGTCGAGGGCCTCGTCCTCTGCGGCGCCGGCAGCCACCCCGGCGGCGGCGTCTCCGGCGCCCCGGCCCTCAACGCCGTCTCCCGCATCCTCGCCGACAGCAAGGGCTCCGGCCTCTTCGCCGCGGCCCGGCGCGCCCGGAGGTGAGTGACATGCACCGCGCCCTCCCCCGCGAGCACTTCGAGAAGCCGCTCTGGCACACCCCGTTCCATCCGCGCATCGCCGCGCTGATGACCCACGAGCACTGGTACGGCTGGGGCGGCTATCTCTCGGCGCAGGTCATCCGCGACGAGGAGATGGAGTACTTCGCCATCCGCAACGCGGCGTCCCTGTTCGACGTCTCGCCGATGGTGAAGTACCGCATCGCCGGCCCGGACGCCGAGGCCTATTGCGACCGCCTCACCGTCCGCGACGTCTCGAAGCTGAAGCCCGGCCGCGTCCACTACACCGCCTGGTGCGACGACGAGGGCAAGGTGCTCGACGACGGCACCCTGTTCCGCTTCTCGGCGACCGAGTTCCGCCTCTGCTGCCAGGAGCGCCACCTGCCGTGGCTGCTCGACAGCGCCATCGGCTTCGACGTGGCAATCCACGAGGTGACCGAGGACATCGCCGCCCTGTCGCTGCAGGGGCCGACCTCCTACGCGGTGCTGCGCGATGCGGGCTTTGCCGGCATCGAGACCCTGAAGCCCTTCGACATCCGCGAGTTCGAGACGGCGGCGGCAGGCACGGTCACCGTCTCCCGCACCGGCTTCACCGGCGACCTCGGCTACGAGCTCTTCGTGCCGCCGGATCGGGCGCTCGCCCTCTGGGACCTTCTCTGGGAGGCCGGCCGGCTTCACAACATCACGGCGATCGGCTTCGCGGCCCTCGACCTCGCCCGGCTCGAGGCCGGCTTCATCATGGCGGGCTCCGACTTCGTGCCGGCCGAACACGCCATCCGTGCCGACCGCCGCCGCTCGCCCTTCGAGATCGGCCTCGGCTGGCTCGTCGCCCTCGACAAGCAGCGCCACTTCAACGGCAAGCGGGCGCTCGCCGCCGAGAAGGCGAAGAACGCCTTCCGCCACTGCCTCGTCGCCCTCGACATCGACGGCAACGTGCCGGCCGAGCACGCCCTCGTCTACCACCGGGGGAAGAAGGAGGTCGGCCACATCACCGCGGCGGCCTGGTCGCCGACGGTGAAGCGCAACATCGCCCTCGCCTCGCTGACGCGGCCCTATGGCGACACGATCGTGAACGACCTGTGGGTGGAGATCTACGCTCTCCGCGAACTCGTCTACTCGAAGAGCCTCGTCAGGGCGCGTATCGTCGAGCGGCCGTTCTTCAGCCCGAAGCGGCGCAGCGCGACGCCGCCCGGCGTCTTCTGAGGAGTGAGGATGCCATGCCGCAGTGGGTCGTGATCGCCCGGGACGGGCGGGACGCCGAGGCGCTCGCGCGCCGCATGAAGGTCCGGCCGGCGCACTTCGACGCGCTGGCGGGCCTCGTCGCGCGCGGCGAGATGCTGGTCGGCGGCGCCATGCTGGACGACGAGGGCGGGATGATCGGCTCGGTCGCCGTCGTCGAGTTTCCCGACCGCGCCGCCCTCGACGCCTGGCTCGCCGAGGAGCCCTATGTTACCGGCGACGTCTGGCGCGACATCGAGATCATCCCCTACCGCGTCGCCGTGCCGGACACCCTGAAGCCGCGCAGCTGAGCCGCCACCGCCCCCTTCCGGTGCCGTGCCGCCTGAGACGGCGCGCGGCGGGAGCCCTGACATGCCCTCCACCGATCTCCTGATCGCCTTCTTCGTGACGACGGCGATCTTCGCCTACATCCCCGGCCCGGCGATGCTCTACGCCACCGCGCAGACGATGGCGCGCGGCCGCTTCTCCGGCCTGATGGCGGCGCTCGGCATCCACCTCGGGTGCTACGTCCACGTCGTCGCCGCCGCGGCGGGGCTGTCGGTGATCTTCCACGCCGTGCCGGTGCTCTACCTCGCCGTGAAGATCCTCGGGGCCGCCTACCTCGTCTTCCTCGGCGTCCAGCTCTTCCGCTCGAAGGCGGCGGGCGGCGAGCACGGGACGCTGGTCGCCGCGAAGTCGGGCCGGCGGGCCTTCCTCGAGAGCATCACGGTGGAGGTGCTCAACCCCAAGACGGCGCTGTTCTTCCTCGCCTTCCTGCCGCAGTTCGTCGATCCCGCGGCCGGCCTGCCGGTGTGGGTGCAGTTCCTCGTGCTCGGCACGGTGGTGAACCTGATGTTCACCTCGGCCGACCTCGTCTGCGTGCTGCTCGCCGGCGCGCTGATGGCGCGGCTCAAGCGCTCCGGCGGCGCCCAGCGCCTGCTGCAGCGGGCCGGCGGCGCCGTGCTCGTCGGCCTCGGGCTGCACCTCGCCTTCCAGAAGACCTGAGCGACCCTCGCCCCTCCCTCCCGCCGGGCCAACGCTCCATGACCGCCCAGACCGCCTTCCCCGCCGCGCCCGCCGCCCACGGGGCGCGGGCCGCGACCGCCGCGCCGCGGCCCGCCCACCGGCTCGACCCGCTGCTCCGGCCGCGCGCCCTCGCCATCGTCGGAGCGAGCGCCCGGCCCGGCTCGGTCGGCAACACGATGGTGCGGCAGGTGCTCGCCGGCGGCTACGGCGGGCGGCTCTGGTGCGTCAATCCGAAGGGCGAGCCGATCGAGGGCGTGCCCTGCGTCTCCTCCCTTGCCGACCTGCCCGAGCCGGTCGAGCACGTGGCGCTGGCGCTCGCCGACGAGCGCATCGAGGAGACGCTCGGCCTCGCCATCCGTGGCGGCATCCGCGCCGCGACGCTGATCTCGCCGCTCGCCATTCCCGGCGACGGCGACCCACCCTTGAAGGAGCGGATCCGGGCGATGGCCCGCGACGCCGGTGTGACGCTCTGCGGCGGCAACGGCATGGGGTTCTACAATTTCCGAGACGGGCTGTGGCTGTGCGGCTTCCCCACCCGCCCCGACCACCGCGCCGGCGGCGCCGTGCTCCTCACCCACTCCGGCTCGCTGTTCACCGCGCTGGTCGATGCCGAGGCACGCCTCGACTACGGGCTCGCCGTCTCCTCCGGCCAGGAGCTGACGACGACGCTTTCCGACTACATGGATTTTGCTCTCGAGACGCCGGAGACGCGCGTCATCGGCCTGTTCATGGAGGCGGCGCGCGACCCCGCAGGCTTCGAGGCGGCGCTCGCCAAGGCCAACGCCAGGGGCGTGCCGGTGGTGGCGCTGAAGGTCGGTCGGACGGCGGCGAGCGTCCGGCTCGCCGAGAGCCACTCCGGGGCGATCGCCGGCGACCACGCCGCCTACTCCGCCCTCTTCCGCCGCTACGGCGTCGCCGAGGTGCGCGCGATCGACGAGCTCGCCGCGGCGCTGATGGTGCTCGGCCACGCCCGCGACATCGGCCCCGGCGGCCTCGCCACCACCCATGATTCCGGCGGCGAGCGGGGGCTGATGGTGGACCTCGCAGACGATCACCGGGTGTCGTTCGCGCGGCTGTCGCCGGAGACGGAGCGGGCGATGGCGGCCGTGCTCGACCACGGGCTCGAGCCGGTGAACCCGCTCGACCACTGGGGCAGCGGCCGCAACTACCCGGCCGACTTCCGCGACAGCTTCCGCCTGATGATGGACGACCCCGGCACGGCGCTCGGCGCCCTGGTGCTTGACCGCTGGGTCGGCGGCGAGATCATGCCGCACTACCGGACGGTGGCCGAGGAGGTGCAGGCGGCGACGGGGAAGCCGGTGTTCATCGTGTCGAACCACCAGGGTTCGTGCGGGGACGACACGGCGGTCGAGACGACGCGGGCGGGGGTCCCCGTGCTCGACGGCGTGCCGGCGTTCCTCACGGCTGTGCGGCTCGCGCTGGCGTGGCGGGATTTCAAGGCGGCGCCGGCGGGGGTGGTGGAGGGGGTGGATGCAGATGTCGTCGCCAAGTGGCGCGCGGTATTGGGCAGTTCCTTGGAGGACGAAACCCTCCCCCCTCGCGGGGGAGGTCGGCGCGCCGAAGGCGCGACGGGAGGGGGGGCCGCGTGGGAGCGCGGCCAAGAGGACTCTCTCCACGAACGCGGCGCTGCCGAGGGACACACGACTGCGGAGTTCGCGGCGCCCCCCCCTCCCTACCCTCCCCCGCGAGGGGGGAGGGTTCGCACCCAGGGTGACGAACCGTCGACACTCCCCCTCGACGAAGCCACCGCTCTCGCCCTGCTCGCCGACTTCGGCCTGCCCGTCGTGCCGCACGCCCTCGCCCACAGCGAGGACGATGCCGTCGCCGCCGCGGCCCGCCTCGGCTTCCCCGTCGTCCTGAAGACCGCCATGCCCGGCATCGCCCACAAGTCGGACGTCGGTGGCGTCGTCCTGAAGCTTGCGGGCGAAGAGGTGGTGCGGGTGGCTTACCGGGAGATGAGCGGGCGGCTCGGGCCTCGCGTCCTCGTCGCGGCCATGGTCACCGGGCCGTCAGTCGAGATGATCTTCGGGATGACACGCGACCCGGACTTCGGGCCGATCGTGCTCGCCGGCTTCGGCGGCATCCATGCCGAGGTGCTGAAGGACGCCGCGGTGGCGAAGCCGCCGTTCCATGCGGCGGAGGCGCGGCGGCTGATCGACGGGCTCCGGCTGCGGCCCCTCCTCGACGGCGTGCGCGGCGCCCCGCCGTCCGACATCGACGCCCTCGCGTCCGCCCTCGCCCGCTTCTCGACCCTCGCCGCCGCCATCGGCGACCGGGTCGAGGCGATCGACGTCAATCCCGTGCTGGTGCGGCCGGACGGCGTCGTCGCCGTCGACGCGCTGATCGTGCCCCGGCGGACCTGAAGGAGACCCCACGATGCACCTCTCCCGCCTCGCCGACCTCGACAAGGCCGAGTGGGTCTCCCGCGCCGCGGCGCTGGGCTTCGAGACGCGCCTGTTCATCGACGGCGCCTATGTCGACGCCGCGGACGGCGGCCGCTTCGCCACGGTGAATCCGGCGACCGGCGAGACGCTGGCGGAGGTCTCCGCCGGCACCGGCGCCGACATCGACCGCGCCGTCGCCGCGGCCCGCCGGGCCTTCCGGAGCGGCGTCTGGTCGAAGCTCGCGCCGCGCGACCGCATGGCGGTGCTCTATCGCTTCGCCGACCTGATCGAGGACAACGCCGCCGAGCTCGCCCTGCTCGACACCCTCGACATGGGCAAGCCGATTTCCGACATGGTCAGCGTCGACCTGCCGGAGGTGGTGAAGACCATCCGCTTCATGGCCGAGTGCATCGACAAGATCGACGGCAAGGTGACGGCAACGGAGGCGGGCGTGCTGCACTGCGTGCTGCGCGAGCCGTTCGGCGTCGTCGGGGCCATCTCGCCTTGGAACTACCCGCTGTTGATGGCCGTCTGGAAGATCGCCCCTGCGCTCGCCGCCGGCAACACGGTGGTGCTGAAGCCGGCCGAGCAGGCGTCGCTGTCGTGCCTGCGCCTCGCCGCCCTCTTCGTCGAGGCCGGCGGGCCGCCGGGGGTGCTGAACGTCGTCAACGGCCTCGGCGAGATCGCCGGCAGGGCGCTCGCCCTGCATCCCGACGTCGCCAAGGTGTCGTTCACCGGCTCGACCGAGGTCGGCAAGCTGATCCTGCAATATGCCGGCCAGTCGAACATGAAGCAGGTGGCGCTCGAGTGCGGGGGGAAGAGCCCGCAGATCGTGCTCGCCGACGTCTCCGACCTCGAGCGCGCCGTGACGTCGGCCGTCAACGGCATCTTCGGTAACCAGGGCGAGGTCTGCAACGCCGGCTCGCGGCTGATCGTCGACCGGAAGATCGCCGGCGACTTCGTCGACCTCTTCAGGGCCGCCGCGGCCGAGGCCTTCGTGCCCGGCGACCCGCTCGACCCGGCAACCCGGCTCGGCCCGCTCGTCACGGCGGAGCACAAGGTACGGGTGATGGGCTACGTCGAGGCGGGAAAGGCGGAAGGCGCGCGAGTCGTGATGGGCGGCGACGCACCGGCGGGCGCCGGCGCCTACGTCAACCCGACGCTCTTCGCCGAGGCGCGGCCCGATATGCGCATCGTCCGCGAGGAGATTTTCGGGCCGGTCGGCGCGGTGATCGCGGTGGACGGGCCGGACGAGGCGATCGCGGTTGCGAACGACACCATCTACGGCCTCGCCGCCGGCATCTGGACGTCGAACATCGACACGGCGCTCCGGCTGGTGCGAGAGATCGAGGCGGGCGTCGTCTGGGTGAATTCGTTCGACGAGGGCGACATGACGCAGCCGTTCGGCGGCTGGAAGCAGTCGGGCAACGCCCGCGACAAGTGCTTCGACAGCGTCGTCTCCTACACCCAGACGAAGTCCGCCTGGATCCGTCACCGCTGAGGCGGCGAGAGGGACGGAGAGGGACGGGCGCCGCTACTCCGCCGCCTGCGGCGGCCGGCGGCCGGCGGGCGTCGCCGGGAAGGCGGCGGGCAGGGCCTCGCCGCCGTCGACGATCAGGCGCGTCACCAGCCGCGCATAGTCGGCGCGGGTGAGGGCGCCGCCGTCGCGGAACCAGAGATAGCTCCAGTTGAGCATGCCGAAGAGCGACATCGTCACCGGCTTGACCAGCGCCGGACGGTCGGCGAGGCGCGGCACGGCGGCGGCCACAGCCGCGGCGAACACCGCGACGAGACGCCGCTCGAGTTCGCGCAGGTCGTCCTGCTTCTCCTGCGGCAGCAGGCGGAGATTGTTGATCTGCACCTGGTGCTCGGCATCGGCGTCGCGGTAGGCGTCGAGGAGCGCGGTGCAGAGGGCGGCGAGGCGCGCCTCGGCAGGCGCGGCGGACTGTTCGCCCGCGACCTCCTCCACCGTCTGGATGAGGTCCTCGAGGTGGGTGCGGATGACGTCGAAGAGCAGCTCCGCCTTGTCGCCGTAGTAGTGGTAGAGCAGCGCCTTCGACACGCCGCACGCCTCGGCGATCATCGAGATCGACGCGCCGTCATAGCCGTGGCCGGCGAATAGCTCCGCCGAGCGATCGAGGATCGCCTTGCGCTTGTCGTCGTAGTCGAGGGCCCGGCGTCTCGCCATTGCCGCTTCTTCGCCTTTCGCTCGCACCGCGCATCGTCGCGATGCAGCTTCGATACCAGCCGCGCTACCGCAGCTGTCAATCCTGGCGCCCGGGCCTCGCCCCGGGCTTGAACGTCACGCCTTCGGCCGGCGGTCGATGACGCGGCGCGCCTTGCCGGCGGAGCGCTCGAGCTTGCCGGGATCGGCGACGGCCACCCGCACGGTGACGCCGACGATCTCCTTGACGTGGTGGCAGAGCAGCGCCGCGGTGGAGGCCCGCTCGGCGGCGTCGTTGTGGTCCGGCCGCGCCTCGACGTGGACGGTGACCTCGTCCATCCGTCCCTCTCGGGTGAGCTCGATCAGGTAGTGGCCGGAGAGGCCGGGGCAGCGCAGCACCTGTTCCTCGACCTGCGTCGGGAAGAGGTTGACGCCGCGGACGATCAGCATGTCGTCGGAGCGCCCGGTGATCTTCTCCATCCGCCGCATCGAGCGGGCCGTGCCGGGGAGCAGCCGCGTCAGGTCGCGGGTGCGGTAGCGGATGACCGGCATCGCCTCCTTGGAGAGCGACGTGAAGACGAGCTCGCCCTTCTCGCCGTCCGGCAGCACGGCGCCTGTCTCCGGGTCGATCACCTCCGGGTAGAAGTGGTCTTCCCATATGTGCAGGCCGTCCTTCGTCTCGACGCACTCGTTGGCGACGCCTGGCCCCATCACCTCCGACAGGCCGTAGATGTCGACGGCGTGCATGGCGAAGGCGTCCTCGATCTCGCCGCGCATCGCGTCCGTCCACGGCTCGGCGCCGAAGATGCCGACCTTCAGCGAGGTGGCGCGCGGGTCGATGCCGCGGGCGCGGAACTCGTCGAGGATCGCCAGCATGTAGCTCGGCGTCACCATGATGATGTCGGGCGCGAAGTCCTGAATGAGCTGCACCTGCCGCTCGGTCATGCCGCCGGACATCGGGATGACGGTGCAGCCGAGCCGCTCCGCCCCGTAGTGGGCGCCGAGGCCGCCGGTGAAGAGGCCGTAGCCGTAGGCGACGTGCACCTTCATGCCCGCCCGGCCGCCGCTCGCCCGGATCGAGCGGGCAACGACGTCGGCCCACACCTCGAGGTCGCGCTGCGTGTAGCCGACGACGGTCGGCCGCCCGGTGGTGCCGGAGGAGGCGTGGACGCGCGCGACCTTCTCCTGCGGCACGGCGAACATGCCGAAGGGGTAGTTGGCGCGAAGGTCGTGCTTCGTCGTGAAGGGGAACTTCGCGAGGTCCGAGAGGGTGCGGAAGTCTTCCGGGTGCACGCCGGCGGCATCGAAGGCCTGGCGGTAGTGCGGCACGTTCTCGTAGGCGTGGCGCAGCGTCCAGGCGAGACGCTTGAGCTGCAGGCCGGCGATCTCGTCGCGCGAGGCGGTCTCGATCGGCTCGAGGTCGCCGGGGCGGGGCGCGAGATCCGGCAGCGAGCGGGGGGCGGTGGCGAGCATGGCGGTCCTCCGACGGGACGATCTTGTTTTCTCGACGGCCCGCCCGGCGGCGGGCCTCCTTCAGCCGGCGGCCGGCAGGAACTTGCCGCCGATGGTGCGCGAATGGCCGCGGAACTCGGCGATCACCTCGCCATCGCGGGAGATGCGCACGTCGTAGAGGCCGCTGCGGCCCTCGCGGACGCGCTCGACGGCCTCGGCCACCAGCCGGTCGCCGCGGCGTCCCGGCTTCAGGAAGCTGACCGAGCAGTGGGCGGCGACCGTCGGCTCGTCATAGGTGTTGCAGGCGAAGGCGAAGGCACTGTCGGCGAGGGCGAAGATGTAGCCGCCGTGGCAAGTGCCGTGGCCGTTCGTCATGTGGTCGGCGACGGTCATGGACAACGTCGCCCGGCCGGGGGCAACGGCGTCGAGGCTTATGCCGAGCCCCTGGCTGGCGTTGTCCTGCGACCACATCAGCTCGGCGCAGGCGCGGGCGACGGCTTGCGGATCGCGGGCTTCGCTCACGCCGTCCTCCCGGTGAAGTTCGGCGGCCGCTTCTCGAGGAACGCCCGCACGCCCTCGCGGTAGTCCGGCGTGCGGCCGGCCTCGCGCTGCAGGTCGCGCTCGCAGTCGAGCTGGGAATCGAGGCCGTTGTCGGCGGACGCCGTCAGGGCGCGCTTCAGGAGCGCGTGCGCGCGGGTCGGCTGGGTGGCGAGGCGGGCCGTCAGGGCCTCCGCCTCGGCGAGCACGCGGTCGTCGTCGACCGCCTTCCAGATCATCCCCCAGGCCTCGGCTGTGGCGCCGTCGATGGGCTCGGCGAGCATCATCGTGGCGCGGGCGCGGGCATCGCCGATGAGGCGCGGCAGGAAGAAGGTGCCGCCGGAATCCGGGATGAGGCCGATCTTCGAGAACGCCTGGACGAACTTCGCCGAGCGGCCGGCGAGGACGATGTCGCAGGCGAGCGCGATGTTGGCACCAGCGCCGGCGGCGACGCCGTGGACGGCGCAGACGACCGGCATCGGCAGCGCGCGCAGCTTGCGGACGAGCGGGTTGTAGAAGGCGTCGACGGTGGCGCCGAGGTCCGGCGTCACGTCCTCGGAGAAGCGGCGGTCGCCGAGGTCCTGGCCGGCCGAGAAGCCGCGGCCGGCGCCGGTGAGCAGGATCGCGCGGCAGTCCTCGTCGTTCTCGGCCTCGACGAGGGCGGCCGCGAGCGCGCGGTGCATCGCCTCGTTGAAGGCGTTGATCTTGTCGGGCCGGTTGAGGGTGAGGAGCCGCCAGCCGTCGCGCTTCTCGACGCGCACGGTCTCCCCGTCGCTGCTTCCGTCCATCCCGCGTTCCTCCTCGTCGCCGCCGCTCCCGAACGGGCGGGACGGGCAGCCTCGCCGACCGGCCGGGGTTCCGCAACGAACCCTCTTGAATTGACCAATCGTCCGGTTAATTATGTCGAGCGTCGGGCGCAAGTCAACGGGATCGTCGGCGACGGTTCCGGCAGGCGGCGACCGGATCAGAAACAGCCGGGCGGCCGGCGGCCTCGCGCCGTCCCCACCGCCCGCCCGCCGTCCGCCGCCTCGCGGCCCGGCGGCAAGATCGTGCCGGGAGGCCTCATGACCCGTTCCACCGCAGCGTCCGAGTTCCATGCGGCGCACCGCGCCACCCTCGAGGCCGCCCTCTCGGCGGCGGGGACGCGCGGCTACTGGACGGCCTATCCGGAATCCCCCAGCCCGCGCATCTATGGCGAGGCCGCCAAGGCCGAGGGCACGGCCGCCTTCGAGGCGCTGCTCGACACGCCGTTCGAGCTCGACCAGCCGACCACCGGCGGGCGCGTCGGCGCCGAGGTCTCCCCCTATGGTCGCGCCCTCGGCGTCACCTATCCGGCTGCCGATCCCGACGCCCTCGTCGCCGCCGCGAAAGTGGCGGGCAAGGGCTGGGCGGCGGCGAGCATCGAGGACCGCGCCGGCGTCGCGCTCGAGATCCTCGCCCGCCTCAACAAGCAGAGCTTCCTGATCGCCGAAGCCGTGAGCCACACCACCGGCCAGTCGTTCATCATGGCCTTCCAGGCCGGCGGCCCGCACGCCCAGGACCGCGGCCTCGAGGCGGTGGCCTACGCCGTCGCCGAGATGCGCCGCGTGCCCGCCCAGGTGCGCTGGGAGAAGCCGGCCGGCAAGGGCACGGTGGTGCTCGACAAGGAATTCCGCCTGGTGCCGCGCGGCGTCGGCCTCGTCATCGGCTGCGCCACCTTCCCGACCTGGAACGGCTATCCCGGCCTCTTCGCCAGCCTCGTCACCGGCAACGCGGTGATCGTGAAGCCGCACCCCGGCGCCATCCTGCCGCTCGCCATCACGGTCAAGATCGCCCGCGACGTGCTGAAAGAGGCCGGTTTCGACCCGAACGTCGTGACGCTCGCCGCCGACACGGCCGAGGCGCCGCTGACGAAGGCCCTCGCCACGCATCCGGGCGTCGGCATCGTCGATTTCACCGGCTCGCCGGCCTTCGGCCGCTGGCTGCGCGAGAACGTCCGCCAGGCCCTCGTCTATACCGAGGAGGCGGGGGTGAACCCCGTCGTCATCGACGGCACGGCGAGCTTCAAGGGCATGTGCCAGAACCTCGCCTTCTCGCTGTCGCTCTATTCCGGCCAGATGTGCACGGCGCCGCAGAACCTCTTCGTGCCCGCCAGCGGCATCGAGACGGACGAGGGTCACAAGTCCTTCGACGAGGTGGCCGCCGGCATCGCGAAGGCGGTCGACGGGCTGCTGTCCGACGCCGACCGCGCCGCCGGCGTGCTCGGCGCGGTGCAGAACCCGGCGACGCTCGAGCGCATCGCCGCCGCCCGCACGCTCGGCGCGGTGGTCCGCGACAGCGCCCCGGTCGACGCGCCGGCCCTCGCGAACGCCCGCACCGCGACGCCGCTCATCCTCGCCGTCGACGCGAGCGACGAGGACGCCTACCTCGAGGAACGCTTCGGCCCGATCGCCTTCGTCGTGAAGACGAAGGACACGGCGGACTCGATCGCCCGCGCCGCCCACTCGGCGAAGAGCCGCGGCGCCATCACGGCGGCCGTCTACTCGACCGACGGCGCGGTGCTCGGCACCGCCGAGGACGCCTTCGCCGATGCCGGCGTCGCGCTCTCGGAAAACCTCACCGGCGGCATCTTCGTCAACCAGTCGGCCGCCTTCTCCGACTTCCACGTCACCGGCGCCAACCCCGCCGGCAACGCCTGCCTCACCGACAGCGCCTTCGTCGCGGGGCGCTTCCGGGTGGTCGGCATCCGCACCCCCGCCGCCGCCTGAGCGGCGGCCAAGACCAACAACGACAACAACCCCGTTCGGAGGAAACCGATGTCCAAGCTCGCGTCCCGCCTTCTCGGCCTCGGCGTCTCGGCGCTCGCCGTTGCCGGCCTCGCCACCACGACGCTCGCCGCCGACCCCATCAAGGTCGGCTCCGTGCTCTCCGCCACCGGCCCGGCCGCCTTCCTCGGCGACCCGGAGAAGCGGACGCTCGAGCTCTATGTGAAGCGGATCAACGATGCCGGCGGCGTGCTCGGCCGGCCACTCGAACTCGTGCTCTATGACGACGGCGGCGACGCCAACAAGGCGCGCACCTTCGCCACCCGCCTGATCGAGGACGACGAGGTGGTCGCCATGGTCGGCGGCACCACCACCGGCACGACGATGGCGATGATCCCGGTGTTCGAGGACGCCTCGGTGCCGTTCATCTCGCTCGCCGGCGCGATCGAGATCGTCCAGCCGGTGCGCGCGTTCGTCTTCAAGACGCCGCACACCGACCGCATGGCCTGCGAGAAGATCTTCGCCGACATCAAGGCGCGCGGCTTCACCAAGATCGGCCTGATCTCCGGCACCGACGGCTTCGGCAAGTCGATGCGGGCGCAGTGCCTCGACGTGGTCGGCAACTTCGGCATCGAGGTCGTCGCTGACGAGAGCTACGGCCCGACCGATTCCGACATGACGCCGCAGCTCACCAAGATCAAGAACACCGCCGGCGTCGAGGCGGTGGTCAACCCCGGCTTCGGCCAGGGCCCGGCGATCGTCACCCGCAACTACGCCCAGCTCGGCGTCGGCCTGCCGCTCTACCAGAGCCACGGCGTCGCCTCGAAGAGCTTCATCGAGCTCGCCGGCCCGGCGGCCGAGGGCGTCCGCCTGCCCTCCCCGGCCCTCGCGGTGGCCGAGAAGCTGCCCGACAACGACCCGCAGAAGGCCGTCGTCGTCGAGTACAAGACGCTCTACGAGACGGAGACCGGCCAGCCGGTGTCGACCTTCGGCGGCTACGCCTATGACGGCCTGCACCTCCTCGTCGCGGCGATCGACAAGGCCGGCTCGGCCGAGCCGGAGGCGATCCGCGATGCGCTGGAGGCGACTGCCGGCTTCGTCGGCACGAGCGGCATCTTCACCCTGTCGCCGAACGATCACCTCGGGCTGAAGGTGGATTCCTTCCGCATGCTCGAGATCAAGGACGGCGACTGGACGCTCGTCGAGACCGGCGGCTGACCGCCGGACCGATCCGGTGACCGGCGCGCCGCCATCCGCGCGGCGCGCCCTTCCCGTGATCCGAGCGCAGTGGCGGAGCCGTTCATGGCGGAATTCCTGCAGTTCGCCTTCTCGGGGCTGACGGTGGGCGCGGTCTACGCGCTCGTCGCCCTCGGATTCACGCTGATCTACAACGCCTCCGACGTCGTGAACTTCGCCCAGGGCGACTTCGTGATGATCGGCGGCATGGCGACGGTGTTCCTGTTCGCCACCGGCGTGCCGCTGCCGCTCGCCGCGCTCACCGCCATCGGCATCGCGGTGGTCGTCGGGCTGCTCCTCCACCGGCTCGCCATCGAGCCGGCCCGTGGCGCCTCGCCGGTGACGCTGATCATCATCACCATCGGCGCCTCGATCTTCATCCGCGGTGTCGCGCAGATCGTCTTCGACAAGCAGTTCCACCAGCTGCCCGCCTTCTCCGGCGACGCGCCGATCGAGATCCTCGGGGCGACGCTCCTGCCGCAGAGCCTGTGGGTGCTCGGCGGCGGCCTCGCGGTGTTCGCAGGCCTCTGGCTGTTCCTCGAGCGAACGCTCGTCGGCAAGGCGGTTCTCGCCACCGCCGCCAATCGGCTCGGCGCCCGCCTCGTCGGCATCAACACCGGCGTCATCCTCGCCATCGCCTTCGGCGTCTCGGCGGCGATCGGCGCCCTCGCCGGTGTGCTCGCGACGCCGATCACGCTCACCCGCTTCGACCTCGGTGCCATCATGACGCTGAAGGGCTTCGCGGCGGCGATGCTCGGCGGCATGGGGAGCCCGATCGGCGCCATCGTCGGCGGCCTGCTGCTCGGGCTGCTCGAGGCCTTCGGGGCCGGCTACGTCTCCTCGGTCTACAAGGACGCCTTCTCCTTCCTCGCCATCCTCGTGGTGCTGTTCGTCATGCCGCGAGGACTGTTCGGCGGCCGCACGGTGGAGCGCGTCTGATGGCCGACGTCACCGCCGCCGCGCCCGCCCGCCGCACGCTGTCGCCCCGCCTCGTCTCGCTCGTCGTGGTGGCGCTCGCGGTCGTGCTCCTGCCGCTCGTCTTCCCGTCGAGCTACTATCTCCGCGTCGCCGCCCTCGTCTGGGTCTCCGGGCTCGCCGCCGTCGGCCTCAACATCCTGATGGGCCACGCCGGCCAGGTGAGCCTCGGCCATGCCGGCTTCCTCGGCATCGGCGCCTATGCGGTGGCGATCGGGCCGGCGCACCTCGGCGTGCCGCCGCTGCCCTCGGCGCTCGGCGGCATCGCGCTCGCGGCGCTCATCGCCTTCCTCGTCGGCAAGCCGATCTTCCGCCTGAAGGGCTACTATCTCGCCGTCGCCACCCTCGGCTTCGGGCTCCTCGTCGCCCTCGTGCTGACGAGCGAGAGCGCGTGGACGGGCGGGCCGGACGGCATGCCGGTGGAGCGGCTCGAGATCTTCGGCTGGCGCGTCTCGGGCGCCCTCACCTGGTACTGGGTGACCGGCGTCGCGCTGATCCTCGGCGTCGCCCTGGCGCTGAACCTCGAGGCGAGCCCGACCGGGCGCGCGCTCCGCGCCCTCCACGACAGCGAGATCGCCGCCTCGGTGGTCGGCGTCGACGCGGCGCGGCTGAAGCTAGCCGCCTTCGTCGTCGCCGCCGTCTATGCCGCGACGGCGGGGGCGCTCCTGTCGCTGATGAACGGCTTCGTCACGCCGGACACGGCGAGCTTCATGCACTCGGTCGAGTTCGTGACGATGGTGGTGATCGGCGGCATGGGCTCGGCGGTCGGCGCCATCGTCGGCGCGGCGATCCTCGTGGCGCTGCCGCAGGCCCTCACCGCCTTGCAGGAATACGAGACGGCGGTGCTCGGGCTGATGATCATGGTGTTCATGATCTTCCTCCGGCAGGGCATCGTGCCCGGCCTCGTCTCCCTCGTCCGCGGGTTCCGGCGATGACCGGCGCGGCCCAGACCATCCTCGAGGTCGACGGCGTCGGCATCTCGTTCGGCGGCATCCGGGCGCTCGAGGGCGTCAGCTTCCGCACGAAGCCCGGCGAGGTCTTCTCGATCATCGGCCCGAACGGCGCCGGCAAGACGACGCTCTTCAACATCGTCTCCGGGCTCTACCGGCCGAGCGCCGGGCGCGTGCGCCTCGCCGGCGCGGAGGTGACGGCGATGCCGCCGGCGCGCCTCGCCCGCCGCGGCCTGTCGCGCACCTTCCAGAACCTGCAGATCTTCTTCCGCATGACGGCGGCGGAGAACGTCATGGTCGGCCGCCACATGGCCGAGCGCACCGGCTTCTTCGCCGACCTCCTGTCGCTGCCCTCCGTGGCGCGGCAGAACCGCGAGACCCGCGCCGCCGCCCTCGCCCTGCTCGACCGCGTCGGCCTCGCCGCCCTCGCCGACCAGCCGGCCGGCGCCCTGCCCTACGGCGCGCTGAAGCGCCTCGAGATCGCCCGGGCGCTCGCCACCGACCCGAAGGTGCTCCTGCTCGACGAGCCGGCCGCCGGCTGCAACGCGGTCGAGACCGAGGAGATCGACGCCCTGATCCACGCCGTCGCCGGGAGCGGCGTCGCGGTGGTGCTGGTCGAGCACGACATGAAGCTCGTGATGAAGATCTCCTCGCGCATCCTCGTGCTCGTGCAGGGCAAGCCGCTCGTCGTCGGCACGCCGGCGGAGGTGCGCGCCGACCCGCGGGTCGTCGAGGCCTATCTCGGCAGCCACGGCGCCAGGGAGGCCGCCCGTGCTCACGGTTGAGGGCCTGAAGGCGCGCTACGGGCGCATCGAGGCGCTGAAGGGCGTCGACCTCACCGTCGCGGCCGGCGAGATCGTCGCCCTCGTCGGCGCGAACGGTGCCGGCAAGACGACGCTGCTCAAGACCATCTCCGGGATCGAGCCGGCCGCCGCCGGCCGCATCGTCTTCGAGGGAGAACCGATCGAGCGGCTCGCCTCGCACGCCCGCGTCGCGCGCGGCATCGCACAGTCCCCGGAAGGCCGGCAGGTGTTCGGGCCGCTGTCGGTGGAGGACAATCTCCGCCTCGGCGGCTACCGCCGGCGCGACGGCGGGGCGGCCGTCGCGGCAGACCTCGAGCGCTGCTTCACGCTCTTCCCGATCCTCAAGGAGCGGCGCCGGCAGGCGGCCGGCTCGCTCTCCGGCGGCCAGCAGCAGATGCTGGCGATCTCCCGCGCCCTGATGGCGGCACCGAAGCTGCTGTTGCTCGACGAGCCATCCCTCGGGCTCGCCCCGGTGATCGTCGACCAGATCCTCGAGGCGATCGCCCGGCTGCGCGGCGACGGCGTGACGGTGCTGCTCGTCGAGCAGAACGCCGCCGCGGCGCTTGCCATCGCCGACCGCGGCTACGTGCTGGAACTCGGCAAGGTGACGCTCACCGGGAGCGGCCAGGACCTCCTCGACGACCCGAAGGTGCGCGAGGCGTATCTCGGGGTTTGAGGGCGGGTTGGCCTCCGCCTCCGACCGCGGCGGCGTCGTGCTCGGGCGGCGCCAGTCGAGCCGACCGTTAGCGTTCACGGTCGCCGCCTCGCGCCTCTACCCTCTCCGGCGTCATCGCCCGGCTTGACCGGGCGATCCAGCACGCGCGCAAACGCCGGCATGGCACTTGGGATGGATGGCCCGGTCGGAGCCGGGCCATGACGGATGGGGAGGTGTGATCACGGATCACAGACCGCCGTCCGAGCGCCGCCAGCGCGCCCATGACCTTGATCATGGATCACTGATCACGCAGCTGCCCGGGTGGCGCCCCGCCCTAACCGGCGCTACGAACGGGCGCGCGCGGCGCACGAGACGCCGCCCGAGGATAGCCGGAGCCGCCCGTGACCAGCCAGCCCGCCAGCCTTTCGACCGATCATCCCGACGACGAGACCTTCGCCGCCCTCATCGAAGCCGTCGACCGCTTCGTGCGCGAGCGGCTGGTGCCGAACGAGATGCGCGTCGAGGAGGACGACGCGGTGCCGGCCGAGCTCGTCGCCGAGATGCGGGAGCTCGGCCTTTTCGGGCTGACGGCGCCGCCGGAGTACGGCGGCCTCGGCGTCACCTGCCGGCAGGAATGCGAGCTGATGATGGTGTTCGGCCGCACCTCGCCCGCCTTCCGCTCGGTCTTCGGCACCAACATCGGCATCGGCGCCCGCGGCCTCATCCTCGCCGGCACGGAAGAGCAGAAGCAGCGCTACCTGACCAAGCTCGCCTCCGGCGAGATGATCGGCTCCTTCGCCCTGACGGAACCCGAGGCCGGCTCCGACGCCGCCGGGCTGCGCACCACCGCCCGCCTCGAGGGCGACCACTACGTGCTGAACGGCGGCAAGCGCTACATCACCAACGCGCCGGTCGCCGACCTCTTCACCGTGATGGCGCGGAGCGAGGACAAGCCCGGCGCCGCCGGCATCAGCGCCTTCCTCGTGCCCGCAAGCCTGCCGGGCCTCACGGTCGGCAAGCCGGACCGCAAGATGGGCCAGCGCGGGGCGAAGACCGCGGACGTCAGCTTCGACAACGTCCGCCTGCCGGTGGAGAACCGGCTTGGCGCGCCCGGCGAGGGCTTCTCCATCGCCATGCGGGTGCTCGACCGCGGCCGCCTCAACATCTCGGCGACCGCCGTCGGCCACGCCGGCCGGCTCGTCGAGGAGGGCGTGCGCTACGCCGCGGAACGCCGGCAGTTCGGCAAGGCGATCGGCGAGTTCCAGCTCGTCCAGGCGCTGCTCGCCGACTGCGAGACCGAGCGCCTCGCGGCGCAGGCGCTGGTGCGCGCCTCGGCCGACGCCTACGACCGCGACGGCAAGGCGATCCTCGAGGCCTCCGCCTCGAAGCTCTTCGCCACCGAGATGGTCGGCCGCGTCGCCGACCGCATCGTCCAGGTGTTCGGCGGCGCCGGCTACATGGCCGAGTACCCGATCGAGCGCTTCTACCGCGACGTCCGGCTGCTCCGGCTCTACGAGGGCACCAGCCAGATCCAGCAGCTCGTCATCGCCCGCGAACTGGCGAAGCGCCACGGCGTCGCCGCGCCGCGCTGATCCGTCGCCGGGCGGAGGAGGACTTTCCGCCGATTGGCGGACTTTCCGCTGCCCGTTTTGGCGCGCACCATCGCTCCCGCGCCAAGGGTGCCGGAGACGCCTCTCGCCGATGAAGCAGCAGACGGACGGAGACGCCAGCCTCGTCGCCCGCCTGCGCGGGCGCGACGCGGGGGCGTGGCGGGAGGTGGTGCGGCGCCACCATGCGATGCTCGTGGCCCTCGCCGCCAGCGTCGTCGGCAACGGCGCGACCGCCGAGGAGGTTGCCCAGGAGGCCTGGACGGCCGCCGTGGCGGCGATCGACCGCTTCGCCGGGAACGCGCGCCTGTCCACCTGGCTCGCGGCGATCACCCTCAACACCGCTCGCACCCGGGCGCGCCGCGATGGCCGCACCGTGCTCGTGGCGTCCTTCGACGATGAGGCGGGGGGTGTGGAGGACGCCCGCTTCGGGGCCGACGATCACTGGCGCCTGCCGCCGGCCCGGATCGACCCGCTCGACCCCGAGCGGATCGTCGCCGGCCGGCAGCTGTGGGACCACGTCTCGGCCGCGATCGAGGCGCTGCCGCCCATGCAGCGCGCCGTGGTTCTCCTCGTCGACGTCGAGGAGATCGAGCCGGCCGAGGTCTGCCGGCTGCTCGCCCTCACGCGCGAAAACCAGCGTGTCCTCCTCCACCGCGCCCGCACGCGGCTGCGCACCGCGGTCGAGCGTCTCCTCGCCGGCGGGCCGGCCGTGCCACCGGCCTGACGCGGGCGGCGGACGGGGCGCGGAAGCGGTTCGATCCGCGCCGTCCTTGCTCTAGGATCGCGCCGACCCCGGAGCGCCGCTCCGCCCTCCCGCCGCAGGCCGCCGTGGACATCCTCATCCTCGCCGACGCACGCCCCGGGCACTTCCGCCAGAGCGAGGGTCTCGCCGCCGCCATCGGCCGCCGGCAGGCCGTGCGGGTGCGGCGTCTCGAGGTGCGGCCGCGGCCGGTCGTGAAGGGGACGCTGCTGCGTCTTGCCGTGCGGGCGCACCTGCCGGCCGGCGTGCTGCTCCGCCTCGCCACGGGCCTTGCGCCCGCCGACCTCGGGCAGCCGGACCTCGTCGTGTCCGCCGGGTCAGACACCCTCGCCGCGAACGTCCTCGCCCGCCGGCTGACCGGAGCGGCGAACCTCTTCATCGGCACGATCCGCGACCTGCCGGTGACTGACTTCTCCGCCGTGCTCACCACCTTCCCGAGCCAGGGGCGCCGGCCGCGCCACGTGCTCGCGGCGAAGCCGACGGCGATTGACCCGGACCGGCTGCCGCCGCCGCGACCGCTCCGCGCCCCGGGCGATTTTGCCGGCGCCGTCCTCGCCGTCCTCGTGGGCGGCCCGACGCCGAGCCATCGGTGGAGCGGAGACGACTGGCAGGCGCTCGCCGTCCTCCTCGCGGCGATGGCGGCGGAGACCGGCGTCCGCCTCCGCATCACCACGTCCCGCCGCACGCCGCCGGAGGCCGTCGCCGCGCTGCGGCCGCTCGCCGTCTCGCGGGTGGCGGAGATCCTGGCTGTCTACGGCGAGGCGCCGACGGTGCCGCTCGACACCTTCTTCGCCGCCGACGCGCTCATCGTCACCGACGATTCGGCGACGATGGTGTTCGAGGCCGTGGCGGCGCGGCGGCCGGTGGTGACGCTGTCGCCGGCCGGGCGGCGGCCGACGAAGGACGACGAGGCCTTCGCGCATCTCGAGGCCGAAGGGCTGATCCGGCGCCTTCCCGCTGTGGCCTCGACGCCACAGTCCCTCGCAGAAGCGATTGTGGCGGTCCGGCCGCTCGACGCCCATCCGGCCGAGCCGCTGCTCGCGGCTTTGGCGCCCACGCTGGCGGCGGCGGGCCTCGACCTGTCGAAAGGTGGCGGAAAGCCTGCGATCTGACGGAGCGGCTGCCATTCATGTGGCAGGAGGTGCCGCAATCGCGCCCTTCTGTGGCCGGACTCCCACGGTCTCTACCGGCCGAGCGGCGCCGCGGAACCCCTGCCGTGCGCTCTCGTTCCACGCCTGAGGCGACGGCGTCCTCCGGGCCGACGCCGTCCGGTCGCCGCCGCTCCCGCTGTTCCGCGTGTTTGGAGTCGAAGACATGAAACGACTGCTACTCTCCTCGGCCGCCCTGCTCGGCCTCGCCGGCACGGCGCTCGCCGCCGACCTTCCCGAGCCCGCGCTCACCGAGGTCACTCCCGAGGTCTACGGCCCGACCGTGTTCAACTGGACCGGCCCGTACGTGGGTGCCACCATCGGCTACGGTTTCGGCACCGCCGATACCCGCACCGGCGGCCGCTCGAGCGACATCGACCTCGACGGCATCCTTGGCGGCATCTACGCGGGCTACAACTTCCAGGTCCACCCGAACTTCCTGATCGGTGCGGAGGCGGACTTCGTCTTCACCGGCCAGAGCGGTGACGGCCGGATCGCCGGCTCGCGCATCACCCAGGACAACACCTGGATGTCGACGATCCGCGCCCGCGTCGGCGGCACCTTCGATCGCTTCCTGATCTACGGCACCGGCGGTGTCGCCTTCGCCGATCTGGAGACGAAGGTGCGCGGCTCCGGCAGCAAGACCGAGAACAAGGTCGGCTGGACCCTCGGCGCCGGTATCGAGACGGCCTTCACCGACAACATCGTCGGCCGCCTCGAGTACCAGTACCTCGACTTCGGCGACAACTCGACCAACATCCGCGGCACGCGGGTGAAGTCGGACTTCACCGACAACGTCGTCCGCGCCGGCGTCTCCTACAAGTTCTGAGACGGTTGGCACCGCCGCGGCGGTGCGCACGCGACGACGAGAGGACGAGAGGCCCCGGCGCACCCCGCCGGGGCCTCTTCCGTTTTCCGCGGGCCGGTCCCTCCGCATTAACGTCCGGTTCACCACGCCCGCCAGCAATTCGCAGCAAATCTTGCGCGGTCCGTTCCGGTTCGCTTAATCATGCCAAGCAATGGTGCCGTGTTCTGAAGGCACTTTCTCGATCTTTGCGCGCGGCGGCGACAGTTCCTCGTCGTCCAACGCAGGCGAGAGGGAAAGACAGACGGACCTCGTGCCGCGTACTGGAGTAACTGCCATGAAGCATCTGATTGCCGCGGTGGCGGCTGCCGCCACGCTGGTGGCCACGCCCGTCCTTTCCGCCGATCTCTACGATCCCGTGGCGCCAGTCGCGCCGGAGGTCTACGGCCCGACGGTGTTCTCGTGGGCGGGTCCGTATGTCGGCGCCCAGCTCGGCTACGGCTGGGGCGAGACGCGCGGCAAGATCAAGGGCAGCCGGCGCGGCATCGACACCGACGGCGTCATCGGCGGCCTCTACGGCGGCTACAATGCCCAGCTGATGCCGAACTTCGTGCTCGGCGGCGAGGCGGACATCTCCTGGTCGGACATCTCCGGCGATCGCACCATCGGCGGCCGCAAGTACGAGGCACGCGCCGACTGGCAGGGCACGATCCGGGCCCGCGCCGGCGCCGCCTTCGACCGCATCCTCGTCTACGGCACGGGCGGCGTCGCCTTCGCCGGCAACAACATGAAGAAGCAGGGCCGCGGCTCCGAGGGCCAGACCCACGTCGGCTGGACGCTCGGCGCCGGCGTCGAGGGCGCCATCACCGAGAACATCGTCGCCCGCGGCGAGTACCTCTACGCCGGCTACGGCAAGGAGGACTACAACAAGATCAACGCCAAGGGCGTCGACCTCAACACCAACGTCGTCCGCGCCGGCGTCGCCTACAAGTTCTGATCCCGCCACGCGGCGGTTCGGCAAGGCCCGGCGGCACCCGCCGGGCCTTCGTCGTTCCGGGGGCCCCGGACGGTGCCGTCACGCAAGGCGGGCCGGCGTTCGCTGGCCGCCCGCCCGCGCGGTGGTCAGCCGAGCGGGCTCGTCGCCTCGTAGGCCGGAACCGCCGCGGCGAAGGCCTCGAGCCAGCGCTCGAGCTTCGGGTGCTCGCGCCGCCAGCGGCCGTCGAAGCGCAGGTCGAGATAGCCGAGGGCGCAGGCGAGCGCGATGCGCCCGACGTCCGCCCGCTCCGGATGCGGCGGCGGCGTCTTGTGCAGCGACTCGAGCGCGCGGGCGACCTTGCCCTCCTGCCAGCGCACCCACTCGGCGTGGCGCCGGGCCTCGGGCCGGTAGCGCACCTCGTAGATCTGCAGGAGGGCCGCGTCCATGATGGCGTCGGCGAGTGCCTGCAGCTTGAGGGCGGCGAACCGCTCGGCGGGCTCCGCCGGGATGAGGCGGCCGCCGCCGGCGAGGTGGTCGAAGTACTCGAGGATCACGCGCGAATCGTAGAGCGAGCTGCCGTCCTCGAGGACGAGCACCGGCAGCTTGCCGACCGGGTTCTCGCCGAAGAACGCCGGGTCCGGCGCGCGGACGTCGGTGTTCTCGAGGCTGATGCGGTCGGCGAGGCCGACGAGGGCGGCGCCGATGCGCACCTTGCGGGAGAAGGGCGACGGCGGAGCCGAGCGGAGCACCATCATCGGATCAATCTCCCTCGAAGGCGACGAGGGTGCGCACGGCGACTCCCTTGTCCCGCAGGCGGTCCGCCCCGCCGAGGCCCGGCAGGTCGACGACGAAGGCGGCCGCGACCACCTCGCCGCCGGAGCGGCGGACGAGCTCGATCGCCGCCTCGGCCGTTCCGCCGGTGGCGATCAGGTCGTCGACGACGAGCACCCGGTCGCCGGGTCGGATGGCGTCGGCGTGGATCTCGATGGTGTCGATGCCGTATTCGAGCTGGTAGTCCTGCCCGATCGTCTTCGCCGGCAGCTTGCCCTTCTTGCGGATCGGCACGAAGCCGCGGCCGAGCTCGTGTGCGACGGCGCCGCCGAGGATGAAACCACGCGCCTCGATGCCGGCGACGAGGTCGACCCGTGCCGTCAGGAACGGCCAGACGAGGCCGTCGACGGCGGCGCGTAGGCCGACCGGATCGGCGATCAACGTCGTGATGTCCCGGAACTGGATGCCGGGTTTCGGGTAGTCGGGGATGGTACGGATCAGGTCCCTGAGGTCCATGCCGCTTCCTTGATGTTTCCCGCCCTGCCGTGACCCGCGAAGGGACGGTGCGTCCGGCACGCCCCTCGCGGGCCGACACGCTCTTGTGATTTTCGCATCCGATAGCCTCTGGCGCCGGACCCCACAAGCGCGGCGGCCGCATGCCGCCTATGCGCGCGTGTGGGTGCGGGCTTGCCTCAGGCCGGCCGGCCGGCGGCGTCGAGCTCGCGGAAGACCTCCTCCGCGAGATGGAAGGCCGCGTTGGCGGCCGGCACGCCGCAGTAGACGCCCGCCTGCAGGATCACTTCCTTGATCTCCTCGCGCGTCAGCCCGTTGTTGACGGCGGCGCGCACGTGCAGGCGGAACTCGTCCGGCCGGTTGAGCGCGATCATCATGGACAGCGTCATGCAGGAGCGGGTCTTGCGGTCGAGGCCGGGCCGCGTCCAGATCTCGCCCCAGGCATAGCGGGTGATGAAGTCCTGGAACTCGGCCGTGAACGGCGTCTTGCGGGCCTCGGCGCGGTCGACGTGGGCGTTGCCCAGCACTTCCCGCCGCACCGCCATGCCGCGCGTGCGGCGTTCCTCGTCGGTCATCGCTCCTCCGGGACTGCAGGACGGGTCGGGCCCGCCGCCGTCGCACCCGCGTCCCAAGTGGCGCAAAGCGCCGCCGACTGCAAGCGCGGCGAAGCGGGCGATGCGCCCGCCCTCACTCCGCGGCGTCGAGCACGGCCGATCGAGCCTCGCCGCCGGCGCCACCGGCGGAGAGCCGGCGCAGCAGGGCCTGCCGGCGCTCCATCGCGGCGGCGAGACGGCGCTCCTTCACCGGGCCGAAGCCGCGGATGTCCTGGGGCAGGCGCGCGAGCTCGCAGAGGAGGCCGTAGTCCCCCTCGCCGAGGCGCTCGAGGATAAGTGCGACGTCGGCCCGGTACGTCTCGATCAGCGCCCGCTCGGCGCGGCGCTCCGCGGTGTAGCCGAAGGGATCGAGGGCAGTGCCGCGCAGGCGCTTGCCCTTCGCGAGCCACTCGAAGGCGGTGAAGATCCACGGGCCGAAGGCGCGCTTCTTCGGCCGCCCCGTCGCCGGGTCGGGCCGCGACAGGATCGGCGGGGCGAGCATGACGCGGAGCCGCCGCTCGCCGGCGAACTGGCGCGCCAGCCCCTCGCGGAAGGCGGGCTCGGAATAGAGCCGCGCCACCTCGTACTCGTCCTTGTAGGCCATCAGCCGGTAGAGGCTCTCGGCGACGTGGCCGGTGAGGCGCCCGCCACCCGCCCCGCGCGCCTCGTCGGCGGCATGCACGCGGCCAAGGAGCTCGCGGAAGCGGCCGGCATAGGCCGCGTCCTGGTAGGCGGCGAGCTCGCCGGCGAGGAAGTCGATGCGCTCCTCGAGGCCCATCACCGGCACCGTCGGCGGCTTCGGCAGGGCGGAGAGGATCGCCTCCGGGTCGGCGGCGAGCACGCGGCCCGCATGGAAGGCCTTGATGTTGTCGTTCACCGCGGCGCCGTTGAGGCGGATGGCGGTCTCGACCGCCTCGATCGACAGGGGCAGCACGCCGGACTGCCAGGCGACGCCGACGAGCAGCATGTTGGTGAAGATCGCGTCGCCGAACACCGCCTCGGCGATGCCGGCGGCGTCGACGCCGACGAAATCGCGTGCCCCGTCGCGGAGGGTGCGCCCCATCCGCGCCTCGTCGAAGGAAAGCGTCTGGCGCATGGCGAACTCGGCCGTCGGCGCGATCTTGGTATTGACGACGGCGAGAGTACGGCCGGCGTCGAGCAGGGCGAGGTGCTCGGCGGTGTTGGCGACCACCATGTCGGAGGCGACGAGGGCGTCGAGGGTCGTCGGCGGGATGCGCGGCCCCTCGATGGCCATGCTGCGGGCGGCAAAGCGGACGTGCGAGGTGACGGGGCCGCCCTTCTGGGCGAGGCCGGTCATGTCGAGGGTGGAGGCATTGAGGCCGTCGAGGTGGGCGGCCATGGCGAGCGTCGCGCCGACCGTGGTGACGCCCATGCCGCCGATGCCGGCGACAAGGAGGTTGATCGTCCGGTCGAGGGCGGGCGGCGCCGGCAGCGGCAGCTTCGCGGCGAGGCCGGCGACGTCGAGGCCGCGCCCCTCCGCTGCGCGCAGCTTCGCCCCGTCCACCCAGACGAAGGACGGGCAGAAGCCCTCGACGCAGGAGAAGTCCTTGTTGCAGCTCGACTGGTTGATCGTCCGCTTCTCGCCGAAGACGGTGGCCAGCGGCTCGACCGAGATGCAGTTCGACTGCACCGAGCAATCGCCGCAGCCCTCGCAGACGCGCGGGTTGATGTAGAGGCGCTTGTCCGGATCGGGCATCAGGCCGCGCTTGCGGCGGCGGCGCTTCTCGGCGGCGCAGGTCTGGTCGTAGACGAGGACGGAGACGCCCGGATAGGCGGCGAGCTCCTCCTGGACCGGCAGCACCGCGTCGCGGTGCAGCACCGGCGTGCCGGGCGGCAGGTCGTGGCGACCCTCGTACTTCTCCGGCTCGTCGCTGACGACGACGATCTTCTCGACGCCCTCGGCGGCGAGCTGGCGGGCGAGGATCGGGACCGTCAGCGGCCCGTCGTGGGCCTGGCCGCCGGTCATCGCCACGGCGTCGTTGAAGAGGAGCTTGTAGGTGATCGGCGCCTTCGCCGCGACGGCCTGGCGGATCGCCAGGATGCCGGAGTGGAAGTAGGTGCCGTCGCCCATGTTGGCGAAGACGTGCTTGTCCTTGGCGAACGGCACCTGGCCGACCCACGGCACGCCCTCGCCGCCCATGGCGATCTGGCCGTCGGTGGTGCGGCCGGGGATCTCGGTCATGGCGTGGCAGCCGATGCCGGGCATCGCGCGGGCGCCGTCGGGCACCTTGGTCGAGGAGTTGTGGGGGCAGCCGGAGCAGAAATAGGGCGAGCGGCCGGACCGCTCGGCGTGACCCGCCGCCCAGGCGGACTGGGCCACCATGCGCTCCGCGACAGCCCGCATCGCCGGGTCCGACGCGGCCTCGGGCAGGAAGCTCATCAGCGCCTGGACGAGCTCGGAGGCGGTGAGCTCGAGGAGGTCGCTGAGGAAGGGGATGCCCTCGGGCGTCGTCTTGCCCCACACCGGCGGGCGCTGGCCGGCCGGCCAGTGGTAGGCGAGGTCCTTCACCTGGGGTTCGATGAGCGCGCGCTTGTGCTCGACGACGAGCAGGCGCTCGAGGCCGCGGGCGAAGGCCGCGAGGCCCTGCGGTTCGAGCGGCCAGGGCATCGCCACCTTGTAGACAGCGAGCCCGATGGCGCGGGCGCGCTTCTCGTCGATGCCGAGGAGGGAGAGGGCCTGGCGGAGGTCGCGGTAGGCCTTGCCGGTCGCGACGATGCCGACGCGCGGCCGCGGCGAGCCGAAGGCGACCCGATCGAGCCGGTTGCCGCGCACATAGGCCTTCACCGCCGGCAGGCGGACGTCGCGCAGCAGGCGCTCGGTCTCGAGGCGGTTGCCGAGGAGAAGCACCCGGTTCATGTCGCCGCGCCGGCGCGGGTCGGCGTCGACCGGGTGGGCGAAGGCGAGGCGGCCGGCCGAAATGTCGACCATGCCGGAGGCGTCCATGGTGTCGGCGACGCAGATCATCGCCGTCCACAGGCCGCTGTAGCGCGACAGCTCGAGGCCGTGCATCCCGTAGTCGACGACGTCCTGCAGATCGGCCGGGTTCAGCACCGGCATCTCGGCGTGGACGAAGAAGAACTCGCTCTGGGCGGGCAGGATCGAGGACTTGGCGAGGTGGTCGTCGCCGGCGAGGGCGAGGACGCCGCCGAGCGCCGCCGTGCCGCTGGCGTTCGCCTGCTTCAAGACATCGCCGGCCCGGTCAACGCCGGGCGCCTTGCCGTACCAGAGGCCGAAGACGCCGTCGAAGTCGCTGCCCTGGCCGTGCAGCCCGACCTTCTGGGTGCCCCAGACGGCGGTGGCGCCGAGTTCCTCGTTGACGCCCGGCTGGAAGTGGATGTCGTGCGACGCGATCAGCTTGCGGGCGCGGCCGAGTTCCTGGTCGAGGCCGCCGAGGGGCGAGCCGCGATAGCCGGAGACGAAGCCGCCGGTGCGGCGGCCCTCGGCGCGGTCGAGGCGCACGCGGTCGAGCGCCACGCGGACGAGCGCCTGGATGCCGGTGATGTAGACGGGCCCGGCGTCCCGGACATACTTGTCGTCGAGGCTGACGCTTCGGATCGGCACGGTCACGTGCGCCTCCTCTCCCGCTGCGGCCGCCCCAGCCCGGAGCCGGAGCCGCGTTCCCCATCCTGAAACAGGATAGTGCGGCTTCGCGGCGATTTCCGTGCTAACGTTCCGGCTCCCTCGACGTTGCGTGCAAAATCTCTCCCCGATGAAAGCTTCTGCCGAAAGGATCGCCCTCGACGCGGGGGATCTCCGGATCCTGCGCATCCTGCAGCGCGACGCCTCGCTCTCCGTCGCGGATGTCGCGCGCGAGGCGGGCATGAGCGCGACCCCCGCCTGGCGGCGGATCAAGCGGCTGAAGGAGGCCGGCGTCATCCGTCGCATCGCCGCCCTCGTCGACCGCGAGGCGGTCGGCCTCGGCTTCGTCTCCTATGCCTTCGTCAAGCTCGCCCTGCCGAGCCGGGAGAACATGGAGCGCTTCGACCGGCTGGTGGAACGCTGGCAGGAGGTGGTGACCTGCGAGCGGGTGACCGGCGCGGTCGACTACCTGCTGAAGGTCGTCACAGACGACATCAAGACCTACGACGACTTCCTGCGGATGAAGCTCCTCGACAACGAGCTCGTCTCCGACGTGCAGTCGCGCATCGTCGTCTCGACGGTGAAGGACACCGCCGCCCTGCCGATCCGCGAGCCCTGAGACGGCCTCTCCGGCCCCCGCTCCGGCCACGCCTGCGGCGCCACGGCGCCCCGCCCGCCCCTATCAAGCGGCGGCGCGATGTGCCATTTAGCCGACCGATACGCCCTCGAGCGCCGCCGACCGGCCCATCCGGCCACTTCACCCCGCAGGCCGCGCCGCCCGCCTTCCGGACCCGATCGACCGGGGCCGCACCGCCGGGCATCGAGGTGCCACCCGAACGACGCCCGAGGACAGCGGAGCGCATCGCCATGCCGTTCAAGCCGAACTATCGCCAGCAGCGCAACGAGCGCAGCCGCTCGAAGGAACAGAAGAAGCAGGAAAAGCTTCAGAAGCGGGAGGAGGATGCCGCCCGCCGCAAGGCCGCGCGCGGTCCGGAGGACGGCGAGGAGACGGACGAGGGTCGCTCCGACGAGGACGCGACCGACACCACCAACCCGGAGACCCCCGATGGCTCGCAAGAAAACCAAGGTTGATACGAGCAGCGTCGTGCTGTTCGACGTGTTCTACGAGGACGGTCACCGCACCTCGAACCGCAAGGTTCCCGGCACCGACCTCGGCGGCCTCGACGGCGACGAGCCGGCGCGCACCTACATCATGGACCAGGACCGCAAGATCGCCGAGATGTCCGGCAACCCGCCGCGCGTCATCAAGAAGATCGTCCGCTCCGGCAAGTGACGGGGCCGCGGGCGGTGCGTCAGCGCCGCCCGGCCCGCCCTCCCGCGATCTCTCCGTCCGGCCTCTGGCTCCCCGCCGCCGTTCAGGCCTGCCGCCGCACCGCGGCGCCGACGACGTTGAGGATGAAGCGCGCGGCGACGATGGCCGACGTGCCGGCCGCGTCGAGCCGCGGCACCAGTTCGACCACCGAGATGCCGGCGATCGGATGCGCTGCCGCGACGCGGCGCACAAGGTCCGCCACCTCCGGAAAGAGCGGCCCGCCGGGCGTCGGGGCGTTGACCGCCGGCACGAGGCTGACATCGAAGGCGTCGAGGTCGAGGGCGATCAGCACCGGCAGGCCCGCGGGAAGCTCCGAGAGGACCCGCGCAGCCCCCTCCGCCCGAAACACCTCCGCCGGCAATATGCGCGCACCGTAGGCGGCCGCCGCTTCCACCTCCTGGCGCCGCGCGCTGCCGACGCCGCGCGCGCCGACCTGCACGATCCGCCGGATGAAGGGCAGTTCCGAGGCGCGGCGCATGGTGCTCGAGTAGCCGTCCGGCTCGCCGCCGATCTCAGCGCGCCAGTCGATGTGCGCGTCGATCTGCAGGATGGCGAGCGGCCCGGCCCCGGCGAAGCCGCGGTGGAACGGGATCGGGACCGAGTCGTCGCCGCCGAGCAGGATCGGCACGGCGCCGCGACCAACGAGGGTGCGCGTCACCGCCTCGATGCCGGCGCGGTTGCCCGGCCCGTCGGCCGGTGTCGTGGGAACGTCGCCGCAGTCGACCAGTCGGACCGGGCCGTCGCCGAACAGCGGGCCGCCGAGGTCGTAGTCCCAGTGATCGAGGTTGCTGCTCGACTGCACCGCCGCGCGGCGGATGGCGGCCGGGGCGTCCGCGCTGCCGGTGTCGAGGTCGTAGCCGATCGCCGCGTCGGCCGGGTAGGGCGTGCCGTGGGCGGCCCCGAAGACCGCGAAGTCGCCAGCGGCGACGGCGTCCGGCGCGCGGTGCGGCACGGCGAGGAAGGCCGGATCGGCCGGCTGGAGCGACGGGGTGGTCAAGGCGGGTCCCTCACGACGACGAACGCCCCACCCGCCGGGTGGCGGATGGGGCGCTCGGAGTCTCGCGTGTCTCGTCCGTCCCGGCAAGCCGGCCGCCGACAACGGCGACGGATGTCCGCGAACGCGAACGAGAAAGCGGCGATCAGGCCGCCTTCTTCTTGGCGGGGGCGCGCTTCTTCGGAGCCGGCGGCGGCGGCTCGACCGGGGCAGCCTTGCGGCTGCGGAGCTGGCCGAGGCCGAGGCTCTTCGCCATGGCCGAGCGGGTGGCGGCATAGTTCGGGGCCACCATCGGATAGTCGGCCGGCAGGCCCCACTTCGCGCGGTACTCTTCGGGGCTGAGGTTATAGGCGGTACGCAGGTGCCGCTTCAGCGACTTGTACTTCTTGCCGTCCTCGAGGCAGATGATGTAGTCCGGCGTCACCGACTTCTTGACCGGGACCGCGGGAACGAGAGGAGCGGGCGCATTGGCCGGCTCGCCCTGCACGGTCTTGTTGAGGGCGGTGTGAACCTGCCCGATCAGCGCCGGCAGATCCTGCGCCTGGACATTGTTGTTCATCACGTAGGCGGCCACGATATTGGCCGTCAGCGCCATCAGGTCGTCGGCTTGGTCGGACATTTCAAACTCCGGTTACGAATCGGGATGAGTTCGACTGGAAAATCGCTGATGATCACGGCAAAATCAAGAGTGCATAGGCAAATTGTAGAGATTCTTCATCGGCAAGGCGCGTCTTCTCCGCAGGGAACAGGATGGCATCGGCAACGAGACGCGGACAATCTTTGCGGGAATTAGCACCTTTCGACGCGCACAAGTCCTGCCATGCAGAGGCTGCACGGGCTCAACATGCGAAGGCACATCAGCGGCAGTGAACGCCGGCTGAAACGCTGCGGAGGGCAAGGCAAAAGCCCCGCCAATACTGGTCGGACCAGAGTTCAGGCGGCCTCGCAGGCATGCAGCAACGAGCGGCCGCGCGGGCCTGGCACCCCCGGCGCCTCTCGCCGGCCGGGACGCCGGGACCGCCTTTGGACGGCAGATCGTTCCGGTCCGCATTTGGGCAGCCGCCGGTTCCCGCTTGACTAATGGGGCGTATGGTCTGTGAATTGGACCAAAGGCGGCGCTCGCGCGGCGCCGTCCGCGACACCCGCCGAGGCCGGCCCCAGCATGAGCAATCTCCTCAGCCTCGACGACCTGAAGAGCCGCATCGCCGCCGGAGAGATCACCACGGTGATCTGCGCGATGCCGGACCTGTGGGGCCGGCTCGTCGGCAAGCGACTGACGGCGAAGAACTTCCTCACCGCCGCCCTCGGATCCGAGGGGTTGCATGCCTCGGTCTATCTCTTCTGCGTCGACATGGACATGGACCCCCGCCCCGGCTACGCGCTGACCGGCTGGGACAAGGGCTTCCAGGACTGCGTGCTGAGGCCCGACCTCTCCACCCTCCGCGTGCTGCCGTGGGTACCGAAGACCGCCTTCGTTCTCTGCGACGCCGTCGATCACGACGGCACCGAGATGGTGATGGCGCCGCGCACCCTCCTGAAGCGCCAGCTCGCCCGCGCCGCGGCGCTGGGCCTCTCCTTCAAGTGCGCCAGCGAGCTCGAGTTCTTTCTCTTCCGCGATAGCTATGACGAGGCCTGGGAGAAGCGCTACCGCGGGCTGAAGCCGACCTCCCGCTACCGGGCCGACTACCACATGCTGCAGTCGACGCGGGACGAGCCGCTGATCGGCGAGCTCTGCGCAATGATGGAAGCGGCCGGCATCGAGGTGGAGAACGCCAAGACCGAGTGGGGCCTCGGCCAGCAGGAGATCGCGCTCCGCTATGCTGACGCGCTCGAGATGGCCGACCGGCACCTGCTCTACAAGAACTGGGTGAAGGAGATCGTCAGCCAGCACGGGCTGTCGGCGACCTTCATGGCGAAGCCGTTCATCGACGAGGTCGGCTCGTCCTGCCATGTCCACGTCAGCCTGTGGGGCACGGACGGCACGGCGGCGAGCTACGACCGCGAGACGGCGAGCCACATGGCGCCGCGCTTCGGCTCGTTCGTCGCCGGGATGATCGCCGGGGGGCGCGACTACGCCGTCCTGTTCGCCCCGACCATCAATTCCTACAAGCGCTTCCGCCGGGAATCCTTCGCCCCCGTGCAGCTCGTCTGCGGCGGCGACAACCGCACCTGCGGCTTCCGCCTCGTCGGCCACGGCCCGAGCTTCCGGGTCGAGACGCGCATCCCCGGCGCCGACGCCAACCCCTACCTGATGCTCGCCGGCATCCTGGCGAGCGGCCTCGACGGCATCGAGGCGGGCCTGCCGACGCCGGAGATCTACGACGCCAACGCCTATCTCGACGCCGCGCTGCCGCGCGTGCCGCCGACCCTGCGCGACGCAGTCGATCTCTTTGCCGGCAGCGCGGCGACGAAGGCGTCCTTCGGCGATGTCGCGCACGCCCACCTCACCCACTTCCACCGCCAGGAGGTGGAGGCCTTCGAGCAGGAGACCGTCACCGACTGGGAGATGATGCGCTATTTCGAGCGCATCTGACGCTTCCGGCAGCCTTCGCCCGCGCCGCGATCCTCCCCCCAACCGGGCGAGCCCAGTGCGCGGCCGGCCCTGAACCGACGAGCCCAAGAGGAGCCTTCAGGTGAGCGACAAGCGGACGGTGCTGGTGACGGGAGGGGTCGGCGGGATCGGCACGGCGATGTACGGGCGGCTCGCCGGCGAGGGCTGGCGCGTCGTCGCGGCGGACCTCGCCGTCGATCCGGCGCAGAACGGCACCCCGGTGGAGGGCGGCCCGCCGGACGTCTTCGTCCACCACCTCGAGGTGCGCGATCCGGCGAGCGTCGACGCCTGCGTCGCCGCCGCGGCCGAGCTCGGCGGCGGTCGTCTCGCCGGCGTCGTCAACTGCCACGGCATTGTCCGCTACACGCCGATCGACGCCGTCCGCGACGAGGACATGGACGCGGTCTGGCAGGTGAACGTCGCCGGCTCGGCGCGCGTCTGCCGCGCCGCCGATCGCTTCCTCTCCGCCGGTGCCTCGGTGGTGAACATCTCGAGCGTCACCGGCTCGCTCGGGCGGCTGCCCGGCGCCTCCATGTACGGGGCCTCGAAGTCCGGCCTCGAGGCCTTCACGCGCTACCTCTCCTGTGAGCTCGCGCCGCGCGGCATCCGCGTCAACGCCATCGCGCCGGGCTTCATCCTGGCTCTGCCGCTGAGCCCCTCGATGCGTGCCATCGGCTGGGGCGGCACCGAGGAGGAGGTCGTGGCGAGGCTCAAGCGGGAGATCCCGCTCGGCCGGTTCGGCACCTGCGAGGAGATCGCCGACGCGGTCGAGTTCCTGCTCTCGGACCGGGCGTCCTACGTCACCGGCACGACCCTCTTCGTCGACGGCGGCGTGACGGCGCGGTGAGCCGGAGGACCGTCTGCTCGTGCTAGACCAGCGGGACAGGCGATGGCCGGAACGGCTGCGAAGGAGCGGAGGAGAAGGTGACGGCCCTCGAGGGTGAGCTGCCGCTGATCGGGTCCGTGCGTGCCACCGCCACCTACGAACTGGTGGTGGAGCAGTTGCGCCGCGCGATCTATCTCGGCCGCTTCCTGCCCGGCGACAAGCTGCCGCCCGAGCGCGACCTCGCAAGCCAGATTGGCGTGTCGCGCACGACGATCCGCGAGGCGGTGCGGGTGCTCGAGGGGGAGGGGCTCGTGACCGTGCGTCGCGGCGCGACCGGCGGGCTCGTCGTGCTCGGCCAGGCGAAGCTCACGCCGGGGCAGGTGAAGTCCTACATGGAAGCGCAGCGCGGGATCCTCGACAGCGTCTTCGAGTTCCGCCTCGCCAACGAGTGCGCCGCCGCCTCCCTCGCCGCCACGCGCCGCACCGACGCGCACCTGAAGCGCCTCGAGCGGGCCCTCGGCGAGATGGACCGGCTCGGCGCCACCCCCGAGGCGCGCGAGCGCACGGCCAACATCGCCCGCTTCAGCGCCTGGGATTCCGAGTTCCATCTCGGCATTGCCCAGGCCTCGCTCAACCCCTTGCTGGTGAAGGCGGTGGAGGACGCCCGCGCGGCGATGTTCCTGCCGGTCGGGCGGGTGTTCACCCGCCTCGAGGACAACGCCAACGACCACCATGCGGCGATCTTCGCGGCCGTGCGGGACCGCGATGCGGCTGCCGCCACCGCCCGCATGCGCGACCACATCGAGGCGACCCGGGCCTCGCTCGACGGCCTCCTGCCGAAGGCGAAGACGGCGGCGCGGCGCGCCGGCTGAGAAGGCCATCCGCAATTTCCGCCGACCTTTGGTCCAGTCTGTAGACCATTGGTCACGGCGCTGCTAACGTGGCCCGACCACCGGGACGGTGTGCCCGGGCCCGCGCCCCGCCGGCGCCTGCAGGGAGTGAGACGGATGACCTCCACCCGGCCTCTCGAGTTCGGTTTCGTCGCGACCGCCTCGGGCGGCGCCGGCACCAGCGACCGGCAGATGTACCGGGACCTCATCGGCGACGTGGAGGTCGGCCTCGGCCTCGGCTACCGCACGGTGTGGATGATCGAGCACCACTTCTCCGACTACTTCCCGACACCCGATCCGCTCGCCTTCCTCTCCCACATCGCCGGCCGCTTCCCGGAGGCGGGGCTCGGCACCTGCGTGCTCATCGCGCCCTGGTACAACGCGCTCCGCCTCGCCGGCTCGATCGCCCAGCTGCGCCTCCTCACCGACGCGCCGATCCACCTCGGCTTCGGGCGCGGCACGGCGAAGTACGAGTACGACCGCTTCGGCGTCGACATGGAGGAGGCGCGCGTCCGCTTCGTGGAGACGCTCCGCATCGTCCGCGACGGCTTGACGAAGGACAGCTTCAGCTTCGAGGGAAAGATTCTCTCCGTGCCGAAGGAGACGCGGCTGCGCCCGAAGGCGCCGCTCGACAACCTGCACTTCTACGGCGCCATCGGCGCCAGCCCCGAGAGCGCCCAGGTGATGGCCGACGAGGGCCTGCCGCCGATCTGCACGACCATCGGCAACCTCGAGGCCCAGGCGGCGACGCTCACCGAGTGGGCGAAGCGGGCAAAGAGCCACGGCTTTCCGACCGACGTGCCGATGCCGATCATGATCAACTGCGTCATCGAGGACAGCGACGCCGAGGCGGTGCGCCAGGCGCAGATCCACATTCCGCCGTTCATGAAGGCACAGGTCGACCACTACGAGGCCGACGCCGACCACTACAAGGACATCGCCGGCTACAAGGCCTGGAGCAACGCCTTCGCCGGCATGAAGAAGCGCTGCGACCCGGTGAACATCCCGCCGTGGTGCGAGTGGCAGCTCGTCGGCACCCCGGACACGGCGGCCCGCAAGCTGCAGGCTTACGTCGACGCCGGCTTCAACATGTTCCTCCTCCACACCGCGACGCCCGGCGTGCCGACAGGGCCGCGCCGCCGCTGGCTGAAGCGCTTCGCCGAAGAGGTGATGCCCCGCTTCACGGGGGCGTCCGCCCTCCCCGCCACCGCCGCTGCGTGAGGGACCGCCGGATGGACACGCCGACCGACGCGCTCCACCCCAAGCTGCGGGCGATCCTCGCCGCGCCGGAGAACCCGAACGCGACGCCGGTCGAAGTGCAGGACCCGGACGAGGCGAGGCGCGAGTGGAAGGCGGACGTCCGCGCCGTCGACGCGCCGGCGCCGGCGAACGTCGGCGTCACCGAAATGAGCTTCCCCGGCCCCGCGGGCCCGGTCGGCGCCCGGCTCTACGTGCCTGAGGGGGCGCGGGCGGAGCCCTGGCCGCTGCTCGTCTACTTCCACGGTGGCGGCTACATCCGCGGCGATCTCGACACCCACGACTCGCTCTGCCGGGTGCTCGCCGTCGGCACGCCCTGCGCCGTCCTCTCCGTCGACTACCGCCTCGCCCCCGAGCACCGCTTTCCCGCCGCCGTGGACGACGCCCTCGCGGTCGTCCGCGCGGTCGCGGCGGACGCGACCCGCCTCGGCATCGACGCGCGGCGCATCGCCGTCGGCGGCGACAGCGCCGGCGGCAACATAGCCGCGGCGGTGACGATCGCGCTGCGCGACGAGGGCGGCCCGGCGCTCTGCTACCAGCTCCTCATCTATCCGGTCACCGACCTCACGAGCGCGACGGAGTCCAAGCGGCTCTACTCGAAGGGCTACCTCCTCAATTCCATGCCCTTCTACATCGCGAGCTATCTCGGTCCCGGCGGCGACGGCACACACCCGCTCGCCTCGCCGCTCCTCGCCCCGGACCTGTCGCGCCTGCCGCCGGCCCTCGTGCTGACGGCAGGCTTCGATCCGCTCCGCGACGAGGGCGACGCCTATGCGGAGCGGCTCGCGGCGGCCGGCGTGCCGGTGGAACACTTGCGCCATCCGGACATGATCCACGGCTTCGTGTCGCTGCGCGGGCTGCTCGAGGAAGCGGACGCGGCGCTCGGCGCGTGCGCGCGGCGGCTGGCGAAGGCCTTCGCCTGACGTGGGGCGCCCGCAGGAGATCGTCATGCATCCGATCGCCATCGATCCCGTCGCTTCGGAGCCGGACGCGGTCCATCCCGACCTCTTCCGCCAGGGCATGCGCAGCCTGTTCAGCGGCGTCTGCATCGTCTCCTCGCGCCACCGCGGCGAAGCGGTCGGGCTCGTCGCCTCCTCGGTGACCTCGGTGTCGATGGAACCGCCGACGCTGCTCGTCTGCATTGCCAAGACCGCCAGCGCCCACGATGCGGTGCTCGCCTCCGGCGTCTTCGCCGTCACCATCCTCGCCGAGGAACACGCGGAGATCGCCCGGATCTTCTCCTCGAGCCGGCGGCGGGAGGAGCGCTTCGTCGCCGGGCGCTGGACGGCGGCGGCGAGCGGCTGCCTCATCCTCGCCGACGCCCCCGCCTCCTTCGACTGCCGCATCGCCCAGGCGGTCGACGGCGGCACTCACACGATCTTCCTCGGCCGCGTCCTCGCCGTGGAGACGCGCGCCGAGCCGCCGCCACTCGTCTACGGCAACGGCGGCTTCGGCGCCTACGTGCCGCACGCCGTCTGAGGCTCAGCCGGCGACCGCCCTGAGCAGCGCCGCCGCGACGACGCCGACGGCGACGACGGCGATGAGCGGCAGCCGCAGGGCGGCGAGCCCCGTCAGCACCGCCGCGACCGTCTCGGGCCAGCCGGTCGCGAGCACGGTCGGGGCGATGAGCGCGGCGAGGACCGCCGCGGGCACCGCCTCGAAGGCCGCCCGGGCGCGCGGGTGGCGGAGCGCCGCCGCGGGCAGGAATAGGCCGGCGAGGCGCGTGAACATCGTCGCCGCCGCCATCGCCAGGATAGCCGCGAGGGTCGCGGGGTCGAGGCTCACCGGCCCGCCCTCCCCGCCGGCAAGAGCGCCGCCACCAGGACGCCCGCCGCCGCCCCGACGGCGATCGACACCGGCCCCGGCAGGACGGCCCGCGCCGCCACCGCCGCGATGCCTGCCGCCGCGATGGTCGGCAGGAAGCCGCGCGTCTGCCGGAAGCCGGCGAGAAGGCCGATGAAGATCGCCGTGAAGGCGAAGTCGAAGCCATAGGCGGCCGGGTCGCCAAGGCGCGCGCCGACCACCGCCCCGGCCGTCGTGAAGGCGACCCAGTTGACGTAGAGCACCCCGGCGAGGCCGGCATAGTAGGCCGGCGTCAGCCGCCCCGCCGCTGCCCGCCGTTCGGCCATCGCCCAGATCTCGTCGGCCAGCAGCAGCAGCGCCAGGCCTCGCCCGAGCGGGTGGAAGCCCGCCATCTTCGGCGCCACCGAGGCGCCCATCAGGATGTGGCGGAGGTTCACGAGCAGCGCCGCCGAGCCGAGCGTCACCCACGCCGCCGGCGTCGTCCACAGATCGAGCGCCACGAACTGCGACCCGCCGGCGAAGACAAGCGCCGACATCAGCGCCACCTCGAGCGGCGACAGCCCCTTCTCGGCGGCGAGCGCCCCGAGCAGCAGCGCGAACGGCACCACCGCGACGGCGGCCGGCAGGATGGCCATGGCCCCGGCGCGGGCCTCGTGCCAGGGGGAGCGTTCGGGAGTGGTCATGGCGGCGATATAGCCGGCCCTCTACCGCCGATCTTGGACGAAAGTGACGGCCGGCGGCTCCGTCCGACCGGGCCGGAACGGCCCCCGTGCAAGGGCTGCGGCGTCTGGCGTCGCGGTGGTCCGTTTCGTCATGCCGCCAAACCTGCGACGATGGCGCGTTCCGCCGGGGGGCGTCTTTTCGGGGATTTTCGATGACTTTGGCAGACCAGGATTCCGGCTTTCGCCTCGACTTCAGACCCGTCGATCGCCGCAATCGGCAGTCCTGCTGGCTCCACAGACACAAGAACAAGGTCACGAGCCAGAACGGCGAGGACGGCATCGTCCTCAAGATTTTCGAGATCATTGGAACTGAAAACAAGTGGTGCTGCGAGTTCGGCGCCTGGGACGGCATGCATTTTTCCAACACCTACAATCTGATCAAGAATCTGGGCTGGACAGGCGTCCTCATCGAAGCGAACGCCGCACGATGCAGCCAGATCGCCACCAATCTGTCCGGATGCGACATTCATATCGTCAACAAGTACGTCGGCTTCACCCCAGTCGACAGTCTCGATACCTATCTGTCCGAGACGGAATGCCCAAAGGACATCGACTTCATCTCGATCGACATCGACGGCTGTGACTACCACGTCTGGGATTCGCTCGCCGTCTACCGGCCGCGCGTCGTGCTGATCGAGTTCAACCCGTCCATCCCGAATGACGTCTTCTTCGTCCAGGAACGCGACATGACGATCAACAAATCGTCATCCCTGCTCGCCATCACCGAGCTGGCGAAGTCGAAGGGCTACGAGCTCGCCTGTGTCCTCAACAACGACGCCTTCTTCGTCCTCGCAGAGCTCTTTCCGAGGTTCGGCATCGAGGACAACGGCCTGGATGCGATGTTCTACCCGGCCCGGCGAGAGATGCGCATCTTCCCGACCTTCGACGGCACGCTTTATGTGACCGGCCGCCGGCAGATCGGCTGGGGCATCAACAAGAACGTCACGTTCGAAGCCGACACGCTGCAGGTCGTGCCGCCGGAGAGGCGGAAATTTCGGTGACGCGGGAACGGGGGCGAGCCGCCGCACCCACCCGTGACGGCTCCGGACGGGCGGGAGCCGGCGCAGCCGTGCCTCGAGGCGCCGCAAGAAGCGCGGCGGAAATCGGGATGAAGGAGGTGCGGCGTCGGTTGGCATCGAGTTCATCCTCTTGCGATCCGCTGACCACCCATGGCAACGCTTGACGCGCAACCACGCTTGGAGACGCTGCTCCGTCGAGGGGCACTGAGAGCGCCGGATCAAGTCACACGGCTCCTAGCGGCCAACGCACTCTGGTGCTCTTCAATTCAGTTTCGGCAAGATTGGTAAAACGTGATGCGTATCGCGATCGTCGGCACGTCCAATTCACTCAGGAAGGACGGCTATACCTTCTATCTTCGCGCCGATCCGCGAGTAGAGGCCATCTCAAATTTTTCAATAGGAGCCAGCACCGGCCTGCATTCAATTCGCTCAACATTGAATATAGACTTCCGTCAATTTGACTATTGCCTTATTGATTTTTCAGTCAATGAGGAAGTTGTTAGAAAAAATGGCGCCTTGAACCTAGCGTTTTCCAAGGCAATCTTCGAGAGCTTGGTTGTCCGTTGCCTGGCCGGTGGATGCATTCCTGTTACTACGCTCCTGCCAAGGATGATTGAAATTCATCATGCAAAGATGCGATCATTCTATTTGAAGCTGTCAGCCGACTGGGGTATCCCGTACTTCGATGGATACGAGTTGATGGAACTCATTAAGTCCATCAGCGATATCAGAGGCTTCGGGCTCTTCCTGGATGTCGCGCACATCCGGCCATGGGTATGCTTGGTCTTCGCAAAATCGCTCCTCGACGGGCTCGAGTCGTTGCCGGAACAGCGGCTGGTTGCGCGCGAGGTTACGGCCCCCTCCTTCAACTGCGTCGGCATTGCCGACCGGCTCGCGGGCACGGATGGCCTGGCGATCGCGCAGCGAGGCAGTGCCCGGGCGTCGGGTCGTTTCGTTCGCTCGACCGAACCTGCAACCATCTCGCTTCAGGACATCGACGGAGAGGAGGGCATCGGGGTCTGCGTGAACCTGTCGGAGACGAACTGCTTTCTCGAGCTCTCCGGCAGCAACGCGACCGCGCTCGATCTGCGAAGCAACTATTTCGAGAATCCTGCATACCGCCTGGTCATATCCGCACTGCCGCTGATGACGGCCGTGGCGGTCGCGGACGGCCGCCTCCAGATCCGCTCGCTCGACGCCGAAGGCGCCGCATCCTTGACGACGATCACCGGCATGGCGGCGGAGCTTGGTCGCTCTTCACGGCCCGCGACGGGACAGATCGAAATCGCAGACCTGTTCGTCCGCGAGCGCGGCGAGGTCCGGTCGTCGAACGGGCCGGCGGACGGTCTGAACCGTCCGCTGCTGCTGCCGTCCTCGCACGCTGGCATCGAACTGGCGGCAGGCGTCTACCGCTCCCTGTTCAGCAAGGAGCACGACGAGGCCGAAACCAATGCCGGCCGAGCCCGAGCGCGGGAGAAGCGACGGACGAAGATGCGCGCCGCGGCGCGGGCGTGACGGACCTGCGACGCGGCGGTTGCCTGAAAGGGCCTCAGGTCCGCGCCTGCCGCATCTCGGCTCGCTTCGCCTCGCGCTTTTCAGAGCGGGCGTTCTCACGCTTGCCCGCCCGGCGGTCGGCGATCTCGGATGGCGTCAAGGCCTTGCGGGCATCTTCCCGCATGGGCTGCCGCCGCTTCTGACGCTCGCCTTCACGATGTGTCGCCATGGGCCAACTCCTCGCTCCACGATGTGCCGAGATTATAGAAGGGCGCTTCCGGCGCCAAGTTCGCGACCCCGAGACCCCTGCGGCCGGCGCTAGCGGCAGCCGATAGGACCCTGGACGCGAGCGGGCGTCCGACGCTCGTCGGCCTCACCCCGGCGGAACGGGAGCCTCGGTCCGAACCTTGTAGGCTCCCCGCTCGGCTTGCTCCACCGTGACCACGGTGAAGCTGAGCTTCGGCAGAGACGAACGCTCCCGCTCGAAGAGGTCGACGAAGGCTTCCGGCTTGTCGAAACTCTCCTTCAGCGACCGGATGTCGTAATCCCACCAGCAACTCGCGAGGAGGCGGGACGCCACCTCATCGGGAAAGCGCATCCTGATCCGCTTCGCCGGAACGCCGGCGACGATCTCGTAGGGCAGCACGTCACGCGTCACGACGGCTCCCGCTCCCACGATCGCACCAGTCCCGACGGAGATGCCGGCCCGGAGGAGGGCGCCGTCTCCGATCCAGACGTCGTGACCGAGGACGACGTCCCCGCCGTAAGGCACAGGTCGCTTCGTCGCGAGGGCCGCGAAGTAGGGATGGGAGGAGAAGCCCGCCGATGGGTTGAAGGCGATCGTGTGGGTCGAGACGTAGCCCGTCGGATGCTCGGCCTGACCGAAGACCACCCGCCGGGCGATCGAGCAGAACCGGCCGATCCGAGCGCTCCGCATCTCGGTCCCGTTGCCGGTGTAGGAGAACGCTCCGATATGCAGCGACCGTTCGATCTTCGTGCGGGACAGGGACACCGGCGCCTCCGCCCGCAAGAGGGGCGGGACGGCGAAGCCGACCTCCACGGCGACGTCATGGCTGCGCAGGAATTCGGCCGTCCGGGTCTTGTCGAGGCTGGACGCTTCCTCCGACGGTGGCATCTCGTCTCCCTTGCCGACTTCGTGCTCCAGGCGGTGTAGCGGTCGCGGTCGCAGCTTGGAAGAGCCCCGAGGGCCCCGCGCGACGGCGGAACGTCAAGCCGGCGAGCCAAGGCCATAGGGCCGCGGGCCGAAGGCCCCCGCCCTCACCAGCTCGTGAACGGCCGGTTCGCCAGCGCGGCGTTGCGGTAGCGGGGGTCGGCGGTGACGTCCTCGCCGGCCCAGTCCGGCCGGTCGACCGCCGTGTCCTCGGCGGCGAGTTCCACCTCGGCGAGGACGAGGCCGGCGTTCGCCCCCTCGAAGACGTCGAGCGTCCAGTGGCCGCCGGGGCGTTCGAGGGTGTGGCGTGTCTTCTCGACGAGGCCGCCGCGGCAGAGCGCGAGCATCGCTTCGGCGTCGGCAAGCGGGATCTCGTACTCGAACTCGTCGCGGCTGATCGCCGTGTCCTCGGCCTTGATCGTCAGATAGGCGGTCTCACCCGCCGTCCGCACCCGGATAGCGATGCGCTCGTCGGCGAACAGGTAGCCCTGGCGGAGCCGCGCCGTCTCGCGGACCTCCGCCCGCCAGCCGTCGCTCCTCACCAGGAACTTGCGCTCGATCTCCTTCGCCATATCGTTCTCCCGTGTCTCGACGGTCCCTGCCGGGCGACCCTCCGTGGGGCGCCGCGCTTCGACGTTGATCCTGCCCGCTCGAGCGGCCAATGTCCTCGCCCGCCGTTCGAGCGGCGCGGCAATGAGGCCGAGGGACAAGAACCAAGATGCGCATCCTCGTCACCGGCGGCGGCGGCTTTCTCGGCCGGCGCCTGATCGACCGCCTGCTCGCCGACGGCCTTGGCGGCCATCCCGTCACCGCCGTCACCGCCTTCGACGCCGTGCCGCCGGCGCCGTTCGCCGACGCGCGCGTCGCGCTCGCAACGGCCGACCTCTGCGACGGGGCGGCGCTGGCGGCCGCGGCCAAGGGTGCCGACGTCGCCTTCCACCTCGCCGCCGTCGTCTCCGGCGCCGCCGAGGCGGACCTTGCCCTCGGCATGCGCGTCAACGTCGACGGCACGCGGACGCTGCTCGACGTGCTTGCCGCCTCCGGCGGTCACCCCCGCCTCGTCTTTGCAAGCTCCGTCGCCGCCTTCGGTCGCGTCGGCCGGGATGGCTTCGTCGACGACGCCACGACGCCGAAGCCGGCGAGTTCCTACGGCGCCGAGAAGGTGATCGGCGAGTACCTCGTCGCCGACCGCACCCGGCGCGGCGACGTCGACGGCCGCTCGGTGCGGCTGCCGACGGTGGTGGTGCGGCCGGGCAAGCCGAACGCCGCCGCCTCGTCCTTCGCAAGTTCGATCCTGCGCGAGCCGCTCGCCGGCGAGCGCGCCGTGCTGCCGGTGGCCGAGAGCCTCAGGCTGTGGATCTCCTCGCCCGACACCGTCGTGCGCAACCTCGTCCACGCCGCGGCGCTTGAGCAGGCCGCCTTCGAGGGGGATGCGACGCTGAACCTGCCGGGGATCACCGTGACGGTGGCGGAGATGATCGCCGCCCTCGGCCGGGCCGGCGGCGACACCGCCCTCATCGAGCGGACACCCGACGCGCGGATCCAGAAGATCGTCGCGACCTGGCCGGCCGGCATCCGCACCGACCGGGCGACCGCGCTCGGCTTCCGTCCGGACGGCGACATCGACGGGATCGTGGCCGAACACGTCGCCACGATGCGGGCCGCCTGAAGACGAAGAGGGCGCCGTCGCCGGCGCCCTCCCCTCAAGACACGTCCTTGCAGCCGGGATCAGGCGGGGTTCAGCTTCCCCTCGCGCTGCAGGTAGTACATGTACTGGTCGAAGGTGCCCTCGGTGTACTGGAACCAGAGGTCCGCCTCGGCGCGGTAGGCGACGATCGCGTCGTAGATCTTCTTGAAGTTGGCGTTCTTCGCCGTCGTCTCGGCGTAGACCTCCTGCGCCGCGGCGAAGCAGACGTTCAGCACGTCGAGCGGGAAGGCCGTCACCTTGGCGCCCTGGGCGTAGAGCCGCTTGATCGCCGCCGGGTTCTCGATGTCGTACTTGGCGAGCATCCAGGTGTTCGCCTCGGTCGAGGCCGACTGGATCGCCGCCTTGTAGGTGTCCGGCAGAGCCTCGTACTTGGCGAGGTTGACGAAGGCGTGGACGGTCGGACCACCTTCCCACCAGCCCGGATAGTAGTAGTACGGCGCCACCTTGTAGAAGCCGAGCTTCTCGTCGTCGTAGGGGCCGACCCACTCCGCCGCGTCGATCGTGCCCTTCTCCAGCGCCGGATAGATGTCGCCGCCGGCGATCTGCTGCGGCACGACGCCGACCTTCGACAGCACCTGGCCGGCGAAGCCGCCGATGCGCATCTTCAGGCCCTGAAGGTCGGCCGGCGACTTGATCTCCTTGCGGAACCAGCCGCCCATCTGGGCGCCGGTGTTGCCGCAGGGGAAGCCGACGGCGTTGTAGGTCTTGTAGAACTCGTTCATCAGCTCGTTGCCGCCGCCCTGGTAGAGCCAGGCGTTCTGCTGGCGGGCGTTGAGGCCGAACGGCATGGCGGCGCCGAGGCAGAAGGTCGGGTCCTTGCCGACATAGTAGTAGCTGACGGTGTGGCACATCTCGACGGTGTCGTTCGAGACGGCGTCGAGCGCCTGCAGGCCGGGAACGATCTCGCCGGCGGCGAAGACCTGGATCTTGAACTTGCCGCCGGTGAGGGCCTCGACGCGCTTCGCGAAGTACTCGGCGCCGCCATAGATGGTGTCGAGCGACTTCGGGAAGCTCGAGGTCAGACGCCAGTTCAGTTCGGGCGCGTCCTGGGCGATCGCCGGCATCGGCAGCGCGGCCGCCGTGGTCGCCGCGGCGGCCGAGGCGAGGCCCGCGGACTTCAGGAATTCACGACGCTTCATGAGTGTTTCCTCGGATGGTGTTCGGGCGGGGGGCGACCCCTTCGCCCCGATCGGATCGGTCACGCCTTCGGACGCGAGCCGGCCGTTTCCGGCCGCCGCGCCGTGGCGCAGTCTCGTTGGTGCCGCCGATAAAGCCCCGGCTCCTTGAGGTTGGCAACTGGAAAGAAGGTGTAGGAGCGGTCGCCCGCCTGCCCGGGCGCGCCGATCAAGCGTGGCCTGCGCCGCTTGCCGACGGCGGTGCCATCGGCCACTGTCGCGCCTTCCCGGCGGCGGGCGAGGCGAGCATGACGAAGACGAAGGCGGGCAACTTCTTCGAAGACTTCCGGCTCGGCCAGGTGATCCGGCACGCGACGCCGCGGACCCTCACCGTCGGCGACGCCGCCCTCTATCAGGCGATCTACGGCGGCCGCTTCGCCGTGCAGTCCTCCGACCGCTTCGCCCGCGACGTCGGCTACCCCGAGGCACCGCTCGACGACCTCCTCGTCTTCCACACCGTCTTCGGCAAGACGGTGCCGGACATCTCGCTGAACGCCGTGGCCAATCTCGGCTATGCCGGCTGCCGCTTCCTCGCGCCGGTCTATCCGGGCGACACCCTCTCGGCGATCTCCGAGGTGATCGGCCTCAAGGAAAATTCCAACGGCCGCACCGGCGTCGTCTACGTCCGCTCGACGGGCTACAAGGACGACGGCACCGAGGTCGTCGACTACGTCCGCTGGGTGATGGTCAACAAGCGCGATCCCGGCACTCCGGCGCCGCCCGCACACGTGCCAACGGTGCCCTCGGCCGTCGGCGCCGACGTCCTCGGCAACGCCGCGCCGCTCGTCGATCTCGACGCCTGGGACGACGACCTCTCCGGCTCGCCGCACCGCTTCGCCGACTACGCGCCTGGCGAGCGCATCGACCACATCGACGGGATGACGGTGGAGGAGAGCGAACACCAGCTCGCCACCCGCCTTTATCAGAACACCGCCCGCGTCCACTTCAACCAGCACACGGAATCCGCCGGCCGCTTCGGCCGCCGCCTCGTCTATGGCGGCCACGTCATCTCGATCGCCCGGTCGCTCTCCTTCAACGGCCTCGCCAACGCCTTCCATGTCGCCGCGATCAACGGGGGTCGCCACGTCGCGCCGGTGTTCGCCGGCGACACGATCTATGCGTGGTCCGAGGTGCTCGCCGCCGCGGAGCTCGAAGGACGGCCGGACGTGGGGGCGCTCAGGGTGAGGACGGTTGCCGCGAAGAACCGGCCGTGCCACGACTTCCCCGACCGTGACGCCGCGGGGGCCTACGACCCGGCGGTCGTGCTCGACATCGACTTCTGGCTGCTGATCCCGCGCCGCTAGGCGGGCCCGGCGGCCGATCAGGAGCTGAGTTCCTTGACAGCGCAGTCCAAGCTCGCCGGCCTTGCCGCCCTCGCCCTCGCCGCCACCGCTGCGACCGGCGTTTCGGCCCCCGCCGCCGCCCAGACGCCGACCCAGTACATCTTCAACGGCACGTTCTTGGTCACGGCCGCCAACAAGGCCTGCAAGTCCATGGTCGGCGACACCCGGGCCATGTACTACTCCACCGTTCTCTGGAACATGAAGACGCCGGACAAGGCGGTGAAGCCTGGCTTCGTCCTGACCAACCCGAATGGCACGGTCGTCATCGTCCCGAAGGACAAGACGTTCAAGAAGGCCGGCGAATACGAACTGACGCAGGTCGATCGCTGGAACGGCGTCTCGGCACCGTGGACCTCGACCTACAGTGAGCTGACCTTCCAGCCCTCGAAGATCGACGCCAAGACCACCCAGGTGACGATCACCGGCAAGATCACCAAGCTCAACTTCGACGACAGTTGCACGGTGACCTTCCGCGCTGTCGGCCTGCGCAATCCCTGATCCGCAGCCGGGGGGCACAGCGGATGACCATCGCGTCGGCTCCCGCCACGCTGCCGCCGGCGGACCCGCGCGACGAGGCCGCCGCCACGGACCGTGAGCGGCTGATCGTCTTCACCCTCGCCGCCGTCGGCGGCCTCGTCATCGCCGGCATCGTCGCCGCGACCCATGCGTTCGTCGGCGAGATGCAGACGCTCCTCTTCGGCGCCGACGTCGACTCGGTCGGCACGGGCAGCGTCCCGCCGTGGCGGATCCTCGCCGTCACCACCATCGGCGGCCTCGTGCTCGGCCTCGCCCTCTGGCTCGCCGGGCGGCTGCAGCGTCTGTCGATCACCGACCCGGTGGAAGCGAATGCGCTCGAGGGCGGCCGGATGTCGCTCGGCGACAGCCTCGTGCTCGTCGGCCTCTGCAGCCTGTCCATCTCGATCGGCGGCTCGGTCGGCTTCGAGGCGGCGATGACGCAGATCGGCGCCGGGCTGCTGTCCGTCGCCGGCCAGCGTCTCGGCGTGTCGCGGCGGGCGCTGCGCGTGCTGGTGTCGTGCGGCACGGCGGCCGGCATCGCCGCAATCTTCGGCGCGCCGCTCGCCGGGGCGATCTACGCGCTCGAGCTCGTGGTCGGCGGCTATGCGGTCAGGGCCCTCGCACCAACCCTCGTGGCGGCGGCGATGAGCGGCCTCGCCACCCACTTCATCATCGGGCCGAACCCGCTGTTCCCGGCCGCCCACGTGGTCGGACCGGCGCTCTGGCACTATCCGTTCGCCGTCCTCGTCGGCATCGCCGCCGCCCTTCTCGGCATCCTCGTCATGCGCGGCACGACCACCGTCGAGGCGGTGCTCGCCCGCCTGCCCGGGCCGAAGGCACTCCGGCCGGTGATCGGCGGCGCCGCGCTCGGCGCGCTCGCCATCCTCGTGCCGGTCGTCACCGGCCCCGGCCACGCCGGCATCAACAGCATCCTCGCTCACGACGCGACCCTCGGCGCGCTCGCCGCCATCGTCATCGCCAAGGCCGCCGCCTCGGTCGTCTGCATCGGCTCGGGCTTCCGCGGCGGCCTCTTCTCGGCCTCGCTGTTCCTCGGCGCCGCCTTCGGATCGTTCCTGCACGTGGCGGCGGTGGCGCCGCTGCTCGGCCCGGCCGAGCCGAGCGGCCTCGCCGTGGTCACGGGCATGTCGGCGGTCGCCGCGGCCATCGTCGGGACGCCGCTCGCGATCGTGCTCCTCGCCGTCGAGACCACCGGCATCCACTCCGGCATCGTCTCGGTCGCCATCGCCGTGGTGGTGGCGAACGTCCTGACGAAGCGCTGGTTCGGCTACTCGTTCTCCACCTGGCGCTTCCACGTGCGCGGGCGTGATCTCACAGGGCCGCGTGATGTCGGGCGCCTGCGGGAACTGAAGCTCGCCGACGTGCCGCTCGCCGACGTGCCGCGCTTCGCCGAAGGCACCCCGGCCGGCGCAGCGGCGGAAGCGAGCCGCGGCACCTTCGCCCTGGTCGTCGCCGTCGAGGACGCGGACGGGGCCTTCCGCGGCCTCGTCCGCCGCGACCGGCTGCTGGAGACCGCCCTCTCCGCCCCGCAGACTCCGGTCGAGGCCCTGATCGAGGCGGTGCCGGCGATGGCCCACGTGGCCGACGCGGTGGCCGACCATGTCGACGGGATCGCCGAGGGCGTCGCCGGCGTCCTGCCGGTGCTCGACGCGAACGGCCGGCTTGCCGGCACGGTGCCGGAACGGGCGGTGCTGAAGCGCTACCTCGACGAACTCCTCGCCGCCGAGGCGGACGACGCCGGGCCGCTGGAGCCACGCCGCTGACAACGCCGTCCGGCAGCGGCGGCTAGAACCGGCGCCAGACCGCCAGCAGGACCCCGTTCTCGGCGAGTGCCCGGCGGCCGGCCACCACCGTGTTCGCCCCGAGTTGAACGGACCAGCGGTCGTCCAGGTCGTGCACCGCCGACAGCTGCACCCGCGTGTAGGATCCGGCGCGGAAGCCGCCGCTGCCACCCCCGACGGTGGTGACCTGGAAGACCTGGGCGAGGGCGAGCCAGTCCGGCCGCGGCCGGACGCCGAAGGTGAGGTCGCCGCGCAGTTCGCTCGGCGGATCGCCATCGCGCCAGCGATAGCCCGCCTCGGCGTTGAGGAAGGCGGAGGAGGTTCCAAGCATCAGGCTCGTGCCGAACAGCAGCCTCGCGTCGATCTCGAACACGTCGCTGCCGACGAGCAGCGGGTCGTTGTCGACGACGGAGCCCGGGATGCGCACCGAGCCCTGCATCGACACCACCGAGCCCTGCCAGATCCCCGGCTTCTCGGCCCCGAAACGCACGAAGCGCGCGCGGGCGCCGATCTCCGTGTAGCCGAGCCCGGTGCGCGCGCCGCCCCACGTCGAGGAATCGTTCACGGTCTCGAGGTGGGGCGAAAACAACACCGTCAGCCCCTCGGCGAGGCCGTATTCGGCATAGGCGGAGAGCTCTGTCTTGGCGTAGCGGGCGCGCGGAACACGGTCACCGCCGCCGTCGAACTCTTCCGTGGCGAGCTTGCTCTCGAGGGTGACGATGACCTGGCCGGTGCCGGGCTCGAGCGTCCAGGCGCCGGCCATCACTGCGACCGGCAGGAGCACCGCGCCGCCCGCGGCCGCCATGGCGGCGACGCGACATCGCAGTCCCCCGCCCGTGCTCGCCGCGCGTGCCATCCCCCGCCCCACCCGCCGGAGTGGCACGAGCTTAGCGCGCAACGCTCACCGTCAACAATCGCAGAGTCGTGAAGGCCCCACCTAGCGGCGGTTCGCCAGCATCGGCAGCGGTACCAGCGAGACCATGAACAGCACCAGCGCCGCCACCACGATCGACGGCCCCGACGGCGTGTCGGCGGCGAGCGAGAAGGCGAGGCCGGCGAGAACCGCCACCGCCCCCGCCACCGCCGCGACGACCGCCATCGCCTCGGGCGAGCCGACGAAGCGGCGGGCGGTGGCGGCCGGAATGATGAGGAGCGAGGTGATGAGGAGGACGCCGACGATCTTCATGGCGATGGCGATGACCACCGCCATCAGGAGCGTGAAGACGATGCGGCCGCGCACGACGTCGACGCCCTCGGCCGCCGCGAGGTCGGGGCTGACGGTGGCGGCGACGAGGTCGCGCCACAGCCAGGCGAGGATCAGAAGGACCGCGGCGCCGCCGCCGAGCACGGTCGCCACCTCCGGCCACGAGACCGACAGCACGTCACCGAACAGATAGGCGAGGAGGTCGACGCGCAGCCACGCCATGAACCCGACCGCGACGAGGCCGATCGACAGGGTCGAGTGGGAGAGGATGCCGAGCAGGGTGTCGGCGGGAATGGTGCGCAGCCGCTCGAGGGCGGCGAGGAGCACGGCTACCGCGAGCGCCACGACGAGCACGCCGATCTGGGTGGAGACGCCAAGGGCGAGGCCGAGCGCCACGCCGAGCAGGGCCGAGTGGGCCATGGTGTCGCCGAAATAGGCGAGGCGGCGCCAGACGACGAAGCAGCCGAGCGGCCCGGCCACCAGCGCCACGCCGACGCCCGCGAGCGCCGCCCGCACGAGGAACTCGTCGAGCATCGCCTACGCCCCGCCCGGGCGCGGCGGGCCGCCGCCGTGTCGGTCGTCAGGGGACCCATCGTGGTGATGAGGCCCGGCGTGGCCGTGGGAGCCGTGGAAGCCGTGGTGGTTGTGGGAGCCGTGGTGGTGGTCGTGGTCGTGGTCTTGTCCGGATTCGTGGTGGTGGTCGTGGGCATAGACGGCGAGATTGGCCGCGGCCGAGCGCGGCCCGAACAGGCGCACGAGCGCCGGATCGGCGGCGATCTCCCGCGGCCGGCCGCTGCACTGGACGCCCCCATCGAGGCAGATCACCCGGTCGGTCGCCGCCATCACCACGTGGAGGTCGTGGGAGACGAGGAGGACGCCCGCGCCGGTGCGCGCGCGCACGTCGCCGATGAGGCCGTAGAGCTCCGTCTCGCCGGTGAAGTCCACCCCTTGCACCGGCTCGTCGAGGACGAGGAGGTCCGGCCGTCGGGCGAGGGCGCGGGCGAGCAGCACCCGCTGCAGTTCGCCGCCCGACAGCGCCTGAACGGGGCGGCGGCGGAGATGCTCGGCGCCGGTCGCCCTCAGCGCCTCGGCCACCGCGCCTTCCCCCGGGCGACCGGTGAGCGACATCAGGCGGTCGACCGTCAGCGGCATCGTCCACTCGAGTTGCAGGCGCTGCGGCACGTAGCCGACGACGACGTCCGCCCGGCGGACGACCCGCCCCTCATCAGCCGCGATCAGCCCGATCAGCGCCTTCAGGAGGGTCGTCTTGCCGCCGCCGTTCGGGCCGATGACCGTGACGATCTCGCCGGGCCGCACGGCGAGGTCGACGCCGCGCAGCAGCCAGCGGCCGCCGCGGCGGATGCCGAGGCCTTCGGCCGCGACGAGGTCCGCCGCCGTTCCGCCGCCGGCTGCCGTCATCGCCCGCTGCGCTTGGCCTCGCTCCACCGCCGTCCGCCTCGTCTCCAGCCGCGCCGTGCGCCGGGTCTGCCCGGAGCCGGCATATGGCCGCTTGTCCGCTTTCAACGCAACGTTATAAAGTTGTCCAATCTCATACAGTTCAGGCGGAAGCCAATCCATGCGTCGCACCCTCACGAACGCTTCCCGCCGCCTTGGCCTTGCGACGGCGATCGCGGGCCTGATGGTTGGCTTCGCCGCCACGGCGCTCCACGCCGCCTCCGAGCCGCCCTCGCCGCCGCCGAGCGTCGTCGTCTCGATCGCGCCCGTGCATGCCCTCGTCGCCGGCGTGATGGCGGGGGTGGGTGAGCCGGCGCTGCTCGTGAAGGGCGGCGCGTCCCCGCACACCTACACGATGAAGCCCTCCGATGCGGCCGCCCTCGCGGGGGCGCAGATCGTCTTCCGCGTCGGCCCCGGCATGGAGACCTTCCTCGACGACCCGCTGGAGAGCCTCGCCGCCCAGGCGGACGTGGTGGACCTCGCGAACGCCCCCGGCCTCCGCCTGCTGCCGCTGCGCGAGGGTGGGATGTGGGAGGCGCACGACCACGAGCACGGACATCGACACGCGGACGGCGACGCGGACGAAGAGGCAGCGGCACCCGCCGAGGCGGACACGGATCACGACCATGCGGCCGCCGAGACGGACGCGGATCACGATCACGACCCCGCTGCGGCGGAAGGCTCCGAGCACGCCGGGGACGCGCACGGCCACGCCGCGGTGGCGCACGCACACGACGCCCATACGGACGATGCTGACGCCCACGCGCACGACGCCCACGCGCATGCGACGCACGAGGCCGAGGCGCACGACCACGCGCAGGCGGGCGAGCACGACATGCACCTGTGGCTCGATCCGCGCAACGCCGCGGCGATGACGCGGGCGATCGTCGCCACCCTCGCGGACGCCGATCCCGCCAACGCGGATCGCTACATCGAGAACGGCGCCGCCCTCGAGGCCCGCATCGCCGCTCTCGACGCACGGCTCGCGGCGGAGCTCGCGCCGGTGCGCGAGAAGCCCTTCATCGTCTTCCACGACGCCTATCAGTACCTCGATGCCCGCTACGGCCTCGACGCCGTCGGCGCGATCACCGTCAGCCCCGAGCGGGCGCCGGGTGCCGCGCGCATCCAGGAGGTGCGCACCATCCTCGCCGAACGCGGGGCCGTCTGCGTCTTCACCGAGCCGCAGTTCGAGCCGCGCGTCGTCAGCCGCCTCGTCGAGGACACCGGGGTGCGCACCGGCGTGCTCGATCCCGATGCCGCCGCCACCCACAGCCCCGGCCCGGACCTCTACTTCGAGCTGATGGACGACCTCGCGGGAAGCCTCGTCGCCTGCCTCTCCGCCGCCCGCTGAGGCCGCCTCACGACCGCCAGTAGACCGGCGACAGCAGTACCAGGATCGTCATGATCTCGAGGCGGCCGAGGATCATGGCGGCCGAGAGGATCCAGGCGGCCGCATCGTCGACGGTTGAGAAGTTGCCGGCCGGCCCGATGATGTCGCCGAGGCCGGGGCCGACGTTGCAGAGCGCCGTGAGGGCGCCGGTCAGGCTGGTCACGAGGTCGAGGCCGGAGACGAGCGACAGCAGCACCGTAAAGAGCGCGAGCAGCGCGAAGAAGGCGATGAGGAAGGTCATCACCGATTCGAACACCTCGGTGTCGACGCGCCGCTCGCCATAGCGCAGCGGAATGACCGCGTTCGGGTAGACGAGGCGGTGCAGCGCCCGGTTGAGCGCGGCGAAGACGATGATGAAGCGGTAGATCTTGATGCCGCCGGTGGTCGAGCCCGAGCAGCCGCCGATGAAGGTCAGGATCAGGAACATCGCCACCGCGAACGGCCCCCACAGGCCGTAGTCGGTCGAGGCGAAGCCGGTGGTCGTCACCACCGAGGTGACGTTGAAGGCCGCGTGGGTGAGGGCGTCGAGGAACGGCATGTGGTCGTTCGCCGTGAGCCAGAAGGCGAGCGCCAGCGACGCGAAGACGATGACGCCGAGATAGACGCGCGTCTGGAGGTCCGTGAGGATCGTCAGGCGGCCGTTGACGCACAGGTCGACGAAAAGCACGAACGAGATGCCCCCGAGGGTCATGAAGATCGTGCCGGCCCAGTGGATCGCCGGGCTCGCGAAGTAGCCGAACGAGGCGTCGTGGGTCGAGTAGCCGCCGGTCGAGATGGTGGCCATCGCGTGGGTCACGGCGTCGAAGAAGCTCATGCCGAGCGCCGCGTAGACGAGCGTGCAGAGGACGTTGAGGCCGACATAGATGACGACCAGCGCGGTCGTCAGCTGGACGACGCGCGGCAGCGCCTTGTCGGACCGGTCCGAGGATTCCGCCCGGAAAAGCTGCATGCCGCCGATGCGCAGGAACGGGAAGAGGAAGAGCCCGATCGCGACGATGCCGATGCCGCCGAAGAATTGCAGCAGCGCCCGCCAGAGGAGAATGCCGCGCGGCGCGCGGTCGAGGCCGGAGATGACGGATGAGCCGGTGGTCGTCAGGCCCGAGACGGATTCGAAGACGGCCTGGGCGAAGCTCAGCTGCAGGGCCGAGAAATAGAACGGCAGGGCGCTGACGAGGCACGTCGACACCCACAGGACCGTCGTCACCAGGAAGCCGAAGCGCGGCGAGAAGCGCGGCAGCGGCTGCCGGAGCGAGAGGACCCCAAGCAGCGAGACGATGAAGACGGCGACGCTGACGCCGACAAAGACCTGCCAGTCCGGACTGCCGTCGGCGATGTCGACGAAGGCAGGCAACAACATCGCCGCTGCGACGTGCATCGAGAAGAAGCACGTCGCGTAAAGGGTCGGCCGGATGAACTGGAGCGACTGCATCGGCTTGCGCGGCTCGAAGGTCGGCAGCGCCGGGGCGCTTCAGCGGTGGGGCGCGTCAGAATCCCGTCTGGGTCAGCGCGATCGACCACTCGATGTCGCGGATGGCCCGGCCGACGGACTGGCCGATCAGGTCCATCTTCCGCACCGTCTCGACGCGGTCGCGCACGTGCTCGCACTCGTCGGCCGACAGCATCATTGGCAGGAGGTTGCACGCCGAGACGAGGCTGATCAGCACGACGTCGCGGGGATCGGGGATCTCGTCGTCGAACAGGATGCTGAACAGCCGGCGCTTCACCTCCCGCTCGGCGCGCCCGTCGACCACGGGGTAGGCCCGCGTCTTGAACACCCAGAGGAAGCGGTCGTCCTTCACCTTCAGGATGCCGCGCTCGACCAGCCGGTCGAGGGCGTCCGAGCGGAAGCGCTCGCCATGGCGGGCGAGCTGCGCCAGGTAGACGTCGATGGGCTGGCCGCTCGGCAGCTCGGAGATGATCGCCAGCGCCTCGTCGAGGAGCGGCTCGCCGGTCGGCGTCCGGTCGACGATCTCCAGTCGCTTCGGGTCGGTGTCGACTCGGTCCTTGAGGGCGAGGTCCATCAGAAGGGCGCCGGCACCCGCCGTGTCCAGCCAGGGCGCGAAGGCCGGGCGCAGCAGGCCCGTCTCGTCGTCCAGGCACAACAGCAGAAGCTCTTCGAGGAACGTAAGATTCACGACAGGCGACTCCCCAGCGGTATGCATCGCGACGGCCTCCGGGCTCGACACGCGTACGGCGGCGACACTACCGGATCAGTGCTCGAAGTGCAGTAGCAGATAGGAGGCGCCGTCGCGCGTCCCGGTCGTCAGGCGATCGGTGAGCCGTGTCAGGATCGCGGCCGACGCCGCTTCCAGGAAGACCTCGTCGTCCACCTCGCTTCCGGGCGCCGCCGGTCCGGGGGCGGCGACGACGAGCGGCTCACCGTCGTGGGTGATCAAGACCTTCAGGTTGTTCTCGTCGAACTCGGCCGTGACCGCGACGAGCCGCCGCGGCGATCCGCCACGCGCGAGGAGCTCGACGGCTTCACCCGCGGCGAGCTTGGCGTGGTTGAGGACGTCGCGCCGCACCCCCCACTTCGAGCCCTCGGCCTCCAGCATCGCGGTGACGGTGGCGGAGGTTTCGCCTCCGGTCGCCGCGAGCATCGCCGTCTTCTTCGACCAGAGGCTGAACAGGAAGTTGAGGCCGACCGCGCTGACGCCGGTGACGATCACCGCGTCGTCGAACAGGGCTCGCACGATCTCCGGCGCGGTCGAGACCATGTCCTCGTAGGCGATGCCGATGAGGCCGAGGCTGACGGACACGCCGACGAGGAAGACGCCGCGGCTGTCGAGGGCCCGGCTCGCCACGAGCTCGATGCCGGAGGCGATGAGGAAGGAGGCGGCGTAGAGGGCGACCGCCCCCATCACCGGACCGGGCATCAGCGTCAGCGCGACCGTCAGCTTCGGCATCAGGGCGAGGGCAACCATCATCAGGGCGGCGACGAGCCCGATGATCCGCGAGGTCGCTCGGCTCGCATGGGCGAGACCGATGTTGGCGGAGGAGGGCGCAACCTGCATGCCCCCGAGGACGCCCGAGGCGAGGTCGCCGATGCCGTTGGCGGTGATGCCGCCGGCAATGCGGCGCATGTCGGGCCGGCGCCAGGCGGCATCGTCCATCTTGTCGACGATGACGACGCAGGCGAGGGTGTCGAGGGCGACCATCACCGCCATCAGCGTCAGGGCGGCGAGGGTACCGGTAGCGACGTCGAAGGCCGGCAGGTGCAGCGACGGCAGGCCGAAGAATGGTGCCGCGGCGATGCGGTCTCCACCGGCGAGGAGGCCGAAGGCCGCCGCCGTGGCGACGCCGAGCGCGAGGCCGGCGAACAGGGCGAGCAGCTTGAACTTGCGCGATCCCCACACCGAGAGCGCGGCGATGGCCCCGAAGGTGGCGGCGAAGACGAGGAACTCCGGCAGTTGCACCGACGTCGCGTGGTCGAGCCCGAGGCCACCCTCGAAGGCATATTCGACCAGCGACAGGCCGGCGACGAGCACGACGACGCCAGCGACCTGCGAGGGGAAGAACGCCCGGAGATAGGGGATCGCCCGCGACACGACGAGTTGCGCGACGCCGCTCGTCAGCCCCACCATGACGAGGGCGGACGGTCCGGCGACTTTCAACGCGCCGCCGATGAGGCCGATGTAGAACGGGTTCGGGATGTGGACGAGCAGGGCGCCGGAGCCGACCCCGCGGCCGATCGCCTGCAGCAGCGTCGCGAGCGCCATCGCGAGCACCGTCCCGGACAGGATCAACCGCGTCGCCTCCGGGCTCACCCCGCCTGCCCGGCAGGCGATCAAGACATAGGCCGACAGGGAGAGGGCCATGATCGCGTGCTGGGCCGCGAGGCCGAGCAGCGCCGGCAGCGGCGGTCGCTCGTCGGCAGCGTAGCTGAGGTCGGCGGGCCTCTGCTTCGCCGGGCCCGGCGCGAGGAGCAGACGGGACAAATCCAACACCGCTCCCTCCCGGGACTTCAGACCGCGCCGGCGAACCGGCCGGCCGTTCATGCCACAGCCGGGGCGGGCTGGACAGGCGGCGGCGGCCCCGGTATCGGTTCTGGCGCGCGAACCCTGCCGCGCGCGCCCTTCGCATCGCGTCTTGATCCGGAGCGGAGGCGGCGATCCAACCGACGGAACGATCATGGCGATTGCGACGGAACGCTCGGGCGACGTGCTGGTCCTGCTTCCCCAGGGCCGCCTCGACAGCAACAACGCGGCGGCGGTGGAAAGCGAGATCCTCGCCCACGTGACGGCTGGCACGCAGCGCATCGTCGTCGACTTCTCCGGCCTCGACTACATTTCGAGCGCCGGGCTTCGCGTCATCCTCGTCGTGGCCAAGCGCCTGAAGCAGGCGGGTGGCGCCCTGGTGCTCTGCCGGCTGCCGGCGCACATCCGCGAGGTCTTCGAGATCTCCGGTTTCCTGTCGATCCTGAAGTCGGCCGACACCCGCGAAGACGCCCTCGCCGCCGTCAACGCCTGAGACGGCCGCCGCGCCACCGCTCGATCTTCGCCGTGTGACCGGACGCCGTTGACGGCGCCCGGCTTTTCCGGCATGACCCCGGCGCGTTTCGAACCCGAGCGACGAGCCGATGATGGCCGCCTCCTCCTCCGCCGACCTCCGTGACCGCCGCCTCGCCGGCGGCGCGCTGCGTTTCGGCGGGACGGATGCCCGGGTCGTGACGACGTCGAAAACGACCACGACGACGCGCTGAGCCTCTCCTCGCCCCCGCTGCTCTCCCCGGGGACGGGGAGGGTCGGACGCCCGCGCGGGTCGACGCGACGGTGGGCGTCATCGGGAGGCAGGAGTTGAAGACCATGGGCTATACCGTCGCCGTCGTCGGCGCGACCGGGAACGTCGGTCGCGAGATGCTCGACATCCTCGACGAGCGCGGCTTCCCCGCCGACGAGGTCATCGCCGTCGCCTCCCGCCGCAGCCAGGGCACCGAGGTCTCCTTCGGCGACAGGACGCTGAAGGTGAAGGCGCTCGAGACCGTCGACTTCTCCAAGGTCGACATCTGCCTGATGTCGGCGGGCGGCGCGATCTCCAAGGAGTGGTCGCCGAAGATCGCCGCCCAGGGCTGCGTCGTCATCGACAATTCCTCGACTTGGCGGATGGACCCGGACGTGCCGCTGGTCGTGCCGGAGGTGAACGCCGACGCCATCGCCGGCTTCCGCAAGAAGAACATCATCGCCAACCCGAACTGCTCGACGGCGCAGCTCGTCGTGGCGCTGAAGCCGATCCACGACCGCGCCGGCATCAAGCGCGTCGTCGTCGCCACCTATCAGTCGGTCTCCGGGGCCGGCAAGGACGCGATGGACGAGCTCTTCGAGCAGACCCGCGCGATCTTCGTCTCCGACCCGGTCGAGGCGAAGAAGTTCCCGAAGCGGATCGCCTTCAACCTCATCCCGCACATCGACGTCTTCCTGGATGACGGATTCACCAAGGAAGAGTGGAAGATGACCGTCGAGACCAAGAAGATCCTCGATCCGAAGATCAAGGTGGTCGCAACCTGCGTGCGCGTGCCGGTGTTCGTCTCGCACTCCGAGGCGGTCCACCTCGAGCTCGAGCGGCCGCTGTCGGCCGACGAGTGCCGGGAGATGCTGCGCGAGGCGCCGGGCTGCCTCGTCGTCGACAAGCGCGAGCCGGGCGGCTACGTCACCCCGCACGAGGCGACGGGCGAGGACGCCACCTACATCAGCCGCATCCGCGAGGACCCGACGGTCGAGAACGGCCTCGCCATGTGGGTGGTCTCCGACAACCTCCGCAAGGGCGCCGCGCTCAACGCCGTGCAGATCGCCGAGGTGCTGGTCAACCGCAAGCTGATCGAGGCGAAGCGGAAGGCCGCCTGATCGCACGGCTGCCGACGCGACGGGACGGGCGGTTCCGGCCGCCCGCCCGGTTCTGCGACCCGGCGGGCTCCGCCCGCCTCACTCGGGCGGCGCGTCGGTCTCGGCCAGACGCTCGGCCACCTCGGCCGCCGTCGGCAGGTCGGCGCCGGCGCGGCCGCAGGTGATCGCCGCCGCAGCGCTCGCATAGCGCAGCGCCCGTTTCAGCGTCGGCGCGTCGATCCCGGCGAGGGCGGCCGGCGCCATGGCGTTCTCCTCCGCGAGCCGCCACAAGAGCGCCGCCTGGAAGGTGTCGCCCGCCCCCACCGTGTCCACCACCACCGTCGGCGTCGCCGGCACGTGCACGCGCTCGTCCGCCGTGAAGGCGTGCGCCCCCTCCCCGCCGTCGGTGACGACGACGAGCTTCGCGCCGCCCTTCAGCCAGCCGGCGGCGACCTCCTCCGGCGCCGCGTCGCCGTAGAGGACGCCGAGGTCCTCGCGGCTCACCTTGACGAGGTCGGCGATCGCCAGCCACTCGGCGAGGCGGGCCCGCCAGACGGCGAGGTTCGGCTCCACCGACAGCCGCACGTTCGGATCGACCGACACGACGACGCCCGGCGGCCGGCCCCGCGCGAGGGCGAGCTCGCTCGCCCCCGTCGGCTCGGTCACCAGCGAGAACGAGCCGACGTGCAGCGCCCGGGTGCCGAGCGGCAGGCGTGGCAGGTCGGCCGCCTCGATCGAGCGGTCGGCGGCGCGATGGCCGTGGAAGGCGTAGGCCGGCACCCCGTGGGCGTCGACGCCGACGAGGCTGATGGTGGTCGGGCCGCCCTTGCGGACGACCATGCCCGTGCCGACGCCTTCCGCCTCCAGCCGGTGCATGAGCTTCGCGCCGAGGAAGTCGATCGAGACGCCGGCGAGCAGCGAGACCTCGGCCCCGAGACGGGCGAGCCCGACCGCGACGTTGTAGGGCGAGCCGCCCGGGTGGGCGTCGAAGCGGAGCGCCGCGCCGGCCTCCCCGGCGACGAAGAGGTCGTAGAGGGCCTCGCCGCAGACGACGAACATCGTGAGCCTTCCCCGCTCGAATCGCGGCGACCTTGCACCCGCACGCCCCGCCTCGTCCAGCCGCCCGCCCGGACGTCGCGGTGAGACCGGTCAGTCAGCCTTCGGCCGCGGTCGGCTTCGCGCGGAACAGCCAGACCGTCGCGAGCAGGGAGGCGGCAAGGAGGCTGGCGCCGAGCGGGATGTGCAGGTCGAGCGATCCGGCATGGCCGAAATGGACCTGCAAGCCCGTCAGGGCGAAGAGGACGACGAGGGCCGACGCTCCCGTCCACCCCATGTCGCGAAGGGCGGCGCGGCAAAGAGCGAGAACCGCGAGCACGAGGGCGAGCCATGCTGCGAGTTCTCCGAGCGATCCGTGCAGGGAGATCGCATCGGCATCGCCGGAAAAGTAGCGACCGGCGAGCACCGGCTGGAGGAACAGGGCTAGGAGCAGCGCGCCGGACGTCGCCTTCATGGCGGAGTTGACGATGCGCAGGGCCTTCGCCATCGCTTTGCCTCGTCGTCCATCGTGGCGCAACCGTATCTGAGTGAGCACTCACTCGTCAAGGAGCCGAGGATGTCGCCCGAGGCCGCGCGGACGGGAACGTCCACCACCCGCGACCAGATCCTCGACGCCGCACTGGCGGTCGTCGAGCGCGACGGCATGTCGGCGGCCACCACCAAGCGCATCGCGGCGGAGGCCCGCCTGTCCGAAGGCAGCCTCTACAATCACTTCGCCGACAAGGCGGACCTCCTCGTGGCGGTGGTGCTCGAACGGCTGCCCAGCATCCGGGCCGCGTTCACCGCCCTGGGGGCCGAGGAGACGCCCCTGCCGGATCGGCTCCACGCCGCCTTGGTCGCCATGATCGCGTTCTATTCGCGGACGCAGCCGATCGTTGGCGGGATCCTCGCCGACCCCGCGCTCCTCGACAGATGCCGCGCGCGGTTCCGCGAGACGGGCTTCGGCCCGCAATCGGCCCATCAGAAGCTCGCCGCCATCATCGCCGGGGAGCAACAGGCGGGGCGCGTGCGGGCGGCGCTCCCCCCGGCCACCCTCGCCGCCATCATCATCGGTGCGGCGACGGAATATGCGTCCATCGTGCGCCTGACCGGAGTGGCGCCCGGCGAACTCGAGCCCGCCGCCTACGCCCGCTCCGTCGTTGCCACCCTGCAGCCCCTGCTGGCCGCTGGCCTGGGCGCCGCAGCAAGCGCGGATCGCGCCACCTCGTCCAACTGACCCATCCGGCCGCTTCAGATGGGTGGTCGCGCCAGGCGCACGCCCGGCCCCTCCTCGTCGGCGGCGATCAGGCGCACACCCGCCTCCGTCAGCGCCCGCACGATCTGCGCCTCGCTCGCCCGGTGGAGTTCGTGGCGGCCGCCCTCGAAGTCCCGCACCGTCGAGCGCGACACGCCGGCGTGCTCGGCGAGGTCGCTCTGGCTCCAGTCGAGGAGCCCGCGGGCGGCGCGGCTCTGTTCCGGACGAAGATTCATGTCGGTCGGCTCTTGCCCAATGTGGTCATAATCAACCATATTGCGCGAATATCCACAAGCCGGGACCGCCCCCTCCCAGACCGCCGACCCCCCCGAGGCCCGCCCCCATGCCGCACGAGACGCCGCTCATCGCCACGATCGTCGTCGGCCTCGGCCTCGCCTTCGTCTTCGGGGTGATCGCCCAGCGGCTGCGGCTGTCGCCGCTCGTCGGCTACCTGCTCGCCGGCGTGGTGGTGGGCCCCTTCACGCCCGGCTTCGTCGCCGACCAGAGCCTCGCGACCGAGCTGTCGGAGATCGGCGTCATCCTCCTGATGTTCGGCGTCGGGCTGCACTTCTCGCTGAAGGACCTTTTGTCGGTGCGGGCGATCGCCGTGCCCGGGGCCGTCGTGCAGATGGCCGCGGCGACGGCGATGGGCCTCGGCCTCGGCACGCTGATGGGCTGGACGGTGCCGGCGAGCCTCGTCTTCGGCCTCGCCCTGTCGGTGGCGAGCACGGTCGTGCTCCTGAGGGCCATGCAGGAGCGCCGCCTGATCGAGACCGAGCGCGGCCGCATCGCCGTCGGCTGGCTGATCGTCGAGGACCTCGCGATGGTGCTGGCGCTCGTGCTCCTGCCGGCGCTCGCGAGCCTCATCAGCGGCGGCGACGAGATGGTGCGGTCCGACCCCCTCGCCGCGAGCCTCGGGCTCGGCCTCTCCGGCGTGATCGGCCTCACCTTCGCGAAGGTGGCCGCCTTCGTCGTCGTCATGCTCGTCGTCGGCCGGCGCGTCATCCCGTGGGTGCTCCACTACGTCGCCCACACCGGCTCGCGCGAGCTCTTCCGCCTCGCCGTCCTCGCCATCGCCCTCGGCGTCGCCTTCGGGGCGGCGAAGCTGTTCGGCGTGTCGCTGGCGCTCGGCGCCTTCTTCGCCGGCATGGTGCTTAGCGAATCGGAACTCAGCCACCGGGCCGCCGAGGAATCGCTGCCGCTGCGCGACGCCTTCGCCGTGCTGTTCTTCGTCTCCGTCGGGATGCTGTTCGATCCCTTCAGCATCGTCCGCGATCCGCTGCCGCTCGTCGCCACGCTGTTCATCATCGTCGTCGGCAAGTCGATCGCCGCCTACCTCATCGTCCGCGCCTTCCGGCATCCCGTCGGCACGGCCCTGACGATCGCCGCGAGCCTCGCCCAGATTGGCGAGTTCTCCTTCATTCTCGCGAGCCTCGGCACCCGGCTCGACCTGTTACCGGGCGAGGCGAGCGACCTGATCCTCGCCGGCGCCATCCTTTCGATCATGCTGAACCCGCTGATCTTCGCCGTGCTCGACAGGCTGCGGCCGCGCCTCGAGCCGCGGGTCGAGCGCTACGCGCCGGCCTCCGCCGCCCCGCCGCCTTCCTCGGCCGCGGCGCCGCCGCCCGTGGTGTCGACGACGAGCGCGGGCAAGGTCGAGGCGGCGGCGAACGAGGCCTCGGACGAGCCGCGGCTGCGCACGGACCTTACGGACCACACCATCCTCGTCGGCTACGGCCGGGTCGGCAGCCTCGTCGGCGCGGCCTTGAAGGAGGGCGGCACGCCGTTCCTCGTCATTGAGGACGCCGACAAGGCGGTGACGCGCATCCGCGACAGCGCGGTCGAGGTGATCGTCGGCAACGCCGCGAGCCCGGACGTGCTCGCAGCCGCCAATCTCGCCGGCGCGCGGCGGCTGGTGGTGGCGATCCCGAACGCCTTCGAGGCGGGTCAGGTGGTCGGCCAGGCGCGGACGGCGAGCCGGGACATCGAGATCATCGCCCGCGCCCATTCGGACGCCGAGGTGGACTACCTGAGCGATCTCGGCGCGAACACCGTCATCATGGGCGAGCGCGAGATCGCCCGCGGCATGATCGAGCAGCTCGGCCCGGCCCATCCGACGGTGGAGGAGCTCCTGCCCGCCGCGGCTGAGGCCGGTCCCGAGGAGGGCCCGGTGACGACGGCCGTCGAGGAGCCATCGGGCGAGCCGCCATCGGCGAGCACCAAAGAGCGCCCGGTCGAGGCGCGCTCCGACGGCGCCGCTGCCGCGCCGGACGAGGAGGCGGACGGTCCGGAAGGGCGGACCGTCAGATCGTGATGCCGCCGTCGATGACGAGGGCCTGGCCGGTGGTGAAGGCGGATTCGTCGGAGGCGAGGTAGACGGCGAGCGCCGCCACCTCCTCGGCCGTGCCGATGCGGCCGATCGGCTGGCGGGCGATGAAGGCCTTGCGGGCCGCCTCGGCATCGGCCGAGGCCGCCACGCGGCCGTGCCAGGACGGGGTGTCCACGGTGCCCGGGCAGATGGCGTTGCAGCGGATGCCCCGACCGACGAAGTCGGCGGCCACGGACTTCGTGAGGCCGACCACGGCCGCCTTGCTGACGCCGTAGGCGAAGCGGTTCGGGAAGCCCTTCTGGCTGCCCACCACCGAGCCCATCTGGATGATCGAGCCGCCGCCCGCCGCCAGCATCGCCGGCAGGAAGGCGCGCGTCATGCGGTACATCGACCGCACGTTCAGCTCCATCGCGAAGTCGTAGTCCTTCTCGTCGCAATCGAGGATGGAGCCGTGGTGGACGAAGCCGGCGATGTTGGCGAGCACGTCGACCGAGCCCACCTCCTCGGCGAAGGCGAGGATGGCGTCGCCGTCGAGCACATCGAGGTGACCCGTGGCGATCGCCGCGTTCTCCGCCTTCAGGCTCGCCAGCGTCTCCTCGTTGATGTCGGTGGCGAGGACGCGCGCGCCCTCGCGCGCGAAGGCGAGCGCCGTCGCCCGCCCGATCCCCTGCCCTGCCGCGGTCACCACCGCCCGCTTGCCCGCCAGCCGTCCCGTCACGCCGAGTCTCCCGATCGCTGCTGCGGTCCGCGCCGCCATTGCCGCGTAGGTAGCATGGCGCCGCGGCGATGGCGCGGGGGTGTGGGGCATGAACGATGCCGATTTCAGAGGGAATTCGTTCCGGATTGGCGGTGGGCGGCAGGGCACGGGCGACGGCCGCCCATAGGCGGCCGCAACCCTCCGCGCCTGCCGCTCCGGGCGCGGCCCGCCGTCCGTGCCGCCACCGGAGCGGCAGGCGCGGACGGCGGGATGGCCTCTCCCCGGAACGGTGGATCCCTTAGGCGCCGACGGTTGCCCGCTTGCGACCGCGCACGAGGCGCCGGGCCGCCAGTTCCGCCGCAGCGGCGCTCGGGAAGGTCACGCCCTCGAGGGCGGAGAAGACGTTCTCGACCGCATGGAAGACGAAGGCGCGGCCTGAGCGGATCAGGATCCCGGCGGCCGTCTCCTCGATCTCGACGACGTAGGCGTCGAACATGGCGTGCAACTCCTCACTCGACCGATCACGCGGACGTGAGAACGCCGCGAGAGGTGATGGGTTGCGCGAGGCCGGAGAAATCGCCGGCACCCGTCCCTGAACCGGATAAGCAAGTTGCGGGCCGAATCCGGCGCTGTTCGCCTCGGGTCCTTTCGCGACCCCCTCTGCGCCTCTGTCACGGGCTGCCGAGGCTCGGTCCGGGTGTCTCTCGGAGGGGGCTTGGACAGGGCAAGTCTCCACCCTCGCCGGCCTCCGACCCCGCGCCGCGCCGTCGCCGGTGCGGAATGACGCCGAGGTGGGCGAGCTGGGTGCGGAAGGCATTGCGGCTGAGGCCGAGGCGTTCGGCGGCCCGCACCTGGTTGCCCTGCGAGAGGTCGAAGGCCGAGCGGATGAGGAGCCGCGTGACGCGGTCGAAGAGCTCCGGCTCGGCGTCCACGAGGGCGCGCTCGAAGAGGGCGCGCAGCGTGTCCTCGAGGCCGGCCGGGGCCTCGGCGGGAAGCCTCAGCGCACGCGTCAGCCTGAGTTCGTCGGCCTCTATGCGCCGGCCGCGGGCGAGCAGGACCGCGTTGTGGACGACGTTCTCGAGCTCGCGGATGTTGCCCGGCCAGCCATAGGCGGCAAGAGCCGCGAGGGCCGCGGGCGTGAAGGTGAGTTCCGGCCGGCCGAGCCGCCGCCGGTAGAGCTCGAGGAAGTGCCCGGCGAGCGGGCGGATGTCGCCCGGCCGTGCCCGCAAAGGTGGCAGCGCCACCGTCGCCACGTTGAGACGGAAGAGCAGGTCCTCGCGGAAGCGGCCGGCGGCGCCGGCCCCGTCGAGATCGACGTTGGTGGCGGCGACGATGCGCACGTCGACGGGAATCGCCTGTCGCGCACCGACGCGCACGACCTCGCGCTCCTGCAGCACGCGCAGCAGCTTCACCTGCAGGCTCAGCGGCAGGTCGCCGACCTCGTCGAGAAGGAGCGTGCCGCCGTTCGCCGCCTCGAACCAGCCCGGCTGGGTGCGAAGGGCGCCGGTGAACGCGCCCTTCTCGTGGCCGAACAGCTCGGCATCGGCGAGGCTCTCGGCCAGGGCCCCGCAGTTCACCGCCACGAAGGGTCCACGGCCGCGCGGCGACAGCTGATGGATCCGCCGCGCCACGAGCTCCTTGCCAGTCCCCGTCTCACCCACGACGAGGACGCTGGCGTCGCTCGGCGCGATGCGGGCGAGGTCCGCCTCGAGCACCTTCGACACCGGATCCTCGAAGACCATCGCGGTGGCGCGGACCGTCTGCGGCTGGACGCGGCCGCCGGTGGCGTCGAGGGAGAGGACCCGCGGCGGGGCGGCGGGCGGCACCACGGCATGGCGGCTGTAGGCGTCTCGCACGGGCGACTCCCTTACTCGATAAAGACGACTGTTTTTATCGTGTATTTTGACGGACTGCCAGCGCCGGTGGTCTCCCGATCGTCGGCAGATGAGAAAAACGTTCCTGCGGCGGCCGTTCACGACATCGCGCCGGCCCGCCACGCGGCGACCTCGGCGATCAGGCGCGGCGGCAGGTGGATGCCCCGCGCCGCGAGAGCATCGAGGGTGCCGGCAGGATCCGACAGGAATTTGCCCTCGGCAGCGAGAGCCAAGGCGGCGGCGCGGTCGCCGAAGCCGCAATGCAGGTAGATCGGCCACGGCAACACGCGCGCGATCGCACGGAAGGCACGCACGGTCCCCGCCGTGACGCCGCGCGGCGCCGGAAGGCGCAGGAAGGCGAGCCCCGCGGCCTCCGCCGCCGCGCTCTCGTGGTCCATGGAAGGCGCGGGACCGGACTCCCCGCCGAAGTCCCCGCGCGAGAGGCAGACGATCGACCGGAAGCCGGCGGCCGCGAGGGCGGCAATGTCGTCGTCGTCCGGCTCCTCGCCCACATAGACGCGTCCGATGGAGAGGGGGGTGTGCATGCCCATGAGGGTGACTCCGCTCGGCGAACCGCAGTCCGCTCCCACGGAGGAAGGGCAGGCAGCATGCCACTCGCACGGAGCAGCAAAATCAGGGACTTGCGTGGTCTTGTCGGACGCGCGTCGGCCCCCTTGCATCACGCCGACGTCGAAGCTGCTGCCCCCGCAGCAGCGCAGCGAGGGGTCAGAACAAGAGATAGATGAGGATGATGATCGGGATCGGCACGCCGATCAGCCAGAGCAGAATGCCCTTCATGTCGCTCTCCACCGGTTCGGTTGGTCACCGGCGGAAACGCGGCTCGATGCTGGAGGTTCCGGATCGGCGGGGCGACACCGCCTCTAGAGCGGTGCGGTCGCCCGGGAGAGCCAGGCACGCGTCTCCGGGTCGAGGAGCGGCCCGATCCGGCGCATCACCTCGCCATGGTAGCCGTCGAGCCAGGCGCGGTCGGCCGTCGATAGCAGCGACGGCTCGATCAGCCGCCGGTCGATCGGCGCGTAGGTGAGCGTCTCGAATCCGTGCATCGGCCGCTCGCCCCCGTCCACCGGCTCGGCCGGCGTGACGAGCAGCAGGTTCTCGATGCGGATGCCGTAGTCGCCAGCCTTGTAGTAGCCGGGCTCGTTGGAGAGGATCATGCCGGCCTCGAGCGGCGTCGTGCCGAGCTTCGAGATGCGCTGCGGCCCCTCGTGGACCGAGAGATAGACGCCGACGCCGTGGCCGGTGCCGTGGTCGAAGTCGAGGCCCGCCCTCCAGAGTGCCATCCGCGCGAACGGATCGAGCTGGGCGCCGCTGGTGCCCACCGGGAAGCGGGCCGTGGAAATCGCGATCATGCCGGCGAGCACGCGGGTGAAGCGGTCGCGCATCTCCGCCGTCGGCTCGCCGACGATGACGGTGCGGGTGACGTCGGTGGTGCCGTCCTCGTACTGGCCGCCGGAATCGATGAGGTAGATCTCGTTCCGCTTGAGCGCCGCATTGGAGGCGCGCGTCACCCGGTAGTGCGGCAGCGCCGCATGGGCGCCGGCGCCGGAGATCGTGTCGAAGGAGATGTCCTTCAGCGCGCCGGTCTCGGACCGGAAGCGCTCGAGCGCCTCGGCGACCGTGATCTCGTCGAGGCCGCCATCCGGCGCGGTCCGCTCGAGCCAGCAGAGGAAGCGCGTCACCGCCGCGCCGTCGCGCAGGTGGGCCCGCCGCGTGCCGGCGATCTCCGCGGCGTTCTTCACCGCCTTCGGCAGGAGCACCGGGTCCTGGCCCTCGACGAGGACGCCGCCGGCGGCGGTGATGCGGCGGGCGATGCCGTCGGCCGTCAGCTCCGGATCGACCAGCACCCGCGCCGCCCGGCCGCCGAGGGCCTGGAGCGCCGGGAAGAGCCCCGCCGGCTCGCCGATCTCGGCGACGTCGGCCACCGCCGAGCGAACGGCGTTCGAGAGCTTGCGGCCGTCGATGAAGAGCTGCGGCGGCGCGCCCTTGCGCAGGATGGCGAAGGCGAGCGGCACCGGATTGTGGGCGACGTCGCTGCCGCGGACGTTGAAGAGCCAGGCGATCGAATCGGGCTGCGTCAGCACTGCCGCGTCGGCGCCGGCCTTCTCGAGCGCCGCCTCGAGGCGGGCGATCTTCTCGGATGCCGCGGCACCGGCGAACGCGGCCGGCTGCAGCCGCACGGCGCCGACGGGCGGGGCCGGCCGGTCGTCCCACACGGCATCGACGGGGTTCTCCGCGACCGCCACCAGCGCGGCGCCGGCCTCCGAGCACACCTTCTCGAGGCGGCGGACCTGCGCCACCGTGTGCAGCATCGGGTCGTAGCCGAGCCGCATGCCCGGCTTCAGCCGCGCCGCCAGCCACTTCGAGGGCGGCGTGTCGACGAGGTGGCAGCGCTCGAAGGCGCGCCCGTCGGTCTGCTCGCGCACCTGCAGGGTGTAGCGGCCGTCGACGAACACCGCGGCCTCGTCGCCGAGCACGACGCAGGTGCCGGCAGAGCCGGTGAAGCCGGTGAGCCAGGCGAGCCGCTCGGCCGCCTTCGGCACGTATTCGCCCTGGTGCTCGTCGGCCCGCGGCACGAGGAAGCCGTCGAGGCCCTCCGCGGCGAGGCGGGCGCGCAGACGCGTGAGCCGGGCGGGGCCGGCGGCGGGTTCGGAGGCGTCGTCGAAGCTCTGGAACATCGGGCGTTTCTAGTCGGGCCGCGATCCGGCGGCAACGGGGCGCGCCGGCGCGGAGGTTAACGAACCCTTTCATGCCGCGCCGCAGCAATTCACTGTGCACATGCAAAAACCGCAGGGCCGGCATGCGACCTCCCGGCTACCTCGGGTTGGCTGCGGCGCCTAGTTTCGCACCGTCTAGGGAGGACGAAGACGGACCGAACGGAAGGAAATCGTTCATGGCCTATGTCTCGTCCTCCGGTTTCGCGGCTCCCCTCCCCGGCGCCCGGACCGGAACAATCACACGCCTGATCACGCAGGCCCGCACCGCCTTCGCCGCCCGCCGCGCCGCGGCAGAGGAGCGGCGTGCCCTCGCCGAGGTGATGGCGATCACCTGTCCCGGCGACCGCCGGCGCCTCCTCGAGGAATACGAGGTCGCGGCGACGCGCCAGGCGAACTGACCCGGCGGGCGGAGGCCCAACCGCTCAGGCCCCGGCCGGACGCGCCTTGCGGAAAACGCAGGCCGGTCCTGCGCCGCCGGGCCTGACAGGACCGCCCCGCCCTCCCGATATCCGAGCCAACGCGGCGCCCCCGCCGCACCCCGAACACCCGGCGCCCCCGCCGCCGCACGAGGAAGAGATCCATGGCCTACATCACCGCCGGCTCCGAGCTTGCGCTCGGCACCCGCACCGCCCGCAAGGGCTTCTTCGCCCGCGCCCTCGACCGCATGGTGGAATCCCGCATGCGCGAGGCCCAGCGCGTCGTCAACGGCTACCTGCTGACGCTCGACGACCAGACGCTGGCCGAGCTCGGCCACGACCGGGCGGCGCTGCGTCGCCTCGGGACGCAGGCCCGCGCCCCGCTCTGACGTCCCCTGCGCCCCTCCACGGGGCGCCTCATCGATCGTGACGGCGGTGCCCTCGACGGGGTGCCGCCGTCTTCGTTTGGGGACCGGCCGACGGGATGCCGGCTGACCCGCAGGGCTCCCCCGCCCTCAGCCGCGGCGCTCGAAGGTGAGGGTGAGCCAGCCGTCGCGGGGGTCGCGGCGGACGAGCACAAGGCCCTCGCGGCGGTAGACCGCCTCGATCCGCCGCCCGTCCGGCACGCGGAGCCCGGAGAGCACCACCGTCGCCCGCGGCGCGAGGGCCCGGCCGATCGCCGGGGCGAGCTTTTCGAGCGGCCGGGCCAGGATGTTGGCGACGACGAGATCGAACGGGCCGGCGAGCCGCTGGTCGGCCATGCCGGTGGCGCGGAACGGCCGCACCCACGGCCCGACGCCGTTCGCCCGGGCGTTGGCCGCCGCCACCCGCACCGCCACCGGATCGATGTCGCTCGCCACGACGGCGACCTTGGCGAGGCGGGAAAGGCCGATGGCGAGGACGCCGGTGCCGGTGCCGAGATCGAGCGCCCGCCGCGGCCGGCCGCGCTTCAGCGCCCGTTCGAGGGCGGCGAGGCAGCCGACTGTGGTGGCGTGGTGGCCGGTGCCGAAGGCGAGGCCGGCCTCGATGTCGATGGCGACGAGGCCGGCGGCCTCGCCGCCGCGGGCGTGGCGGCCACGCACGAGGAAGCGCCCCTCGCGCACCGCCGGCAGCCCCTCGAGGCTCTTCGCCACCCAGTCCTCGTCGGGCAGCGGCTCGACCGTGATCAATGATCCGAATCCGTCGCCGCCGACGGCATCGAGGATGCGCGCCCGCGCCGCCGCGGCGCTGCCGCCGCCGACGAGAACCTCGACCGCCCACGGCCACTCCACATCGCGCAGGAGCCGCGCCGCAAAGGCCGGCGCCCCGGCCCCCGCCTCGACCGCCCGGCCGCCACCGGACGCCGCGGCGCCGAACGCGGCGCCCCCGGATCCGGGGCCGATTTCGGGGCCGGATCCGGTGCCGCCGAGTCCGGGGCCGTTTGCGACGCCGGATCCGGCGCCGCCGAGTCCGGTGCCGATTCCGGGGCTGGATCCGGCGCCGTTTCCGGCACCGCCGGCGCTGGGGGGCAGCTCGAAGCGGGTCACGGGCCAGCCCTCGGCCTCGACGGCGCGCTCGATCAGGGCGGCGATACGCTCGGCCTCGAGCTCGGCCGCCACCAGCCGCACCCGCCAGGTGACGGCCTCGTCGTCGGCGCCGTCCACTTCGACGACCTCGTCCGCACCGCCACCGCCGGCGGCCGCGCCGGCCGTGTCGGCCCCCGGCGCACTCTCCGCGCGCGGAGCATCTCCGGGACGGGGCGTGTCCTGCAGGCGAGGCGCGTCTTGCGGGCGGGGCGCGCCTTGCGGGCGGGGCGTGTCCTCGGGGCGTGCGGCGGTGTCGCGGGGCATGGCATCTTCGGCGCGGGGAGGAGTCGAGGGGCTGACATCCCGAGGGATGGAATCCGGATCGAGGGGATCCTGATCGGGGGGATTCTGATCGACCGGATCCTGGGGCACGAGACCCTCCTCGGGAGGCCAGGGGTCTTCGGGGGCGGCGGGTCCTTCGCCGGCGGACGCGACGCGGCCGCGGGCTTGCGCCTTGCGGCGCCTCAGGTTTTCGCGGAGCGCCGCGGCGAGCCGCCGCTTGCGGGCCTCCTCGCCGCCGCCCGCCGTCCGTCCGCCCACCCGTGTCCTCCCGCGTCCGATCGTCCCGAGCGGGTCATAGGGGGCGCCTCCGCCGCTGCCAAGCCGCGGCAGCCGATCCGCCGCCGCTGGCGCCGCTGCCGCCCCGTCCCCAGGCCGACGCGGGTGCGGGAGGACCCGCGCGGCGCGCCGGTCACTTCATCGTGAGAGGGGCCGGCTGATCGCCCTTCAGGCCGCGGACGCGCCGGTCCACCGCTCCGGACGGCGGGACGCTTGCGCCCTCCGGGCCGCTATGGCACAAGGCCCCGCATCCGGCCCGCCCCCGCGCGCGGCCGACGGACGCTGCGGTAGCTCAGTGGTAGAGCACTCCCTTGGTAAGGGAGAGGTCGAGAGTTCAATCCTCTCTCGCAGCACCAGCAGACCGCATCCGGTTATCTCCGAGCCGCCTCGGCCTCTGGCGCATCTTCGCGACCTGACGCGTCCGTCAGGCCGGTCGGCACTCGTCTAGAGCTCGTCTCCCGGCCGCCATGTCGCCAGGCGGACCGGCAGCGGCCGGCACTGATCGCACTCCATCAGCCCCGGTACCCCGCCGGCGTCGCCCCTGGGCGCCCGCAGGCCACTGCCGCCACAATACCTCCAGTCGATCCTCCACGGCTTCCTGCTCGCGCCCCTCTGATGCAACGCAAGGAGCGCCAATGAGGCGGCCGAACGAGCTACTCAGATGTCCAATCAAGTTGCAATTCGGTATTATTTCTACGCTATTCTCGCTACAGACAACAGAAAACCCATTACTCATCTGTCAAATGCGGCTTAACTCGTCGTATTCGGAAGACAGAACTCCGCCCTCAGCTCAGAGGTAATTGGAATTTGCCGTGACCTTATCTTCCTTGGCACTGCCGCGCGCCTGTCAGGAGCAATCGAATAGTGCAAATTGTTATCATGATTCAAGACATACACCGCCCCAGGGAAAGGTATTACCTCAAGTGGACGTCGAGCGTCTTCCATGACATGCTTCCACTGAGCATGCTGCTTCAGCTTAGCGGCAAGGTATAGACCATCTTCCGAGGGGTCTCGAGCGGTCGGAGGCGGGAGATCCTCCGGCTTGAAGTAAATTACGGAACAACTTCCACAAACGGAATCAAACGTCTTCCCCCATACGCCGGGAATGGGAGCAATTAGATCGGCCTTCCAGTCGTAAGCATAACCATTTTCTATAATATATCCATTTTCATTTCGATCTTGCAATACGTACTCAACAAGTCTATCGCTGACCAAATCATCCGCGTCCAGCATCATTACGTAACCGCCTCCGGCTTGGCGGACATATCGTAAGAGTGATGTCTTCTTCCAGCGCTTGTCCCTAAGCTTGTGGCTTTTGTCGTCCTCTACGGTCCAAGGAGTGTGTATATGGACGATATCTAGATCAATCTCCGGAAAGAAGTCCGGCAGATCCTGCGCCGCAAGCAGCACCTTGAAATTCTGATTCCGCTGGTTCTCCAGGGATCTGATCGTCTGCTGAAAGACGCGGCATACTTGCCCCCAGTCACCCGCATTCGCCTTCGGCATCAGCGGGATGCAGAAAAAGAAAGGCGGCTCAGTCGGAGGATTTGACATTATTTATAACGCCTCAGGAACTGGCCAGGACTGTCCAAATCGACGCTTCCACCCCGAATTGAACCGTCGGCCGGATCATAAGGCCGCCGCCAATCCATGGACACTCTTTCGACACGCGAATTCCTCCGCCGCTCAGTCGAGGATCGAACTTCGGAAGCCCAGGCATCGATGCCTCGTTGGCAAAAATTGCGAGGGCCTCAGCCTCCGTATGCCGGTCCATAAACGCAGCCAACTGTACCAACAACTGCCGATCGATCGAGACACCCGGCGGGATCAAACACACGTAAGGGACCTCGGCCCATTGCGAGGCCAAGTGCCGCATCACACCGCCTACTCGCTTGGCCAAAGCTGCCGATCGCGATGGCTCCCGGTACCATGCACGATCCACGGCGTCCCCCGCGTGCCACTCAAAGTGCACAACGGCCGGTGCAAGAGCGCGTACACTTTCAAAGTCCAAGAGCGGGGTATTGTCCTCATAAGCGACTTCGGACCATGGAAAGGCGCTCAGAAGTTCATCCTTATCGATTGTGGACGGCCGCATCTCGCAGGAGGAGATGAGTTGCTCCAAGCCGGCATCCAAGGGCAGAGGCTGATACTGCGGATTTTCGGTAGTCGTGAACCAGTCGCGGAACTTGAAGCACCAGTCAGCATCATCCTTGTGCGATATCCAGACGCAGGGCTTTCCAAGAGCCGTCGCAAAAACAAGCCCATGCAGACTCTGTGAGATAACGACCTCGGAATCGCGGATCGCACGCAATGGCAAAAGGCTGTCATCTCTCATGTCAACGATGACAACGTCAGGATCAGAGGCATAACTGCGATAGATGTCCTTACCAGCAGACTGGAAATGCGGGACTATTGCAGCGCGATAACGATCCGACGGTCCATCCTTTGCATAGTGAGCCAAAACTCGATCCGCGAAAATTCCGGGATCGCCCAGTGGCAACTCGCCGACTTCGGGCCGCAACGAACGGAGATGGTCGAGAGTCAGCCGTCCCCGGACGGCCCTGATGTTATCGGATGATGGAGCCTTCAACTCGGGGTATGGGCGGAGCATTCCAGAGCCCCAGATGAAAGACGTCGGCTTTGCGAGGAAAAAGATGCTTCCGACGCCGAGCAGGTGCGGCTGCTTCCAATTTACCTGTACAGGCGTTGCTCCCAACGCGCTCTGCACGATGTAACTCATTACGGCATCGCCGCAATTCCTAATTCTGTTCCAGTATCGCAGCCGCACCCTCAAGGCAATCTCCTCGGCTTACGTTGCCCAGTAGCTTAGGTTTCTCCAAGATTCCAGGCTCCTCAGATTCTCACTTCATTGCAAGCGTGGTCCTAAATCTAGCTCGGCCACTCCTGGGGATCACGTACTTGTTAGGCGTCGCCACAAATATCGGTCGCTTCATTTCCGCTGCAAACTCATTCGCGGCGGCCGTTACTCCAGGCCATTTATAATCATCACCGAGCATGACACCATCCTCATCGAGAAGGGGCCAAAATTTCCGAAGGTCATTTAGAGCCGATTCGTAGTCGTGCGCTGCATCAATGTATATGAGAGAACTCTTCACTCCTGCGGCAGTCAGCACTTCTGCTGCAAGAGCAGAAGGAAGCGGAAGAGGCGTCACCAATTCCTGAAGGCCGGCCCGCACAATGTTGGACAGAAATGTGTAGTATAGAGACGGATAACCATTCACATGAGCGAGAGATTCATAATGCTGATCATTCTTTCTTGTGTAGAGACCAGGCGATCCGAGCCAAGTATCTACGCAGACAATCTCTGTCTCTAAACCGAGAGATTTACAAACATTACCCATACTTATGGCAGAACCGCCCTTCCACGAACCAACCTCAATTATTACTGAGGGCTTGAGTGCCTGCACTAGCGTCTCGAAGACTGGATGGGTCGAGCCCCAGCCTTGAGTATCTGACGGATAATCTTCATGCGGAAAGTCTAGGTATGGATCTACTTTGTGAATATAGTTCCTGATAGCCTTCATCTGGACGTTCCTCTTTCAATTCCTGCTTGGCGAACGGCGGCGACACGTCGGCTTCGCGGGCGTCCGCGTGGCGAGGTCATTGACAAAAACCGCCTCGGTGGAGGGCAATGAAGCGGGGTAAGGCGCAAGCGGCGTGCACCCTTTCGATCCCGAGACCACAGGCGTGCCGCGAATTCCGTCACGACCTGATGACATCCGGCACCTTGAACGGGCGCCTGCCGCCCTCCTTCAGGGCGATGGACAGGCCCTTTTCCAGGCGTTCGAGGTGCCAGGCGAGCCACGATTCCGTGTAGGCGAGGCGGACCGGGGAGTAGCGGTACTCGTCGAACGCCGTCGCACCGGACTGGGTGAGCGAGGTCTCCGAATGGAGGCCGACGCCGAGGCAGGTGGTGAGGGCGGGGGCGGACTCGCGGCCGTAGTGGTTGCGGATGCGCGACAGGATCTCCGAATCCGCACCCGTCCGCACCGTGTCGAACGGGCCGATCGCCTCGAACACCTCGCGGCGGATGAAGGTCGAGGCCGGGTTGAGGTGGAGATAGGGGCCGCCGCGCCGGACGATCGAGCGGCCCGACAGGTCCATGCGGATCCACTGGGACGCCGTGCAGGCGACGCCCCCCTGCATCGCCGCAAGGTGGGTGGCGATGCGGTCGGGGTGCATCCAGTCGTCGGAATCGTGGAAGGTGACGAAGGCGCCCTCCGCCACGGCGATCGCCTGGTTCTTCGAGGCGTAGGTGCCCATGTTGCGGGTGTTGAAGATCGCCTTCACCCGCGGGTCGCGGGCGACGAGGCCCTCGATGACGGCGCGCGAGCCGTCGGTCGAGACGTCGTCGACGATGTAGAGCTCGAGATTGCCGGCCGACTGGGCGAGCACGCTCGCCGCCGAGGCTGCGAGGGTCTCGGCCGCGTTGAAGCAGGTGGTGACGACGGTGACGAGGGGCCCGTCGCGGCGCGCCTCGGCGGCGGCGGCGAAGGCGAAGGGGTGGCCGACCGCGGTGGTGTCGGCGACGTCGATCCTGAGGCCCGAGAGGGCGCCGAAGCGCTGCATCGCCGCCCACCAGAGCGTCGGCCGACGGCGCACGGCGGCGACATTGGCGAGGCCGAGGAAGCCGTCGGCATAGGCCGGCTCGTCGCGCAGCACGCGCAGGAAGGCGGTCTCGGCCTCGTCGAGGCAGCCGCGCGACAGGAGGACGTCGCCGATGAAGACGAGGTCGTTCTGGGCCACCTGGATGCCGTTCGCCAGAATCGCCTTGCCGATCGACACGGCCGCCTCCGGCTCCGCGCCGAAGATCGAGGTGAAGTAGTTGACGATGGCGTCCGCCCCGTCGGGGTGGAGCAGGAAGGTCTCGCGGTAGAGGGCGGCCGCCTCCTCGACGCGGCCGGAGCGCAGGGCGGCGCGGGCGAGGAGGTTGGCGAGGCGCCGCTGCTCCCCCTCCGGCAGGCCGGCATGGAGCGGCCCGTCGCGGAGGCTGCGGGCGACCGTGTAGGCCGTCTCGGCGGCGTTGTTGTTGGTGTAGACGCGCACGGCGGTCATCGCGAGGTCGGGCGACAGGCGCGGGTCGACGGGCAGTCCGCCGGCCTCGGCGAGACGATGGACGAGGCAGAGGTGGAGGCCGCGGCCAGAGGCGACGAAGCTGGCCATCGCGGCGCGCGTCACGCCGAGGTCGGCCGGATCGGCGAGGGCGGCGAGGAAGTCGGCGACGGTGGTGACGAGGGTCTGGCCGCGGGCCTTGTAGGGGAAGCGGTCGGCGAGCTGGCCGGCGAGGCCCTTCGGCAGCCCCGTGGCCGCGACCGGAACGGACGACGCGCCGCGCAAGCGACCCGCCTCGGCCGCCGCGGCGGTGGCGCGGCGGGCGGCGCCGACACCCCCGCGGATGACGCGTACCATCGGCTCGCCGGCCGTCGCGCCTGCCGCGCCGGTGCGGCCGTTCGCCCCGGCGGCGCCCTTGCGCACCACGGCGCGCGGCTGCCAGGCGGCAGGCGGCCGCTCGCTCGCCTTGACGAGGGAGCGCTGCAGCGCCTCGGCCTGCTGGGCCGCGGCCGCCGGCATGTCGCTGGCGAGCGAGATCATCCGGTTGACCGGCGACAGCCGGCCGCTCTTGCCGGCGCGCTCGCGCAGGAGGGCGCGGAAGCCCTTGTCGGAGAAGAGGCGGGAGATGGTCTCGTAGAGCGTCGGCGCCTCGGCGACGGCGCGGCGGCCACCGCCGGTGAGGCCCGGCATCAGGGCGAGGCGGGCGGAAAGCTCGGGCGGCACGGCCGCATCGCTGACGCGCCGGCCCGCCGTCGGCGAAGCGCCGGCCACCTTCATCAGGGCCCCGGCGACGAAGGCCTCGGCCTCCTCCGGTTCGGCCGCCTGCCCGAGCGCCGGCGCGACCTCCCCCACAAGCACGTCGATCAGTTGCGCCAGCATCCCCGCGTCGCCCTCGCCCGCCACTCACTCCCCCGGAGCAGGGCCAGCATAGCGCCCGGCGGCGGCGCCCGCCACGGCGCATCGGGGCGCCGGCGGCCTCCCCGGCCGCCGGCACCGCCGTCGTCGATCAGAAGTCGAACCAGTCCTTCTTGACGTCGTTCTTGTCGAAGCCCTCGATGAGGATCTTCACCTTGCTGCCCTTGACCTGGACGAGCACGCCGTCGCCGTCGTTGCTCAGCTTGAGATCGCCGAAGCTCGCCTTGAAGTCCTTGAGGTCGATGGTGTCCTGGTTGGGGTCGAAGTCGCCGATCGTCTGCTTCGTGCCCTTGCCGCCGTCCTCGATGTCGAAGACGTCCTTGCCGCTGCCGCCGACGAGCTCGTTCTTGCCGCCGCCGCCGTTCAGGGTGTCGTTGCCATTGCCGCCGAACAGGGTGTCGTTGCCGCCGTCGCCGAACAGCTTGTCGTTGCCGCCGAGGCCGAACAGGGCGTCCTTGCCGCCGTCACCGTGCAGACGGTCGGCGCCGCCTCCGCCCGAGAGGTCGTCGTTGCCGTCGCCGCCGAACAGGGTGTCCTTGCCGGAGCCGCCGGTCATGGTGTCGTTGCCGTCGTCGCCGCTCAGGCTGTCGTTGCCGGCGTCGCCCGACATCTCGTCGTTGCCCTTGCCGCCCTCGATGGTGTCGTCGCCGTTCTCGCCGCGCAGCAGGTCGGAGCCGTCGCCGCCCTTGATCGAATCGCTGCCGTTGCCGCCGAAGACGGAGTCGCTTCCCTTGCTGCCCTCGAGCGTGTCGTTGCCGTCGAGGCCGAACAGGAGATCGTTGCCGTTGCCGCCATCGACGGTGTTGTTGCCGATGTTGCCGAGGACGAGGTTGTCGAGACCGTTGCCGGTGACGTTGGTGTTGCCGGTCTCACCGAGCGTCAGGCCTTCGAGATTGCTGCCCATCTCGTAGGACTTGCCGAAGTTTACGGTGAAAATACCGTAATTGTACTCGGCACCGGGAAAGTTCGGCGGGTTCCGCGGGTCGAAGTCCACGACGTTGATGTCGCTGTTCTTCTCCGGCAGGAAGTCGGCGATGATCTGCTTCTGCTCGCGCGTGAACTCTACGTTCTCGCTGCCGGGGACGGTGGCCATCGGCGGGCTCCTCGATACATGCGCCCGTGACACGCCGGCACCGAACGCCGACCCGTCGTGGGCAAACAAAGTGGCCCCCGCCGCAGGCAAGACACCACAACCTTCCGCGGCGCACAAGCGGAAATCCGGGGCACTTCGAGGGTGCCGGTGAGCCCGGTGTGCGCCCCTTGGCCTGCGCGCAGGGACGGCGATCCGAGCATTTTCGCGGTTTTCCGATCAGCAGCAGCCGTTTGCTGCAGGGCAACGGAAAGCATCCGTTACGCGCCGAAGAGTGCCGCGCTGACGCTGCCAAGCAGATGAGCCGGCTCATTGTGCAATGCAGCGGAACAAACGCTCCAAGTCGCGGTCTTCCGGGCTGGCCGGGCAGGCCCCGCAGGGGTGCCATGGCCATTGCCGCCATTGTGCGCGAGCGCGCAGCCCATACATGTGGGCCGACGCCGGAGCGATGCCCCGGCCCATCCCGGGCCCGCCAGGAGAGGCAGTAACAATCTCGTGAGTCTGCGGTCCCTCGGCGACGATGCGCGCCTTGCCCTCGCCACTCTTGCGGACCGCGCGCTCGAGCTCGGGACGCCCTCGGTGCGCCTCGGCGTCACCGGGCTGTCGCGCGCGGGCAAGACCGTGTTCATCACCGCGCTCGTCCACGCCCTGACGCGGGGCGGGCGGCTGCCCTTGTTCGAGGCTGCCGCGTCGGGGCGGCTCGCCCGCGCCCGCCTGGAGCCGCAGCCGGACGACACGGTGCCGCGCTTCGAGTACGAGGCGCACGTCGCCGACCTCGTCGCCGAGCGGATCTGGCCGCAGTCGACCCGCCGCGTCGCCGAGTTGCGCCTGACGCTTGAATACGAATCGGCCCACTTCCTCGGCCGCACCCTCGGCCGCGGGCGCCTTCACCTCGACATCGTCGACTATCCCGGCGAGTGGCTGCTCGACCTCGCCCTGATGGAGCGCAGCTACGCCGGGTGGTCGGCCGAGGCGATCGAGCGCGCCCGCGCCCACCCCGAGGCCGCGGAGACGCAGCGCTTCCTCTACGCCCTCGAGGGTGCCGACGCCGCCGGGCCGGAGGACGAGGCGGCGGCCGCGGGCCTCGCCGCCCTGTTCACCGCCCACCTCTCCGCCCGCCGGGCCGACCCGGAGGCGCTCGCCGCCGAGCCGCCCGGCCGCTTCCTGATGCCGGGCGACCTCGCCGGCTCGCCCGCCCTCACCTTCGCGCCGCTGCCGCTCGCCGCCACGCCCGTGCGCGGCACCCTCGGCGGCCTGATGGAGCGCCGCTACGAGGCCTATCGCAGCCAGGTGGTGAAGCCGTTCTTCCGCGAGCACTTCGCCCGCCTCGACCGGCAGATCGTGCTGGTCGACGCCCTCGCCGCCCTCGACCGGGGGCCGGCGGCCACGGCGGAACTGGAGCGGACGCTGGCCGACGTGCTCGCCGCCTTCCGGCCAGGCCGCCTCTCCTTCCTCGGCCGGCTCGTCGACCGGCGCATCGACCGCATCCTCTTCGCCGCCACCAAGGCCGATCACCTGCACCACCGCGACCACGACCGGCTGGAGGCGATCCTCCGCCGCCTCGTCGGCCGGGCGATCGAGCGGGCGTCGTTCGCCGGCGCGGAGGTGGACGTCCTCGCCATCGCGGCGGTGAGGGCGACGCGCGAGGCGACCGTGCGGCGCGGGGCTGAGCGGCTGCCGGCGATCCTCGGCACGCCGATCGCCGGCGAGACGGTGGATGGCACCACCTATGACGGCGCCACCGAGATCGCCCTCTTCCCCGGCGACCTGCCGGACGATCCGGAGGCAGTGTTTGGCCGGCCGGAGGGCGACGGGAGCTTGCGCTTCCCGCGCTTCCGGCCGCCCCGGCTCGAGCCGGACCCGGACGGCATCCGCCTGCACCTGCCGCACATCCGGCTCGACCGGGCCCTCGAGTTCCTGATCAGAGACCGCCTGGCATGAGCGACCCTCGTTCGGGCGGCCCGCGCGCCGAGCCGCCGCGTCGCCGCCCGACGGCGATCCGCCTCGACGAGGCGGAGTTCGTCGGCGCCGCCCCGCCGAGCGGCGACCGGCCGCTGATCGTGCCGGAAGCGGAGGACGAGCCGCCCCCGCCACCCGCGCCGCGCCGCAAGGGCATCGGCTGGGGGACGCTGTTCACCGCCGCCGCCGGCGGCCTCGTCTCGCTCGCCCTCGGCCTCGCCCTCGACGCGCTGATCCGCGACCTCTTCACCCGCGCCGAATGGCTCGGCTGGCTCGCGGCCGTGCTCACCGCCCTGGCGGTGGTCGCGGCCCTCGCCGTCATCGGGCGGGAGGTGCTCGCTCTCATGCGGCTCTCCGCCATCGAAGGGCTCGCCGCCGATGCCACCGCGGCCGCCGCCGCCGACGACCGGGCAAAGGCGGAGGCCGTCCTCGCCCGCCTCACCGCGCTCTATGCCGGCCGCCCGGAGACCGCGCGCGGCCGTGCCGCAATGACCGACCACCTCGCCGAGGTGATCGACGGCCGCGATCTCCTGAAGCTCGCCGAGCGGGAGGTTCTCGCGCCGCTCGACGCCCGCGCCCGCGCCATGGTGGTCGCCTCGGCACGGCGGGTCTCGGTGGTGACGGCGCTGTCGCCACGCGCCCTCATCGACCTCGTCTACGTCGCCGCCGAGGCAGCCTCGCTGACCCGCCGTCTGTCGCGCCTCTATGGCGGCCGGCCGGGCACGCTCGGCTTCTTCCGCCTCGCCCGTCACGTGCTCGGCCACCTCGCCGTGACCGGCGGCCTCGCCGCCACCGACGGGCTGGTGCACGAGATCGTCGGCCGCTCCGTCGCCTCGCGCCTGTCGGCCCGCCTCGGCGAGGGCATCGTCAACGGCCTGATGACCGCCCGCGTCGGCCTCGCCGCCATCGACGTCTGCCGCCCCCTGCCCTTCATGGGCACGAAGCGGACGACCATCTCCGAGATCGTCGGCGACGTGGCGAAGCTGACAACGCCGGCGGACGGAGAGCCAGGCAAGCCGCCGTCGACCTGATGCAACCAAAGCGATGTGATTTGCTATTTGCATCTATCAGTTGCATCTCGTCACCAGACAAGGCAAATTGACCCCCGGGCTGACGGGGGATCATCGCGATGCCGACCTTCACGCGGACGGACGGTGCTCCGGCCAAGATTTCCGCAGCGCACGTCGTCCGTGCCCGGCGGACGATCTCGGGCGAAGACCCGGCGGGCGGCACGCGGATCGACTGGGCGGAAGCCCAGATCGTGCGCGAGGGCATCGACGTGGTGGGGCCCGCCATCAGGGCGGAGAACAAGCACTTCACCTTCATCACCACCCGTGACGGGTCGAAGGTCTGGTTCGATGCGAAGAAGGTCGTGGGACCATTGGAGCCACCGCCCTCGCAGATCGCCCACGGCTACCTGTCTTCGATGACGCTGATGGGCTACCGGCAGTACGCCCGCGAGACGATGCGGGAGCTGGCGGACATCATCAAGGCGGCGGGCGGCACCCCCTTGCCCTTCTAGCGCAGGGGGCGCCGATCCGGCCCGCTGTCGGCGGCGCGCCGAGCCTCGTCGCGACTTCCGCGCCGCCTGAGCCAGCCCTCACTCCTCCGAGGGGAACACCTCGGCGACCTGCATCATGCCGAGGTCCTCATGGATGAGGATGTGGCAGTGGTAGACGAAGCGACCCTGCTCGGGGAACTTCACCTTCACCACCACCTTGCCGCTCGCCGGCAGGGGCGCCGTGTCGCGCTCGACCGGCACCATCTCGCCACCCGCCTTCACGTCCTTGAAGAAGCCGGCCATCACCCGGTTCGGGCGCTCGTCCGGGCCGCCGGTCTCGTACTTCACCTTCTCGACGATGAAGCGCGACTGGTGGATGTGCAGGTTGTGGAAGATCGGCGAGGAGTTCTCGACCTCGAAGCGAACCGTCGCACCCTTCTCGATGCAGAGGTCGATGCGGTCCATGTCGAAGGCCTTGGCGCCCTGGCCGTTCGTGTTGATGAAGAACTTGCTGAAGTTCGGCGAGTTGCCGAAGCGCAGCGGCACCACGGCAATCTCGCCGCTGCTCTGGCTGTGGTCCTCGTCCGGCCCCATCACCGTGCCGTCCTTGAAGACGACGGTGGGGTTGCCGAGACCGTTCTTGTTCTTGCAGGCCTGCGGCCGCTTGTGCTGCTTGCCGACCGGACCGACGGCGTCGTCGGCCATGATCGCGGCGATGCGCGCCTCGGCCGTCGCCGGGTCGAGGCCGAGCTCGGCCACCTCGGTTGCCTTCGCCTGCGGGTCGCCCTTCATCACCACCTTCGCCAGCGCCACGGCCGGATAGGTCGAGGTGCCGGACTGCACCTGGCGCTGCACGAACTGGAAGGTCTTGTCCTTCTTGAAGGGCTGCAGCTTGCCTTTGCCGTCGATGCGGCCGGAAGAGACGACGATGTCTGCCCGGGTGCCCGGCATCATCAGGAGCGAGCCCTTCGTCACCGACTTCGCCACATAGTTGCCGTCGATGTTGATCACCTGGAAGTCGGTCTTGTTGCCGTCCTCGTCGAGGAGCGCGAGGTCGTAGGAGGCGTTGGCGCCGATGTTGGCGATCCGCCAGATCTCCTGCGCGCCCGGCCTCATCTCGACGGTCGGGTAGCGGGCGCCGTTGACGAGGAAGAGCCAGAGATCGGTGTCCTTGCCGGCGTTGCCGGCGATCTGGCAGCCGCCCTTCACCTTCGCGTAGTCGATGGGCTTTCCCTGCCCCGAGCAGCCGAGGAAGATGTCGTAAGGGCGCAGCTCCGCCGTCTTCGCCTTCTCGTCGATCTTGGTGAGCTGCACGTCCTTCAAGAGCATGAAGCGCTCGCGGATCTGCGGGCTGCCGTTCTTGCAGAGCTTCTCCTGGTCGGCCGGCAACAGGTGCTTGCCGTCGCAGAGCGAGCCGATCTGGATGCCGCCCGAGAGGCCGGCGTTGACCATCTTCTGCGAGAAGCCGTGGATGTGCGGGTGGAACCACATCATGCCGCTCTGGCCGTTGTCCTTGACGCCGATCCGGTAGTCGGCCTCGCCCTTCAGGGTGACGAGTTGGCCCTTGCCGCACTCGCTCTTCGCCTGGGGCTCGATGTCGCCTTCCGGCGCCGCCGCGCCATGGCCGGCGTGGCTGCCGTGGCCGCCATGCCCGGCGTGGGAATCGCTCTGCTTGGCGAGGGAGCCGGACTTAATGGTGAGGAAGATGTTGTCGCCCTGCTTCTTGCCGGAACAGGGGCTCGTGATGAGGCCGTGGGTGTGCATGTTGAGGTCGGTCGGCACCATCATCTGCTCGCCCTCGAGCTCGCCGGCCGTGACGTTTGACGGCGGCGCGTCGATCTCGTTGACGAGCTTGAAGCGCAGCGCCTCGCCGGGCTTCGCCTTGATCACCGGCGGCACGTAGAGGAACGGGGCCTTTTTGCCAAAGGCGTAGGCGAGCGCGCCCGACACCTTGTAGCCGCCGATCTCCACAGGCGCCTTCTTCGTCGACCGCCGCACCTTGACGACGGTGTCGTCCTTGGTCGCTAGCGACCGGTCGATACCAGGATTGGGCAGCGTGTCGGCGGCGCGGACCTCTGTGGGTGCCGCGAGGATCGCGAGCGAGAGGGCGCCGACCGCCGCAGCGGCCGCCCGATGCTTCCGATGGTGCACGCTGTAGCCCTCCCCCGATGGCCCGCCGTTTCGGCCGGCATGGCCCGATCTCGTCGCCCGACCGCAGGGAAGCGCGTCGCGCGGACGGCGGCAAGCGGGAAAGTCGGATGTCGGCAGACGCGCTGCGGCGGCACGCGGCTTCACCCGGCCGGCGGGCTGCCCTACCATCCGCCCCGTCACGCGGAGCGCACGGGCCTCATGTTCATCACTTTCCTCGGCGAACTGCGCGCTGCCGGGCTGCCGGTGTCGATCACCGAGTACCTGACGCTGCTTGAGGCCACCGAGGCCGACCTCGCCGGCAAGCGGGTCGAGGATTTCTACTTCCTGGCGCGCACCTGCCTCGTCAAGGACGAGACGCGGGTGGACAAGTTCGACCGCGTCTTCGCCCACGTCTTCCAGGGGCTCGACACCCTGCCGGAGGCGGTGGAGGCGGAAGTGCCGACGGAGTGGCTCCTCAAGCTCACCGAGCGCTGGCTGTCGGATGAGGACAAGGCGAAGATCGCCGCTCTCGGCGGGCTCGAGAAGCTGCTCGAGACCCTGAAGGAGCGGCTCGCCGAGCAGAAGGGCCGTCACCAGGGCGGCTCGAAGTGGATCGGCACCGGCGGCACCTCGCCCTTCGGCCATGGCGGCTACAACCCGGAAGGCATCCGCATCGGCGGCCCGGGCGGCCAGCACCGGGCGGTGAAGGTGTGGGAGAAGCGCGAGTTCAAGGACCTCGACGACAGCGTCGAGATCGGCACGCGGGCGATCAAGATCGCGCTCCGGCGCCTCCGCCGCTTCGCCCGCACCGGGGCCGCCGAGGAGCTCGACCTCGAGGGGACGATCGGTGCGACGGCGCGGCGGGCCTACCTCGACGTACGCATGCGCCCGGAGCGGCACAATGCCGTGAAGGTGCTGCTCTTGCTCGATATCGGCGGCTCGATGGACGACCACGTGCGCGTGGTGGAGGAGCTGTTCTCCGCCGCCCGCTCGGAGTTCAAGCACCTCGAGCACTACTACTTCCACAATTGCCTCTACGAGGGCCTGTGGAAGTCGAACCGGCGGCGGCGCACCGAGGTGACGCCGACGGCGGAGGTGCTGCGCACCTTCCCGCCGGACACCCGGGTCGTGGTGGTCGGCGACGCCTCGATGTCCCCCTACGAGATCAGCCATCCGGGTGGCTCCGTGGAGCACTGGAACCCGGAGGCCGGCGCCGTCTGGCTGCAGCGCCTCGCCCGCGCCTTCCCGAAGCTCGCCTGGATCAACCCGCTGCCCGAGCGCCACTGGCGCTACACCCACTCGGTCGGGATGATCCGCGACCTCGTCGGCGGTCGGATGTTCCCGATGACGCTCGAAGGCCTCGAGGAGGCGACGCGAGCGCTCTCGCGCTGAGGGCGGCGCGGCCTGGAGGGGCGCACGCAATGCGCCCGAAATGCGGCGACCCGCCACAGTTCCGCGCCGTTCACATCCAGAAGGCGACACGATCCGAAGCTAATTCCCCGCCCTGCTTGCCGGGGGCTTCGTCTAAGGAGCGCCGGTGTAAGTAACCCGTGATGCTGACGAGGTTTCACCTTGGGTTATAAGGTTGCATTCACTGTCGACGACCGCTGGTACTCCGGGTTCGTCGCATCGATGTCGGTCACCAACACCGGTGATCGCGCGGTCGAAGGGTGGACGGTCGTGTTCGACGCCCCCTTCGACATCACGAACATCTGGAGCGCCAGGATTCTCGGCCGCGAGGGCGAGCGCATCACCGTCGCCGCGCCGGAGTGGGCGAGCCGCCTCGCCCCCGGCGAGACCGCCACCTTCGGCTTCGAGAGCGTCCACGCCGGCCCGGTGACGGAGCCCGAGGTGGTCGGCGTCAACGGCGAGGCGCCCGACGTGACGGCGCCGCCGGCGATCTCCGTCGAGGATGCGCTCATCACCGACGGAGCCGACGGCAGCGCGTTCGCCGCCTTCAAGGTGTCGCTGTCCGCGCCGTCGGAAGAGACGGTGAAGGTCGGCTTTGCCACCGCGGGGGGCGCCGCCCTTCCCGCCGAGGACGCCGCACCGACCGATTCCCTCTTCACCGCCGGCACGCTGACCTTCGCCCCCGGCGAGACGGAGAAGACGGTTCTCGTCGCACCCGATGCCGAGGCGACGGACGCTGCCCTCTCGTTCACCCTCGCCGGCGCCCTCGGGGCGACCCTCGGCGACGCCCATGCCGAGGCTCGCTACGAGGCAGCCGCCGCGGACGGCGCGAGCGCGATGGCCTCCGTCGACCCCGACGGCGGGCTCGCGGCTCGGCCGACGGTGTCGATCGGCGACGCCGTGGTGACCGAGCGAGATGTCGTGAAGACCACCGGCCCCGTCGGGGCGCTCTCCACCGAGGGCAACCGCATCGTCGACGAAGCCGGCAACACGGTGAAGATCGCCGGCATCAACTGGTTCGGCCTCGAGTCCGGGCGGTTCGCCCCTGACGGGCTGCATGCCCGCAATCTCGAGGACATGATGGACCAGATGGTGGAGCTCGGCTTCAACACCATTCGCCTGCCGTTCTCCCAGGACCTCTTCGACGGCGGCATGCCGAGCGGCATCAACTACGACCTCAACCCGGAGCTCCGCGGCCTCACCGGCGTCGAGATCATGGACCACGTCGTCGAGTACGCGGGCGAGATCGGGCTGAAGATCATTCTCGACCATCACCGGCCGGCTGCCGGGGCGGGCACCTCGGACAACGGCCTCTGGTACGATTCCAGCCACAGCGAGAAGGACTGGATCGACACCTGGAAGATGCTCGCCGACCGCTACGGCGACGCGAAGGCGGTGATCGGCGCCGACCTCCATAACGAGCCGCACGCCGGCACCTGGGGCGGTGGCGGCGCCAACGACTGGGCCGCGGCGGCCGAGCGCGCCGGCGACGCCATCCACGCGGTCGACAAGGACTGGCTGATCTTCGTCGAGGGCGTCGCCAACAAGGATGGCAGCTACTGGTGGGGCGGCAACCTGAAGGGCGTCGCCGAGCGGCCGATCGACCTCAAGCAGGACGGCAAGGTCGTCTATTCGCCGCACGACTACCCGAACTCGATCTACGAGCAGCCGTGGTTCTCCGACAAGGATTTCCCGGACAACCTGACGAAGAAGTTCAAGGAGTTCTGGGGCTACATCCACGAGGAGAAGATCGGCCCGGTGATGCTCGGCGAGTTCGGCAGCCGCCTCACCGACCCCAAGGACATCGCCTGGTTCGAGAAGATCACCGCCTATCTGTCGGGCGACTTCGACGCCGACGGCGATCGCGACGTCGGCGCGAAGGACCCCGGCATCAACTGGACATGGTGGTCGTGGAACCCGAACTCCGGCGACACCGGCGGCATCCTCAAGGACGACTGGACGAGCGTCCACAAGGACAAGCTCGACGGCCTGAAGGACCTGATGTTTGACTGGCCGGACCTCAGCAAGCCGCAGAAGTCGAAGGCCGAGTTCGATGTCACCCTCTCGCACGCGAGCGACGAGAAGGTGAAGATCGACTACAAGGTGGTGGGCGAGACGGCCGACGGCGACGATTTCGTCGTCAAGACCGGACGGCTGAAGTTCGATCCCGGCGAGACCGAGAAGACCATCAAGGTCGGCATCCTCGGCGACCTGAAGGCCGAGGGGGACGAGACCTTCCGCGTCGTGCTCCGCCACCCGAAGAACGTCGACATCGAGGACGGCCGGGGCATCGGCACCATCATCGACAACGACGGGCATTCCGCCATCAAGGTGCAGCAGGCGCTCGAGTTCGAACTCTGAGCCGTCGCCCGCGCCGGAACCGGCCGGCGGGCGGGAGATGCGGGGCGGGCCTTCAGGCCCGCCCCTTTTCGTTTCCGTCTCAGCCGACCGTGCCGAGGTCGAAGGGCAGCGAGCGCAGGCGCTTGCCCGTCGCCTGGAAGACCGCGTTGCCGATCGCCGGGGCGAGCACCGGCACCGCCGGCTCGCCGATGCCGGACGGCGGCGCGTCGACCTTGGCGATGTGCACCTCGACCTTCGGCATCTCCGACATGCGGGTCGGCTCGAAGCCGTCGAAGTTCGACTGGTCGACGACGCCGTCGGTGAGCGTGATGGCGTTGCGCAGCACCGAGGACAGCGCGAAGCCGACCGAACCCTCCACCTGGGCGGCGATGACGTCCGGGTTCACCGCGACGCCGACGTCGACGGCGGCGACGATGCGGTCGACTTTGATCTCCGCCCCGTCCACCGTCACCTCGGCGACCATTGCCACCCGCGAGCCGAAGCTCTCGTGCACGGCGATGCCGCGCCCCTTGCCGGCCGGCATCGGCTTGCCCCAGTCGCCCTTCTCGGCGGCGAGCTTGAGGACGTCGGCCATGCGCGGATGGTCGGCGAGGAGCTCCAGACGGAACTCGACGGCGTCGCGACCGGCCATGGTCGCGAGCTCGTCCATCATCGTCTCCATCACCTGGGCGGTGTGTGTGTTGCCGACCGAGCGCCACCACAGCACCGGCACCGCGGAGGTCGGATTGTAGGCCTCGACCGCGAAGTGCGGGATCTGGTACGGGCTGTCCTTGACGCCCTCGACGCTGGTGTCGTCGACGCCGTCGTGAACGACCATCTGCTCCATGGCGGTGCCGAGGAAGATCGACTTGCCGATCACCTTGTGGCGCCAGCCGGCGATCTTGCCGTCCGCCGTCACGCCGGCCTCCACCGCGTGCAGGAACATCGGACGGTAGTAGCCGCCCTTGATGTCGTCCTCGCGCGTCCAGACGAGCTGGATCGGGTCCCGGCGGCCGAAGGCCTTGGCCACGGCCGCGAGCTCGAACGTCCAGTCGGCGTTCGGCACGGCGCGCCGGCCGAAGCTGCCGCCGGAGATCAGGATGTTGATCTTCACCTGTTCCGGCTTGATGCCGAGGACGGCCGAGGTGACGTAGAGGTCGATGCTCGGGAACTGGCTGCCGGACCAGATCTCCGCCCCTTCGTCGGTCAGCTGGATGACGCCGTTCATCGGCTCCATCGGCGCGTGGGCGAGGAAGGGGAAGGTGAACTCGGCGGTGGTCGTCTTCGCCGCCCCGGCGATGCCGGCCGCCGCGTCGCCACGGGTGTCGGCGGGAAGCCCGGTCTTCTTCAGCTCCTCGCGGTAGCTCGCGAAGATCGCGTCGGTCGAGCGCGTCTCGGCCTTGGCGTCGTCCCACTCGACGGTGAGCGCCTCGCGGCCCTTCATCGCCGACCAGGTGTCCTTGGCGATGACGGCGACGCCGGTCGGGATCTGCACGACGTCGACGACGCCCTTCACCGCCTTCGCCGCCGTGGCGTCGAACGACTTCACCGCACCGCCGAAGCGGTCCGGGCGGCGGATCACCGCGACGAGCATGCCCGGACGGCGGATGTCGAGGCCGTAGACGGCGGTTCCGTTGGTCTTGGCGAAGCTGTCGAGACGCGGCAGGCGGGTCCCGATCAGCGTCCACTGGTCGGGGGTCTTCAGGGCCGGATCGGCGGGCACCGCCTCGGCCATCGCCGCTCCGGCGAGGTCGCCGAAGGTCGCCGTCTTGCCGGACGGATGGGAGAGCGTGCCCTTGGCGACGGTGATCTCGCCGGCCGGGACGTTCCACTCCTTCGCCGCGGCTGCGATGAGCATGGCACGGGCGGCGGCGCCGACCTTGCGCATCTGCGTCCACGAGTTGGCGGTCGAGGTCGAGCCGCCGGTGCCCATGTAGGTGCCGAAGAAGAGGTTCGCGTAGAGGGCCGGATTGGCCGGCGCCATCTCGTAGCGCATCTGGCCCCAGTCGGCGTCGAGTTCCTCGGCGACCAGCGTGGAGAGCCCGGTGGTGATGCCCTGGCCCATCTCGAAGTGCTTGATCAGCACCGTGACGGTGTTGTCCGGGGCGATCTTCAGGAAGACGTTGGGCTCGAAGATGCCGGCCGGCGGCCCGCCGGCGGCCGCCTCCTGGGCGAGCGGGCCGCGGCCGAGCGGCACGAAGGTGGCGAGCACGAAGGTGGCCCCGACGGTCGCGGCCCCCTTCAGGAAGTCGCGGCGCGAGGCGCCACGGCCGGCGGGGCGGGCGGTCATCGGATTGACGGGCAGGTCGGTGCGAAGCATGGCCGTTCTCCTCACGCGAGCTTGCCGGCGGCGTCGTGGATGGCCGCCCGGATGCGCTGGTAGGTGCCGCAGCGGCAGATGTTGCCGTCCATGGCCGCGTCGATGTCGTCGTCCGTCGGCTTGGTGTTCTCCGACAAAAGCGCGATCGCCGACATGATCTGGCCGGACTGGCAGTAGCCGCACTGCACGACGTCGAGCGCGCGCCAGGAGGCCTGCACCGCCTCGGCGACCTTGCCGTTCGCGCCCTCGATGGTGACGATCTCGGCGCCCGCCGCGTCGCCGACCGGCGTCTGGCAGGAGCGGACGGCGGTACCGTCGAGGTGGACGGTGCAGGCGCCACAAAGCGCCTGGCCGCAGCCGAACTTGGTCCCGGTCATGGCGAGCGTGTCGCGCAGCGCCCAGAGCAGCGGCATGTCCGGCTCGACGTCGAGCTCGTGACGGACGCCGTTGACGGAAAGCGTGATCATTCGAAGGCTCCCTGAAGCAGGGTGGACGGGGTGCCGCGCCCGCACGGCGGGGGGTCGATGCGGGCGGCACGGCAAAAGGCCGCTGCTCCCGCGGCAGCGCCGAAAGGGCGCGCTCCGGCGGAGCAACTGACGGTTTGACCATCACACGCCCGGCGCCCGATCGTCTTTCACCTTCCGTGGAACCATTGCAAAATCTCCGGCGCGTCATACCTCCACCACCACGGGCCTCGGCCGGGGGGACGACGGTGGGGACGACGATGCAGGACGACGGCCGATTGCATCTTTTGCGCGCTGAGGCCCCGGTCCCACCGGATGCCGTCCGGGCCGGCGAGGTCCCCGGCGTTTGCGGCGAGGAAGGCGGCTGCGCCATTCCGCTCGACGTCCAGGCTGAGGAGGTCGTCGCCGACTGGCCGCTCGCGCGCGTCGTCATCCGCCGCGAGGCCGTCGATCGCGAGCGGTCGTGGAACGCGGTGAAGCGCGACCACACGGTGATGGTCAATCTCGGCAGCGGTGGCGGACGCTTCGCCGTCGAGGTCGGCGACGTCACCGCCCTCTACACCCCCGCGCCGGGTGACCTGTCGATCCTGCCGGCCGGCCGCACCTTCGTCGGCATGTTCCAGGGCCGCACGCTCGACTATGCGGTCTGGATGATGCCGGCGGCGACCATGGACCGGCTCGCCGCCGAAGCCGGGCTCGCCGTCCCCGTCGAGCTCGGGGTGCGGCTCTCGCACCGCGACGAATTCCTCTATCGCACCCTCGAGCGCCTCGCCGCCCTCGCCCGGTCCGCCGACCCGGCGGCGGCGACCATCGCCGACGGTCTCAACCGGGCGGTCGCGCTGCACCTTGCCACCGTCTACGACGGCGTCGCCGAGGCGCCGCCGTCCGGACTGCCGGACGACACCGCCGCGGCCCTCATCGACTATGTGGAGGCGCGGCTCTCCGCCAAGATCAGCGTCGAGGAACTGGCCGCCGTCGCCGGCCTCACGCCGCACGCGCTGCTGCCCGCCTTCCGGTCCCGCTTCGGCCGCTCGCCGCTGCAGTACGTCATCGACCGGCGCCTCGATCGCGCCCGCCACCTGCTCTCCGAGACGCAGCGGCCGATCGCCGAGATTGCCTACGAGGTCGGGCTCTCGAGCCAGAGCCACCTCACCAACCTCTTCCGCTCCCGCGTCGGCGTCACCCCCGCCGCCTTCCGGCGGACGGCCCGCTGAGGTCGCCTCAGCGGGCGACGACGGCCCGCCCGCGGCCCGCGCCTTTCGCGCGGTAGAGCGCCTCGTCGGCGGCACGCAGGAGGCGGTCCGCCTCGAGGCCCTCCACTTCGGAGAGGGAGACGCCGACGCTGAGGCCGATGCGCACCGGCCCACCGGCGCAGTCGACCGGCGCGTCCATGGTCGCAACGAGCCGAGCCGCCAGGGCGGCTGCCTCGGCCGATCCCACCTGTCCCGCGGCGGGCCTCAGCAGGACGAACTCGTCGCCGCCGATCCGCGCTACCGTGTCGTCGGCGGACGCAGTGCCCCTCAGCCGGTCGGCGACCGCCCTCAGCACGGTGTCGCCGGCCTCGTGGCCGAGGCGGTCGTTCACCTCCTTGAAGCGATCAAGGTCGATCCAGAAGAGCGCGAAGTGCGCCCCCGTGCGGCGCGAGCGGGCGATCTCCTGCAGCAGGCGGTCGCGGAAGAGGGTGCGGTTGGCGAGGCCGGTCAGCGGGTCGTGCAGCGCCGCGTGCTCGAGGCGCGCCTCCGTCGCCTTGCGGTGGGAGACGTCGCGGACCGAGACGACATAGCCGTCGGGCGTGCCCGTTGCCGCGTCGCGGGTGAGCCGGATGTGCGCCTCCATCCACACCCAGTGGCCGTCGCGGTGGCGCTGGCGATGCTCCGTCGTCACCTGCTCGATGCGCCCGGAGCGGACGCCGGCCATCACCTCGCAGAACGCCGCCAGGTCGTCCGGATGCATGATGTCGGCGGCCCTCTTGCCGATCATCTCCGCCGGTTCGTACCCGAGCAGGCTGCGGACCCCGGGCGAGATGTAGAGACGGTCGCCCTGGAGGTTGCCGCGCACCAGCGTGTCGGTGGAATGGTCGGCGAGCAGGCGGAAGAGGGCCGCCTGACGCTCCGCCTCCGCCGCGCGCGCCTCGGCGGCAGCGAGCGCGGCCACCGTCTCGGCGAGGGCGGCAAGGCTCCGCCGATCCGCCGGGGAGAAGGCCCGCGGCCGCGGGTCGAGGAGGACGAGCAGCGCAGCCGGGGCGAGGCCCGCGCCGACGCGCGCCCCCGCGAGGAAGCCTGCCACCAGGCCGAGGGACGCGCAGGCCGCCGCGGCCGCCGGGTGGGCGGTGACGTCCTCCACCACCAGGGAGCCGCCGGTATCCGCGTCGCACCCGTCCCACAGGATCGCCAGGGGATGCGCGCCGCCGGGCGCCATGGGTGACGCAGGCGCGGCGAGGGCTGGCCGGTCATGGTTCATGGGCCAGGAGAGCAGGCGTGCATCCTGCACGCGGAAGAGCGCCTTCGCCGTGTCGAGGAGGGTGTCGAGGGGTGGCGGTGAGGCCACGGCCAGGTCTTGCATGGCGGCATCCGGCGGCAGGAGGGCCGCAGTCGCCCGGCAGATAACAGAAAATGCGCGGGCGCCGAAGAGAGGGGCATGGTCCCGCTGCCGACCGGCCCCGCCGATCAGCGCCGGCCGGCGGCGCGGCGGGCCATCAGGACGACGAAGGCGACCGCCACGGCGAAGGCGAGGGTAGAGGCGCCGACCGGCTCGCCGAGGACGAGCGCAGCGAGGCCGATGGTGACGAAGGTCTGCAGCAGCTGCACCTGCGCCACCCGCGCGACGCCGCCGATCGCCATGCCGGCGTTCCAGAAGAAGAAGCCGAGGAACACGGAGAAGAACGCGGTGTAGAGGAGACCGAGCACCGCCGGCATGGGCGCCGCGAGGTATTCCGGCCGCCAGATCAGCGCGCAGACCCCGAAGGTCAGCGGCGCGCACAGCACGAGGGCCCAGGAGATCGATTCCCAGCCGCTCACCCAGGGCGCGATGCGGGCGTAGTGGGCGTAGCCGATCGCCGCCGAGGCGCCGGCGAGGAGGAAGAACACGTCGCCCCAGCCGGGGACGCCCTCCGCGTCGCGCAGCACCATCACCAGGACGATCGCCGCCCCGAGAACGCTCCACGCCCAGAAGGCGCGGCGCGGCCGCTCGCCGTTGACGACGACGGCGGCGACGGCGGTGGCGAGCGGCAGGAGGCCGAGCACCACCGCCCCGTGGGAGGCGGGCACCGTCAGGAGGGCGAAGGCCGAGAAGGCGGGAAAGCCGATGACGGTGCCGGCCGCCGCGATGACGAGCGAGAGGCGCGCCACGCGCGGCGGGAACGGCCGACGGAACAGCAGGAGCAGCAGCGCCGCCGGCACGGCGGCGATCGCCGCGCGGCCGAGGGCGATGAACCAGGGATCGAAGGCCTCGAGCGCCAGGGTCGTCATCGGCAGCGTGCCACCGAAGATGACGACGCCGACGAGGCCGAGCGCGAGGCCGAGGAGCTGGCGCAGGCCATCGCTGCGAGGCGGGGTCATCGAGCGGTCCGATCGTCCACCGCCGTCGGGCGGCACCGGCGGGCGCCGGCGGGAGGGGCGGCACGGCGGCCGCAGGGGGCGGCACAATGGGGGAGGACGGCGCCGCTGTCGAACGCCGGCTCGCTCCGGAGCGGAGGCCGACGACCGGCAGGGACGGCATGCCGGCTCATCTTCGCCCCTCCGGGCCGCCCCTCGGAGGGTGGGCCGCTCGCTCCTCTGGAGGAGGCGCCGGATCGGCGATAGAACCCTTCGCGGGGGACTGCCGGGCGGTCTGCCGTCGGCCGGCGAGCCGCTGCAACCCGGTGACCGCGCCGCGCCCCCGACCGACGTCGAGATCCCAGACCGAGGGAGTGCCCCCCGTGCCCTACGCGATCACCGACGACGGCGTCCGCCTCTACTACGACAGCGTCGGCGAGGGTGTGCCGATCGTCTTCGTCCACGAGTTCGGTGGCAACCATTGGAGCTGGGAGCCGCAGGTCGCGGCCTTCGCCCGTCGCCACCGCTGCATCACCTATGCCGCCCGCGGCTATCCCCCGTCGGACATCCCCGCCGACGTCGCCTCCTACGGCCAAGCCCGCGCCGCCGACGACATCATCGCCGTCATGGACGCCGCCGGCATCGACAAGGCCCACATCGTCGGCCTGTCGATGGGCGGCTTCGCCTGCCTGCACGCCGGTCTTCGACACCCCGGCCGGCTCCTCTCCATCGTCGCCGCCGGCGCGGGTTATGGCGCCGAGAAGGCGCACGAGACCTACTTCCGGGGTCTCTCCAACGAGGTCGCCGCCACTCTCGAGACGATGGGCTCCGCCGGGTTCGCGCCGATCTATGCCGAAGGGGCCTCGCGGGTGCAGTTCCAGGCGAAAGACCCGGCTGGCTGGCGCCTCTTCGCCGAGCGCCTCGCGCAACACGACGCCCGCGGCGCGGCCAACACCATGCGCGGCGTCCAGGCGAGGCGGCCGTCCCTCTACGACCTCGAGGACGACTTCCGCCGCCTCGACCTGCCGGTGCTGATCCTCGTCGGCGACGAGGACGACCACTGCCTGCAGCCGGGGATTTTCCTCAAGCGCACCATCCCGCGCTCGGGCCTCGCCGTCTTCCCGAAGACCGGCCACACCCTGAACCTCGAGGAGCCCGCCCTCTTCAACACCCTCGTGGCCGAGTTCCTCGCCCAGGTCGCCGCCGGCCGCTGGGGCCACCGCGACCCGCGCGCCGACCCGGCCCAGATCATGCCGGCGAAATGACCACGGCAGCCCTTGCGACCGCCGCACCGTCCAATAGGAGGACGGCCGAGTAGACTTCGGTTTTTCCGAAGGCACTTTCCAGATTTTCGCCAGTTCGGGCAGCGGCAAGCGCACCGCATACTGCTTTCCAGTGCCGCCGGCGTATTCGGACGACCCGAACAGGGCGCCCGCGGGCGGCGGGGAACGGAGGGCGGCAGGCGCCCAGAGCGCCTCCCGCCAGAGGGGAGTGCACCAATGACGAAAGCGCTGATCGCCTCGACGGCGATAGCGGCCCTGCTCATCGCGCAGGTGCCGGCTGCCGCCCAGATGACCGCCGTCGGTCCGGGCGAAGGGGCCGTCGATATCGTCGCCTGGCCCGGCTACATCGAGCGGGGCGAGACCGACAAGGGCTTCGACTGGGTAACCGACTTCGAGGCGAAGACCGGCTGCAAGGTGCGGGTGAAGACGGCCGGCACCTCCGACGAGATGGTCGCGCTGATGAACGAGGGCGGCTTCGACCTCGTCACCGCCTCCGGCGACGCCTCGCTCCGCCTCATCGCCGGCAAGCGGGTGCAGCCCGTCAACGTCTCGCTGATCCCGAGCTGGGGCACGGTGGACGAGCGCCTGCAGAACGCTCCCTGGCACACCGTCAACGGCGAGCACTACGGCGTGCCCTACCAGTGGGGCGCCAACGTGCTGATGTACAACACCGACGTCTTCAAGACGGCGCCGGACTCCTGGTCAGTGGTGTTCGAGGAGCAGACGCTGCCGGACGGCAAGTCGAACAAGGGCCGCATCCAGGCCTTCGACGGCCCGATCTACATCGCCGACGCCGCCCTCTACCTGATGGCGACGAAGCCCGAGCTCGGCATCAAGGACCCCTACGAGCTCACCGAGGACCAGTACAAGGCGGCCCTCGAGCTCCTGCGCACCCAGCGCGGCCTCGTCTCGCGCTACTGGCACGACGTGATGATCCAGGTCGACGACTTCACCAACGAGGGCGTCGTCGCCTCGTCGGCCTGGCCGTTTCAGGTGAACCTCCTGAAGGGACAGGGCAAGCCGATCGCCTCCACCGTGCCGAAGGAGGGCGCCACCGGCTGGGCCGACACCACTATGCTGGCCGCCGAGGCCCCCCATCCGAACTGCGCCTATCTGTGGATGGAGCACTCGCTGAGCCCGAAGGTGCAGGGCGACCTTGCCGCCTGGTTCGGCTCTGTGCCGGCCGTGCCGGCCGCCTGCAAGGGCAACGCCCTCCTCACCGACACCGGCTGCGAGACCAACGGCTTCGGAAACTTCGACAAGATCCACTTCTGGCGGACGCCGGTGGCGAAGTGCGAGAGCCAGTCGGCCGGCTGCGTGCCCTACTACCGCTGGGTGACGGACTACATCGCCATCCTCGGCGGCCGGTGAGAGCCGCCTCGCGTTGAACGGCGTCATCCCGGACAAGCGAGCCGAAGGCGAGCGCCGATCCGGGACCCAGCGCAGGAGTTCGCGCCGTTAGGCGCGGCTCTGTGACGTCGCGCCGAGCGCGACGTCCATTCGGCGGCGCGGTTGGCGCCGCGCCGACTGCCCGCTGGGTCCCGGCTCGCTCCGCGTTGCTTCGCGTCCGGGATGACGGCTTCGAGTTGCTGAAACCCGCTTGCGCACCTGGCCCGACTGCTCCGCGAGCCGTGGAACCCACACCCCATGACCACCGCCGTCCGGTTCGAGCGCGTCGTCCGCCACTTCGGCTCCGTCAGGGCCGTCGACGGCGTCGACCTCGAGATCGCCGCCGGCGAGTTCTTCGCCATGCTCGGCCCGTCCGGGTCCGGCAAGACCACGTGCCTCCGGCTCATCGCCGGCTTCGAGCAGCCGACCGCCGGCCACATCGAAATCTTCGGCGAGACGGTCGAGGGCGTGCCGCCCTACCGCCGCGCCGTCAACACGGTCTTCCAGGACTACGCGCTCTTCCCGCACCTCTCCGTCCTCGACAACGTCGCCTACGGGCTGATGGTGAAGGGCGTCGGCAAGGCGGAGCGGCACCGCCAGGCCGCCGAGGCGCTCGCGCTCGTCAAGCTCGCCGGGCTCGGCGACCGCCGCCCGACGCAGCTCTCCGGCGGCCAGCGCCAGCGGGTCGCCCTCGCCCGCGCCCTCGTCAACCGGCCGAAGGTGCTGCTCCTCGACGAGCCGCTCGGGGCCCTCGACCTCAAGCTCCGCGAGGAGATGCAGGTGGAGCTGAAGGCCCTGCAGCGCAGCCTCGGCCTCACCTTCGTCTTCGTCACCCACGACCAGGGCGAGGCCCTGTCGATGGCCGACCGCGTCGCCGTCTTCGCCGACGGCCGCATCGTCCAGGTGGGCTCGCCGGAGGACGTCTACGAGCGGCCGTCCTGCCGCTTCGTCGCCGAGTTCGTCGGCGGCTCGAACGTCCTCGAGGCGGCCGACGCCGCCGCCTTCGGCGGGCCACGCCAGCTCTCTTCCCTGCGGCCGGAGGCGATCGCCCTCGTCGGGCGCGGCGCGAGCGGCGGCACCCCGGTGACGGTGGTCGACGTGCAGTATCACGGCGCGAGCCGGCGCACCGTCGTCGCCCTCGCTTCCGGCCGGCGGCTTGCCGTCGTCACCCCGTCCGGGGCGCCGCAGCGCTTCGCCGCCGGCGAGGCGGCAGCAATCCTCGTGCCGCCCGAGCGGCTGTGGCCGATGGAGGGGGCATGAGCGCGGCCGCCGCCACGCTGGCGCCAAGGGGCGGCCCCGTCGGCCGCCTCGCCGACGCGCTGTGGCGGCACCCGCGCGTCCACCTGCTGCTGCTCCTCATCCCGCCGCTCCTGTGGCTCGGCATCGTCTATCTCGGCAGCCTCTTCGCGCTGCTCGCCCAGAGCTTCTTCTCGATCGACGAGTTCACCGGGCAGATCGACCGGACGCTGACGCTGTCCACCTACGCGCAGCTGCTGCAGTGGGCGAACCTCGACATCATCGCCCGCACGGTGCTGATGGCGGCGAGCGTGACGATCGCCTGCGCGCTCATCGCCCTGCCGGTCGCCTACTACGCCGCCGCCTATGCCCGCGGCCGGATGAAGGCGGCGTTCTACTTCCTCGTGATGATGCCGCTCTGGTCGGCCTATCTCGTCAAGGTCTACGCTTGGAAGCTGCTCCTCTCGAAGGAGGGCGTCGTCGGCTGGGTGTTCGACGCCGTCGGCCTCGGCTTCGTGCTCGAGGCGATCCTGGCGATCCCGGTGATCGGCGGCCCGTCGCTGTCGACGAGCTATCTCGGCACCTTCCTCGTCTTCACCTACGTCTGGCTGCCCTACATGATCCTGCCGGTGCAGGCGGCCCTCGAGCGGGTGCCGAAGAGCCTCGTCGAGGCCGCCGCCGACCTCGGGGCGAGCCCGAACAAGACCTTCCGCACGGTGATCCTGCCGCTCGCCCTCCCCGGCCTCGCCGCCGGCTCGATCTTCACCTTTTCCCTCACCCTCGGCGACTTCATCATCCCGCAGATCATTGGCGGCTCGACGATCTTCATCGGCCAGGCCGTGCTGATCCACCAGGGCACCGCCGGCAACATCCCGCTCGCCGCCGCCTTCACGGTGGTGCCGATCGTCGTGATGGGGCTCTACCTCTGGGGCGCCAAGCGGCTGGGGGCCTTCGATGCGCTCTGACCGCCGCCCGCCCTTCCTCCTCTCGCTCGGCGCCTTCGCGGGGCTCCTGTTCCTGCACGTGCCGCTCGGCTTCGTCGTCCTCTACGCCTTCACCACCGAGGAGAAGACCTACGAATTCCCGCCGCCGGGGCTGACGCTGAAGTGGTTCGCAGTCGCCTTCGAGCGGGCGGACATCTGGGCGGCGATCCAGCTCTCGCTGCAGGTTGCGGCGCTGTCGACGCTGCTCGCCCTCATCCTCGGCACCCTCGTCGCGGCAGCCCTCGCCAACACCCGCTTCTTCGGGCGCGAGGTGCTGTCGCTGCTCGTCATCCTGCCGATCGCCCTGCCCGGCATCGTCACCGGCATCGCGCTGCGCTCGGCCTTCAACATCATGGACGTGCCGTTCTCGACGTGGACGATCGTCCTCGGCCACGCCACCTTCTGCATCGTCGTCGTCTACAACAACGCCGTCGCCCGCTTCCGCCGCCTCTCCGGCTCGCTGGTCGAGGCCTCGATGGACCTCGGCGCCGACGGCTTCCAGACCTTCCGCTACGTCATCCTGCCGAACCTCGGCACGGCCCTGCTCGCCGGCGGCATGCTCGCCTTTGCGCTCTCCTTCGACGAGGTGATCGTCACGACGTTCACCGCCGGCCAGCAGGCGACGCTGCCGATCTGGATGCTGAACGAGCTCATCCGCCCCCGGCAGCGGCCCGTCACCAACGTCGTCGCCGTCTTCATCATCGTCGTCACCTTCCTGCCGATCCTCGCCGCCTACTACCTGACCCGGGACGAAGAGCCCGGCCGCGGCGCCGGACACTGAGGATCCGACCGCCCCTTCGAGGAGGTTCAGCCATGACCGCACCCGCTTCCCTCTCCCTGCCGACGAAGATGCTGATCGGCGGCGAGTTCGTCGCCGGCACCGAGGCGGAGGAGACGATCCTCGCCCCGAAGACCGGCGCGACGCTCCTGAAGCTCCCCGAGGCCTCGGCCGAGCAGATCGACGCGGCCGTCGCCGCCGCCGGCGAGGCCTTCCTCACCTGGTCGCGGACGACGCCGGCGGAGCGGGCCGGCCTGCTCCTCAAGCTCGCCGACCGCATCGAGGCGGAGGCGGAGACCTTCGCCACCCTCGAGGCGCTCAACTGCGGCAAGCCGCGCCCGGCGGTGCTGCGCGACGAGATCCCGGCGGTGGCCGACTGCTTCCGCTTCTTCGCCGGCGCCTGCCGCGTGCTGCCGGGCAGCGCCGCCGGCGAGTACATGGCCGGCTACACCTCGATGATCCGCCGCGACCCGATCGGCGTCGTTGCCTCGATCGCGCCGTGGAACTACCCGCTGATGATGGGCGCCTGGAAGCTCGGCCCGGCCCTCGCCGGCGGCAACACGGTGGTGCTGAAGCCCTCCGAGCAGACGCCGCTGACGACGCTGAAGCTCGCCGAGCTGATCGCCGAGATCTTCCCGAAGGGCGTCGTCAACGTCGTCTGCGGCCGCGGCGGCAGCGTCGGCCAGACGCTGATCTCGCACCCGAAGGTGTCGATGATCTCCCTCACCGGCGACGTCGCCACCGGCAAGAAGGTGCTGACCGAGGCGGCGAAGTCGGTGAAGCGCACCCACCTCGAGCTCGGCGGCAAGGCGCCGGTCGTCGTCTTCGACGACGCCGACCTCGAGGCCGTCGTCGAGGGCATCCGCACCTTCGGCTTCTACAACGCCGGCCAGGACTGCACGGCCGCCTGCCGCATCTACGCCGGCGAGAAGATCTACGACCGCTTCGTCTCCGAGCTCACCGCCGCGGTCTCGTCGATCCGCTACGGCGAGGCGGACGACGAGGGCAACGAGATCGGCCCGCTGATCTCGCCGCGCCAGCGCGACCGTGTCGCCTCCTTCGTCGCCCGCGCCGCCGAACAGAACCACATCGAGGTGACCACCGGCGGCAAGCCGGCCGAGGGCAACGGCTTCTTCTTCCAGCCGACGGTGGTGGCCGGCGCCCTGCAGTCCGACGAGATCGTCCGCCGCGAGGTTTTCGGCCCGGTCGTCTCGGTGACGCGCTTCTCGGAGGTGGACGAGGCGGTGGCCTGGGCGAACGATTCCGACTACGGCCTCGCCTCCTCGGTGTGGACGAAGGACGTCGGCCGCGCGATGGGCACGGCGGCGCGCCTGCAGTACGGCTGCACCTGGATCAACTGCCACTTCGCCCTCGTCAACGAGATGCCGCACGGCGGCCTCAAGCAGTCCGGCTACGGCAAGGACCTCTCGCTCTACGCGCTGGAGGACTACACGGTGGTGCGCCACGTGATGGCGAAGCTGGGGTAGGGAGCGCAGTCGGTAGAGTGCCCCCCCCCTCCCGGCCGAAGGCGGGGAGAGGGTGCCCGAAGGGCGGGTGAGGGCCGCTCTGCAAGGAGCGGAAGCCCGGATGCGGCGAAGGCCGCTTCCGCGCCGCCGTGCGGCGCGGCCCTCATCCCCCTGCCGGGACCTTCTCCCGCTCACGCGGGAGAAGGGATGCGGCGGCTCGGCCGCTCTTCGGAAGTCTCCGGCTTCCCTGGACCTCCAATCTTGCGTGCTCTCCCCCTGCTCCTGTCGGCGCGCTAGCATCGCCCGCTTCGCCGAGGAGGAATCGCCGTGCCCGAGACATCCCGCTGCCGCATCGGCATGCACACCAGCCTGTGGGCGTCGGCGTGGACGCGGGAGGCGGCCGAGATCGCGATCCCCGAGGCGGCGGAGCACGGGCTCGAGGTGCTGGAGATCGCCCTCCTCGATCCCGCAGGGGTCGACGTCGACCACTCGCGGCGGCTGTTCGAGAAACACGGCGTCCAGCCGACCGCTTCGCTCTGCCTGCCCTTCGAGGTGACGGCGCCGCTCCATCCGGAGAAGGCGGAGGCGTTCCTGACGGCGGCGCTCGACGTCGCCCACGCCCTCGGGTGCGATATCCTGTGCGGCGTCACCTATTCGACGCTCGGCTGGAAGTCCGGCGCGCGGCCGACGGAAGCCGAGTACGACAACATCGTCCGGGCCTTGAAGCCGGTGGCGAAGCGGGCCCGCGGCTACGGCATGGTGCTCGGGCTCGAGCCGTGCAACCGCTACGAGACCCACCTCCTCAACACCGGCGCGCAGACGCGGGCGCTCATCGAGCGGATCAACGAGCCGAACCTGACGATCCACCTCGACACCTACCACATGAACATCGAGGAGAAGGGGCTCGGCGAGGCCATCCGCGCCGCCGGCACGAGCTGCGCCTACATCCACCTGTCGGAGAGCGACCGCGGCGTCCCCGGCACCGGCACGATCGACTGGGACGAGGTGTTCCCGGCGCTCGCCGGGGCAGGCTTTGCCGGCGACCTCGTGATGGAGAGCTTCGTGACGCTGCCGCCGGAGATCGCCTCGGCGCTCTGCGTCTGGCGCGACGTGGCGCCGGACCGGCACGCCGTGCTGGAGCGCGGCGTGCCGTATCTGAAGAGCCTCGCGAAGCTGCACGGGCTCGCCTGAGCGGCGGCGCAATCGACAGCGCCACGCTCCGAAGGAGATGATCGAGGGCGGTGCGGGCCGCCCCCGATCCCCGTCTCGTCTCCGAACAAGCGTCAGATGCGCTCGACGTGGGCCCCGGGGCGGCCGCTCTCGACGACGAAGCGGGCCGCCTTGTAGGGCGTGCCGTCCGGGGTCTCGACCTTCGTCACCATGCGCAGCTCCGCCTCGAGGCGGTCGCGGCGGAGCTTCATCAGGAAGTAGCCGCGGCGGTCGCCGTCGTAGTAGCGGATGTGCTGGTTGTAGGGGATCATCGGCGCGTAGTAGGGCCCATAGGGCGTGCCGTCGCCGCCGCTGGTGATCGCCGGGGTGACGAACTCCGTGGCGACGAGCTTCGCGTAGTCCTTCTCGAAGTCGCGCTTGATGTCGTTGACGAAGGTCGAGTGCCAGTCGCCGGTGAGGATCACCGGGTTGCGCACGCGCGTCTCGACGAGGGCGTTCAGCAGGCGGTCGCGGGCGCCCGGATAGCCGTCCCAGGCGTCGTTCCAGAAGCGGTCGACGGTCGGGCTCGGATCGTGCTCGAGCTCGGCGACGAGGAGCTGCTGGGCGAGGAAGGTCCACTCGGCATCGGACTTGGCGAGCGTCTTCTGCAGCCACGCCTCCTGGCCGGCGCCGAGCATCGTCACCTTCGGGTCGAAGGCGCCCTCGCAGCGGGCCGACTCGCCGTCGCCGCACGGGTTCTCGGAGCGGTACTGGCGGTCGTCGAGCATGATGAACTCGGCCGAGCGGCCATAGCGCAGGCTGCGGTAGATGCGCAGGTGGTTGTTCTTGTCGACCTGCGGCTTCGCCCGGATCGGCATGTGCTCGTAGAAGGCCTGGTAGGCCGCGGCGCGGCGGACGACGAACTCCTTCGGCGGGACCTGGTCGTATTCCGGATTGCGGCCGGAATAGTCGTTCTGCACCTCGTGGTCGTCCCAGATGACGACGAACGGGTGGGCGTGGTGGGCCGCCTGCAGGTCGGCGTCCATCTTGTAGAGGGCGTACTGGTCCCGGTAGCGCTCGAGCGTCACCGTCTCGCCGGTGAAGCGGGCGGGGTCGAGCACGACGCCGCGGACGTTCTCGAGCGGGCTGTATTCGTAGAGATAGTCGCCGAGGTGGAAGACGGCGTCGAGCTTCTGGGCAGCGACGTCGCGCAGCACCGTGTAGAAGCCCTCGTTCCACTTCTGGCAGGTGACCGCGGCGAAGCGCAGCTCCTCGACGAGATCGGTCGACGCCGGCGCGGTGCGGAAGTGGCCGATCGGGCTCTCCTCCTCGCCGCCATAGGAGAACTGGTACCAGTAGTGGCGGCGCGGCTTCAGGCCGGTCACCTCGACGTGGACGGAGTGGGCGAGCTCGGGCAGCGCCGAGGCCTTGCCCTCCTGGACGACGTTCGTCATCCCCTCGTCGGTGGCGATCCGCCAGCGCACGCCGACGCCGCGGGCGGGCATGCCGCCGCCGACGAGCGGGTCGGGCGCGAGGCGCGTCCACAGCACGATGCCGTCCGGGGTCGGGTCACCGGAGGCGACGCCGAGGGTGAAGGGGTTGGTGCCGAGCGAGGGCGCGGCGAAGAGGTCGTCGCCCGGCAGCAGCGACAGGGCGATGGCGCCGGCCGAGGTCTTCCAGGAAAGGTCGAGCAGGCGGCGGCGGTCGAGGGGGCGGTCGAGCAGGAAGCGGGTCATCGGGGCTCCGCGGGTTGCGGAGGCGGCCGCGCCGCCGGCGCACGCGTCGCGTCCCGCCGGTCACGGCGGACCGGCGGACGATGACAATGCGGACGGTGGGTCTTGGGCAACGGCGGGCGGGGGCACCGGCCGCCGCCGAATCGCGGGGCGCCTCAGGGGACGGGCGGACCCTAGAATCGTTCGATCACAGTTCCTTGACGGTCGAGCGACTGGCGGCGCCGGAACGGCGAGGCCCCCACACGGCCTCATCCGATCGGCAGGCCGACATAGTTCTCCGCGAGCGCCGTGGCGGCCGCCGTCGAGGACGTGACGTAGTCCAGCTCGGCGATCTGGCGGCGCCGGTCGAACGGCGTCTCCTCGTCGAAGAGGTGCAGCATCGAGGTCATCCACCAGGAGAAGCGCTGGGCCTTCCAGATGCGGCGGAGGCACGTGTCCGAGTAGGCCTCGAGACCGTCGCCCCGGCCCTCGCGGTAGAAGGCCTCGAGCGCCCGCGACAGCACCAGCACGTCGGCAAGGGCGAGGTTCATGCCCTTCGCGCCGGTCGGCGGGACGATGTGGGCGGCATCGCCGGCGAGGAAGAGCCGGCCATGGCGCATCGGCTCGACCACGAAGGAGCGCATGGCGGTGATCGACTTCTGCAGCACCGGTCCCTCGGTGAGCGAGAAGCCCGGCGCGGCGAGGCGGCGGTGCAGTTCGTCCCAGATGCGGGCGTCCGGCCACGCCGCCACGTCGTCGTCCGGCGGGCACTGCACGTAGAGCCGGGAGATCGTCGGCGAGCGCATCGAGGCAAGGGCGAAGCCGCGGTCGCTCCAGGCGTAGATGAGTTCCTCGCTCGACGGTGGCGCCTCGGCGAGGATGCCGAGCCAGCCGAAAGGGTAGACCCGCTCGTAGGTCGTCAGCACCCCTTCCGGGATCGCCGGCCGGCAGACGCCGTGGAAGCCGTCGCAGCCGGCGATGAAGTCGCAGGAGAGCTCCACCTCCTCGCCCGCGTGGACGAAGCGGATTACCGGGCGGTCGCCGTCGAGGCCCTCGACGCGGGTGTCCTCCACCTCGAAGAGGAGCGGCGCACCGCCGGCGAGACGGGCGGCGACGACGTCCTTCACCACCTCGTGCTGGCCGTAGACGACAACCTCCTTGCCGCCGGTGAGGGAGGGAAAGTCGATGCGGTGGCCGCGGCCGGCGAAGCGCAGCTCGATGCCGTGGTGGACGAGGCCCTCGCGGCGCATCCGGGCGCCGAGGCCGAGTTCGTCGAGGAGGGCGGCGGCCCAGTGCTCGATGACGCCGGCGCGGATGCGGCCCTCCAGATAAGGCCGGTCGTGGCGCTCGACGATCACCGCCTCGATGCCGGCGCGGGCGAGCAGTTCGCCGAGCACCAGGCCGGCGGGGCCAGCGCCGACGATGCCGACCTGCGTGCGCAGCTTGCGCATGGACTTTTTCTCCCGATGCGCCGCCAATGCTGGCGGCTCTCCGGGCGACTTTGGCGGAAGGGATGCGGCCTCGCCATGCACGAAGCCGGCGGAGGCTTGGACTTTTCAGACGCCGAGGAGAGCGCCGGGACGGATCACCAGATCGCGTCGACGATCATCTTCAGGGCGGTGACGGTGAGGAGCAGCAGGATCGCCTTGTCGAAGGTGGCGTGGTCGACCCGGCGGCCGATCCAGGTTCCGACCGGCATGAACAGGGCCACCGGCAGGAGCGCGAAGGCGCTTTCGAGCCACCGCTGCGGCGTCAGCACGCCGGCGACCGTGAGGGACGGCACCTGGGCGAGCGCGAAGACCATGAACATCGCCGAGACAGCGAAGACGTGCGCCGCCCGAGCGAAGCGCATGGCGTGGATGAAGGTGACACCGATCGGCGCCGAGATGCCCGTCGCCCCTTGCAGCACCCCCGCGGCGAACCCGACCGGCGCCGACAGCATGAGGCCGAGGCTGAGGGGGATGCGGAAGTTCGGGCTCGCGGCGCGCAGGGCCACGTAGGCGAGCAGCATGGTGGCGAGGCCGAGGGAGAGCAGCGTCTCGTCGATTTCGACCAGGAGCCAGGTGCCGAAGCCGATGCCGATCGCGCCGAAGCCGAGCATCGGCACGAGGAAGCGCATCTGTCCGCGCTCCATCGCATGCCGGTAGGACCAGAGCTGCCAGGCGTTGGTGACGAGGGTCGGCACCACCAGGATGGCGATGGCGTGCGGCACGCCAATGAAGGTGGCAAGCACCGTCACGCCGATCAGCGGCAGCCCCATGCCGGTGACGCCCTTGACGATGCCGCCGAGCCCGAGGCCGGCGGTGACGATGACGAGCGTGGTCGGGTCGAGCAAAGGCGGGGTCCGGGGATGAGGGCGCGGGGTCCGCGGCGGAAAGGAAGGGCTCGCCGTACACGGCGCCGCCTCGCTGTCTACGCCCCGCCGACCGTGTCGACAAGGGTGAGCACCGGACCGCGTGCCTGCGGCCGTGATCGCGCCAGCATCGTCACGGCGATACCGGCGCCGAGACCCGGCCGTCGCGGACCTCGACGAGGAGGTCGGCGATCGCGGCGGCGTCCTCCGGCGTGTGGATCGACAGCACGACCGTGAGGCCGCGCTCGCGGCGCACGTCGTCGACGAGGGCGATCATCTCGCGGCGCAGCGACTGGTCGAGGGCGGAGAAGGGCTCGTCGAGAAGGAGCAGCGGCCGGTCGCGGACGAGGGCGCGGGCGAGGGCGACGCGCTGGCGCTGGCCGCCGGAGAGCTGGTCCGGCCGGCGTGCCCCGAAGCCGGCGAGGCCAACGCGGGCGAGCGCCTCCTCGACCCGGGCGCGGTCCGCCGGCCGGAGGCGGAGGCCCGGGTGGATGCCGAGGCCGACATTGTCGGCGGCGGTGAGGTGCGGAAAGAGGTTGTGCTCCTGGAAGACGAGGGTGAGCGGCCGCTCGGCCGGCGTCAGGGCCAGGAGGTCGCGGCCGTCGAAGGCGAGCGTGCCGGAGACGGGGGTGACGAAGCCGGCGATGGCGTGCAGCAGCGTGGTCTTGCCGCCGCCCGAGGGGCCGACGACGGCGCAGAGCGCGCCGCGCGGCACGGCGAGGTCGTAGCGGGCGGAGAAGCCCTGCATCTCCACCACGAGGTCAGAAACGGTCAGCATCGAAGCCTCCGCCGAGCCGGCGGGCGAGAAGGAAGGCGGCGAAGGTGACGACGCCGATGAGGAGGGCGATGGCGGCGGCCTCGTCCATCCGGTAGCTGCCGAGGCGCTGGTAGAGCAGCACCGGCAGCGTGACGAGCCGGCCGGAGCCGAAGAAGGCGGCGACGCCGAGATCGCCGAAGGAAAGCGCCAGCGCCGTGGCGAAGCCGGCCGCGAGCGGCGCCCGCACGAGCGGCGCGTCGACGATCCGCAGCCGGGCGAAGCCGCCGATGCCGAGACCGTCGGCGAGCCTGCCCCAGCGTTCGCCGGCGAGCATCAGCGGCGGCTCGACGCGCCTCAGCACGAAGGGCAGCGCGACGAGGGCGTTGACGAGGACGATCAGGGGCGCCCCGAGAGCGAACGGGTTGGTGACGGCGCGCGCGGCGACGAACAGGCCGGCGGCAAGCGCGATCGGCGGCACGAGCAGGATGGCGAAGGCCGCGAGGCGCGGCACGAGGGCGAGCCGCGGCGCGGCGCGGCCGAGCTTCAGGTGGCGGGCGAAGGCGGCGAGCGACAGGGCGAGAGCCGAGGCGAGGGTCGCGGCGGGCAGCGCGATCACAGCGCTTGTCGCCGCCGCATCGAGCACCTCGCGGTCGAGAAGGCGCGGCAGCGACGGCACTCCGGCGACGGCGACGGCGGCGACAGGCACGCCGACGACGGCGAGGCCAGCGAGGCCCGCGAGGCCGTCGAGGACGCGCGGCAGGGCGGCGGCGCGGTCCGGCCGCGGCTGCCGCCAGCCGCCCTCCCCGCCTTCGGCCGGCCGCCGCTCGAGGGCGGCGGCAACGCCGACGAGGGCGAGGCAGCAGAGGATCTGGATGCTGGCGAGCACCGCGGCGCGGCCGAAGTCCGCCTCCGACATGATCGCCTCGTAGATCGCCACCTCCAGCGTCGCCGCCCCCGGTCCGCCGCCGAGGGCGAGGACGATCGGGAAGCTCGTGAAGCAGAGGAGGAAGACGAGCCCGCCGGCGCCCGGCGCCTCGCGCAAGAGCACCGGCCGGTCGATCAGCCGGAAGAGGTCGACGGGCCGCATCCCGAGTTGCTCGGCGAGGCGGAAGCGCTCGCCCGGCACCGCCTCGAGGCCGGCGAGGAAGACGCGCGCGCAGAACGGCGCGTTGAAGACGGCATGGCCGATGAGGATGCCCGGCAGGCCATAGAGCCAGCGGCCGGTCTCGAGGCCAAGGAGGCCGCCGAGGTCCCGGACGAGCCCGGCGTTGCCGTAGACGGCGACGACGCCGAAGATCACCACCACCGGCGGCAGCACGAAGGCGAGGTCGAGGAGCGCGAGCAGGGCGCCGCGGCCGGGAAAGGCGGCCCGCCGGGCGAGCGCGAGGGCGATGCCGGCCCCGAGCACGAGCGAGATCGCCGTCGACAGGGTCGCCTGCAGCACCGTGAAGGCGAGGATGCCCCGCACATAGGGCCACGGCACCGCCGGTAGGCTGCCGGCGGCGGAGACGAGGCCGACGGCGGCGATGCCGACGACCCCGCCGACGAGCGCGAGGGCCGCGCCGCCGGCGAGCGCCGACGGCGCGAGGCGCAGGGCCGTCACGACCGGATCAGCCGCCGTAGGCGGCGAGCCAGGCGTCGATCCAGGCGCGGCGGTTCTCCTGCACCACCTTCGGATCGAGCAGGAAGCTCTTCGCCGGCTTCGGCAGCGCCGCGAAGGCCGGCGGAAGTTCGCTCTCCGGCAGGGCGGCCGGATACATCCAGTTGCCAGTCGGGATCGCCGACTGGAAGCCCTCGGAGATCATGAAGGCCATGAACTTCTTCGCGAGCTCCGGATCGTCGGACGTCTTGGTGATGCCGGCGACCTCGATCTGCACGTAGTGGCCTTCCGGGAAGATCGCCGCGTGGAAGCCCTCCTGGTTCTCGGCGATGACGTGGTAGGCCGGCGAGCTCTGGTAGCTCAGCACCATGTCGGCCTCGCCCTCGATGAACATGCCGTAGGCTTCCGACCAGCCCTTCGTCACCGTGACGATCTTCGGCTTCAGCTTCGCCCACGCCTCACCGGACTTGTCGCCATAGACCTCCTGCAGCCAGAGCAGCAGCCCGAGGCCGGGGGTGGAGGTGCGCGGGTCCTGGATGAGCAGCGTCGGCCCGCCCTCGCCGTCGACGAGCTCGGCGAGGCTCTTCGGCGGGTTCGGCAGCTTCTTGTCGTTGTAGACGAAGGCGAACCAGCCCCAGTCGAAGGGCAGGAAGGTCTCGCTCGTCCACTCGACGGGGATGGTGAGCCCGGTCGGCGTGATGCCGTGCGGGGCGAACAGCCCGCTCGCCTCGGCCTCCGCCATCAGGTTGGTGTCGAGGCCGAGGACGACGTCCGCCTGGGTGGCGTCGCCCTCGAGCTTCAGGCGGGCGAGCAGCGTGCCGCCGTCCTCGGATGTCACCCACTCGAGGGTGCAGCCGCACTCCGCCTCGAAGCGCTCCTTGATGGTGCCGCCGGGGCCGTACTTCGAGGGGAAACCGTCATAGGTGTAGACGGTGAGGACGGGCTTTTCCTGCGCCGCCACCGGGCCGGCCGCGAAGGCGCCGAAGGCGAGCGCGGCGGCGAAGGCGGTCGCGACCCGGTGGCGAAGGCTGGGCGTGCGGGAACTGTCGGGCTGGTTCATCGAGCGGCATCCGGTGCGCGGGGAGCGGGGGACCGGGACGCGGCCATCCACCGGCGCCGCGAGGCGCCGTCGGACGAAGAACGAGCAAGGGGAAACACTTCGATTGAAGGCGCTGACGCCGTCATCTCGATCCCTCCGCCGGCACGACCCGGATCAGGTTCGACGGGTTTACGGCTCGGAGCCGCCTCTCAGCCCGTGGGAACGGGCACCCCGTGAGACGAGCGGGACGTTAGACGACGAAGGGGGTGGGGAGCAAGGGCGGGCCCGACGCCACAGGTGCGGCAGCCCGCGACGCTGCGGGAGGCTCAGAAATCGCGCTCCGCCACGAACATCATGACGAAGGCGTTGCCGTCGCGACCCTTCGTGCGGTCGGTGAACTTGTACTCGCCCTCGGCGGTGAACTTGATGTCGTCGGTAGGGGCGAAGGAGAGGTTGAGCTGGGCGTCGATGTTGCGGAAGTCGAAGCGGCGGCCCGCCTGATCCACGTCGAGCCAGGAGCCGTTGAGCTCGCTCACCCACTTGTCGGTCCAGTTGTGGTCGAACTCGGCGCCGACCGCCCAGATGTCGGCGAGCACCAGCCGGTCGCCGCCGAGGACGCGCGCGTCCGCGCCGCCATAGCCGGGACCGGGGCCGATCGGGTTGGTGGCGTTGTAGCTGAGCGCGCCCTGGCCGATCGAGGCCTGCAGGGTGAACTGGTCGCCCTTGCCGGTGAACGGCACGTTCAGTGTCGAGCCGGCCGCGAGGGCCCAGCCCATCAGGGATCCCGCCGACGCCCGGCGCGCGCGGACCTCGTGCAGGGCGCCCATCACCTGCGCGGTGCCCCAGTCCCCCTCGGCCGACAGGACACCGACGAGATCGGGAAAGCGGGCGCCCGCGTAGCCGTCGCCCTTGCCGCCGCCGATGATGCCGTCGCGGCGGCCGAGATTGTCCTCGATCGACAGGGTCGCCGCGAGGCCGCCGCCGAGGCTGGCGGTGTAGGCGGCGACGGTGTTCTGGGTGTCGGACCAGGCCGGCTCGAAGTAGTCCTCGTAGGTGTTGCCGGTGAAGAAGTCGAACATCGACTGCTTGCGGCCGAAGGTGAAGCCGCCGAACTCGATGTAGGCCCACTTCAGCGTGCCGACGAGCCCGTCCGGCGGCGTATCCACGAGCTCCACCTTGGCGTAGGTGCGCACGAGCCCGAGCTCGGTGTTGGTGGCGGAGTTCGAGAAGAAGTCGTAGCGGGCGTAGCCGACGTTGGCGTCCTCGTCGCCGTACCAGCCCGGCTGGCGGGAGGCCTTGTCGCTGCCGAAGATGTGCCACTCGGCGACGATGTAGCCGTTGAGCTCGAAGCAGGTGTCGGTGCCCGGAACGACGAGGAAGCCTTCGCCGAAGCCGTTGCAGGCGCGCACGTAGGTGATCGGTGCGGGCTCGGCCGCGACGTCGGCGGCGGCGGCGCTCGAGCCCGAGATGAGGACGGCGAGCAGCGCCGCCACCCCAGCCGGCAGCCCCTCGTTCCTCTCCCGAATCGCCGCCGGCATCCCCCTCCCCTCGCAAAGGCGGCGAGAGTGGCGGGCGGACGGCAGCGGGTCAACGGCGGACGAATTTCACGGCACCGCCCGTGGTGGTGCGCTCAGAAGCCCCGTTCCGCCACGAACATCATGACGAAGGCCTCGCCGTCGCGGCCCCGGGTGCGGTCGATCCACTTGTATTCCGCCTCGCCGGTGAACTTCAGGCCGTCCGCCGGCGCGAAGGAGAGGTTCACCTGGGCGTCGAGGTTGCGGAAGTCGTAGCGACGGCCCGCCTGGTCGATATCGAGGACGGAACCGTTGAGCTCGCTCACCCAGCCTTCCGTCCAGACGTGGTCGTAGACCGCTCCGATCGCCCAGACGTCGGCGAGGATGAGGCGGCGACCGATGAGGCGCGCATCGGCGCCGGCGAAGTTGCGCCCCGGGCCGATCGGGTTGGTCGCGCCGTAGCTGAGCGCCCCCTGGCCGATCGAGGCCTGCAGCATCGCCTGGTCGCCCTCCCCGGTGAAGGGCACATCGACGATGGCGCCGGCCGCCACCGTCCAGCCGATCTCGGCCGCGGCGCCGCCCCGGGCGGCCCGCACCTCGTGCAGGGCGGCCATCAGCTTCGCTTCGGTCGACCCCTCCTCGAAAGCGAGGGTGGCGACGAAGTCGGGCAATCGCACGCCCTCGGCATAGCCCCGGTCGCCGCCGCGCGCACCGATGATGCCGACGCGCCGGGTGACCGCGTCCTCCACCGACAGTGTCGCGGACAGTCCGCTGCCGAGCGGCGCCGTGTAGGCGGCGACGGTGGTCTGCACGTCGGACCAGGCCGGCTCGTAGATGTCGGCGTAGGTGGTGCCGGTGATGAAGTCGAATGGCGACTGCAGGCGGCCGACGGTGAAGCCGGCGACCTCGACGTAGGATTCCTTGAGGTTGTAGACGAGGCCGCCGAAGGTGGCGGTGTCGACGAGTTCGAGCTTGGCGTGGGCGCGCACCGCCCCGAAGTCGGTGTCGGTGGCCGAGTGCCAGGCGAGATTCGCCTTCGCGTAACCGACGTTGGCGTCCTCGTCGCCATAGAAGCCCGGCTGGCGCGAGGCGCGGTCGCCGCCGAAGACGTGCCATTCCGCGACCGTATAGCCGCTCAGCAGGAAGCAGGTGTCGGTGCCCGGAACCACGATGAAGCCGTCGCCGAAGCCCGGACAGGCGCGGACGGCGGCGGCGGGGGCCGGCTCTGCCGCGAGATCGGCGGCGAGCACCTGATCGTCGAGAAGTGACGAGGCGAGCGCTGCTAAGGCGCCGGCGGCCACCGCCGCCGCCCGTGCGCGACCCCGTCCCTGCGGCCCGGCCGCGTCCATCAGCGATCCCCACACCCGCAGGAGAGAGTGGCCCGCCGGCGGGGGCCGGTCAACGCAGGGGCGACGCCCCTCAGGCGTTCGAGCCGGGGAGCATCCCGAGCGCCGCCATGTAGAGGTCGAGCAGGGTCTCCTGTTCGGAGCGCTCGTCGGCGTCCTGCTTGCGGAGGCGGATCACCTGCCGGAGGATCTTGACGTCGAAGCCGTTCGCCTTCGCCTCGGCATAGACGTCCTTGATGTCGTCGGAGATCGTCTTCTTCTCCTCCTCGAGACGCTCGATGCGCTCGACGAAGGACTTCAGCTGGCCGGCGGCGAAACCGCCGGGACCGGAATCGGTGGGCTCCATGGGTGGCTCCTCAGCGAGGTCGTGGGGATGTTGGCGGGAAGAAACGGGCGCGAGGGATGGCGCGAAACCGGCCGCCGGGTCAAGCCGGCCACAGCCGGGCGACCGACAGCATGACGACGAGGCCGAGGACGACGTCGAGCACCACGACGGCGACGGCCATGCCGGGCGGCACCGCGAGGGCCTGGCGGGCGATGCGGTACTGGTACTGCAGCGCCACGAGGACGACGGCGAGGCCGAGGATCTGCGTCACGTCCGCCCGCAGGACACCGGCGACGAAGAGGAGGGCGGGGATCGCATAGAGCGCCGATGACACCGCCGCCCCCCAGTTGCGGGCGACGATGAAGGGCACGAAGCGGGGAGCGATGCCGAGGCGGCGGGCGATGAGGGCGAGCACCACCGGCAGGGCGATCCATTCGAGCGACAGCGAGACGAGCCGCTCGGCCGCGAAGCTTCCCCACGGGAAGTCCTCCGCGGGCAGGCCGTTCGCAGCCATCTCGGCGCCCTGGAACGAGCCCTCGGCGACCACGGCGACGGCAAAGCTCGGCAGCACCAGCAGGATGGCCGCGAACGAGCGCCAGAAGCCCTCGAGCGAGACGTCGAAGCGGGCAAGGGCGCCGGGGCGGCCGAGAAAGAGCGCCACCGCCGCCGCGAGGCCGACGCGGAAGTCGGCCGTCGTCACGACGCCTCCCCGGTTCCGCCGGCGAAGAAGCGCGCCAGAAGGCGACCGTAGATCGCCGTGAGGGCCTCGAGCTCGGCCACCGGCACGCGCTCGTCGAGCTGGTGCATGGTGGTGCCGACGGGGCCGAACTCCACCACCGGGCAATGGTCCTTGAGGAAGCGGGCGTCCGACGTGCCGCCGCCGGTGCCAAGCTCCGGCACGAGGCCGGTGACGTCGCCGATCGCGCCCGCGAGCGCGTCGACGAAGGGGCCGGGCTCGGTGAGGAAGACGTCGCCGTAGCCCGGCTCGATCGCGAGGCTCGCCGTCACGCCCGCCGGCAAGGGCACGGCGGCGACGCGGCGGGCGAGCTCCTCGGGAAGCGTGTCGCGGCTGTAGGTGTCGTTGTAGCGGACGTTGAAGCGCAGCCGCGCCTCGCCCGGGATGACGTTCCACGACGGGTTGCCGACGTCGACGGAGACGATCGCGAGGTTCGAGGGGGCGAAGTGCTCGGTGCCGGCGTCGAGCGGAGGTTCGAGCAGGGCCGTCGCGATGGCGAGGAGCGGCGGCACCGGGTTCGCCGACCGCTCCGGATAGGCCGCGTGGCCCTGCACGCCGGTGACGGTGACGGTGCCGGACAGCGACCCGCGCCGGCCGATCTTCACGGTGTCGCCGAGGCGGGCGACCGAGGTCGGCTCGCCGACGATCGCCGCGTCGAACACGGCGCCCTCGGCGGCGCACCAGTCGACCAGCTTGCGGGTGCCGTTGACCGCCGGCCCCTCCTCGTCGCCGGTGAGGAGGATCGAGAGGTGCCCGCCCGCCGCCCCGCGGGCGGCGACGTGCGCGAGGGCGGCGGCGAGGAAGGCGGCGACGCCCCCCTTCATGTCGACGGCGCCGCGGCCCCAGAGTTCGCCATCGGCAACGTCGCCGGAGAACGGCCCGTGCCGCCAGCGCGCCTCCGGCCCGGGCGGCACCACGTCGAGGTGGCCGTTGAAGGCGAGGTGCGGCCGGCCTTCGCCGATCTCGGCCCACAGATTGATGGTGTCGGCGGCGCCGGCCTCGGAGAAGACGCGGCGGCGGACGGTGAAGCCGGCGGCGGCGAGCCAGGCCTCGACCCGGTCGAACGCGTCCGCCCCGGCCGGCGTCACGCTCGGCACGCGCAGGAGATCGCGGGCGATCTCGACGACGCCGGGCGGCGGAGTGGCAGACGTCATCGCCGCCGCCTCACCCGAACCGGCCACGCGAATCGGGGTGCGGCCCGAAGCGGTTCGGCCCCGGATCGCCCGGCATCAGCCCGACGAACAGGATGACGCCGATGTTGACGATCGGCAGCAGCAGGAGGAGGGCATAGAAGCCCGAGAGGCCGCGGTCGTGCAGGCGCTTCATGACGAGCGCCACCTCGCTCCACAGGCCGATGATGGCGAGCAGCAGGAAGTAGAGGTCCGGCTCGGTCGGCAGGCCGCCGCGATAGGGCGTGAAGGCGATGCTCATCAGCGAGATGGAGAAGAGGCAGGAGAGCCAGAACACCTGCCGGCTGATGCGGCCGTCGAGGCCGAAGAGCACCCACGGGACGGTGGCGGCACGGGGGGCGGTCGGGCTCGGCGGCGCCATCGGCGGTGGTTCCGGGTTCTCGGGGTTCGGCCCCCTCAGCTAGGCGCCGGCCGGCGTCTTGCCAATGGGACGGGCGCATCCGTCGCGCGGGGCCTTCGTCTCAGTCGCGCAGGAGCTCGTTGATCGAGGTCTTGGCGCGGGTGCGCTCGTCGACCCGCTTGACGATGACCGCGCAGGAGAGCGAGGGGCCGGGCGTGCCGTCCGGGAGCGGCTTGCCGGGCAGCGCGCCGGGCACCACCACCGAATAGGGCGGCACCTTGCCCATGAACACCTCACCGGTCTCCCGGTCGATGATCTTCGTCGAGGCCGAAATGAAGACGCCCATCGACAGGACAGAGCCCTTGCCGACGATCACCCCCTCGACGACCTCCGAGCGGGCGCCGACGAAGCAGTCGTCCTCGATGATCACCGGGCCCGCCTGCAGCGGCTCGAGCACGCCCCCGAGGCCGACGCCGCCGGAGATGTGGCAGTTGCGGCCGACCTGCGCGCACGAGCCGACGGTCGACCAGGTGTCGATCATCGTGCCCTCGCCGACGCGGGCACCGAGGTTGACGAAGCACGGCATCAGCACGACGCCCGGCGCGATGTAGGCGGAGCGACGGACGATGGCGCCCGGTACGGCGCGGAAGGCGGCCGCCTCGAACTCGGCGGGGCCCCAGCCGAGGAACTTCGAGGGCACCTTGTCCCACCACGGCGCGCCGCCAGGGCCGCCGGAGATCGCCTCCATCGGGGCGAGGCGGAAGGAGAGCAGAACCGCCTTCTTGGCCCACTGGTTGACCAGCCAGCCGTCGCCGTCCGGCTCGGCGACGCAGATCTCGCCGGCGTCGAGCAGGGCGAGGGTCGTCTCGACGGCCTCGCGCACCGGACCCGTCGTCCCGGGGCCGACGTTGGCGCGGTCCTCGAAGGCGGCGTCGACGGTGGCGGCGAGGGTGACGAGATCGGTCATCGGGCGGTTTCCTGAGAGCGGCGGACGGCGTTCGCGGGGACGGGGCTCGGCACGGACGTCATCGCCACCCCGTCCGAGCGCGAGGCCCGGCGGACCATATCGGCCGCCGGGCGGCTGTCAACGCGGCGGGACGGCGGCGTACGGCGCCGGGGCGCCGATCGCGTCGAGGACGCGTTCGAGAAAGCCGGCGAGGTCGTCGGTGACGTGGTCGATGTGGGCGGCGCGGCGACCCTCGCGCTCGAAGTCCGGCAGGTCCGGGTCGTCGTCGCCGTCCGCCGGCACCACGAGGACGGTGCGCATGCCGAAGGCGTGCGGCGTCTCGAGGTTGCGGGCGAGGTCCTCGAACATCGCCGCCCGCTCCGGCCGGATGCCGCTCGCCTTCCAGAAGCGGTCGTAGGTCTCCGCCGCCGGCTTCGGCACGTAGTCGGCGGCGATGATGTCGAAGACGTCGTCGAAGTGGTGCTCGATGGCGAGCCGGCTCGCCACCGCGCTCGCGTGCATGCGCGAGCCGCTCGTCATGATGTAGCGCTTGCCCGGCAGCCGGGCGAGCGCCTCGGCGAGGCGGTGGTCGGGCACGAGGGCGCTGTGGTCGATGTCGTGGACGAAGGCGAGGAAGTCCTCCGGCGCGACGCCGTGCTCGGTCATCAGGCCGCGCAGCGTCGTGCCGTAGCGGCGGTAGTACCGCTTCTGCACCGCCCGCGCCTCCGCCTCGTCGATGTCGAGGCGGCGGCCGACGAAGGCGCGCATCTTCGCCTCGATCTGCGTGAACAGCGCCGTCGAGGCCGGATAGAGCGTGTTGTCGAGGTCGAACACCCAGGCCTCGACGCCGGCGAAGCGGGAGAGGTCCTCCCGGCCCGGGACCCGCACCGCCGCGGCCGTCACGGGGTGATCAGCGTCCCGGCGCCGCCCTCGGTGAAGAGCTCGAGGAGCACGGCGTGCGGCACCTTGCCGTCGAGGATGACGACACCCTCGACGCCGCGCTCGATCGCCTCGATGCAGGTCTCGACCTTCGGGATCATGCCGCCCGACACGGTGCCGTCGGCGATCAGCCGCCGCGCCTCGGCGACGGTCAGTTCCTTGATGAGGGTCTTCGACTTGTCGAGCACGCCGGCGACGTCGGTGAGGAACAGGAGCCGCTTGGCGTTGAGCGCCCCCGCCACGGCACCGGCGAAGGTGTCGGCGTTGACGTTGTAGGTCTCGCCGTCCTCGCCGGGGGCGACCGGGGCGAGCACCGGGATGATCTCGCTCTTCGCCAGGACGTCGAGCACCTCGCGCCGCACGGTCGCCGGTTCGCCGACGAAGCCGAGGTCGAGGATCTTCTCGATGTTGGAATCAGGGTCGATGGTGGTGCGCGTCAGCTTGCGCGCCGTCACCATCCGCCCGTCCTTGCCGCAGAGGCCGACGGCGCGGCCCCCGACGGCGTTGATCGAGGCGACGATCTCCTTGTTGATGGACCCGGCGAGGACCATCTCGACGATGTCCACCGTCGCCTTGTCGGTGACGCGGAGGCCGCCGCGGAACTCGCTCTTGATGCCGAGCCGCTCGAGCATGGCGCCGATCTGCGGTCCGCCGCCGTGGACGACCACCGGGTTGATGCCGGCGAGCTTCAGGAGCGTCACGTCCTCGGCGAAGGCGCGGCCGAGGGCGGCGTCGCCCATGGCGTGGCCGCCATACTTCACGACGACGGTCTCCTCGTCGTAGCGCAGCATGAACGGCAGCGACTCGGCGATGATGCGCGCCCGCGACACCGCGTCGTCGCCGCTTCCGTTCGTCTCCGCCGCCATGCCGATCTCCTCTGTCCGCGCTGACCCGCGCAGCGGCTCTCATAGCCGCTCCGTGCGACGGACAGAAGGACCCTTGGACGAGGAAACGGGCCGGCCGCCTCAGGCTTGGAGGCGGCTGCCGGGCACCGCGACCGTCGGCACGCGGAAGCCCATCGCCACCCAGGCGGCGAGGAGCTTCAGCATGAAGGCGGCGGTGTGGCGCCGGGCGTTCGGCACGGCGTCGTCGAGGGGCGCGCCGGCCGGCCGGTCGACCGTCATCGTGCGGATGTCCGGCCGTGGCCGCACATCCGCCGGCCAGAGCGTCGAGAAGAGGCTGAGCCAGTGGCCGCTCTCGAACTCGGTGAACACCGGCGTGCCGCAGCAGGCGGCGACGACGCGGCGGGTCTTCGCCGCCGGCGTCAGGCGGAACTCCCGGAGGTGGTCCGCACCGGCGCTAAAGCCGACGCGGTCCTTGCGGAAGAGCACGTAGGGCACCCCGCCGTTCGGCGCCCGGACATCCGCGGTGCCGGCGCGAACGGCGAGCCGCTCGGCCGCCGTCCGGCAGCTCGTGCAGTGGCACTCGGCGGCGAGGATCGGCGCGCCGCGGACGGCGAGGCGGACGGTGCCGCAGCGGCAGGCGAGCGTCCGGCTGTCCGTCACGGATCGCGCCTCCCTGCCCCTACTCCGACGCCGTGGTGGCGATGGCCGCCCTCAGCACGTCGATGCCGAAGCCCGTCTCGCTCGAGGTGGCGAGGATGACCGGATAGGCCGCCGGGCGCTTCGCCACGGCCGCGGCCGTCTCGGCGACGACCGCCTCGATGCCCTTCCGCGGCTTGTCGGCCTTCGTCAGGACGATCTGGTAGGACACCGCCGCCCGGTCGAGGAGGTCCATCACCTCCCCGTCGTTCGCCTTCACGCCGTGGCGCGAATCGATGAGGAGGTAGACCCGCTTCAGCGTCTGCCGGCCGCGCAGGTAGCCGAAGACGAAGCGCGTCCAGGTGTCGACCTTGTCCTTCGGCGCCGCCGCGTAGCCGTAGCCGGGCATGTCGACGATCGTCACGTCGGCGTCGACGTCCTCGGGCCGGAAGAAGTTGAGCTCCTGCGTCCGCCCCGGCGTGTTGGAGGTGCGGGCGAGGTCCTTCTGGCCGACGAGGGCGTTGATCAGGCTCGACTTGCCGACGTTGGAACGGCCTGCGAAGGCGATCTCCGGCCCCTCCAGCGGCGGCAGGAACTTCAGCGACGGCGCGCCGAGGACGAAGCGCCACGGCCGGGCGAACAGCAGCCGCCCGGCCTCGAGAGCGGCCGCGTCCGGCGTCGTGCCGTCCGGGGCTGCCGAGGCCGCGTCCGCCGTCATTTCGCCGACGTGGAGGTCGGGTCGGGCTTCTTCTTGAACATGCCCCGGATGTTGTCCCACAGCTCGATCTTCACGCCCTGGCGCTTCATGATGAAGGCCTGCTGCAGCACCGACAGCGTGTTGTTCCAGGCCCAGTAGATCACGAGGCCGGCCGGGAACGACGCCAGCATGAAGGTGAAGATCACCGGCATCCAGTTGAAGATCATCGCCTGCGCCGGGTCCGGCGGGGTCGGGTTGAGCTTCATCTGCATGAACATCGTGATGCCCATGATGATCGGCCAGACGCCGAGCATCAGGAGCTGCGGCGGATCCCACGGGATCAGGCCGAAGAGGTTGAAGATCGTCGTCGGATCGGGCGCCGCGAGGTCCCGGATCCAGCCGAAGAACGGCGCATGCCGCATCTCGATGGTGACGAACAGCACCTTGTAGAGGGCGAAGAACACCGGGATCTGGATGAGGATCGGCAGGCAGCCCGACAAGGGATTGATCTTCTGGTCCTTGTAGAGCTGCATCAAGGCCTGCTGTTGCTTGACCTTGTCGTCCTTGAAGCGCTCGCGGATCTCCAGCATCTGCGGCTGCACGAGCTTCATGCGGCTCATCGAGACGTAGGACTTGTTGGCGAGCGGGAAGAACGCCAGCTTGATCAGCACCGTGACGAGCAGGATCGCCACGCCGAAGTTTCCGACCAGCTTGTAGAAGAAGTCGATCAGGAAGAACATCGGCTTGGTGATGAAGTAGAACCATCCCCAGTCGATCAGCAGCTCGAAATTGTGGATGCTGAGGCTGTCCTGATAGCCGTCGACGATCGACACCTCCTTGGCGCCGGCGAACAGGCGGGTGTCGAGGCTGGCGGTGGCGCCGGGCGCCACGGCCACGCCGTCCGTCAGGTAGTCGGCCTGGAAGCGGTCGCCGCCCGTCGTCGGCACGTCGTGGCGGAAGGCGGGGTTGAAGGTACGGTCACCCTCGGGGATCAGCGTCGCCGCCCAGTACTTGTCGGTGAAGCCGAGCCAGCCGGACGTCACCGTCGGCTGCTTGAGCGCCCCGTCCTCCTGGACGTTCGAGTAGGACAGCTCCGTCACGCCGGCCTCGCCGAAGACGCCGATCGGGCCTTCGTGCAGCACGTAGAAGCCGGAGGTGTGGGGCACGCCGTCGCGGACGATGCGGCCGTAGCCGTAGAGCGTCACCGGCGTCTCGCCGCGGTTCTCCACCGACTGGGTGACGGTGAACATGTAGTCGGGGTCGATGGCGAAGGTGCGCCGGAAGACGAGGCCGGCGCCGTTGTCGTAGGCGATCGTCACCGGGCTCGAGGGCGTGAGCGTCGTGCCGCTCTCCACCGTCCACACGGAGTTCGCGTCCGGCAGCGGGATGTTCGCCCCGGCGTCGGCGACGAGGCCGAAGTCGGCATAGTAGGCGTCCGGCGCGCCGGCCGGCGAGAACAGCACGATGGTCGGGCTCTCGGGGTCGACCGTCTCGCGGTACTTCTTCAGCCGCACGTCGTCGATGCGGCCGCCGCGCAGGTTGATCGAGCCGGAGATCGAGGGCGTGTCGATGGTGACGCGCGGCGCGCCGGCGAGCACGGCGGCGCGGTTCACCGGAGCGCCGGGAACGGCGCCGGCGGGCGTCGCCGGAGCCGTGGCTCCAGGCACGGCCGGGGCGCCCGGAGCCGCGGACGTCCCGGGCGGCGTCGGGGCGGCCGGGACCGCCGCGGTGCCGTCGGTGCCGGCCGCGGGGGTCTGCGCCCCGCTCGCTGCCTGCTCGCGGGCCTGCTGCTCGGCCAGTTCGGCCCGCTGCCGCTCCACCTGCGGCGCCACGTAGAAATACTGCCAGCCCAGCAGCACCGCGATCGACAGGGCGATCGCGAGCAGCATGTTCTTGTTTTCCATCATGGCGTCGTCTCGCGGGTCGGATCGGGGGTCGCGCGCCCGCCACCGGAGCGTCGGCGCGGAGACGGCTCTGACCCGCGGGGCCGGGCGAGCCGGTCGAAGCCGGCCGCCAGTTCGGCAACGAGGGCCTCGAAAGACATAGTGATCGCCGGGCGGCGCGCCACGAGCACGTAGTCGCAGCCCGGCCGGGCGGCCGCGGCGCACCGTTCCACGGCTTCGCGCAGGCGGCGGCGGATGCGGTTGCGCTCGACGGCGTTGCCGACCTTCTTCGTCACCGTGAAGCCGACGCGGGGCGGCGCCTCGTCGCCGCGCGGGCGGGCCTGCATCAGCACGGCGGCCCCGCCGGTGCGGGCGCCGCCAGCGGCCGCGAGGAACTCGGCACGCCGCTTGAGCCGGGGAAGGCGGGACCGGGTCCCGGGCCCCTCACCCGCCCCGCCAGCCGTCGCCGGCCCCGTCACCGGGTCGGCACCGTCGGCAGGGCCGGTCGCGCTCAGGCGGACAGACGCTTGCGGCCCTTGGCACGGCGGCGGTTCAGCACCAGCCGGCCGTTCTTGGTGGCCATGCGGGCCCGGAAGCCGTGGCGGCGCTTGCGGACGAGCTTGCTCGGCTGATAGGTGCGCTTGGTCATGGTTCTCTTCCGCTCCCGCGCGGCGTACCGAAAGGCCCGCTCGGAGCCCGATTGAAACAATGAGAGGCGCCGCCGGGGGCCGCATGGCCGCCGCGGAGCGCCGAACCTCTCGAGCCCCGCACGCTCCGGGCGGCGGGACCGACGGCCGGGCTTGTAGGGGAAGGGGGGGTGCAAGTCAACGCGGCGCGCCCGCACCTTGGCGGAAAACCGGCCGCCCGCGGCGCCTCAGCCGGCCGCCGCCCGCCAGATCCGCGCCACCCCCTCGGCGAAGGAGACCTCCGGCCGCCATCCGGAGGCCGTACGGAGGCGCTCCGTGTCGAGGACGATCGCCGGCACGTCGAAGCCGCGGGCCGGCCGGTGGACGAGCTCCGGCGTCCGTCCGGACACCGCCCCGACCGTCGCCGCCACCTCCAAGAGGCTCATCCCCTCGCCGCTGCCGACATTGTAGAGCCCCGGCGGCAGGCGCGCCGGGTCGGCGGCAAGGGCAAGGGCGCTCGCCGCGTCGCCGATCTCCAGATAGTCGCGCACGGTCGAGCCGTCGCCGAAGATCTCAATCGGCTCGCCGCGCGCCACCCGCTGCACCATGCGGGCGACGACGCCGACGGGCGTGCCGGCGAGCTGGTAGGGCCCGAACGGGTTCGAGAGGCGCAGCGTCACCCCCGGCAGCCCGTAGGTGCCGGAGAACAGCTGGACGTACTTCTCCATGGCGAGCTTGCCGACGCCGTAGGCGCTGATCGGCTCGGTCGGATCGTCCTCGCGCGCCGGCAGGCGGGCGGCGCGGCCATAGACGGCGCCGCCGCTCGAGACGAAGACGAAGCGCCCGACGCCCGCCTCGACCGCCGCCTGCAGCGCCTCGATGCCGGCGACGACGTTGTCGCGGGCATCCTCGGCGATCGCCGCCATCGAGGAGGCCGGCACGCTCGTCCAGGAAAGATGGATGACCGCCTCGGCGCCGGCGAGGGCCGCGGCAAGGGCCGGCCGGTCGCCCGGCTCGACGATCCGGGTGGCGGCGCCGCCAGCGCCGGTCGCGGCGAGGCGAGGCGCGGCGCGGGCGAGCCGGCGGGCACCGTCGGCGACAAGCGGCCGCGCCCCGGCCTTCGCCAGCGCCTCCGCCACCGCAAGGCCGATGAACCCGGCGCCCCCGAGAAGAACCACCGTCATGCTTCTGCCCCTCCCCGCTTCATCCAGAGTGAGACGGTGTTGTGGTGTGTCTGGAGGGCGTTTGAGGGGGTTTTGGGGGCGGCGTCGGGAGGGGGCACGGGGTTGAGGCCTGCGGCGATGGCGACGGGGGCGGCGAGCGGGGCGCGGGTGGTGTCGTGGAGGAGGATGGGCGCGCCGGGGGCGGCGAGGCGGGCGAACTCCGCGAGGAGGGCGGCGTCGGGGGCGGGGCCGCTGCCGGTGGCCGCCCCGGTGGCCCCGGCGGGCGTGCCGTTGCTCGCCGCTCCGCTGCGGGCGTCCATCGCGAGGACGAGCTGGCGGCTGTCGTCCTTGAGGGGCAGGCGGCGGCCGGCCGCGAGGGTGTCGCGGAGCTCGGCCGCGCTGATCTGCGGGCCCTGGAACTGGCGGGCGAGGATCTCGGCGAGCCTTCCGCCGGCGCCGACGACGAGGGCCGGCAGGCGGCGGTTCAGCCAGGGCGAGGCGGCGAGGACGGCGTAGACAGCGCGGTCGGCCGGCGAGGAGCCGCAGCTTGGGCAGACGGCGTGGCCGTGGCGAGCGTCGGCGTGGCCGGAGGTCGCCGCCGCGGCGACGCCGGCGGCGGCGGGGGCGGCGCCCTCTCCAACGCGCCGGTCCCCGCCGCCATTACTGGCGTGGGTGTGGCCGGCATGGCCGTTGCCGCCGTGGGCTTTCTCGTTGCGGAAGGCCGGGCCGGTCCAGCCGCAGAGGTTGCAGTGGCGGGCGCGGCCGCGGGCGATGGCGTCGAGGGCCGGCAGGTCGGCCAGCGTCGGCGGGTGGGCGGCGAGCACCCGCTCGTCGATCCGCTCCATCAGACCCGGCCGCGTCTTGCGGTAGAGCGACAGGATCCCCGGCACCTCGGCGAGTTTCCAGCCGCAGCTCTCGGCGAAGTAGCTGAACTCCACGTCCGTGTAGTCGTGCGGCACCGCGTCGGAGAAGCCGCCGATCGCCTCCACCATCCTCCGCCTTATCGCGAACAGCCCGCCCTGCACGTGCTCGAACACCCTGTCGGGGTTTTGCGCCGCGAAGGCCGGGTTGCGGAACTTCTCGAACAGCCGGACGCCGGTCGGATAGTCCTTGCCCGTCAGGTAGGTCGGGGCGTGGCAGAGCGTGCCGGCGAGCCCCACCTGCCCGTCCTCGGCGAGGGCGTGCACGAACGGCAGGTCCCAGCCCGGCGCGAGCGCGAAGCCCTCCTTGCCGCAGACATAGATGACGACGTCCGAGGTTCCTTCCGCGATCGCCCGGTTGGTGCCGGGGCCGACGAAGGCGTTCTCGTCGTTCAGGACCAGCGTCATCGACGGCCGCCGCTGCTGCTCGGCGACGAGGATCCGCCGCGTCTCCTCGCCGCTGAGGT
>JAESFK010000044.1_pt1 | contig 183268 bp, 151 predicted proteins | sample 9269391 | NCBI WGS metagenome assembly JAESFK01 (sample SAMN14506231, study PRJNA617097) | algae metagenome | isolation source: Drouetiella hepatica UHER 2000/2452 and co-occurring heterotrophs from... | place: Slovakia: Slovak Paradise National Park, Hrabusice, Kosice Region | collected... | reverse complement strand
AGACGAGCTACGCGAGAGAGCTGGCGCCGCTCGCGGGCCATTATCCGGCGCTGAAGCTCGGCCCCGCCTGGTGGTTTCACGACAGTCCCGAGGGGATGCGGCGCTTTCGCAGCCATACGACCGAGACGGCGGGCTTCTACAATAGCGTCGGTTTCAACGACGATACGCGCGCCTTCCTGTCGATCCCCGCCCGCCACGACGTCGCGCGGCGCATCGACTGCGGCTTCCTTGCGCAGCTCGTGGCAGAGCATCGCATGGAGGAGTGGGAAGCCGCCGAACTCGCGGTCGACCTCAGCTACAATCTCGCCAAGGCGGCATATAAGCTGTGAGGCTGTCCGCGGACACGCCGATCCCGGCGTCGGTGCAGACGCCGGGTTACGACCGCGCAGCCCAAGTGGCGGGAATCGTCCATATCGGCATCGGCGCGTTCCACCGTGCGCATCAGGCGGTCTATACCGACGACGCGATGCGTTCGGGCGAGCGCCACTGGGCCATTATCGGGGTATCGCTCCGTTCGGCCGACGTCGCGTCGCAACTGAACCCGCAGGATGGGCTTTACACGGTCAGCACACGGAGCGTCGCGGGAAGCGAATTGCGCGTGGTCGGGGCGGTCCAGCAGGTGCTCGTCGCCTCCGACAATCCACAGGCCGTGGTCGATGCGATTGCAGCGCCGACGACGCATATCGTCAGCTTCACCGTGACCGAAAAGGGCTATTTGCGTCGCCCTGACGGCTCGCTCGACCTTGCCGCAGCGATCGGCGGCTCAAGCCTTTATCGCTTTGTTGCCGCTGGCCTCGCGGCGCGCAAGGCGGCCGGGCTGTCGGGGCTGACCCTGCTCAGCTGCGACAATCTCGCGGGCAATGGCGGCGTGCTGCGCCGGCTGATGCGTGAATATCTTGCCGCCTATCATCCCGATTTGTCGGCATGGTTCGACGGCGAATGCACCTGCCCGGCGACGATGATCGACCGGATCGTTCCCGCGACCACCGAGGCCGACCGCGCCGCTGTCGAAGCGGCGCTCGGCGCACGTGACGAAGGCGCGGTGGTCACCGAAGGCTTCAGCCAGTGGGTGATCGAGAATGATTTTGCCGGCCCGCGCCCCCGCTGGGAAAAGGTGGGCGCGGAACTGGTCGCCGACGTCGCGCCCTATGAGACCGCGAAGCTGCGCATGCTCAACGGCGCGCATTCGGCGCTCGCCTATATCGGGCTTGGAGCAGGGCACGTATTTGTCCATCAGGCAATCGCCGACCCGGCGATCCGGCCGGTGATCGAGCGGCTGATGCGTGAGGAAGCCGCCCCGACGATCGACGCCGCGCCGGGACAGGACCTCACGGCTTATGCCGGCGCCCTGCTCGATCGCTTCGCCAACCCCGCGCTGAACCACCGGCTGATCCAGATCGCGATGGATGGCAGCCAGAAAATCCCGCAACGCTGGCTCGAAACGCTCGCCTGGCACCAGCACCGTGGGCAGCGTTGGCCTTCGCTCGAGGCTGCAATCGCTGCATGGATCGCTTTCCTGCGTAGCGACCATACGATCGACGATCCGCTTGGCGATAAGCTACGCGAGGCGGTTGCAGCTCCCGATGCAACGCAAAGGCTGTTCGGCGAAGGCGGGCTGATCGCCTCCAAGTGGCGGCCCGAAAGCCTAGCCTAATTCCGTCATCCCGGCGAAGGCCGGGATCTCATCGTCGCAACCTGACGCACCGTCGAGATCCCGGCCTTCGCCGGGATGACGGGTTGAGTTTAACCCGGAACCAGCAGCCCTCCGGCTCTCGCGCACCTCAACAGCTTACCAGTTGAACATCGTTCCGTCTTCGAGCCGGGCGACGGGCAGATAGGCGGGCTGATAGGGATATTTTGCTGCCAGCTTCTCGTCGATGTCGACGCCGTGCCCCGGGGCATCGCCCGCATACATATATCCCTGCTCGAAACGGTAGCTGTGCGGGAAAACTTCGTCGGTCTCGGGCGTGTGGCGCATATATTCCTGGATCCCGAAATTGGGGACCCAGCTGTCGAAGTGGAGCGCCGCGCCCATGCACACGGGCGACAGGTCGGTCGCGCCATGGCTGCCGGTCTTGATCTGATAGATCGCGGCCAGGTCGGCGATCCGCCGCAAATGCGTGATCCCGCCGGCATGGACCACGGTCGCGCGGATATAGTCGATCAGCTGGTTCTGGATCAGGTCCTTGCAGTCCCAGATCGTGTTGAAAATCTCGCCGACGGCCAGCGGGGTTGTCGTATGCTGGCGAATGAGTTTGAACGCTTCCTGATTTTCCGCCGGCGTCGCATCTTCGAGCCAGAATAATTTTGCGGGCTCCAGCGCCTTGCCGAGTTGGGCGGCTTCGATGGGGGTCATCCGATGATGGCCGTCATGGAGCAGATGATGCTCGAAGCCATAGGTATCGCGGATTTTTTCGAACAATTTGGGGATGTGATCGAGATATTTCTTCGTATCCCAGATCGTCAGCGACGGCAGCGCGGCGTCGGCGGGCTCATAGAAGAGCTTGCCGCGGCCGACGCCATAAGCGTCCTTGATCCCCGGGACCCCCGATTGCGCGCGAATGGCCTTATACCCGAGGTCGATATACTGGCCGACAGCGTCGACGGTTTCGGCAATGTCGGCGCCATTGGCATGGCCATAGACCATCACGCCGTCACGGCTCTTTCCGCCGAGCAGGTCGTAGATCGGCATGCCCGCCATCTTGCCCTTGATATCCCAAAGCGCCGTATCGACCGCCGCGATCGCCGACATGGTGACAGGGCCGCGCCGCCAATAGGCGCCGCGATAGAGATACTGCCAGATATCCTCGATCCGGCGCGGATCCATCCCGATCAGGCACGGGATGACATGGTCTTCGAGATAGGAAACGACAGAGAGCTCGCGCCCGTTCAGCGTCGCATCGCCGATTCCGAAAACCCCCTGATCGGTCTCGATTTTCAAGGTCACGAAATTGCGCCCCGGACATGTCACGATGACGCGGGCAGACTGGATCTTCATGCTATTTTCCTGTTCTCGTTTCGGGGAGCCGATCGGCTGCTCCCATTGCTCATAGCATCTGCCTTACCATTTTCAATAAAATTGGTAATACCAATTATGACAATTTATGGACCGGTTTTAACCTGGTTTCCGCCGCGCGCACGAGAGCGGTCGCCGCCCGCAACATATCGCCGCGAGCATAGTCGGAAAACCGACCGATGCTCGCGGCGACAGGGAGAAGCTCAGAACTGGAAATTGACTGCCAGGCTGAACGTGCGGCCGAAATAGGAGGTGTAGAGCGGGTCTTTCCGCGTGGTGTCGGTGTAGAGGCGATTGGTTTCGTTGGTGATGTTCGACACCTCGGCGATGAGCTTGATATTTTCGTTGATGTTGTACGAGGCCGAAGCGTCGACGAAGATCGAGCTCGCATTGACGTTCGCGTCGCTGTCGGTCGGGCCCGGGACGCCGGTGAGGAAGGCCGCCCGATAGTTGACCGTCGACCGGACGCTGAATTTATCGTCCTCATAATAGAGCGTGGCGCTGGCGGTTTCCGGCGAGAGACCGACGAGAGGCGCCCTGCGCGTGAGGGTCGGCGAGATGATGTAATTGATGCTCGAGCGCACCCGCGTGAAGTTGGCGAGCAGGCCGAAATTGCTGAGCGCGCCGGGCAGGAAACGGAACGGCAGCTGGAGGTTCGCCTCGAACCCGCGCAGCGGCCCGCCGTCGGTGTTGTTGCTGCGCGTCACGCTGAACAGTTCGTCGGGCGTGATGCCCGTGCCCGTGCCCTCAAGCAGCGACAGCGGAAGCCCGAGATCGCGGAACGGCACCAGCTGGTTGGTATTCTGGATATAGGTCTCGATATTCTTGTAGAAATAGGCGACCGACAGCAGCGAACCGGGCGCGAAATACCATTCGAGTGCGGCGTCGATCGTGTTGGCCCGGATCGGATCGAGATAGGGGTTGGTGATCGAGGCGGTGCGGATCACGATGTTCGCGCTGCCGCTGGGGATGAGCTGCCCATAGGACGGACGCGACATCACGCGCGCCGCGGAGAAACGCGCGATAAGGTCGGGCGTGACGTCGAGCGCGAGGTTTATCGACGGCAGCCAGTCATCATAGCTACGCTCCACCGTCGAGATCACATATCGCGTGGGATAGGGCGACCCGGCCGGCGCGGCGGTGGGGATCGGGCCGTAGGTGTCGAAGCTGGTACGGACATAGCGGACGCCGGCATCGCCGCGCAGCGCGAATGGCAAGACGTCTTCGGTGTCGAACTTCACCATGGCATAGCCCGACGTATATTTCTCGTCGACCCCGCCATAGGTGCCCTTGGCGCACTCCAGGTTGCAATATTGATAGCTGCTGAAGTTCACCGCTTCGCGGAACTTGTCCGGATCGATCGCGAGGAAATCCTGCATCTGGCCGTTCAGATTCTTGCCGATGTTCTTCGTCACGAAGGTGATGTCGGCGAGCGACACGCCGGCGGGGAGCACCTGCGGCAACGACTGGGCGGGGATCAACTGCCGCTCGCGCGCGGTATATTTGTTGGTGCGATACTGGCCACCCACCTGAATGGTGAAGTTCGGCGCCGCCTCCCACTCGGCGTTGAGTTCGAAGGTCTTGCTGACGATCGTATTTTTACGGATGAAGCTCGAAATCTGACCGCGCTGCGTGCCGTCCGCCAGCGGCGGGCCAAACAGGAAATTGGCCGGATTGGTCAGGTCGATGCCGTAACCGATCTTCGGGACATCCGGATTGTCGCGGAAGTCGATCGAGAAATTATCGGTGTCGTTCGAATCCATCGCGACCTGGAGGCGATCGACGTTCAATTTGGAATCGTTGATGCCGGCCAGGCCGAAGACGCGGAACGTGTCGGAGAAACGATGGTCGAAGTTGAGGTTCACCTGGCGGAAGGTCGAGGTGAAACGCTCGTCCTGCATTTCCGATCGCAGGTCGACGCCGTCCCACAGGCCATGGATCAGCGACCCGTTGTCGTCGACTTCGATGTCGCGGATCGACATCATCGGCTGGCCGTTGTTCGAGGCGGTGCGGCCCATCGAGCGTGCATCGAGCATCGTGTCGAGACGATTGACCTTGAAGCGGGAGTACAGGCCGTCGAGCGAAATATCGGTGTCGTCGGTGGGTTTCCACTGCAGCGTCAGCGACCCGGCCATACGCTCCTGATTCTGGCTGCCCTTCACCGGACGGGGAAGGCGCGGCAGGAACACCCCGCCACCCGGTCGGCCCGACACGCCCGTGCGGCTCATGATATAATCATAGGCTTCCTTGGTGCTGGTGCGGGGGTTGCCGGCGCTGCAGTTGTTGGCGTCGGCGCCGACCGGGGTGCCGCCATTGGCATAGCCCGGCGCGGGGCTGTTCACCGGTACGCCGCCAAAAGTGTAGCCGACGGGCGTGCAAAAGGGAAAGATGATGCCGCCCTGCGACTGCCCGGCGACGTAGGACGGCAGGATGTCGACCGCCGAATAGGCGTATTCGTCGATGTGGCGCTTCGAATAGGCGAGGCTGGCGAGCACGCCGAATGTGTCGCCGAACTGCTTGGAAACGAGCGCGGACAGGCGCGGATCGGCTTTCTTGCTGATGTCGTTGTAGATTCCGCGCGCCGTGCCCGAGAAGACGAAGTCCTCCTTCTGGTCGAACGGCCGGGGTGCGCGCAGGTCGACCGTCGCGCCGAGCGAGCCTTCCTCGACGTCGGCGGAGGTCGTCTTGCGGACCGAAAGCGCGGAGAAGATTTCGGTCGGGAAGGTCACGAAGTCGAACGAGCGCCCCGTGGCGACGCCGCCGCGGATATCGCTGCCGCTGACCTGCGAGGTGCCCTCCATCCCGTTGATCCGCACGCGGGTGAATTGTGCGCCGAGACCGCGAACCGAGATATTGCGCCCCTCGCCGCCATCGCCGCGCGACAAGGCGACGCCAGGAATGCGCTGCATCGATTCGGCGAGGTTGGAATCGGGAAATTTGCCGATGTCTTCGGCGACGATGCTGTCTACCGCCGCGGTTTCCTGCCGCTTCAGGTTCAGCGCGCTATTTAGCGAACCACGGAAACCGGTGACGATGATCTCTTGCGTATCGGCTGGGGGGGATTCGGTGTTCTCGGCTGTCGGACTGGTTTGTTCGGCCGGTGCCTGCGTAGCCGTCTGGCCATGGGCCGGCGACATGATCAGCAAGCTCATCAGACTCGTTGAAATAAGCAGGTGGCGCCTGCAGCAGCTCTCGCGACTCATTCTTCTCTCCCTTCGGCCTGCACCAAGATCCGACGCCCTTTTGTGATCAGGGCGACCGATTTGACGTCGTGTGTCCTGTTGCCGGATAGACTTGTCAGTCCAATTTGGCAAGAGTGCCTTACCAATTATCGGAATGACGGGGATTATGCACAGATTTCGCGCATATATGAGGCCGTCATCGCGCATTTGGGGTATTTGGTCAGGCCAATATCGGCCCCCGGGGAACAGGCCGGCCCGCATTAACGTGCGGGCTCCAGGATGCCGTGCGTCATCGGCGTTGCCCTCTCTTCAGAGGGGAGAAGGCGTTAGCGCTCCCGCGCCGCCGTCGTGCGGATCTCGTCGATCGGGCTCAGCAGATAGGAGGCGAGCGAGCGGCGGCCGGTGCGGATGTCGGCGGTGACCGCCATGCCGGGGGTGAGGGGGATCGCCCTACCATCGCGCACGATCGTTGCGCGGTCCAGCGTCACCCGCGCGGTATAGATCAGCCCGCGCTTCTCGTCCTGCACCGCGTCCGAGCTGATCTGCTCGAGCCTGCCCGGGACGGCGCCGTAGCGCGTGAAGGAAAAGGCCTCGACCTTGAGCGCGACGGGTTGGCCCGTGCGGACGAAGCCGACATCCTTGTTGGCGATCGCCACTTCGGCGACCAGCTTCCCGCGCGCGGGCACGATCACCATGATCGGCTTGGCCGCCTCGACGACGCCGCCGACGGTGTGGACGGCGAGCTGGGTGACCGTGCCGTCGACGGGGCTGACGAGGCGTTGGAGGCTGCTGCGTTTCGTCGCCTTGGTCAGCTCCTCCTGGCGCAGCCGTGCGTCGCTCTCGGCCTTGGCGAGATCGGCGAGGATGCGCGCGCGCGCCTCGGCGGTGGACTGGCTGGAATTGCCCCCGGCCACCGCGATTTGCGCCTCCGCCTTGCGTGCGGTGGCGAGCGCGGCATCGCGGTCGCGCGCGGCGACGAGGCGCTGGCGGCGCATCTCGATCACGCGCAGCTTCGAGACATAGCCTTTCTCGAGCAGCGTCTCGTTGGCGGCGATCTGTTCGTCGAGCAGGGGCAGGGTCTCGCTGAGCTTGGCGGCCTGGATTTCCGCTTCGGCGCGGGCGGCGCGCGCGGATTCGGTGTCGGCGGCACGCGTCTGGCTACCCGCCCGGATCTCGGCGAGCTGGGCGCGGGCGAGCGCGATCTGGGTGGCGGCGACGTCGGCCGTGGTTCCGGCTGGCGGGGTGAAGCGCAGGCCCTGGCCGTCGAGCGCGGACAATATGGCGCGCAGCCGTGCGGCATCGAGCATGGCGGTTTCCAGCGCCTTGCCGGCTTGCGCCGTGTCGGCATCCGAGACGGTGGGATCGAGCTCGACCAGCGGCTGGCCGGCGCGGACGCGCTGGCCGTCGCGGACCAATATGGCGTGGACGATCCCCGCCGCGCCGGGCTGGATCAGCTTGACGTCGTCGGCGGGGACCAGCTTGCCCGGCGCCGAGGCGACGACGTCGACGCGGCCAAGGACGAGCCAGAGCAACGCGACGGCGAACAGGCCGAGCAATAGCCAGGAAGTGACCCGCGCGGTCGGCGACACGGGGCGCTCGACCACTTCGAGCGCGGCGGGAAGGAAGTCGGTCTCCTCGGTGCGCAATATCCCGCGCGACCGCGCGCGCTCATTGTCGAGCGCGTCGCGAACGGCGGTCCAGTGACGCGTGAGCGCGGTCATGCCGCGGCCCCCGCCTGAACGCCGATCTGGCGGTGATGGAGCGCGGCATAGCGGCCGCCGAGACGGAGCAGCTCGTCATGCGTGCCGCTTTCGACGATCCGCCCCTTGTCGAGCGTCAGGATGCGGTCGCACTGGCGGATCGCCGAGAGGCGGTGCGCGATGATCAGCACCGTGCGGCCGGCGGCGATCGCCTTGAGGTTGCGCTGGACGATCTCCTCGCTCTCGGCATCGAGCGCCGAGGTCGCCTCGTCGAGGATCAGGATGCGCGGATTGGTGATCAGCGCGCGCGCGATGGCGAGGCGCTGGCGCTGCCCGCCCGAGAAATTGACGCCGCGCTCCTCGACAATCGTGTCATAGCCGCGCGGCAGCTCCAGAATGAAGTCGTGCGCGCCGGCGAGGCGGGCGGCGGTCATCACCCGCTCGATCGGCGTGACGGGATCGGCGAGCGCGATATTTTCGCGGATCGAGCGATTGAACAGGATATTCTCCTGCAACACCACGCCGATCTGGCGGCGCAGCCAGGCGGGATCGATCTGGGCGATGTCGACGCCGTCGATGAGCACGCGGCCGCTGGCGGGCAGATAGAGGCGCTGGAGCAATTTGGTGAGCGTCGACTTGCCCGAGCCCGAGGCGCCGGCGATGCCGAGCGTGGCGCCGGCGGGCAGGTCGAGGTCGATGTCGTCGAGCGTCCAAGGGCCTTCGGCGGCATAGCGGAAGCGGACGGCCTCGAAGCGGACATGGCCGGCGAGCGCAGGCAAAGTTGTGCGCGATCCGGCGCCGGGCTCGGGGCCGCTATTGAGGATGTCGCCGATCCGCTGGACCGAGAGGCGGACCTGCTGGAAGTCCTGCCAGAGCTGCGCCATGCGGATCACCGGGCCGGAGACGCGCTGGGCGAACATGTTGAACGCGACCAGCCCGCCGATGGTCAGCGCGCCGGCGATCACCTGCCGCGCGCCGAAGAACAGGATCGCGGCGAGGCTGAGTTTCGAGATGAGCTGGACCGCCTGGCTTCCCGAATTGCCGAGGTTGATCACGCGCTGGTTGGCGGCGCTGTACGCGGCGAGCTGGCGTTCCCAGCGGTCCTGCCATTGCGGCTCGACCGCCGCGGCTTTGAGCGTCTGCATGCCCGAGACGCTCTCGACGAGCAGCGCGTTGTTGGCGGCGCCGCGCGCGAACTTCTCGTCGAGCCGGCGGCGCAAGGGGCCGGTGACGACGAGCGAGACGATCACATAAGCGGGGAGGGTGAGCGCGACGATGGCGAAGAGGAGCGGTGAATAGAGGTACATCGCGACGAGGAAGACGATCGTGAACAGCGGATCGACGAGTACGGTGAGCGAGGCGCTGGTCATGAATTCGCGCACCGTCTCCAGCTCGCGGACGCGGGTCACCGTGTCGCCGACGCGGCGATTCTCGAAATAGGCAAGCGGCAGCCGGAGCAGGTGGCGGAAGAGGCGGCTGCCCAGCTCGACGTCGAGCTTCTGGCTCGTCTCCGAATAGAGCCGGGTGCGCAGCCAGCCGAACGCGACTTCCCACAGCGAGACGACCACCAGCCCGATGCTGAGCACCTGCAGCGTTGCCAAGCTGTTGTGCGCGAGCACCTTGTCGACGACATTCTGGAAGAAGAGCGGCGCGGCGAGGCCGAGCAGGTTGAGCGCGAGGGTGATCAGCAGCACCTCGCCGATCAGCTTTCGATATTTGACGATCTGGGGGACGAACCAGGTCATGTCGAAGGCGGGCGCCGCGACTTGCGCGGCGTCGCGGGTGGCGACGAGGAGCAGCGCGCCCGACCAGCGGGCCTCCAGCGCGGCGCGGTCCCATCGCTCGATTTCGGCACCGGGACGCTGGATCGCGACGGCATCCTCGCCGACGCGGCCGATCACGAACCAGCCCTCGGCGCCGCTCGCCATCACAGGCATGGGTAGGCGTCTCAATCGCTCGAAATCGGCGGTCGTGGCGCGGGCGCGGACACCTTCGATGCGCTTGGCCAAGCGTAGCAGATCGGATGCCGTGACAGGGTCGGCATGGCCGAGATCATGGCGCAGCTCGGCCGGGTCTGCGACGATGCGGTGCATGGCGAGGATCAGGGCGAAGGCCGCGAGCCCGTCGTCCGCGGGCGGCTGCGACGTCCCGAGGGACAGGTCCTGCTGCACGGTGGATCTCCGATCGGATTCTTGAGGCGTTGACAATCTGCGGGGTGCGGCAACGTGAAGCGTCCGGCGCGAACCTTGGTAGCGGCCAAAGTCTGGAGAGCGAAGGCGCGGTGGCTCCGGTCGTCGGAGCAAAGGGGCGATTCGGCGTTCGCAGATGCAGCATATGGTTGACCCGGGTGCCGTCGCGGGCTGTTTGGTCGCGATTGCGCGGGGGGTGTCTTTTCAGGCTTATGACGGGAACCTTGCCATGCCGACCCTCTACATCTCACCGACCGGCAGCGGTTCGGGCGACGGCTCGAGCGCCGCGAACGCCGCGACGCTGAAGGACCTGCCGCAGCTGATCGCGGCGGCGGGACCGGGTGGGCAGGTGCTGCTGCTCGCCGACCAGGGGGCCTATACCGCGCCGACCGGGGCGTTGGCGATCGTCGCGGGCGGGACGGCGAGCGCGCCGGTGACGATCCGCGGGGTCGATGGCGCGGGCAACGCGATGGCGGCGACCATCGCCGGCACCCGGACCGAGCCGTTCGATCCGGCCAGCCCCTCGGGCGAGGAGGTCTTCCGTCTGCTCGGCGGCGCGAACAATCTGCGCTTCAGCGATCTTGCCTTCGAGAATGTCGGCACGGCCTTTCGCGTCGGCGCGGACGTGCGCAACCTCACGGTCGAGCATGTCGACGCCGCGAACGTTTCGCGCTTCTTCGACAATATGGTCTCGGGGGCCAACGCCAGCGCGACGATCACCGGCCTGACGATCCGTGACGTCGCCGTCGATGGCTATTCCAAGGGCGCGATCCGCGTCCAGTATGACAGCAGCAACGTGCTGATCGAGGATGTGCGCGGCGACAGCCAGTTCCAGGATGGCGACAATTTCGCGATCGGCGTTCACATCACCGGCACCGCGCACGACGTGACGATCGATCGCGTCGCCATGCGCAACGCGCTCGACACGGTGAACGACTATCGCAACGGCGACGGTTTCGCGACCGAGCGCGGCACCTATAACATCACGCTGCGCGATGTGATCGCCACGGGCAACAGCGATGGCGGGCTCGACCTGAAGAGCGATAACATCGTCGTCGACGGCGCGATCGTCTCGGGCAATGGCCGCAACATCCGATTGTGGGGAACGGGCGCTGAGCTGAGCAATATCGTCAGCCTCGACGCGGGTGCGCCGCTGGCGGGCGGCAATCGCGAGCATATCTGGCTGGCCGAGGGCGCGAGCGCGACGATCGACGGGGCGTTCTTCTCCGATCCCGGTTCGCCGACTTTGTTCAACCTTGCCGAGAGGAATGGCGCGCTGACCGTGCGGGACTATGGCCTCGCCACCGGTGCGGGCACGGTGACCTTGAAGAAGGGCACGGGATCGGTGCTGACGCTGGACGGGCAGCGCGTCGTGGTCGCGGCGGGGACTGCGGGTGACGACTTGATCGGCGGCACGGCGGACGCCGATGTGCTGATCGGCGGCGCGGGCAACGACATGCTGGTCGGCAATGCCGGCGATGATGTGCTGACCGGCGGTTCGGGCGCGGACATATTGGTCGGCGGCGCCGGACGCGATCTGCTTAGCTACGCAGGTAGCGATGCTGGGGTGCAGGTCGACCTGATACGGCTCTCCGCCAGCGGCGGCGATGCTGCGGGCGATCTGTTCGACGGGTTCGAGGATGTCGAGGGCTCGGCCTTCGCCGATGTGCTCGCGGGCGACGCGGGTGCGAACCGGCTGTTCGGCGGGAATGGCGACGATACGCTTTCGGGCGGCGTCGGCGATGACCTGCTCGATGGCGGCGCGGGTGCGGACCTGCTCGATGGCGGGGCCGGGATCGATCGGGTCGATTATGGGAGCAGCAGCGCGGCGGTGGTCGTCGATCTCGCCAATGGTGCGGCGAGCGGCGGCGAGGCGGCGGGTGACCGGCTGATCGGGATCGAGGGGGTCAAAGGCTCGGGCTTTGCCGATACGCTTTCGGGCAATGACGGCGCGGACTGGATCGGCGGGGGCGCGGGCGACGACCGGATCGACGGACGCGGCGGCGACGATCTGCTCGTAGGCGGTGCAGGTGCCGACACGCTGATCGGCGGCGCCGGGTTCGACAGCGCGGACTATTCGGGCAGCGGCGGGGCGGTCACGATCGACCTTGTCGCCGGCACCGGCAGCGGCGGCGACGCCCAGGGCGACCGGCTCCAGGGGGTCGAGCGGCTGATTGGCTCGGGCTTCGGCGATGTGCTGACCGGCGACGGCTTCGACAATGTGCTGATCGGCGGGGCTAGCGCGGACCGGCTGACCGGCGGCGCCGGGATCGACACCGCCGATTATGCGGCGAGCGGCGCCGCGGTGAACGCGGTGTTGGGCGGCACCGGCAGCGGCGGCGATGCCGAGGGCGATGTGCTGGCGGGGATCGAGAATCTGGTCGGCTCGGGCTTTGGCGACGTGCTGGTCGGCGATGGCGCGGCCAATGCGCTGTCGGGCGGCGACGGGGACGACCGGCTGGCCGGCAAGGGCGGGGCGGACCGGCTCGACGGCGGCGCGGGCACTGACGTTGCGGACTTTTCGACCAGCGCGGGCGCGGTGACGGCGGACCTTGCGGCGGGCACGGCTTCGGGCGGGGTGAGCCTCGTCGCGATCGAAGGCCTGATCGGTACAGCGTTCGACGATGTGCTGAACGGCGATGCGGGCGACAATCTGCTGGTCGGCGGCAAGGGCGCGGACCTGATCAATGGGCGCGACGGCCTCGATACCGCCGACTATTCGGGCTCGGCGGCGGCGGTGCAGGTCGATCTTGCCCTGTCGGTACAGGGCGGCACCGGCGATGCTGCGGGCGACCGGCTGATGAGCATCGAGGCGCTGGTCGGCTCGGCGTTCGACGATGTGCTGGCCGGGGTGGGGGCTGACGAGGCGTTGTACGGCGGCGCAGGCGCGGACCGGCTCGAAGGGCGCGGCGGTGATGATCTGCTCCAAGGTGGCGTGGGCGCCGATGTGCTGATCGGCGGGGACGGCATCGATACGGTCGACTATAGCGCCAATGCGGGTGCCGTCTCGATCAACCTCCAGACCGGTGCGAGCAGCGGCGGCGATGCCGAAGGCGATCGGTTCGACGGGATCGAGCATTTCATCGGCACCGGCTTTGCGGATACGCTGATCGGCGATGGCGGCGATCAGATCCTCGCCGGCGGCGCGGGCGGTGACCGCATCGACGGTGCGGGCGGGTTCGACACTGTGGTCTATTCAGACAGCGCCGTGGGCGTGAAGGTCAACCTCGCCACCGGCGCCGTGTCGGGCGGCGATGCACAGGGCGACGGTCTGTCGGGGATCGAGGCGGTGGTTGGCAGCGCCTTCGCCGACACGCTGACGGGCGACACAAACGCCAACCGGATCGAGGGCGGCGCGGGCAATGACACGCTCGACGGCGGCGCGGGCGCGGATGTGATGATCGGCGGCGCGGACGACGACAGCTATGTGGTCGACAATGCGGGCGACCAGGTGACCGAGACGGTCGGCGGCGGGCTCGATATCGTGCGCACGGGCCTGTCCTCGCTGACGCTCGCCGACGGGGTCGAGGATCTCAGCTATACCGGCACCGGCGGCTTTGCCGGAACCGGCAATGCGCTCGACAACAGCCTGTACGGCAAGGCGCTGGACGACACACTCTACGGGCTCGACGGCGACGACAAGCTGGTGGGCGGCGCGGGCGCGGACCTGCTCGACGGCGGGGCGGGACGCGACCAGGTCGACTACACCAAATCCGCTGCGATCACCGTGAACCTTGTCACCAACGTCAATCGCGGCGGCGAGGCCGAGGGCGACCGGCTGTTCGGCATCGAGACGGTGATCGGCTCCAACTATGCCGACAGCATCACCGGCGGCGACGATCCGCTGCTCGGCGATATTCTCTATGGGCGGGGCGGCGACGATCTCCTGTTCGGTGGCGCGGGTGACGATCAGCTCGATGGCGGCGGCGGCAACGATGTGTTGCGCGGCGGCACCGGCAACGACCTCTATGTCGTCTTTGAGGCCGGCGATCAGGTGATCGAGGCGGCGGGGGAGGGGCGCGACCGCATCCGCACCGCCGCGACCAGCTACACGCTCGGCGCCAATGTCGAGGAGCTGGTCTATACCGGGACGATCGGCGCGACGATGACGGGCAATGCGCTCGACAATTTCATCGTCGGCAGCGGCGGCGAGGATCGGCTGAACGGCGGCGACGGCGCCGATGTGCTGCGTGGCGGCGCTGGCGGCGATATACTCGACGGCGGCGCGGGATCGGACACCGCGGAATATGCGGGTTCGCTCGGCGGCGTGCTGGTCAACCTGCGCGCCCAGACCGCGACCGGCGGCGATGCCATGGGTGACCGGCTGGTCAGTATCGAGAATGCGCAGGGCTCGGCCTTTGCCGATGTGCTGTTGGGCAGCGTCGGCGCCAATATACTGACCGGCGGCGAAGGCGACGATTCGCTCTCCGGCGACGACGGCAACGACACGTTGCGCGGAGGCATCGGCGCCGACCGGCTCGATGGCGGCAAGAACGAGGATATGCTCTCGGGCGAAGACGGCGACGACACGCTGTACGGCGGATCGCAGACCGACCGGCTATATGGCGGCGCGGGCAATGATCTTCTGGTCGGGGATACCGAGTGGGTCTCGTCGCTCGCCGCCAGGGACACGCTGGACGGCGGCGATGGCGACGACATACTGGTCGGCGACGGAATGAGCATGACCGCGAGCGGCGTCGGCGGCGCGGACACGCTGATCGGCGGGCTCGGCAACGACATATTGTACGGCGACGCGGTGACCATGGCGGCTGGCGCGCGCGGGGGCGCGGACAAGCTGACCGGCGGCGGCGGGGGCGACCGCTTCGTCTTCGCGGTCGGGTCGGGCGCCGACGAGATCACCGATTTCACCCGCGGCGGCGCCGAGGCCGACCGGATCGACCTCAGCGCTTTCGACATCGCCTATGAGGCGCTGCGCTTCACCACCAGCAGCGCGGGGGTGACGATCCAACTGAGCGCCACCGATACGATCTTCGTGCGCGGCGTCACCGCGCTCGATCAGGCTGACTTTGTCTTCGGCTGAGGTAAGCGTCAGCCGAAGACAAAGTCATTGGGCGAAAACCCCTGCGCGCCGCGGACGAAGATGCTGTCGGTGCCCATGGTGATGCGGGTCCCCTCCGCGCTCGTCGTGAACCCAAGTTGCTCATACGCGATGTCGAAGGCGCTGAGGTCGATATGGTCCGCGCCCGCGGCGAAGTCACTGATCTCGTCGGCGCCCGAGCCGGGCGCGAAGACGAACCAGTCGGCGCCCGCGCCGCCTGCAAGCAGGTCGTTGCCGCCGCCGCCGATCAGGTGATCGGGGCCGTCGCCGCCATAGAGCTTGTCGGCGCCGCCGACGACCATCGCGGCCGACTCCCGGCCGTCGCCATAGAGCCAGTCATTGCCGTCGCCGCCCTCCAGCGTGTCCGCGCCGCCCCTCGCGCTGTCCATCATCACGTCACCGTCGCCGATCAATATGTCGTTGCCCGCGCCGCCGGTCAGCCGGTCGCTGCCCCCTCTGCCGCTGCCATAGACATTGGTCGCATCGCCAATCAGCAGGTCGGCATCGTCGCCGCCGTCGAGCCGGTCGTTGGCGCCCTGGCTGCTCAGCCATTCCTGGTCGCCGACCAGCCGGTCCGCGCCCGTGCCGCCGAAGAGCGTGTCCGACTGCCAGCCGCCGAGCAGCATATCGGCACCCGACTGGCCCCGGAGCAGATCCTCGCCATTGCCGCCCACGAGCGTATCGTCGCCCGAATTGCCGGCGATGTCGTCGCCGCCACCGAGTCCGCCCAGCGTGTCGCTGCCCGCGCCGCCGATCACCGCGTTGGCGAGTGCGTTGCCATTGCCCGTGAAATCGCCGCCGCCGCGACGGATCAGTGCCTCGATATTGCCGGCGAGCGTGTAGCTGTCCAGCGTCGTCTCGACCCGGTCGAGCCCGGCGTCGGCGGCCTCGGCGATCCGGTCGTCGGCGTGATCGACAAGAAAGATGTCGTCGCCCGCGGTGCCTTGCAGCGCATCCGCCGTGGCGGTGTCGGGCAGGGGGAGCAGCGCGATATAGTCGGTCGCGCCGGGCGAGGCCTCGCCCTGATCGACGGTCAGCGTTTCGCGGATCGTGTCGATGCCGACGAGACCGGGGAGCGAATCGCGCGTGGCGAGCGTCGAGAGTTCGGACCGGGTGATCTCGACGCCCCGCAAGGTGAGCTGCCCTTGCGAGGAGATCACCTTGGTGCGCGATCCGGCATCGTCGAAGCGCCCGCCGATCACGGTGACGTCGGCGTCGTCGTCGAGCCAGAGCTGGTTCTGCTCGGAGATGCCGCCGCGCAATACCGGGTTCAGGCCGACCGAGTCGATCAGCGTCGCCTCGTCCCAGAGGCGGTAGTTGCGGCCATTCTCCTCGCTGAGCGCCCGGACGATCAGGGTGCCGCTCGACTTGAGGTCATAACCGCCGTCGCTGTTGCCGCGCGCGACCGTGTCGATGAAGCGTATGTCATGGACACCGCGCTCGCTCGCGAAACCGTCGCCGTTGAAATAGGCGCCGGCGGTGCTCTGGATATTCTCCATGACCACCCGGCTCAGCGTAACGTTGTGGACGGTGCCGTCGAGATGGACGCCCGCGGGCAGGTCGTCGCCCGTCTGCCCGGCCATGTCCGCCGTGACATTGTCGATCACCACATTGTTGGTGTCGTACTGGACGCGGATCGCGACCCTCGAGAAGCCGTGTATGTCGACGTCGCGGATCGTCAGCCCGGTGATCGTCGCGGTGCCCGAAGGCGCGCTGGAATAATCCTCGAAGAAGCGGCGGACATTGTTCGCGTCGACATCCTCGATATGGAGGTTGGCGAGGTCGGCGGTGACGCGGAAGGCCGTGCCGACATTGTCGATCTGCAGGTCGCGGAATATGAGATTGTCCGCGCCCGCCCCGAGCTTGAACAGCTCGTTGCCGGAGGCGTCGCCCGCCTGCCAGTCGGCCGGTCGCGAGCCGGTGAAATGCGCGGCCATGGCATTGCCGCCCGAATCGACGCCGCGCACCACCACCGACTGGCCCTCCGTCCCGCCGCGAGTGATGCCGAGGATGCCGGTGACGTTATAGTCGCCCTGGTCGGCCAGCAGCAGCACCTCGCCCCCCGGTCCCGCCCTTCCGATCATATTGTTGAGCGAACCGATGGACGCTGCGTTATTGATATCGCTGCCACTTTTGTCCCCGGAACCGGCTGGCGAGATGTACAGGCTTGGCATGGCGAACGACCCCTTGCTGTTACGACGAGGTTAACCTCGGCCAATCCGCCATGCTGCACTGCACTATGGTTAAGCCAGCGTTAAGCTGATCATCGGAGTGGTTATCGCGATGGACCGCCTGCCCCGGGGTGCAACCTGGCCCGGCGCTTAACATATTGGCATGTGGGCTTTTGGAGGCCGAGCGGCCGGTTCGAGGACGGCGGGATCATACCCAAAGGGGCCGACCTATTTGCGCGCGAAAAGCCGTAACAGGCAATAACCCGGAACCGCCGCCAGGGCGATGACGGCCAAAATGTCGAAGAGGCCGACCGTCAGCAGGCCCGTGACGAGCGAAGCGATCGTGACAATCGCCATCAGCAGCGGCCAAGCAAATGTTCGGCGGACGGTCTGCCTGGTCATATTGCGTCTCCGCCTTCGACGACTTCGTGGACGCGCCGCTGCAGCGACTGGCCGCGATGCCCGATCCAGAGATAGATGCCGCTGCCGAGGATGACGATCGCGATGATGTCGAGCAGCGCCCAGACGATCTTGAGCGGCAGGCCCGCATAGTCGCCGAAGTGCAGCGGCTGCGACAGATACATGGCGCTGAGGCTGAGCGGCCAGGTCGGGACGCCGGTCAGCTTTGACGTCGCGGCGTCGACGAGCACGGGTTGATAGTTGCGCTGGTCGAGCTGCGATTGGCCGATCATGAACACGCCATAATGATGCTCGCCGCTATAACCCGTGCCCGGGTAGCTGACGAAGGCGGGCTTGAGTTCGGGCCGCGCCGCTTTCGCCTCGGCGACCGCCTTTTCGATCAGGCCGAATTGTGCGGGGGCGGGGCGACCCGCCCATTCGCGGGTCAGCTCGGCAAGCTGGTTCTTCTGCCACTGGTCATAGAGCGGCTCGTCGAGCGTGTTGATGACGCCGGTGAGCCCGACGACCAGCAGCCAGGCGGTGGCCGCGATGCCGAGCAGGTTGTGGATGTCGAGCCACTTCAGCCGCGTGCTGCGCGTCTTGCGGATCGTCCCGAACTCGAGCTTGCGCATGAAGGGACGGTAAAGCACGACCCCCGATATGGTGGCGATGGCGAAGAGCAGGCCCATCACGCCGAGAAAGAGCTTGCCGGGAAGCCCCGCGAACATGTCGGTGTGCAGCCGCAGGATGAAGAACATGATGCCTTCGTTGAACTGCGGCGCGGGAACGGCCGTGCCGGTGTAGGCATCGAAAAGCGCGGTCTTCATCTCGGCCGGCGGGGTATCGGCGGTGGGGCCGAGATTGACGTAGACGATCGGTTCGTCGGGATACCAGCCGAGGAACAGCGGCCGGTTGCCGGGATATTGCGCCTTCGCGTCCTCGATCAACCGGTCGAGATTCGCCGGCTCGGCGCCGGGCGGCGGCGCCGACAATTCGGGCTCGGCGCCAGAGAGATGCGCGATCTCCTCGCCGAAGATCAGGGGCAGACCGGTAAGGCAGAGGAGGAGGAGGAAGACCGTGCAGACAAGGCTGGTCCATTTATGAACCAGATACCAGGCCTGCACGGTCTTGCGTTTCATCGCGTCAGAACCGGTAGCCGAGCGAGGCGACGACATAGCGGCGATTGCCGCTGAAGCAGTCACCGAAGGTGCGGCACGCGGTGAAATAGCTCTTGTCGAAGAGGTTCGAGGCGTTGACCGCGGCGGTCCAGCGGTTCCAGTCGACCGACACCAATGCATCGACGAGTGTGTAGGAGGGCGTCGTGATCGCGCTCGTCGGGCCGGTCGAGCGGGTATTGCCGATATGGCGCACGCCCGCGCCGATCCGCAGCAGCGCATCGGCGCCGAGCGGGACCGCCTTCACCGCCCAGAGCGACGCCTGGTCGCGCGGCACGTCGTTGACGCGCGCGCCCTCTTCATAGGTGTAGAGGCTTTCGGAAACGCGCGCATTATTGTGGCTGTACGCGGCTGTCAGCTGGAAATCGCCGGGCAGGTCGAACGCGCCTTCGATCTCGAACCCCTTCGAGGCCACCTCACCGGTCTGGAAGACGTTGATCGGATCGGCGGGATCGTTGGTCGGGCGGTTCTGCTCGACGATGTCGTAATAGGCCGCGGTGACCAGAATACCGCGCTGCGGCTGCCACTTGATGCCGCCTTCATACTGCCGTCCGCGCGTCGGAACATAAGGTTCGCCGGTGCGCGGATTGATCCCCGAAACCGGCTGGAACGCCTCCGAATAGCTGAGGTAGGGGGACAGGCCATAACCGATCTCGCCGATCAGGCCGACCTTGAAGGTCCACGCCGTATCGACGACCGCCGGGGCGCCTTCGGTCTTCGACCGCGCGCGGTCGTGGCGGACACCCGCGACCAGCGTGACGCGGTCGGCATAGCGGATCTGGTCCTGGACATAGACGCCGAGCTGCGTGTTGCGCTGGTCGGGCAGGGCGGCATAGGGCAGCACGTCCGCCGCGACGCCGCTATTGTTCGGGTTATAGGCGTCGACCGGGGTGATGCCGGGCGTGAACGCGCTGCCGCCCGACGCGCTGAGCGTCTGCTCGAAATAATTGGTGTAGTCGAGGCCGACGAGGAGCTGGTGGCTGAACGGTCCGGTGTCGAAGGTCAGGCGCGCGTTCGTGTCGCTGGTAAAGATCTTGCCGTGCGGTTTGGTCTGATAGGCGTAGCGATGCAGCGTGCGGCCCGTTTCGGCGGTGCCGTCGATGAACGGATTCCCCGGGTTCGAATAGACGTCGGGATACAGCTCGCGGAAGGTCGCCTTGGCGTCGGTGTAACGCGCCCGCGCGCTGAGGCTGAGCAGGTCGGAAACCCGCTGGTCGACGATGAGCGTCGCCGACAGCGTGCGCTGGCGGAGCGTGTCATAATTCTCGTCACCCAGGAAGGTGCGGTTGCTGAGCCGCCGGGCGTCGTTGGGGGCGCCGATCGCCGACACGACGGGAATAAACTGCTGGCTCGATGCAGAGCGGTCGCGCTGGTAGAGGCCGATCAGCGTCACCGCGGTGTCCGAACTCGGCCGCCAGCTCAGCGACGGCTGGACGAGCACGCGATTGTCGTCGAGCAGCCGCGTCTGCTGGCCCGCGTCGCGCACGACCGCGACGATGCGGCCGGCGAGCATATCGCCGCTGAGCGGGCCGGTCAGGTCGACCATCGCCTGCTTGCGGTCCCACGATCCATATTCGATCCGCGCGCTGCCGCCCGCTTCGAATTCGGGGCGCTTGCTGACGCTGTTGATAATGCCGCCGTTGGATGCCTGCCCGTAAAGGACAGACGAGGGTCCGCGCAGCACTTCGACGCGCGACAGCGTGTCGACCGCGGCGCGGGCGAAGGGCGCGAAGGTGTAGAGGCTGCGCATCCCGTCGAGGAACTGGACGGGTGCGAGCCCGCGCACGACGCTCGCGTCGCCACGCGTGTCGAGGCCATAGGCCTCGCCGGTGACGCCGGCTGAATAGCGTAGCGTTTCCTGCAAATTGAGCGCGCCGCGGTCGCGGAAAAGTTCTTCGGTGACGACGCTGATCGCCTGAGGGGTTTCGACGAGCGGCGTGTCGCTCTTGGTCGCGGTGACGGCTCGGTCGGCGGTGACGGTGATCTCCGCGCTGGTCTGGCTTTCCTGCGCCTGCGCGGCGCCCGTCCAGGCCACCGTTACCAGCAAGGCATTGATCATTTTATATTTCATCGCGAACCTCCAATATGGGAAGCGCGCTAGACGCGAATGATCGCTACTGCAACCCATTTGCAAGAGCGCAGCCTGCCAGCTGGAAAGATCGCGCGTCGAGCGCGCGACCGAGCAATCCGCAACCGGACCAAAGCTGGCCCCTCCGCCTGATGAACAGGCTCGGTGGAGCCGGGCAGGAAGGGATCAATAGGCTTTTCGGTCCGGGTGCGCCAATTCGGCTTCCGAAGGCCAATGGCCCTGCGGATTTTCCCGAACGATCTCGGTCAGCAGCGCCTTTGCGCCCATCTCGTCGCCGGCAAAGCGACGCTCCATCGCGATCGCGAACTTGATGGTGCTGTCGCGGCTGTCCTTGAAGCCCGTGGGGTCGAGACGACCCTGCATGATCTGGACCGCCTGGTAATAAGTGAAATTCTCGATCAGCTTCAGCCCCGGCTCGATCGCGTCGATCGCGGCGCGCGCCTTGTCGTGCTGCCCCATCTTCCGGTACGCGAGATAGGTCCAGTAGGCCGTCGGCACGCGCATGTCGTCGCGCGCGAAATCGGCGGCAAGCTCCAGCGATTTCGCCATGCCCGACACCATCGTCGGATAGTCGCCCGTCGCAAAGCTCGTTTGCGCGTGATAATAGACGATGTTCCCGCGATAGGTGCTGATCGTGAGGCCGATCGGGTTGGGCATGCCGTCGGGTTCGAAACTGTCGGGCGTGTCGCCCATCAGCGCGAGCGCCTTTTCATAATCGGCGAGCGCCTCCTTGAACTTGCGCGCGCGCGTCAGGTCGCGGGCGCGGAAACGGTAGAGTTTGTAGCTGTCCGGGAACTGCTTGATCCCGGCGCTGAACGCATCGACCGCGTCACAGATGCGCCCGGCATAGTCGAGGCGCCGCCCGTACCAGATGTGGCTATCCTCGCGGCCCGGCGCGATGCGCAGCGCCGCCGCGGCAATCGCGATATCCTCGTCGAGCAGCTTTTGCGTCGCCGCCGGGAATTTAGGCACGGTCAGCGGCGTGCCGATCAGGCTGGTCGCGCAATTCCCCGCGTCGGCGCCAGGGACGTTCGCCGACGCAGGGGCTGCCGTCAGCAGCAAGGCAAGGGTGAGGGCGGAAAGACGGAGGCTCATCCGATCACCTCCTGATAGATGCGGCGGACGTTGGTCCCCATGATTTTTTCGACCGTGCTGGTCGGATAGCCGAGCTTGCGCACGCCATCCCACACCACCTCCATGCGCCGCGGGCCGTTGAGTTCGTTGATGAACAAAGGCCAGTCGGGCTCGTGGAAATTGGCGCCCTCCTCGCGCTTCAGCTCGGCGATATAGGCGTCGGTCATCTCGACGACGCGGTGATCACGGTCGCTGCCGATCGCGACATGGTCGGCGCCCATCACTTTGACGGCATGATCGATATGGCGGAAATATTCGGGCAGCGCGTCGTCACGCTTCGTCGTCAGGAACGGCCGCATCTGGCAGATGCCAGCGACGCCGCCCTTGTCGGCGAGCAGGCGCAGGTTCGCGTCGGTCGTGTTGCGGACATTGCTGTGCACCGCCATGCACGCGGTGTGCGAGACGATCACGGGCATTTTCGACGCGGCGATCGTATCGGCCATCGTCTGCATGTTCGAATGCGACAGGTCGATCAGCATGCGGCGCTCGTTCATCCGCCCGACCAGATCGCGCCCGAAATGGGTGAGGCCGTTCGCGCCGAGTTCCTTGCACCCCGCGCCCGCCCAATTCTGGTCGTTATAGGTGATCTGCGCCGACCGCACCCCGAGCTTGTGGAACAGGTCGACATTGTCGAGGTCGCGGCCGAACTGGGTGCTGTTCTGGAACAGGTAGAACAGCGCGAGCTGGCCGTTCGCCCGCGCGGCGTCGATATCGCTGGTCTTCGTCGCCTTCAGGAACAGCTCGGGATGCTTGGCGATATGCGCGTCATGGTCGAGCACCGCCTGCACCGCCTCTTCATAGGCTTGCCCCTCATAGGCCTTGGGGTCGCAGAGCGTGACCGTGATCGCGTCGAGCCCGCTGGCGCGCATCTGGCCGATCAGTGCCGCGTCATATTCGAAGCGCACCTCGCCCATCGCGTCGAAGGTGAGGGGCCGCGTCTTCGATCGTGCCGCCGCCGCGGGCGCGAACGCCATCGTGGCCGATAAGGCCGCCCCCGACAGGATGAAATTCCGTCTGTCCATCGCTTCGCCTCTCCAATTTTCTATTGGAAAGAAATTAGCGTATCGGAAAATTATTGCAAGCCCGATGATCGGGCGGCCGCTCAGCCGGTGTTGACCCACAACACGACGGCATCTTCCTCGCTCGTCGAATAGGCGGCGTGCTGCATGCTGCTGTTGATATAGATGCTGTCGCCGACGCCGAGATATGCTGGCTCATAATGCTCGGTCTGGAAGCAGATTTCGCCTTCGAGCACATAGAGGAATTCCTCGCCGCTGTGCTGCGACCAGCTCTTGAAATCCTCGAGGCTGCGCGCCTTGATCGTCGTGACGAACGGCAGGATCTTCTTGTTCTTGAGTTCGGCGGCGATCAGCCGGTGGCGGTAGACCGCGGTTTCCATCAGGCGGCCCGCGCCGTCCATCGTGACGCTGCGCCGGCCCGCGGCATCCTGCCCCGAATTGCTCGCAAAGAGTTCGGTGATGTCGATGTCGAAGCCGGTCGCGAGTTTCTGCACGACGTCGAAAGTCGGCGACATCTGGTCATTCTCGATCTTCGACAATGTCGAGGCCGCAAGCGCGGTCAACCGCCCCGCATCCTCCAGCGTCATCCCGCGTTCCTTGCGCAATTGGCGCAATCGCTCGCCCAGGTGGAAGCCTTCGGATCGAGGCCGCTTCGCGGTACGAACGGCACCCAAAACTTCCGGCTCGTCTCCATTTCTGGGCGGCATAAATCTCCAATCCTTCACTTGCTCGAGATCGCATGGCATCGGCCGATGGGGACGGCTGGGGGAAGAGGTCCGGCCAATCAGCCGCCGCCATCTATAAGGCACAAATTTCCGATAGGCTACGATATTGGCATATCCGCTATGCCAATGCCGTATGTGCCCACCGGAAATGCGCGCCGATCTCTAACAGACGAGATCAGAATTTATACTTAGCATTCAAATAATAGAAGCCGCCGGCGACCCCGAATACACTGTGATTGTCATAGATCAGGCCAGCGCGGGCGCGCGCAGGGCCGCGACCCGGCGGGAAGATGTTGAAGATGTTGCGTGCGCCGACGCTCAGCTCGACATCCTGAATGCCCGAATAGGTCACTTCGGCGTCGAACAAAGTCACCGCCTTGCGCGGCAGGAAGGTCGCGCCATCGAGGCGGCGCCACGCGCCATAATGGATCGCGCGCGCCATGAAGCCGAAATCGCCGACCTTGGTCGTCGCCGAGAAATTGCCGCGCCAGCGCGGGGTGCCGCGTTCGAACTCGGTCACGATCGCCGGACTGAACCCCGGAGGCGGCGCGCCGCGCAGATGCTGTTCATTATAGTTCACGGCAAGGCTGAAATCGGTCGAGGCATTGTCCGACCAGCTGTGACGATAGGTGCTCACCAGGTCGAAACCGCGCACGCGCGTGTCCATTTCATTCTGGAAATAGCGCACCTGCTGGATGTCCGCGCCGTTCGGGAAATTGATCGCGGCCAGCGCGGCGCGCTCGGCGGCGGTGGTGTTCCGCGAGGGCGTCAGCAACAGGCGATCGTCGACGTCGATCTGATAGAAATCGAGCGTGGTCAGGAAGCCGTCGAGGCCGGTGAAGACGACGCCCGCCGACATGTTGAACGAGGTTTCGGGCGTCAGCGCCTCCGAGCCGAAGACCCGGGCCGCGGGCGACCCCGGAACGAGTACGGCGTCGAGGATGAAGCCGCCGACGCCGTCGAGCTGCGAGGTGAGGCTGGTGCCGAAGACCTGTCCGGCGGCCGGCGCGCGGAAGCCGGTGCTGACCGAACCGCGAAGCGCAAAGGCATCGCTCAGTTCAAAGCGCGTCGAGGCCTTGTAGCTGAAATTGTCGCCGAACTGGTCATAATCCTCGTAGCGGGCGGCCGCCGACAGGTTCCACCAAGGCGTGATGTCGGCATCGATTTCGCCGAACACGGCATAGCTGTTCGAATCGAAGCTGCCGGCGAATTCGGGCGAGAAGCCCTGGAAACCGTTCGAGCCCGCGGGCAGATCCCGCAGCGGACCCGTCGTGTAGCTCGCGACGTCGCCCTCGCCGATGACATAGGTTTCCTTGCGGTGGCTGGCGCCGGCAAAGACGAGGATGTCGTTGCTCAGCTCATAGGAGACTTCGGCGTCGAACTGGATTTCGCGCTGGGTGAGCGAACCGGGCTTGAACGCGGTCGGCGACTTGACCCCCATCGACGCGTTGATCGTGCCGGTGATCGTGTAGTCGACGGTGTTCGTGCCGTAGCGCGCCGACAGGTCCCAGGTCAGCGGACCTTCCTGGTCGCGCAGCCCGACAAGGGCGCTGAAATCCTCGAGATGGCCGCGGAATTCCGGCGTGAAGCCGCCCGGATAGACGGCGGCAAGGTTGAACAATTCGGGGTGCGCGGGCGTCAGGTCGAACGCCGAATTGGCATAGGTGCCGTGGCGGTTCAGGCCGCCCGCCGTGACGGGCTGGCGCAGACCGAAGGTGACGGAGCTCTTGCCCGTCATATAGTTGCCGAAGCTATAGAGTTCGAGTTCGTCGCTGAGTTCGATGCCGGCGTTCCACACCGACTTGAACGCCATGTAACGCGGATCGAGATTACCCTCGGGATGCTCGGGGATACCGGGAATGCCCATCGCCCGCATCGCCTCGGCGCCCGAATGGGTGGCCTTTTTCGCATAGGCCTTCGCCTGGTCGGTATATTGGGCGGCGATGTTGAAATAGGCATTGTCGCCCACCGGAACGGCCAGATGACCCTGGATGTCATAGGTGCGGCCGCCGGACGTATAATATTCGCCAACCTGGCCGATGATCGAGCCGCCGCTCCTGGCCTTTTTCAGCTCCAGGTTGATCACGCCGGCGATCGCGTCCGAGCCATATTGGGCCGACGCGCCGTCGCGGAGCACTTCGACGCTCGACAGCGCGATCGGCGGAATGACGTTGAAATCCTGACCCTGCGAACCCGAGGTCGAGGCATGGCCGGTGCCGATCTGCACGATCGAGGCGCGGTGGCGGCGCTTGCCGTTCATCAGCAGCAGGACATGATCGGCCGGCGAGCCGCGCAGCGTGACGGGCCGCACGAAAGAGGAACCGTCATTGCCCTGAAGGCGCTGCGCGTTGAACGCGGGGACGAGCGTGCGCAGCGCGTCGTTCACGTCCGAATAGCCGGTCGTCGCGATCTGTTCGGGCGCGATGACGTCGATCGCGACCGAGCTATCGGTGATCGAGCGGTCCTTGCGGCGCGTACCGATGACGACGATGTCGCTGCCGCCGGCACTGGTCTCTGCGCCATCCTCTTCGGGCGGAGCCGACTGGGCATGCGCCATCGGCGTGATCGCGAAGGCGAGCGCGGACGACAACAACAGGCGTGACACGAACTTCGACATTTTTCCCTCCTTTTGGACCCGTTTCCCCACCGGAAATTCGTTGATTTCCGCAATGTGTCGTAATTTCCAGAATTTTCCTATCATAAAAATTCTTGCTCAACTAGCAAAAACTTCCTATGCAAATGGGGAGTGCTGCAGGGGCGGCCTCGCGGCGTGGGCCGGCGGGAGAATTTCGCTTGAGCGGCATTGGGAAATGGGCGGCGCTTGCGATCGGCGTGTCGCTTTCGGGCACGGCCGTCGCGGCGCCTGCTGGCGCCGAGCTTGCCGATACGCTGGTAATCCACGCGGGCGCCGTCGTCGCAATTCCGGGCGAAAAGCCGCTGGGGCCGAGCACGATCGTCGTCCGCGGCGGGCGCATCGCCGAAATCCAGCCGGGCTATCTGGCGCGCGCGGACGTGCGGGTGATCGACCTGAAGGACCGGACGCTGCTGCCCGGGCTGATCGACACGCATGTCCATTTCAGCTTCTCGCCCGAAACGAAACTATGGGCGGCGGCGGTCGATACGCCCGAGGATGTCGCGCTGTTCGCTTTTTCCAATGCGAAAAAGACCCTCGAGGCCGGGTTCACGACGGTTCGCGACGTCGGCTCCGACGGCACTTCGATCCACGCGCTCCGCGACGCGGTCAACGAAGGCACGGTCGTCGGCCCGCGCATCTTCCTGTCGGGCACGTCGCTGTCGATCGTCGGGGGGCATGGCGACATGTCGGGGCTCAACCGCGGGACGACCGAGGCGCTCTATCCCTATGACTATACCGGCGCCTGCACCGGCGGCGTCGAATGCGCGCTGCGCGTGCGCGAAGCCGCCAAATATGGCGCGGACCTGATCAAGGTCACCTCGACCGGCGGCATCATGTCGCAACAGGCGCGCGGACTGGGCCAGCACCTGACCGACGAGGAACTGACCGCGATCGTCACCACCGCGCACAGCCTCGGGCTCAAGGTCGCGGCGCACGCGCATGGCGGGGAGGGCGTTGCCGCCTCGGTGCGCGCGGGGGTCGATTCGATCGAGCATGGCACCTATCTCGACGAGGAAACCGCGAAGCTGATGGCGAAGCGCGGCACCTGGCTCGTGCCGACGCTCGGCCTGCTCGACTCGCGGAAAGAAAGCGAGGCCAGCCCCGCCGTGCAGGCGAAGATGACCGAAGCGCGCCGCGTCGCGGGGCGGAATATCCGGCTCGCGGTCCAGCATAAGGTCAAATTCGCCTTCGGCACCGACGCCGGCGTGTCGCCGCACGGACAGAATGCGCGGCAGTTTCGCCTGATGGTCGAGCAAGGTCCGATGACGCCGATGGCGGCGCTGCGATCGGCGACCGTCGATGCCGCGGCGCTGCTGGATCAATCGGACAATATCGGCACGATCGAAGTCGGAAAATATGCCGACATGATCGCGGTCGCGGGCGATCCCTATCGCGATGTGACGGTGACCGAGCACGTCTCCACCGTGATCAAGGACGGCCGCGTCATCATCCACGATGGCCGCGCGAGCCCATGACGCAAACCTGCCAACAACCTGCATTTCCCCTTTCAACGGACAATTAGATGAACGCTCTTGATAAGATGATTTCTCCCGGTGCCGGCCACAGCGTACAGGGCGGCTTTTCCCGTTCGGTCGCCGATATATTCGGCGCGCTCGGGCTGTCGCTCGATGCCCATCTGGGTTCGGACCTCAAGGTTTTCTCGCCGGTCGACGGTTCGGAACTCGCGGCCCTGCGTACCGACAAGGCGTACGACATGGACGCGATGGTCGCGAATGCGCGGGCCGCTTTCGCGGTCTGGAAGGATGTGCCGGCGCCGCATCGCGGCGAACTCGTCCGGCGCTATGGCTTGCTGGTGCGCGAGCATAAGGAGGCGTTGTCGCACCTCCTGACCATCGAGAATGGCAAGATCCTGACCGAAGCGCGCGGCGAGGTGCAGGAGGTCATCGACATCTGCGAATATGCCGTCGGCCTGTCGCGCCAGCTTTTCGGGCTGACGATCGCGTCCGAACGCGCCGAGCACCGGCTGACCGAATATTGGCACCCGCTCGGCGTGCTGGGGTTGATCTCGGCGTTCAATTTCCCCGCCGCGGTCTGGGCGTGGGGCACCACCGTCGCGCTCGTCTGCGGCGACAGTGCGATCTGGAAGCCGTCCGAAAAGACCCCGCTCACCGCGCTCGCCTTCGCCGGGCTGCTGCAGAAGGCGGCGGCCGATTATGAGCTCGCGCCCGACCATCTGGTGCAGGTCGCGATCGGCGATGCCGCGTGCGGCACGATGCTCGCCGACCATCCCGATGTCGCGATCGTCAGCGCGACGGGCAGCGTTCGCATGGGGCAGGATGTCGGCGTGCGCGTCCAGCGCCGCTTCGGGCGCCCCGTCCTCGAACTCGGCGGCAACAACGCCGCGGTTGTCGCGCCGAGCGCCGATATCGGGCTCGCGCTGCGCGGAACGATCTTCGCTGCGACGGGCACGTGCGGCCAGCGCTGCACGACCTTGCGCCGCCTGATCGTCCACGAGGACATCCGCGCCGATTTCGTGAAGCGCCTGATTGCGGCGGTCGGCAGCCTCAACATCGGCAGTCCGCTCGACGACGCGACGCACGTCGGCCCGCTGATCGACAAGGCGGCGTTCGACGCGATGCAGCGCGCGCTCGAACAGGCGCGCCGCGACGGCGGCATCGTCCACGGCGGCGACCGGATCGAGGTCGCGGGACCCGACGCCTATTATGTCCGCCCGGCGATCGTCGAGATGCCGGCACAAAGCGAAATCGTCCGCGAGGAAACCTTCGCGCCGATCCTCTATGTCCTCGCCTACACTGGCTTCGACGAAGCGATCGCGCTGCAGAACGGCGTGCCGCAAGGCCTGTCGTCGTGCGTCTTCACCAGCGACGTGCGCGAGGCCGAGAAATTCCAGTCGGCGCAGGGCAGCGACTGCGGCATCGTCAACGTCAATATCGGGACGAGCGGCGCCGAGATCGGCGGCGCGTTCGGCGGCGAGAAGGTGACCGGCGGCGGGCGCGTGTCGGGCTCCGATAGCTGGAAGAATTATATGCGCCGCGTTACCGCGACGGTGAATTACTCGACCTCGCTCCCGCTCGCGCAGGGTGTGAAGTTCGATCTCGATATCGATTGAAGACACAGGATCAGTTCGGAGAGGATGTTTATGATGAAGCCCAGGCATTTGAAATTGCTGGTGTCGGCCGGCCTGTTGCTGATCGCCGCGCCGGTGACGGCGACGGCGCAGGAAGGCAGCTTTCAGGGCATGTCGCTGCTCGGCGAGCGAATGGTCACCAGCCCCGCGCGCAACGCGAACGTGGCATCGACCGAAACGCTCGAACGCGCCGCGCGCGATGCGAAGGCGGCGTTCGAGGCCAATATGACCGTCGATAGCGCGACCTGGTACGGCCGCATCCTCTTCTATCAGGGCTATACGAAAGAATCGGCGGCGGTCTACGATCAGGCGCTGAAGCGCTTCCCCAATTCGGGCAAGCTGCTGCGCCACCGCGCGCATCGCGCCTTTTCGCTGCGCGAGTTCGACAAGTCGATCGAACTGGGGCTGAAAGCGGCGAAGCTTTATGAGAACCAGCCGCTCGAACGCGAAAAGCCGGGCCCCGACTATTTCCCGGGCGACCCCGATGTCGTGCAATATTATCTCTATTACCATCTGGGGCAGGCTTATTTCGGCAAGCATGATTTCGAAAATGCGGCGAAATGGTTCGCAAAGTCGGCCGAATCTGCCGCCTTCACCCATGACGTCGAGGCACGCACCGCGAACGGCTATTGGGAATATCTGTCGCTCGCGCGCGCCGGGAAGCTTCGTGAGGCACAGAAGCTGCTCGACGATTATGATCTGACCTTGTTCGAAGTTCACCCGAAGGGCGGGTCGGACACCTATTTCGACGGGCTGCAGCTGTTCAAGGGCAACCGCGCGGCCGACAGTTTCTTCAGCGACAAGGACAGTGGCCGCGCTTTCGCGACCGCCGACGGGGTGGCGGCGTCGACCGCTTACAGCCTCGCCAACTATTATATCCTCCGCGGCGAGCCCGAAAAGGCGAAGCCCTGGCTGAAGCGGTCGATCGCCGTCGACAGCTGGAGCTTCTTTGCGCGCATCCAGGCCGAGGCCGACTGGCTGCTGCTGTTCCCGAACGAAAAGCCCTGAACGGACGCATCGAACTGACGCATTTGGGTGAGCGGCGGACCCGAACCATCGGGCCGGATATTGGGAGACGCATCGTGAAGAACTGGACCCGCCGCAAACCCATCGCACCGCCCGGCGAACGCAGCGCCGGGGCGCTGCCGCCCAGCCTGTCGTGGCCGCAACTGATGGCGATGGGCGTCGGCGCGATCATCGGCACAGGAATCCTGACGCTGATCGGCGTCGGCGTCGACCGCGCGGGCCCTGCGGTGCTGCTGTCTTTTGCCATCGCGGGCGCGGTCTGCGCCTGCGCGGCGCTCGCCTATGCCGAACTGTCGGCGATGATGCCCGCGGCGGGCAGCGCCTACAGCTATTCCTATGCAGGGCTCGGCGAGGCTTTCGCGTGGATCGTCGGCTGGAGCCTGATCCTCGAATATTCGCTCGTCGTCTCGACCGTCGCGGTGGGCTGGTCGGGTTATGCGTCGCCGCTCCTGATGGGGATCGGGTTTCCCGAGGTGCTGACGCGCGGGCCCGAACTCGGCGGGCTGATAAATCTTCCCGCGGTCGCGATCATCGCGGTCGTCGCGGGCCTGCTGCTGCTGGGGACGCGCGAGAGTGCGCGGATCAATTCGGTGCTCGTCGTCGTGAAGATCGTCACGCTGCTGCTCTTCGTCGGTTACACATTGCCCTATTTCGACGCCGCACACCTCGATCCGTTCATGCCCTATGGTTATACCGCGCAGGTCGACAGCGACGGCGTCCAGCGTGGGGTCATGGCCGCCGCCGCGATCATCTTTTTCGCCTTCTACGGCTTCGATGCGATTTCGACCGCGGCTGAAGAAACAAAGCGCCCCGCGCGCGACTTGCCGATTGCGATCATCGGTTCGATGGCCGTCTGCACGCTCATCTACATGCTGGTCGCCGCTACGGCGGTCGGTGCGACGCCTTTCACGACCTTTGCCGACAGTCCCGAGCCGCTGGCGCTGATCCTGCGCTCGATAGGGCAGGGCGGTATCGCGCAGATCGTCGCGACAACCGCCGTTGTCGCGCTGCCGACCGTGTTGCTCGCCTTCCTCTACGGGCAAAGCCGCATTTTCCTTGCGATGGCGCGCGACGGCTTCCTTCCGCAGCGCCTCGCGCATATTTCAGGGCGCGGCACCCCGGCGCGCATCACGCTGCTGACGGCGGCGATTGTCGCGGTCCTCGCCGGGTTGCTGCCGATCGGAAAGGTCGCCGCACTCGCCAACGCCGGAACGCTGATCGCCTTCATCGCGGTTGGCGTCTGCCTGCTCGTCCTTCGCCGCCGCGCCCCCGATGCGCCCCGGCCCTTTCGCGTGCGCGCGGCATGGCTGGTCGGGCTTGGAACGATCGGCGGCTGCCTTTACCTGTTCCTCAGTCTGCCCGCCGAAACGCTCTTGTGGTGCCTCGTCTGGAATCTGATCGGTCTCGCCCTCTATGCGGCCTATGGGCAACACCGCAGCACCTTGGGCAAGGCAGCTCGCGGCGGATAATCCCTTTGGCGCCCCTAGATCGTGCCGGCCTTGAGCAGCTTTACGGCGTGGTCGGCGGCTCGCGCGGTCAATGCCATGAAGGTGAGCGACGGGTTGACGCACGAGATCGAGGCCATCTGCGCGCCGTCGGTGACGAACAGATTGGCGGCGTCGTGCGCCTGGCCCCATTTGTTGAGCACCGACTGGCGCGGATCGGCGCCCATGCGCGCACCGCCCATTTCGTGGATCGCGTCGCCGGGAACATGTTCGCGGCGCTCGCTGGTGACGTTCTGCAGCCCCGCCTTGCGCAGCATCGCCTCGCCCTCGGTCCGCGCATCGTCCATCATGCGGATCTCGTTGTCGCGGAAGGTGACATCGAAGCGCATCAGCGGGATGCCGAACCGGTCGACCTTGTCGGCGTGCAGGCTGACGCGATTGTCCTCATAGGGCAGGCATTCGCCGAAGGCGCCCATGCCGAACTTCCACGGGCCATAGCCGCGCATGCCATGCTTCATAGCCGCGCCGAAGCCCTTGGGCGGTAGCGGATCGCGCCGCGCGCTGCCCTGATAGCCATAGCCGCGCTTGAAGCCGATCCCCTCTTCGCCGCCGACATTGCGGAAACGCGGGATATAGACGCCGCCCGGACGCCGGCCATATTCGATAAAGTCGGTCATGCCAGGTATCTCGCCCGAGATGTTCACGCGGAAGATATGGTCCATCACATAGCGGCCGAGCGTGCCGCTGGAATCGAAATGGCTCTTGGCCGTTCCGGGGATACGCGAGTTCATCAAGATCTGGGTCGAGGCCATCGCCGAGGCACAGAGGAAGACGAGGCGCGCGGGGATCACCTCCGCCCGCTTCGTCTTCGTATCGATCACGCGCACGCCGGTGACCTTCTTCGTCTTGGGATCATATTCGAGATTCGAGACCACCGCGTCGGAACGCAGGGTCAGCCGCCCGGTGGCGCGCGCCGCGGGCAGGGTGACCGCCTGCGTCGAGAAATAGGCCCCGAACGAGCAGCCGCGCCCGCACTGGTTGCGGAACTGGCATTTGCTGCGGCCCTGATCCTCCTTGTCCTCGGTCATGTTCGACAGGCGGGTGTTGATCAGCTTGCGGCCCGGCGAGGTCGTCTCGAGCCGTTCCTTCACCCATTTTTCGGCGACGTTCATCTGCATCGGCGGCTGGAACGCGCTGTCGGGCAGCTGCGGCAGATTCTCGCGCGATCCCGACACACCGATATATTTCTCGACATAATCGTACCAGGGAACAAGGTCGTCATAGCGGATCGGCCAGTCGCCCCCGACATTCTCGCGCTTGTTCGCCTCGAAATCCTCAGGGCTCCAGCGGAAGCTCCAGCGCCCCCAGATCAGCGACTTGCCGCCGACCGCGGCGGGCCGGATCCAGTAGAATTTCTCGCCCTCGTCATAGGCATAGGGGTTGAGCCGGTCGTTGTTGTAGAATTTCTGGTTCGACGGCGAGACATAGCCATGCGTGGCGATGAAATAGTCGCTCTTGACCAGCGCCGCGGGCATCCGGTCGCGCGCCGGAATCTCATAGGCCGGCTTGCCGTCATAATCATAATCCTCGCCGTGCTCGACCATCACCCCGCGGTCGAGCATCAGGACCTTGAGGCCCTTTTCGGTCAATTCCTTCGCGGCCCATCCGCCGCTCACTCCGGAGCCGATGACGATCGCATCGAACTGGTCTGTCACTGCCATGAACTAATCCTCGAATGCCTGTTACGCGCGAAGGCGGCTGAGCGTGGTGAAGCTGGTCTGGATGTCGGGAAGATAGGGCGCGGGCGACTGATCATTCTCGACATAGAAATGCTTCACGCCGGCGGTCCGGTTGAGCGTGAAGATGTCGGCGAAATCGATCACGCCCTTGCCGACGCTGGTCATCTTGCCGTCGGCGGTGCGATCCTTGACATGATAGGCATAGATGCGGCCGGCCAAGCGCCGGATGATCGCCTTGGGGTCCTCACCCGCCGCGATCGTCCAGAACAGGTCGAGCTCGACCTGGACGAGCGCCGGGTCGGCGTCGGCGATCAGCATGTCGAACAGGCTGGTGCCGCCCGGCTTCAATATGAACTCGAAATCATGATTATGATAGGCAAAGCCCAGCCCGGCCTTTTTCAGCCGTTCGGCATAGCGGTTGAAATTGGCGACCGCCGCCTTCCAGCCCTCGGCATTGCGATGCGCGTCGATCATATAGGGAACGACCAGCGTGTCGGCGCCCAGCGCCTTGGTCATCGCGACCGCGCCGTCGAAATCGCTGGCGAGCGCCTCATAGGCGACATGGATCGACGGCGACTTCAGGCCCAGCCGGTCCATCGTCTTGCGGAGCGCGGCATGGTCCATCTTGTCATAACCGCCACCGCCATATTCGACTTCGCGATAACCGATCGCCGCCACCTTCTCGAGCGTTCCCATCGGGTCCTTCGAGAAGAGTTCGCGCACGGTGTAGAGCTGGATGCCGATGGGCTTTGATTTGAGACTCTTTGCCATGAGCGGCCCCGCAGCGAATGTTGCCCCGAGCGCGGCGCCGCCCGCCATCCATTGCCGCCTGCCGATCATCATGACGAAAACACCTTTTTGATCTCGGAATAGGGATAGGCGCCGTCGTAGCGGCCGGGGACGGGCAGATATTCGCGTTCCTGCGTAATGCCGACTTCCGACGTGAAATATCCGGTGAGTACGAGCTGGCGGAACTTGTCGAAGAAGTCCGCGCCGCCGGGCAGCTTGTCTCCCATCGCCAGCGTCAGCAGCGCGTCCTGCTGCGCGGGCGTCGCCTTGTCGGCGGCGACCTTGTAATCGGACCGGCTGCGCGCCTCGATCGCGTCGAGCCCCGCGAGGATCGGTTTGCGATCGTCGGGCGACGCCCAATCGGCCAGCAGCTTTTCGATATATTCGGGGACGCCGGCGGTGATCGCGCCGGGCGTATCGGTGGTCGGCATCACGCGCTCGCTGAGCGCGGTCATCAGCGCGCGCTGCTGCGCGGTGAACACCGGCGATGAGGGTGGGCCGCTGCTGATGATCGGGGGCGCTTCTGCCGCCGCGGCGCGCGCGATCGGCGCGAATAGGCTCGCGCCGAACATCGCGGCCATCCCGGCCAGCGCGTCTCTGCGATCGATGATCATTTCACAGTTCCTTCGAAGTCATGGCTCGCCGCGGCTTCGGGCAGCGGGCGCACCCAGATGTTGCGGAACGAAACCGGCGAATTATGGTCCTGAAGCTGGATCGGCGCGGCATCGCCATGCGCTTCATACGTCGCGACCTTGCGCCAGACGGTGCTGCCGAGCCACGGCTGGCGGTTCTGCACGAGCACGCCGTTGAGGAAGGCCGTGACATAGGCCGGGCGCAGCAGCTTGCCATCGGGTCCGAAATGCGGTCGCTCGAAGACGATATCGTAGCTCTGCCATTCGCCGGGCCCCCGCGATGCGTTCACCAGCGGCGGCTTCCAGGCATAGATCGAGCCGACGGTGCCGTCGGCGTAAGTGGGGTTCTGATAGCCGTCGAGGATCTGGATCTCGTAGCGCTGCATGAACCAGATGCCGCTGTTGCCGCGGTCCTGCGAGCTTTTCGTCGGCGGGTTGGGCGAGGCGAATTCGAGGTGGAGCTGGACGTCGCCGAAGCTCGCTTTGCTGACCAGCGCATTTTCGCCGCCGCCGTCGGCGCGCGGGACCGACGTCGCCGCGCCGTCCTTGACGACCCACGGGGTTGCCTGCGTCTGCCACGCATCGAGCGATTTGCCGTCGAACAGCACCACGGCGTCCGAGGGCGGAGCGCCGGGAACCGCGCCGGGCGTCACGACGGTCGGATGGGGGCGATCGGAATCATGCACGCGCCATTTGCCGTCGGGCAATATCGGCGTGTCCTTGAATCCGGGTTTCTCCTGCGCAGTGGCAGGACCGCCCGCCGCGACAGTGACCGCGATTGCCGCGGCCCAAACGATATGCTTCACGCGTGTCTCCCTCATGCCGCGTCGATCGCGCGATAGGCGGCGACCAGCCGCTCCTCGCCCGCGCGCCCGTCGACCGAATTGCCGTGTTCCATGCCGATCACGCCCGCGAAATTCTTCGCGCGCAGCCAGCGGACGATATTGCGATAGTTGATCTCGCCCGTTCCCGGCTCCTTGCGGCCGGGATTGTCGCCGAACTGGACGTACGCGATCTCGTTCCAGCAGCTGTCCAGCGTGTTGATGAGGTTCCCGGCCTGGATCTGCTCATGGTACAGGTCCGCGAGCACCTTGATCGCGGGGCTGTTGACCGCGCGGGCCATCGCATAGCCTTGCGGGACGGTCGACATGAAGACGCCGGGATGGTTCACCAGCGTATTGAGCGGCTCCATCACCATGGTCAGGCCGTGCGGTTCATAGATGTCGGCGGCGCGGCGCAGCACGTCGATCACGCGCGCGGTCTGGATATCGACCGGCAGCTTGCGGTCCATAAAACCGGTGACGATCGTCATATGCTTCGAATTCAGCCGTTTGGCGACATCGACCGAACTGCGGATATCGGCAAGAAAACGCTCGCGATCAGCATCGTCGTTGCCGCCGAGCAGCGGCCGGAACTCGCTCCATCGCGGCATGCTTGCGACGAACACCCCCATCGTCATGCCGCGCTGCTGCAACGCACGCGCCATCGCACTCTGGTCGGCAACCGAACGGGTCGCCGCCTCATTATCCTCCCACGCGGTAAAGCCCTGATCGGCGGCAAAGGCGATCTGTTCGAGCCGGCCGCCGGGGCTTTTGAAGCTGCCTTCGTGCGGGGCATATTTCAGCGAAAATTGTGCCGCGTTCGACGTCGCCGCGCCTTTCGTAGCGGTCGCGGCGGTCGCCGCCGTGACGACGCCGCCCGCCAATACCGTGCGACGCGAAAAGTTCATGCCGTCTGACCTGCGAGCGCCGCGCGCGACTTGCCGCGCTCGCGCAGCCAGATGAAACCGAACACCGCCAGCAGGATGGCCGGCAGGATCGCCAGCCGCTGGAACGACAGCGACGCCGCGGCGTCCTCGACCGCCAGCTTCGCGGCGCCGGTCAACGCCGCAAAGGCTTCGGGACCGCCGGCAAACTCGATCTTGGCGCGGTCGAACATCGCGCCCAGTTGCGGCAGCACGAAGAAGCTGGCGAGCGCGCCCGCCGATCCGACCAGCCCCATCGCCCACGATCCGCCGCGCGGATAACGTTCGGCGACCGAGGCGAGCATCGTCGGCCACATCACGCAGACGCCGAGCCCCCAGACGGTGGCGGCGACGATTGCGGCGACCGGCGACTGCGCCTGGCTCAGCATGAACAGGCCGATCGCGGCGAGCAGGCTCGATACCCAGAGCAGCCCCGGGTTCGAGATTTTGTTGGCGAGCCGCCCCGCGAAATGGCGGAAGATGAACATCAGCGCATTGACATAGACGAGGAGCAAAATGCCGCGCATGCCGACGCGGTTCGACAAGGCGACGTCGATCCACTGCCCCGGTGCCAGTTCGGACGCCGCGGTCAGGAACATCGCGCCGAACCAGATGAAGAAGCTGGGGCGGCGAAACACTTCGCCCATCATCTCGCCGAAGCTGACGCCGCTTTGCTCACGCAGCGGCGGCGGGAAGGTCGTGGTGAGGGCGATCACGACCGTCGCGGCGGCGGGGATCATCACCAGCGCCATGATGCCCTGCCACGGCAAGGCGGCCGACAGGAAGAAGCCGGTAAGCCCGCCGACGATGATGCCGCCTGGGAACCAGGCATGCAGCACGTTGAGCCGGTGCGTCGTGTCGTCGGGGTAAAGCTGCGCGGTCAGCGGGTTGATCGCCGCTTCGGTCAGCCCCCAGCCGATGCCGCTGAGCAGCATGCCCGCCCAGACGAGCCAATAGATGGTCATGCCGGTCGCGACATGGCCCGCGGTGACGATCATCAACGGACCGACGATGAAGCACAGCCCCGCGCCGGCGAGGCACCGCTTCATGCCGATCTGGTCGAGCAGCGCGCTGACGACGAACAGCGTGATCGAAAAGCTGAGGAACGCGGCGCCCAGCGCGGCGGCGATCAGCTCGCCCGCCTGCAACGGCGCGATCGGGTCGATCCATTCGGCCTTGAGCCCGCTGGCGATCGCGCCGCGGATCGCAAGGCTCGCCGCGGCGGTGAACAGCGCGAGCACGCCCAGCCAGAACAAGCGCCCCTTGTGCAATGTCGTCATCCTGCGTCCCCTTTGATTATTATTGTTTGGTTCGTCTGCCGCGTCGTCAGGTCAGCCCCAGCATCGCGCGGTTGAGCGCAGGGTCGCTGCCCCCGGCGAAATCGTCGAACGCCTTGTCGGCCTTGCGGATCATGTGGGCGGCGATGAACGGTGCACCTTCGCGCGCGCCGTCTTCGGGATGCTTCAGACAGCATTCCCATTCGAGCACCGCCCAGCCGGCATAGCCGTACTGCGTCAGCTTTGAGAAAATGCCGCCGAAATCGACCTGCCCATCGCCCAGCGAGCGGAAGCGCCCGGGGCGATCGACCCAATCCTGAAAGCCGCCATAGACCCCCGATCGCCCAGTCGGATTGAGCTCCGCATCCTTGACGTGGAACATGCGGATGCGGTCGTGATAAATGTCGATGAACTGCAGATAGTCGAGCGCCTGCAGCACATAGTGGCTGGGGTCGTACAGGATGTTGGCGCGCGGATGATTGTCGACGCCGTCGAGGAAGCGCTCGAAGGTCACGCCGTCGTGGAGATCCTCGCCGGGATGGATTTCATAGGCGAGGTCGATGCCCTGTTCGTCGAAGGCGTCGAGGATCGGCCGCCAGCGCTTCGCAAGCTCGGCGAACGCTTCCTCGACCAGTCCCGCGGGGCGCTGCGGCCAGGGATAGAGATAGGGCCAGGCGAGGGCGCCCGAAAAGGTCGCATGCGCTTCGAGGCCCAGCCGCCGGCTCGCTTTGGCGGCAAGATGGAGCTGCTCGACTGCCCACGCCTGACGTTCGGCCGGTTTGCCCTTCACCGCGTCGGGCGCGAAGCCGTCGAACTGCGTATCATAGGCGGGATGCACCGCGACCAGCTGGCCCTGCAGATGCGTCGACAATTCGGTGATCTCGACCCCCGCCTCGCGGCACGTGCCGGCCAGCTCGTCGCAATAATCCTGGCTCTCGGCGGCTTGGGCGAGATCGATGCAGCGGCTGTCCCACGTTGGAATCTGGATGCCGACATAGCCGGCATCCGCCATCCAGCGCGCCGCTGAGGGCAAAGTGTCGAACGGCGCGGCGTCGCCCATGAACTGCGCAAGGAAAACAGCCGGGCCCTTCATGCGCTTGCCTTTCGCGTCACTTGGTTTCGGTCTTGAGAAAGGCGATCAGCGCCGCGCGGCGCGCCGGGTCGGCTACCTTGACGACCATGCGTGTACCGGGGACTTTCTTGGTCGGCGCGGCGAGATATTCGTCGAGCGTCTTGTCGTTCCAGCGGATTTTCGATGCCTTGAGCGCCGGGCTGTAATTGAACCCGGCAACGGTGCCAGCTTGCCGGCCGAACAGGCCGTGCAGATTGGGACCCATCGTGCTTTTGCCGCCAGCCTCCAGCGTATGGCAGGCGCGGCATGCCGCGAAGGCCTGCGCGCCGGGACCTTGGGCGGGTGCCGCAACCGCCGCTGGTGAAGGCGCGAGCATCAGCGCAATCAATATTGCTCCTGCCGGTGGCAGGGCGAACAGAAATTTCATTATCCTCTCCCGTCTGGCAACAGCCGGTGCGATCATGTAACCGGTTGAAATCGAATTGCGCAAACAATTTTGGAAATTCAGGCCAAGGGAATGCGATGAATACGAATACGAGGTCGAAAACGCGCTACGGCATGGTCGGTGGCGGCGAAGGTGCTTTCATCGGCGCGGTGCACCGGATGGCGGCCGCGCTCGACGGCGAGTTTGCGTTGGTATGCGGGGCGTTCAGCGCTGACGCCGAGCGCAATGCGCGGAGCGCCGCCGCGCTGGGGCTCAACCCCGCTCGCGCTTATGCGACGCTCGACGCCCTCCTCGCGGGCGAGGCCGCGCTGCCCGAGGATCAGCGGATGGAGGCGCTGGCGATCGTCACCCCGAATCATCTGCACGCCCCGATGACGATCGCCGCGCTCGATGCCGGTTTCCACGTGCTGTCCGAAAAGCCGATGGCATTGAACCTCGCCGAGGCCAAGACGATCGACGCCGCCGTTGCCCGCAGCGGCACGCTGTACGGGCTGGCGTTCACCTATAGCGGCTATCCGCTGATCGAAGAGGCGCGCGTGCGCGTCGCGCGCGGCGATTTCGGCAAGATCCGGCTGGTGCAGGTCGAATATTCGCAAGGCTGGCTCAGCCACCCGATCGATCGGGACGGCAACAAGCAGGCCGAATGGCGCACCGATCCGGCGCGCGCGGGACTGGGCGGCTGCCTCGGCGATATCGGAACGCACGCCTTCCAGCTGGCCGAGCATGTCTCCGGGCTTGCGGTCGGCTCGCTCAGCGCGGACTTGACCACGCATGTTCCGGGGCGCCGCCTCGACGACGATGTGGCGGTGTTGCTGCGTTTCGACGGCGGTGCGCGCGGGGTATTGAAGGCCAGCCAGATCGCCGCGGGCGATGAAAACGGTCTGCGCCTGCGCATCCATGGCGAGGAAGGTGGGCTCGAATGGTCGCAGATGGAGCCGAACAGCTTGACGCTCCGCTGGCTGGACCGGCCGGTCGAAGTGATCCGCGCCGGCGGGCCCGGTCTCGACCCATCGGCGCTGGCGCGGCTGCGTACCCCGGCGGGACATCCCGAGGGCTATATCGAGGCGTTTGCCAACCTCTACCGCAGCTTCGGCCGTGTCCTTCGCGCGGGCGCCGCGACCCCGCCGCCGCCGGGTACGGCCGATTGGTTCCCGGGAATCGTCGATGGCCTGCGGACGATGGCCTTCGTCGAAGCGGTGATCGAAAACAGCGCCGGCGAAGCGAAATGGACCTCGCTTGCCGAGATCCCGGCCGATCGCCGGACGACCGGCGGCAATTAGCTGCGCGCTATTTACTATCCCTCCTTCGGGGGATGCCGCTTTACGGCCGCGCCGCTCAGGCGGTGGCTTCGCGCCCGCGCATCTTGGTCGGCGCCATGCCAAAGCGGCGCGCGAAGGCGCGCGTGAAGCTGGCATTGCTCATATAGCCGCAATTGTAGCCGATGCTCGATATCGGGAGGTCGCTTTGCGCGAGCAACTGGCGCGCGCGTTGTAGCCGCCGCTCGCTCACAGCTTCGGCAACGCTGCATTGATACAGTTCGCGAAAGCCCCGCGTCAGCTTGGCTTTGCTGAGGCCGCAGCGCCGCGCGACGCTGCCCACGGTCAGCTTTTCCTGCCACTTCTCGTTGACCAGCTGGTGCGCGGCGGCGACGCGGGTGATGTCGAGTTCGCTGAGCGACGTGCTGCCCCCCACTTCAACCATGCGGTCGGCGGCGAGTTCGGCGAAAAGCTGGCAGAGCAGTTCCTGGCTGCGCGCGCTGCGCAACATGTCGTCGACTTCGCTTTCGCCTTCGACCGCGACCACCGCGCGGCCGAGACCGCGAAGATTGGCGGGGAGATACCAGCGCCCATCCGCCTTGGGGCGGCGTCCGAACAGCCGGTCGCACGCCGCGCGGCTGATCGCGAACACGACCAGATGATCGTCGGCGAGGCCCGCAATATCTCCGGGAAGGAGCATCGAGACGGCGGGCTCGCCAATATCGCCAAAGCCGAAGATGAGCGCGTCGGGCGGCAGGAACGCGGCGTCACAGGGGCCGCGGCCGACGAAGCTCGTAAACTCCGGAGAAATGCGAATGGATAGCTTGTTTGTCATCCTGTCATCCCAGCGAATCGGGGCATCAGTGGCGGCGCCATGCCGTATGTGCAATCATCTTGGTCCTATCCGATACGCAAATTTTCTTTGCCGATTGTTCCGACAGATTGTGCCGTTCGGCTTGATCGATGCGATAAATGCGCAAATATATGCTAGATGAGAAAATCGATTGAAAGGACACCGATGCCGGCAACGCGTCAGCCCATTCCGACCAGCGGCGACCGGCGGACCGCCGTCGACGGCAATCCGGGCGTATTCCTGCGCGAACTGCGGACCGAAAAGGGGTGGACGCTCGCCGAGGTAAGCGAACGCACGCGCATTCCGGTTTCAACTTTGTCAAAGATTGAAACCGGCAAGATGTCGCTCAGCTACGAAAAGCTGCTGCGGCTGAGCCAGGGGCTCGAAATCGATATCACGCAGCTCTTCGCCGCGGCGACCTCGATCCCGGCCGCCACGCATACTGCCACGGGCCGGCGCAGCATCACCCCCGCCGGCGAGGGGCCTTCGATCAAGACGGCGACGTATAACTACACCTATCCGTCGGCGGATTTGCTCAACAAGACGCTCAATCCGATGATCATCGACATCAAAGTGCGGTCGATCGACGATTTCGGCGATCTGATGCGCCACTCGGGCGAGGAATATGTCCTCGTTCTGGAAGGCGAATGCGAGTTTCACACGGACATGTACGCGCCATCGCACCTGAAAACGGGCGATTCGGCCTATTTCGACGCGTCGATGGGGCATGGCTATGTCGCGGTTGGCGAGGGGCCGTGCCGTATCCTGTCGGTCTGCTCGGCAACCGATGCCGATCTGAAATCGGCGCTTCATCCCGTCGACGCCGAATAATCGTTTAGCACCGCGCCCTCCGGTAATCTTCGCGGCCGCTTCGGAGAAAATTCTTCCATCTTGAAATCACGCCTCCCGCACTGCGGGCGCGGCGCCGCGTCCCCCATTGACAAATTTCCATTCAGGATGCCTATATCCAGAATTGAAAATATTTCAAAAAATGAAATTTCGATGACGCGACCGTGCGGTCGGCCAAATCGGAAAGGGGAGGATGAATGCGGTTCATAGGTTCATGCGCAGCGCTGGCTGCGGCGGTGCTGGCCGGGTTGATGGCGCCGCCGATGACCGGAGCCGCGGCGCAAACGGCAGCCAAGCCGGTCGCGGAGACGCGCGGCGGCGGTGGCCTGCTCCCCGCTCCCGATATGGTGAAGAGCGACGTCGACGCGTGGCTCGACGGCTATATGCCCTATGCGCTCAAGCGCGGCGATGCGGCGGGTGCGGTCGTGGTGGTGGTCAAGGACGGCAAGGTCCTGACGCAGCGCGGCTTCGGATATGCCGATGTCGGAACGCGCCGGCCGGTCGATCCCGAAACCACGCTTTTCAAGCAGGCGTCGGTGTCGAAGCTGATCACCTGGACCGCGGTGATGCAACTCGTCGAGCAGGGCAAGATCGATCTCGACCGCGACATCAACGCCTATCTCGATTTCAAGATTCCGCCCTTCGCCGGCAAGCCGGTCACGATGCGCAACCTGATGACGCACACCGGTGGCTTCGACGAGGTGCAGCGCGGGCTCAACAGCTATGACCCGAAGAAAATTCCGTCGCTCGGCGATGCGCTGAAACGGCAGGTGCCGCACCGCATTTACGCGCCCGGAACAACGCCGGCCTATTCGAATTATGGCACCTCGCTCGCGGGCTACATTGTCGAACGCGTGTCGGGGCTTTCCTACGATAATTATGTCGAGCGGCGCATCTTTGCGCCCGCGGGCATGACGCGATCGACCTTTCGTCAGCCGCTTCCCGCGGCGCTGCGGCCGCTGATGGCGAGTGGATATATGCTCGGGTCGGGCAAGCCGGGGCGGTTCGAGCTCAGCAGTCTCACGCCATCGGGCGCGATGACCGCATCGGGCGCCGACATGGGCCGCTTCATGATCGCGCACCTCGCCGATGGCGGCGCTCTCATGAAGCCCGCGACCGCGGCGCAGATGCAGGGCACGATCCTGCGCCTGATCCCGCCGCTTAACGGCATGGCGCTCGGCTTCTACGAACAGAATATCAACGGTCGCAAAGCGCTCTCGCACGCCGGCGACAGCCTCAATTTCCACAGCCAGCTCTGGATCTTCCCGGAGGAAAATGTCGGCATCTATATGTCGATGAACGCGGCGGGCACGCAGAATGTGTCGGGGCCGATCCGCAGCTATTTGTTCGAAGCCTTCGCCGACCGCTACTTTCCGTTCGAACAGCGCGACGGCCGCGTCGATGCGGCGACCGCGCGCGAGCACGCCCGCATGATGGTCGGCACATATAACAAGACGCGCCGGCTCGAATCGAGCTTTCTGAAGGCGATGGAACTGGTCGGGCAGACGAAGGTCTCGCTCGATGGCGACGGCGGCATCCGGCTGAACGCCGTGCCGGACATCGGCGGACAGCCGCGCAAATGGGTCGAAATCGCGCCGTTCGTGTGGCGCGAAGTGGGAGGCAAGATGCGCCTCGCCGCCAAGGTGGAAAAGGGCCGCGTCGTGCGTTTCAGCGTCGATTCGGCGTCGCCCTATATCGCGTTCGATCGCGTGCCCTGGCATCTGTCGAGCGCCTGGCTCACACCCGCGATGCTCGCCAGCCTCGGCGCACTCCTGCTGACCGCGATCGCCTGGCCCGCCGCGGCGCTGGCGCGTCGCCGCTATGGCGTGAAGGCCGACCTCGCGCCCGCCGCGCTCAAAAGCTACCGGCTGACGCGCGGCTTTGCGGCGCTGGCCGTCGCGGTGATGGCCGGGTGGCTATGGTTCGCGACCAGCCTGCTCGCCGATTTCTCGTCGCTCAGCGGCGAACTCGACTGGGCCCTCGTCACGCTCCAGATCGCGACGCCGGTCATTTTCCTCGGCCTGCTCGCCAGCGCGCTCTGGAACATCCGGCATGTCTGGACGAGCAAACGCGGCCGGTTCGCGAAATTCTGGAGCATCGTGCTGCTGATGAGCGCGGTCGTTCTACTGTGGATAGGCGTCGGTTTCCACCTGATCGGCTTTGGCACCCGCTTCTGATCGGGGTTTGGCGGGCCGCACGCCGGCCCGCCAACAAAAGAAACTTCTCTAATCGTATTGCAATTATCAAAATTTGAAAATAATGTCTCAAACAGGTCAACAGGAGCAGATGCAGGATCGGCGCCGCGACGGCGCCGGATTCTGCCTCGCTTCGGATTTTTGGTGAAAGACGTGAACATTCAAACTTCCCTCGATATCGCCGCCGGCGCATTGCAATTGCCCCAGCCCTATCTGCTGTTCCTCGGGGACACGACGGTGCGCGGCTATGCGAAGACCGCTTTCGGTCTTCGCGACTGGGCGCCCGAGAAATGCGTGGGCGAATATGCCCTGCCGGGCGCGACGGTCAGTGCGGGGCTGGAGCAGCTCGCGCCGGCAGAGGCGCAGGCGCGGGGTGCGCGTTCGCTGCTCATCGGCGTCGCGAACAGCGGCGGCGTGATTCCCGAAAGCTGGATGCCCGCGCTCTTCGAGGCGCTCGATGCGGGGCTCGATATCGTCAGCGGCATGCACATGCGGCTGGCCGATATGCCCGAACTCGCCGCCAAGGCGCAGCGCCTCGGTCGCCAGCTGATCGACGTGCGCCATCCGCCCAAGGGGCTCCCCGTCGGCACGGGGCGCAAGCGGAGCGGCAAGCGGCTGCTCACCGTCGGAACCGACTGCGCGCTGGGCAAGAAATATACGGCGCTGGCCCTCGCACGCGCCTTTGCCGAGCGCGGTGTCGACGCCGATTTCCGCGCGACGGGGCAGACCGGCATCATGATCGCGGGCGGCGGCGTGCCGATGGACGCGGTGGTCTCGGATTTCGAGGCGGGTGCGGCGGAGACGGTGAGTCCCGACGCGGCGCCCGATCACTGGGATGTCGTTGAAGGGCAGGGGTCGCTGTTTCACCCCGCCTATGCCGCGGTCTCGCTCGGCCTGCTGCATGGAAGCCAGCCCGACGTGATCGTCGTGTGCCACGAACCCGGCCGCGAAGAGATTTTGGGCTCCCCCGGCTACCGCTTGCCGAGCATCGAGGAAACGATCGATCTCAACCTGCGGCTTGGCGCGCGGACCAATCCGGCGATCCGCTGCGCGGGCCTGTCGTACAACACGTCGCATCTGGGCGAGGAAGAGGCGCTCGCGCTGATGGCGGCCGAAAGTGAGCGGCTCGGACTTCCCGTTGCCGACCCGATCCGCGGCGGCGAAGCCTTCGCGCGTCTGGTGGATAGCTGCCTCGCATGAGCGCAGCGGCCACCCCGGCAGCCGCGGCTGGATCCTCGTGGTTCCAGCGTTTCCTGCTGCCGGGTTTCGCCTTCAAGGCCGTGGTGATCGGCGGCGGTTATGCCACCGGGCGCGAGCTCGCGGAATTTTTCCTGCCGAGCGGGCCGTGGGGCGGATTGGCCGCAATGCTGCTGGCGATGGTGCTCTGGAGCATCATCTGCGCAACCACCTTCGCGTTCGCGCGGGCGATCGGCGCGTTCGATTATCGCAGCTTTTTCGAAGGGCTGCTTGGCCGGGCGTGGATCCTGTTCGAGATCGGCTACGTCCTCCTCGTGACGCTGGTCCTTGCGGTCTTCGGTGCCGCGGCGGGCGAGATTGGCGCGTCGATCTTCGGCTGGCCGCCGCTCGCCGGAACCGCGTTCCTCGCGGCGTCGATCGCGCTCTTCGTGACCTTCGGAAACGCGTCGGTCGAGGGGCTGTTCAAATATGTCTCTTTCCTGCTTTACGGCGTCTACGCGCTGTTCATGGTCTTTGCGCTGAGCAGTTTCGGCGACGAGATTGCGGCACGTTTCGCCATTCCCGCGCCGTCTGACGGCTGGATTCTCGGCGGACTGACTTACACGGGGTACAACGTCATCGGCGCGGTGGTGATCCTGCCGGTGATCCGCCACCTGACCAGCCAGCGTGATGCAGTAACCGCGGGCCTGATCGCGGGGCCGCTGGCGATGGCGCCCGCGATCCTCTTCTTCGTCGCGATGATCGCTTTCTATCCCGGCATCATGGGCGAGACGCTGCCGTCGGATTTCATGCTGCGGCAACTCGAAATGCCGCTGTTTCATCTGCTGTTCCAGTTCATGATCTTTGCCGCTTTGCTCGAAAGCGGCGCGGGTTCGGTGCATGCGATCAACGAGCGCGTCGATGCGGCGCGCCGTTCGCGTGGGCATGGGCCGCTCGGCAAGCGCGCCCGTGCGGGCATCGCAGGCGCGCTGCTCGTCGGCTGCATGTTTCTTGCCGATCGCTTCGGGCTCGTGACGCTGATCGCCAGCGGTTACCGCTTTCTGTCCTGGGTATTCCTCGCCGTCTATGTCGCGCCATTGCTGACGGTCGGTCTGTACCGGCTGGTTCGCAGCCAGAAACAAGAGCTTCAACCTGCCGTCGAGGGGAATATGACGTGACGAAAGTGACTGGCTGGGCGCGGGTTCGGCGCTGGGTGAAGCGCATCTTGCTGGGCCTGCTCATACTGTTGGTCCTGCTCGTCGTCGTGGGTTCGATCTATGAAGCGCTGGGACGCAAGAACGCGGCCGCGAACTATCCGCCCCCTGGCAAGCTCGTCGATATCGGCGGACGCAAGATGCACATCGATTGCCGCGGCACCGGATCGCCGACGGTCATTCTGGAATCGGGGCTCGGTACGGGCGGGTCGACCGACTGGACGCTGGTCCATGACGAGATTGCCGGGTTTACCCGCACCTGCGCCTATGACCGCGCGGGCATCATGTGGAGCGACGCCAAGGATACGCCGCAGGACGCCGCGGCTGTGACCGAGGACCTGCACAAGCTCCTGAAGGGCGCAGGAATATCTGACCCGCTTGTGCTCGTCGGCCACTCAATCGGCGGTCCCTACACACGGGCCTATGTCGGCAAATATGGCGAACAGGTTGCCGGGCTGGTGATGGTCGATCCGTCGCACCCCGACCAGATCGCGCGGCTCGGGAAAGTCGTAAGCATCGACGTTCACCCGAAACGCGCGTCGACGCTGATCCACACGGCCAAGGCGCTGGCGTGGACCGGCATCGTCCGCTTCGTCATCTCGCTTGGCGACAAGCCGCAGCTTCGCACGCCGGCCGAAACCAAGAGGCTCGGCGACGCGCTGGTCAAAGCGGCCGCCTATGCCAGCACGTCGATACGGGGGTCGGCATCCGAACTCGACGGCTTCGATCGCACGATGGATCAGGCGCGCGCGGTTCACAGCTTCGGAAACCGGCCGCTGATCGTGCTGACGGCGATGGCGCCGATGAAGCCCGAGCAGCTGAAAGGGCTGGGCCTGAAGGCCGAAGAGGGCGACCGCTTCAAGCAGGAATGGAAGAGGCTCCACACCGAGCAGGCGGCCTTTTCGACGCGCGGCCGCCAGCAGATCGTGCCCGACGCGACCCATTATATCCAGGTCGACCGCCCCGAAGTCGTGATCGCCGCGGTGCGTGAGGTCGTCGATACGGTGCGCGCCGATGCGCAGGCGGCCGCAAAGAAATGAAAGCAAAAACCGTCAGTCCCCCGGCTGGCGACAGGGAGATGAATGATGAAGCGTAAGATCCTCTTGGGTGCCATGTCGATGCTGCCGCTGCTGCTCGCCGCGAATACCCCGACGCCCGAATATGACATCGTGATCCGCGGCGGCCGTGTGCTCGACGGCGCGGGCAGCCCGTGGGTCAGTGCCGATGTCGCGGTCAAGGACGGCCGCGTCGTGCGCATCGGCCGCGTTGCAGGGCGTGGCGCCAAGGAAATCGACGCGAAGGGCCGCTACGTCTCGCCCGGCTTCATCGACATGATGGACCAGTCGGGGCGCGTGCTCGTCAAGAATGGCGCCGCCGAGAACAAGCTGCTGATGGGCGTGACCACCGTCATCGCCGGCGAAGGCGGCCCGCCCGCCGAGGCGGCCGAGATTCCGGCGCATTTCAGCCAGCTCGAAAAGCAGGGCATATCGGTCAACTATGGCACCTATTATTCGGCGACACAGGCGCGCGTGAAGGTGATGGGTGACGGCGCCGGGCAGCCGACGCCGGCGCAGCTCGAAGCGATGGGCCGCGAGGTCAAGATCGCGATGGACAATGGCGCATTCGGCATCACCAGCGCGCTGATCTATCCGCCGAGCAGCTTCCAGACCACCTCCGATCTCGTCACCTTGGCGAAGGTCGCGGCGCAGTGCGACGGTTTCTACGCCACGCACATGCGCGACGAGAGCGAAGGGCTGGTCAAGGCGATTGAGGAAGCGATCGAGATCGGCGAGAAGGGCGGCGTGAAGGTCGAGATCTTCCACCTCAAGGCCGCCTATGCCCCCGGTTGGGGCAAGCTGATGCCGCAGGCGGTGGCAACCATCAATGCGGCGCGCGCGCGCGGCGTCGATGTCGCGGCGGACCTCTATCCCTATACAGCGGGCGGTACGGGGCTCGAGATCATCGCGCCGAGCTGGGTGTGGGCCGACGGGGTCCAGAAGGGGATCGAACGGCTCCGCGATCCCAAGGTGCGCGAGCGGATGAAGAAGGAAGTCGCCGCGGGTTCGATGCCCGGCTGGTCGAACCTCGTCCACGCATCGGGCGGCTTCGCCAATGTCCGCCTTGCCAACGGATTCAGCGAGAAGTACAAACCCTATCACGGCAAAAGCCTCGCCGAGATCGGCAAGGCGCTTAACCGCGACCCGGCCGACGTGGCGTGGGATATCTTGCTCGAAGGTCTGCCGAACCGCTCGGTCGCGCTCTATTTCATGATGAGCGAGCAGGACATCGAGACCGCGATCAAGCAGCCGTGGGTCAGCATCGGCAGCGACGCCGCGGCGTCGGAAAAGGCGGGCGAGATGGACGCGCTCGGCCTGCCGCACCCGCGCGCCTATGGCACCTTTCCGCGCATCATCGCCGAATATGTGAAGCGCCGCCCGATACTGTCGCTCGAGGATGCGGTGCGCAAGATGACCGGCTGGCCGGCGCAGCGCATGGGGCTCACCGACCGCGGGCTGATCCGCGACGGGATGCGCGCCGATATCGTCGTGTTCGATCTCGACAAGCTCGACGATGTCGCGAGCTGGGAAAAGCCCACCGCGTCGCCGACAGGGATCGAGACGGTGATCGTCAACGGAGTCGTCACGATCGCGAACGGCAAGCATACCGGCGCCAAGGCCGGCGCGGTGCTGCGGCATAGCTGCGGCGTCTGAGGATATGGCGCGGAAAGTTTCGAGCCTTTGCTTCACCGGTCTTGCGCTCGCCGTTTCGGCTCCGGCCTTTGCCGCGGCTCCGGCAATTTCGAAGCCGGAAGACCTCGGCACTGCGGTGTCGGCGCAGATTGCGTGCGCCAGCATCTTCGTGGCGGAGCGCGCCGAGGCTGATGTCCTGCACGACGACATCCACGCGTTCGCGCCGTTCATGACGGCGGTGACGCTGGCGGTCGACCGCAAGGCGCGGACCGTCACCGCATCGGCGCCCGGCGCCGCCACGCGCACCGCGCTATACCGCCCGGTCGCGGGGTGCACATTGCTGACGGGCGATGTCTCGAACGCTGTGCTTGACGCACAGGCGGCGAAGCTCAAGCCGACGCGCGGGAACGCCGCGAAGCCTTGGCCCATCGGCGACGCCCCGGTGCCCAAGCTTGCGGCGGCCGCCGAAGCCAGGCTCGACCGCGCCGCACTCGACAAGGCAGTGAGCGCCGCCTTCGACGAACAGAATAAGGGCGGTTATCCCGACACGCGCGCGATCGTCGTCGTGCAGGGCGGGGCGATCGTTGCCGAACGCTATGCGCCGGGGTTCGATCGGAACACTGAACTGCTCGGCTGGTCGGCGTCGAAGAGCATCATGGGAACGCTGGTGGGCCTGCTCGTCGATGACGGTGTCCTGAAGCTCGACGAACCCGCACCGGTTCCCGAGTGGAAAGGCGAGGGCGATCCTCGAGGCAAGATCACGTTGCGCCAGTTGCTCACCATGTCGAGTGGCCTGACCTTCAGCGAAAGCTATGTTCCCGGCAATGACTCGATCAAGATGCTGTTCGAGGCGGGCAACATGGGCGCAATGGCAGCGGCTTTGCCGCTGAAGGACGCGCCGGGCACCAATTGGAGCTATTCGTCAGGCACGACAAATATCCTGTCACGCATCGTGTTTCAGGCGACCGGCGGCACGCTCGAAGGCATGACACGCTTTGCGCAGAAACGGTTGTTCGAGCCCACGGGCATGACCAGCGCGCTGATCGAGCCCGACGAGGCCGGCGTCCAGGTCGGCAGTTCCTACGCCTATGCCACCGCGCGCGACTGGGCGCGTTATGGGTTGCTCCACCTCAATCAGGGCAGGGTGGGGAGCAAACAATTGCTCTCGAAGCAATGGCTCGATTTTGCGGTCACGCCGACCAAGGCCGCGCCGCGGCCCGTCTATGGCGCGCAGCTCTGGCTGAACCACGCCGAAGCCGAAGGCGAGCGGCGAAAGCTCTACCCCGATCTGCCCGAAGATACCGTGATGGCGCGCGGGCACAGCTTCCAGATCGTCGCGGCGATCCCGTCGCAGGATGCCGTGATCGTCCGCCTCGGCTGGACGCCCGAGGGGCACGCATTCGACTGGAACAAATATCTCTCGCAGATCGCAGCGGCACTCGCGCCCGCCGCGCCTGCGCGCTGAACGACCGAAGGACAAAACGATGACGACGCTTACCCCTCTCTCGCTCGACCTCGCGATTGAATCGCTCCCGCTGGCCAAGCCGTTCCGCATCTCGGGGCATGTCTTCACCGACACCCCCGTGGTCCTCGTAACGCTTTCGGACGGCGAGCACAGCGGGCGCGGCGAAGCGTCGGGGGTCTATTATCTCGGCGACGATGTGCCCGCGATGGCGGCCGCCATCGAAGGCGTGCGCGGCGCAATCGAGGCCGGGGTGACGCGCGACCAGCTGCAGACGCTGCTCCCCGCGGGCGGCGCGCGCAACGCGCTCGATTGTGCGCTGTGGGAGCTTGAAGCCCGGCGCAGCGGAGTCTCGGTATGGGAACTCGCCGGTCTCGGTGAACCGCGCCCGCTCCGCACCACCTTCACGCTCGGCGCCGACGATCCCGACGTGATGGCCGAGGGCGCACGTTATTACGCGCAAGCGCGCGCGCTCAAGCTCAAGCTCACCGGCGACCTTCAGGTCGATATCGCGCGGGTGCAGGCGGTGCGCGCGGCGCGGCCCGAATGCTGGATCGGGGTCGATGCCAATCAGGGCTTCGCGATCGGCGATCTCGATGCGCTGGTGGCGGCGTTGGTCGCCGCCGACGTCAAATTGCTCGAGCAGCCGCTGGCGCGCGGCCGCGAGGCCGACCTCGACGGCTATCAATGCCCGATCCCGATCGCGGCGGATGAAAGCGCGCTGACGCTCGGCGATATCGACGGGCTCGTCGGCCGCTTCGACGTGGTGAACATCAAGCTCGATAAATGCGGCGGGCTGACCGAGGGGCTGGCGATCGCCAAACGCGCGCGCGAACTCGGGCTGGGCGTGATGGTCGGCAATATGGTCGGCTCCAGTCTCGCGATGGCGCCGGCGTTCATCGTCGGACAGCTCTGCGACATCGTCGATCTCGACGGCCCGATCTTCCTTGCGGACGATCGCAAGCCGTCAATCGAATATACCGACGGCGATGCATGGTGCGGCGAGGCGATCTGGGGCCGCGAAGTCAGCTGAGAGCGATAACGGGACAGGGAGAGACAGGGTGAAAAAAGCAATATTCGCAGGCTTGGCGCTGGTCGCGCTGATCCAGCCCGCCGCCGCACAAGAACCGGCGACGACATACATCCACGCCGGCCGCCTGCTCGCCGATCCCGCGAGCGGCCGTGTCGAAACGAACAAGACGATTGTCGTCACCGCCGGAAAGATCGCCGAAATCCGCGACGGTTTCGTCGGCGAGGGCAATGTCGTCGACCTTCGCGACCAGTTCGTCATGCCGGGCTTTATCGACAGCCATGTCCACCTGACCTTTGAATCGAGCCCGACGAGCCGCCTCGACGCGGTGACCAAGTCGACGGTCGATCAGGCATTCGACGGCGTCGTCTTCGCCAAGCGCACGGTGCGCGCCGGCTTCACGACGGTGGTCGACCTCGGTTCCGATCCGCAGGCGATCAACGCGCTGCGCGACGCGACCGCGACGGGCAAGGTCGTCGGGCCGCGGATCATCGCCGCGGGCGGCGTCGCGGCGCACGGCGGGCATGGCGACATCCACGGCTATCGCCAGGAAATCATCGACCTGTTCCGCGCGCCGACGCTCTGTTCGGGCGCCGACGACTGCGCACGCGCGGTACGCTTGGCGGTGCAACAGGGCGCCGATGTCATCAAGACCGCCTCGACCGGTGGCGTGATGTCGAACACCGCGGCGGGGCTCGGCCAGCAGATGAGCGACGCCGAACTCGTCGCGATCGTCGACACCGCGCACCGCCTCGGGCGCAAGGTGGCGGCGCATGCGCACGGCACCGACGGGGTCAACGCCGCGCTGCGCGCCGGCGTCGATTCGGTCGAGCATGGCACCTATCTCGACGCCGAATCGATCCGCCTGTTCAAGGCGAAGGGAAGCTACCTCGTTCCCACCCTGCTCGCCGGGGACACCGTCGCGCGGCAGGCCGAAACCGCCGATTGGATGCCAGCAGCAGTTCGCGCCAAGGCGCGCACCGTCGGCCCGCTGATGGTCGACGCGCTGCGCCGCGCGCATCAGGGCGGCGTTCGCATCGCGTTCGGGACCGACAGCGCCGTGTCGAAGCATGGCGAGAATGCCCGCGAATTCGCGCTGATGGTAAAGGCGGGGCTGACCCCGCTGGAGACGATCAAGTCCGCAACCGTCTGGGCGGCAACGCATGCCGGGCTCGAAGCCGAAATCGGCACGCTCGCCGCGGGCAAGTCGGCTGATATTGTCGCGGTGAAGGGCGATCCGCTGACCGATGTCCGCAGCCTCGAAACGATGGGCTTCGTCATGGCGCGCGGCGTCGTCGTGCGGGCGGCAGGGGAATGAAAATGCGCTCGATCAAATTGTTTGCGCTGCTGCCGCTCGCCATGATGCTCGGCACGGCGGCGACGAAGCCCGCAACGCCGCTGGCGCCGGTTCTCGCGCCGAAACCGGCGGCAGAAGCGCAAAAGGCAGCGCCGCCCGTAACGACCCCGCTCGCACCCTCAGCAACGCTGACCAAGCAGGACGTCGACAGCTGGCTCGACGGCTTCGTCCCGTTCGCGCTCAAGCGCGGCGACCTCGCGGGCGCGGTGGTCGTCGTGGTCAAGGACGGGCAGGTGCTGACGCAGCGCGGGTTCGGCTATGCCGATGCCGCCAAGCGCACCCCGGTCGATCCCGCGCGCACGCTGTTCCGTCCCGGTTCGGTGTCGAAGCTGTTCACCTGGACCGCGGTGATGCAGCAGGTCGAGGCGGGCAAGATCGACCTCGACAAGGACGTCAACGCCTACCTCGATTTCAAGATTCCGCTGAAGGACGGCAAGCCCGTCACGATGCGCCAGCTGATGACGCACACCGCGGGGTTCGAGGAACATGGCAAGCTCACCATGTTCGAGGACAGGAAGTTCCAGATTCCGCTCGGCGATCTGGTGAAGGGCGGCATTCCGAACCGCATCTACACGCCGGGAACGACGCCCTCCTATTCGAACTACGGCACTGCGCTCGCGGGCTATATCGTCGAGCGCGTGACGAAGATGTCGTTCGACGACTATGTCGAGCAGCGGATTTTCCAACCGCTCGGCATGGCGCAGTCGACTTTCCGCCAGCCGCTGCCCAAGGCGTTCGCGCCGTGGATGGCGACGGGCTATCGCCAGCTTTCGGCCGGCCCCTCGAAGTTCGAGATCGTCGGTCCGTCACCCGCGGGCGGGCTTTCCTCGACCGGCGCCGACATGGCGAAATTCATGATCGCGCATCTGAACAAGGGCGCGGGGCTGATGAAGCCCGAGACCGCGCGGATGATGCACGACACGCCGCTGACGATCCTGCCACCGCTCAACCGGATGGAGCTCGGCTTTTTCGAAACCAACATCAACGGCCGTCAGGTGATCGCGCATCTCGGCGACACGCAGCTCTTCCATACGGCGCTGCACCTGTTCACCAACGAGAATATCGGCATCTATATGTCGTTCAACGCGACGGGCGAGCAGGCATCGGTCGGCCCGGTGCGCCGCGCTTTGTTCGAGGATTTCGCCGATCGCTATCTGCCGGGCAATGAAATGCCGGCAACGCGTGTCGATGCGAAAACCTCGGCCGAACATGCCAGGATGCTCGCCGGGAACTGGCTGAACAGCCGCCGCGCGGAGACGAATTTCTATGCGATCGCCTCGCTGCTCGGCCAAGTGAAGATCAGCGTCGGGCCGAAGGGCGAACTCATCGTTCCCGCCGCGCGCGATCTCAACGGCAAGCCCGCGAAATGGGTCGAGACCGCCCCCTTCGTCTGGCACAATGCCGATGGCCACGGCCGGCTCGCCGCACAGGTGGTGGACGGCAAGGTCGTGCGCTGGAGCATCGACGGCATCTCGCCCTTCATGGTGTTCGATCGCGCGCCGGCGTCGAAATCGGCGGCGTGGATCATGCCCGCAATGTACATCAGCCTGGGTGTCCTGTTGATCACCTTGCTTCAGTGGCCGGTCGCGGCGCTGATCCGCCGCCACTACAAGACGCCGCTGACGCTCGAGCGCCGCTCGCTGCGCGCCTATCGCGGCGTCCGCGTCGGCGCGGGGCTGGTGCTCGTGCTGGTCGCCGCATGGGTGATCAGCATGTCGAAGCTGAAGGCCTTGCCCTCTTATGATCCGTGGCTGTGGTTCCTCCAGATTGCCGGACTGATCGTCCTTGTCGGCGGCGTCGTGCTGGCCGCATGGAATCTCCGCATCGTCCGTAAGGAAAAGCGCGGCCGGTTCCGCACCCTCTGGGCGCTGCTCCTGCTCTTCGCGACGATCATGCCGCTGTATGTCGCATGGACCTTTGGCCTGATCGCGATGACGGTGAATTACTGACGCTCTCCCTGAAGACGGAGGGGCCCTGCGGGGTCTCTCCGTCGGCGCCTCGCGCTGCCACCTCCCCATCCCATATCGGCCATCCGCGACGTTGCGCTCTCGAACGGCAGAAACGATCGATTGCTGTCGTTCAGGAGAGCAGGTCGTCCTTGGTCATAGCGGCAAACACCGGTAACTCTGGCAGGGCCGCGATCTGCGGCAACCCATTTCCGCGCCATATTGCGCACACGACGCCAATGACTTCCGCGCCAGCATCTTCGACAAGCCGTGCAGCGTCTGCCACGGCACCTCCCGTCGTTATGACATCTTCGATGAGAACGACGCGTTTGCCTTCGACACCGCCCCCTTCGACAGCCAAACAAGTGCCATATTCCTTGGCCTCCTTCCTCACGAAGGCCGCGGGCAAATCTGTCGCCAGGGAGATTGCCGTAGCGATCGGTATGCCCCCAAGCTCTAACCCCGCAAGAACGTCGGTGTCCTTGGGCAGCAATGGGATCATCTCTGCCGCAACTCGCCGCAGCAGGGCCGGATCAGCTTCAAAACGATATTTGTCGAAATATGTTTCGGAAATTTGACCGGAGCGAAGACGGAACTCGCCTTTTAACGAAGCGATGGCTTTGACGGCGGCCGCCAGTGTCGGATCAATCATGCATCCTCATGTCACAAACTGATGGCAGCTTTCCACCCAAAGCGGAGGTCTACCATTCCTTCGGTCAAGCGGCAAAAAAAGGGCGGCGGTATCGTCGATACCGCCGCCCCCGGGACTAACTTTTGAGAAGGGTCAGAAGCTCAGCTTCACGCCCCCCGAAATATAGCGGCCGATCACGTCGAAATTGGGACTGGTGTACGGCGTGATCGGCGGATCGCGGTCGAACAGGTTGTTGACGTTGCCGAACAGCGTGAACGGGCCCGCTTTGAACTGGGCGCCCAGATCGACATAGGTACGGCTGCCCACCTTGTTGTTCACGATCGGCACCGCGACCCCGTTCACGACCGTCAGCGGGCGGTCGAGGCCGCCGTCGACGTAGCGGATGCGAAGATTGGCGCCGAAGCTGTCGTTGTCAAAGGCGATCGTGCCCGTGCCGCGCCATTTGGGGGTCGAAAAGGCGGTATCGCCGCCGACGTAACCCGACACGTCCGCGCCGTTGATCTTCAGGTTGAAGACATGGTTGGCCAGCGCGCGGAACGACAGGTTCCCGTCGCCCAGCGGCATGCGGTACGACGCCTCGATGTCGAGACCCTGCGTGCGGTAATTGGCGAGGTTGCGATACCCGTTCGTGATCGATCCGATGGTGCCGTTCGCTTCGCGGACGACGATGCCGTTGCACGTCGGATCGTTCGGGGCCGCGGCGAAGCACTGCTTGAGCAGATCGTTCGCGGTGACCGTCGTGATCACATTGTCGATGTCGATATCGTAATAATCGACCGACAGGCGGAGGCCGGACGCAAAGGACGGGGAGTAGGATCCGCCGAGCGTCAGCGTATGCGAAATTTCGGGCGTCAGATTGGCGTTACCGCCGCCATAGACGACCACATTGTTCTGCACCGTGCCGTTCTGACCCTGGAACGGATCAAAGACGGTGCCGATGTTGGTCGAACGGTTGAGGAAATATTCGGTGATGCTGGGCGAGCGGATGTCGCGCGAATAGACGGCGCGGAGCAGCAGGTCATTGACGACACGCAGGGTGCCACCGGTCTTCCACGACCAGATCCCGCCGCTGGTGCTATAGTCGGAATAGCGCGCGGCGCCGTTGACTTCGAGCTTCAGCGTGTCGGTGATGTCGAGCAGCGGCACGTTCACTTCGGCGAAGGCTTCCTTGACGTTGAAGCTGCCGTTGGTCGCCGACGAATTCAGCGTACCGAGCGCATTGGCGAGCGACAGCGGGTCGACAAAGTTGGTGACCTGCTTTTCCCAGCGGACGTCGGTGCCGAACGCGATGTCGACGGGGCCGGCCCAGGTCGAGAAGGGCTGGCCCGACACGCTGGCACCCGCAGCATCGAGCTTGATCGTGTAAATCAGCTGCGAACCGCCGAACGCCCACGCCGCTGCCGCATCCGAAATGCTGCCATTGCCGAACAGGTTGATCGGCACGCAATTGGGGTCGTTGTTGGTCGTCGAGGCATCGGCGTTGATGCGGCACGTCGGCGTGCCGTTCACCAGGACCGAATCAACGCCATTGTTGAAGCGCGACTTGATCCGCTGGTTGTTGAGCTGCTGATTGAGCCGGATTTCGCCATGATTATAATAGGCGTCATATTTCCAGCCGTCGCCGAAGCTCCCGTCGAGCCCGATCGCGCCCTCGAGGTTGCGGCGGCTGTATTTGAACTTCATCACCCCGTCGGCGCCGACATCGTCCATGACGCGGCCGAGGAGGAACGGACCCGCGACGCCGGCGGCGGCGAGCTGATTGCGGTTCGCTTGCGTCAGAAAGGCATTGTCGGGCATGATGACCACGGCGGGCGTTTCGGGGAAGAAGCTATAGTCCGCCGACATGCGGTGATAGCTGAAATTGGCCCAGACCTTCAGCGAGTCGGTGAGGTCATAGCTGGCGCGGGCGAAGAGGTTGACGCGCTCATAGGGCGTGCTGACCGCGACATAGTCGAAGATGTTCTGGCCGCCGCCGCCGATCGTCGTGACGCCGTTCGTCACGCTGCCGAGCGGGAAGGCGCCGATATTGCCGTCGGGATTGAACACCAGATTGCGGGGCGCGCCGGTGAGGCCGAGGATCGAGCCGCCGTTGTAAAGCTGGGTCGAATTGGGATCGCGCACGAGTTCGAGCTTGTTGTCGGCGCGCTGGAACAGCCCGGCCTCGAGGTTGGGGCGGTCGTCGCGGCTGAGCGCGCCGCGTTCGTTCATATATTCGCCGGCGACCATGAAATGGCCGCGGCCGCCCGCGAAATCGGTGCCCCACGCAATGTCGGCGCCATAACGTGCCGCGTCGCCGCGCGACGAGATGCCGCTCTGGACGCCCATGCGCCAGCCGGTGAAATCATCGTCGAGGATGATGTTGACGACGCCCGCGACCGCGCCCGAGCCCCAGGCCGCCGATGCGCCGCCGGTGACGACGTCGATCCGCTTGACCAGGCTTTGCGGCACGATGTTGAGGTCGTTGGCGCCGGCAAAGCGGTGCCCGTTGAGCAGGGTGAGGGTGCGGACCGACCCGAGGCCGCGCATGTCGGCGGTCGAGACGCCGCTGCTCGTGTTGCCGGGCGTCGTCGACGGCGTCGAAGTTGCGCGGAACTGGGGGGTGTCGTTCAGCACCTGCGCGATGCTCGGGCGGTTGCCCAGCGCCAGCTCAGCCTCGCCGATCACCGTCGTCGGGGTCGGTGCATCGAAGCCTTCGCGTTGAATGCGCGATCCGCTGACCACGATTTCCTCGTTTGAAACCACGTCGGTCGCGGTGTCGGCGGACTGCGCATAGGCCGGGTTCAGGCTGACCAGCATCGACAGGGCGGTGCCCGCATACAAGCCGGATTGAACGAACTTCATAATTATCCCCTTCGCCTGTGGACGGCAATTTCGCTGTCCGGTGCTCGCTTATGTTTTTTACCGCGAGGCTCCTGCGAGCCTCGGGTTTGCGATTTTCTATAAAGTCGGATTTTTTTGAAAAATCAACCCCAATCAAGACATAATTTTCAATAATAGAAAATATGTCGTGGGAAAGTCGAACGACTTGGGTCGATAATCCTATGAATCAGCGCGTTTTTGCGCCAAAAGCCATGTTTCAAAAATCCGGATTCTTCAACCGGCATCTTTTCGGATCTCAATGATCCATTTCGCTGGCTGCCCCGTTCGGGCGAGCGGCGGGGCGCAGCAACACCGCGCGCGGCGCGCGCGCGTTAGCGGCCGTTTCGATTCAAACGAGACGAGGCGTCAAGGCGCCGGCGTGCAGGGCGATTCGGACGCCCTGCAGTTCGTCCAACCGCCACCCATCGCCTGAAACAGCTGGATGCGCGCGGCGAGCGCGTCGGCGCGGAGCTGGATCAGCGACAGTTCGGCACCGAGCAGGCCACGCTGGGCGTCGAGCTGTTCCAGATAGGGTGAATAGCCTTCGCGATAGCGATTGGTCGCGAGCCGCAGGCCCTCGGCCAGCGCATCGCGCTGCGACTGCGCGAACGCGATCTGCGCGTCGATCCGGCTGACCGCGGCGAGCGCATCCTCGACTTCGCGAAATGCGGTCAGCGCGGTGCGGCGATAGACGAACGCTGCCTGATCGCGCTGCGCGCCCGCGGCTTCGGCCTGCGCGGTCAGCCTGCCGCCCTGAAAGATCGGGGCAAGGATGCTGCCGCCGACCGACCAGATCGAAATCGGGTCGCCGATCAGCGTCGAAAAGGCCGCGCCCGCTGCCGAGGTCAGCCGGACCTGCGGCAGGAAGCGCTTGCGCGCCGCGGCGAGATTCTTGTCCGACGCCGCGAGTTGATATTCGGCCTGCGCGACGTCGGGACGGCGGCGCAGCAGTTCGGACGGCAGGCCGTCGGGAACCGCGGGCACCGCGAGCCGGTCGAGCGCCGAGCCGCGCTCGACCGCGCGGGGTGTGTCGCCGACCAGCAGGCTGAGGCCGTCCTCGGTTCGCGCGATGGCGAGCTCGATCTGCGGGACGATCTGCGCCGTCGCGTCATATTCGGCTTGCGCCTGCTGAAGCTCGAGCTTGGGCGAATAGCCCCGTCCGACGCGCGATTTCGCAATCCGCAGCGATTCCGACCGCGCGCGCACCGTCTCGCGCGCGACCTCCAGCCGCGCATCGAGGCTGCGCAGCGAGACATAGCTGCTCGCGACCGCGGCGGCGATCGACAGTTGCACCGCATCGCGTGCCGCTTCGCTCGCGAACCAGCTATCGCGCGCCGCCGATTTCTGGTCGGCGAGGCGGCCGAACAGATCGACTTCATAAGCGACCTGGATTTGCGGCTGCGCGAAATTCTGTTCGGACGGCTGGCCGAACGGACTGACCGAGCGCGACCGCCCGCCGCTGATCGCCGCATCGATCGTCGGCAGCGTCTGTGCCCGCGCGAGCGCGAAATTGGCGCGCGCTTCGCGCACGCGCGCCGCCGCGACGCCGATGTCGCTGTTATTGGCCAGCGCCTTGTCGACCAGCGCGGCGAGCGTCGGATCGCCGAACGAGCGCCACCAGTCGCGCGGCAACGGCGCGGCGGGATTGGCATCGGTTCGCCATGCCAGCGGCGGCGTGACGGGCGCCACGCCGGTCGCCCTGACGTTCGGCCCGGCGCAAGCGGCGAGCGCCGCCGCCAGCCCGGCCATCACCGCGAGCCGCAGAGCCTTCATCGCTTCGATCCGCCGCTTGTGTCGATCCGCACCTCGACCGACATGCCGGGGCGCAGCCGCGCCACCACCGGTTGTTTCTCGTCGATCTTGATCCGCACCGCGATACGCTGCGCCACCTTGACGAAATTGCCGGTGGCGTTGTCGGCCTTGAGTACCGCGAACTCGGACCCCGCCGCCGGCGACAGATTTTCGATCCGCCCGGTCAGTTCGGCACCACCCAACGCATCGACGCTGAACCGCGCGCGCTGGCCGATCGCCATATCGCCGGTCTGAGCTTCCTTGAAGTTCGCAATGACCCAGACATGGTGCGGGACGACCGACAGCAATTGCGTGCCTGCAGTGACATAGGCGCCGACGCGCACGCCGATTTCGGACAGCTGGCCGTCGGCGGGCGCGCGGATGACCGTGTTGTCGAGGTCGATCTGCGCGAGGCGAAGCTGTGATTTCGCCGATTCGACCGCGGCTTCGAGCCCGGCGCGCCCGACGACGACGGTGCGGACGTCCTGCGTCCCGATCGCGCGGCTGGCGCGCGCCTGTTGTAGCGCCGCCTGCGCCGCGAGCAGCGCCGCGCGCGTCTGGTCGAACTCGCGCGTCGAGATCGATCCGTCGGCGACGAGCGCGCGGGCGCGGCGCATGTCGGCGTCGGCTTTGGTCAATTGTGCCTGCGCGTTGGCGATCCCGGCATTCTGGCTGTCGGTCGCGACCTCGCGCGAGCGCTGCGCCTGAGCCGAATTGGCGAGCGCAGCCTGCTGCGCCGCGACATTGGCTTCGGCCTGCGCGACGCGCGCGCGATAGATGCGGTCGTCGATCGTCGCGAGGATTTGGCCCGCCTTGACCTCGGCGAAATCCTGCACGGGCACGCGCGTGACATAGCCGCTGACCTGCGGGCTGATGATCGTCACGCGCCCGCGTACATAGGCATTGTCGGTCTCTTCCGAGGCGCCGGCGAAAGGCGGCAGATCCCAGGCGTAGAGGATGGCGAGGATCGCCAGCACCGCGGCGGCGATGATGACAATCACCGTCGTGCGCGTCTTGTCGGGCGGCCGCCAGGAGGATGGCGGCGCGTCGATCTGCGGATCGGAGGGAGGCGCGGCGTCCGCCGCTTCGGCAGGCTGCGTTACCGTTTCCGGTTCGGGTTTCGGCATGTTCGCCTTGGGCTTGTCGCTCATCCTATTGCCCCTGTCGAGCTTGTGGCTGTGTCTGAAGGCGCTGCACCAATAATATCACCGGCGACGGTTCGTTTCGCCGCCGGATCGCCCGGCTGATCATGAAACCCCATATCGCCGTCAAGATCGCGAGCACCCCGACCAGCAGGAATACGTCATTATACGCAAGGATATGCGCCTCGCGCGTGACTTGCTGGCTCAGCAGGGCGGCGCCCTCGGCAGTGCGTAGTACCGGGTCGCCGACCGTCCCGGCAACGACGCGGCTGCCCGCGCCGAGCCGTGCCGCGACCAGCGGGTCGCTCGCGACGATGTTCTGGACAAGTTCGTGCGAGTGATATTTCTCGCGGACCGTCTGGAACGTCCCGAGCAGGGTGCCGCCGGCGAGACCGCCGATGCTCTGGCTCATGCTGAAGATCACGACGAAGCTGATGAAATTCTTGCCACCCGCGAGCAGGGTCCGGGCGATGCCGATCACCATCGCCTGCGCAAGGAAGAGCAGCGAGGCAAAGCCGATCAGCGCCTGGCTGAGATAGAAATGGCTCGGCCGAGTGAGGTTGGTCGTATGGGCATCCATGAAGGATGCGATCACGATCAGGACGACCGCGATGATGATCGGCCGCGACAGATTGTCGGGACGAAAGGTCAACACCGCGGTCACGAGGCCGGCGATCGACGCGAAGACGACGATCAGGTTCAGCGTGACCATCTGGTCGTTGATCATGCCCACGGTGCTGAGGAATCCGACCGAGCCGAACGCCTGTTCGGACAGCAGGATGCGGACCGATGCGGCGACCGCGATCAGCCGGAGCATCTCGCGCGTGCCGAGCCAGCGTGTGTTGATGAGCGGGTTCCGGCGATGATGTTCGACGAGCACCGCGGCGGCGATCAGCGCGACACTCGCCGCCAGCGACCAGCCGATCCACGGCCGTTCGGTCCACCATTGGATCCGCCCTTGCGACAGCACCGCGATCAGCAGCCATAGTCCCGGCGCGAGGAGGAAGAAGGTCAGGAAGTCGAGCGGCTCGAACACTTTTTCGCGCTCGCTCGGCGGCAGCGGCTGCGCCATCACCGCGGCCAGCGTCGCCAGCGCGAGCCCGAATTCGAGCCAGTAGAGATTGTGCCAGTCGCCCCAGATGAGCAGCCCCGGCGACAGCACGCGCGCGAGCGGCGTCGCGATCTGCGGGATACAGATGCCGATCATCACCGCGGCAAGCCGCTTGGACGCCGGAAGCGCCTGGAAGAAATAGAGGATGGTGAGCGTGGAAAGGCCGCTCGCCGCAATCCCGCTCATCGCGCGGACCGCGACCGACGTCCAGAAATCGTGGATGAACAGGTGCATCAGCGTCGTCACGGCATAGGCGGCGAGCGTGTAGCGGATGAACGGCTGCAGCCCGAACTGCTGGCGATATTTGACGAGCAGCAGGTTCGCGGTGACATTGGTCATGAAATAGGCGGCGGTCAGCCACGCCGCCTCGTCGCTGTTGAGTCCCAGCGTCCCTTGCGCGAAGTTGAGGTTGACCGTGACCAGCGCGTTGCCGAGCCCGCCGGTGATCCCGATCAGGCAGCCGATCAGGAAATGGCGCACCATGCGCGCGGTCGGATGATCGGGATTGGCGGGCGATCCCGGAAGCGTCGGCCGCTCGTGGGGCTTGAAGACATATTCCACCATAGCGGGTCAGGCCGGCTTCGCGGTCATGGACGCGCCACGAGCGGAGCGAGTCGGTTCGGTAATCATGATTTTCCTTACCGCATCGACGGGGCGCATGCAGCCTATTCGGTGGAATAGGAGTCCCACGATGCTGACATAGAAGCGGCCGGTTATGCCCCGGATACGCGATCGCGGTGCGTCTTCCAAAGCCAGGCGGCGCAGGCCAGATCCTGTACGATCGAGCCCAGCGATTTATAGATGGTGACGTCCGATGCCGTCAGGCGGCCCGGGGTGGAGCCCGAAAAGACATGCCCGATCTCGGGCAGGACATGCGCTTCGGTGACCAGCCCCGCGTCGCGTGCGCGCAGATATTCCGCGCCCTGCGCCAGCACCCCCTCACGATGATCGGGCACGAAACGCGCCCGCGCTACAAGCGCTTCGTCGATTTCGGTCGGTCCCGCGCGGCTGGAGCCGACGGCGTTGATATGCGTTCCGTCCGCGACGTGCGCGTTGAGCAGGAATGGTTCGGCCGCCCCGGTCAGCGTGCAAATGATATCGGCGCCCTCCGCCGCCTCGGCCACCGAGGCCACCTCATAGGCAGCAAAACCGAAGTCGTCGGCGATCCGGCCGGCAAGCTCGCCCGCCTTTTCAGGCGCGCGTCCCCAAATTCGCACTTCGTCGAGCGCCCGCACGTGGCGGATGGCGGCGACATGATGCCATGCCTGCTCGCCCGTCCCCATGATCGCGAGACGGCTGGCGCCGGGCCGCGCGAGCGCGTCGGTTGCGGCTGCCGAGGCGGCAGCGGTGCGGATCGCGGTGACCTCGCTCGCATCGATCACGCACACCGGCGCGCCGCTGGCGCGGTCGAACAGGATGATGACGCCCTGATGCGAACTGCCGTGCGCGGCGGCGGCGGGAAAAATGCTGATGATCTTCGCGCCGAAGCCCGCGCCGTCGAGCGCGCCGGGCATCACGCCGAACAGATCGCCGCCGTCGAGATCGATGATGCCGCGCAGCAACTGCCGGCTGCGTCCTTCGGCAAGCGCGATCATCGCGGGGCGCATCAGGTCGATGCACGTCCGGTGGTCGAGCCTCTCGCGGACTTCGGCCGCGTCGATAAAGCGGATCGGATCAGCCACCCCAGACGCTTTCGGCGTGGCGGAGGAAATTGAGCCCCATGATCTTCTCGATCCGGCGGCTCGAATAGCCGCGCGCGGCGAGCAGGCCGATAAGTTTCCGAAACTGGTCGGGCCCGCGCAGGTCGACGACGAAGGGATAGGTGTCCGGCCGCTCGCCCGCGGCGCTGATCCCCGCGGCGCGGCGCTCGGCGATCTCCTTGGCGAGCACGGCTTCATAGGCTTGCAGATCGTCGATCTGGCCGACGGTGCCGTCGGTGCCGATCCCGACATGATCCTCGCCGCAGATGTTCACGGCGTGGTCGATATGGCGGACGACATCGTCGGCGCGGGCGTGCCCCGACACGTTGAGGAAGGGCATGAAATAGATGCCGACGAAGCCGCCCTTTTCGGCGACCAGCCGCAATTCGGCATCGGTCTTGTTACGCGGCAGGTCGGTGACCGCGCGGCAACCGGTGTGGTTGATCGAGATCGGCGCTTTCGACGCGCGCGCGGCTTCGAGGCAGGTCTTCTCGCCGCTGTGCGACAGGTCGACGATCATGCGCTGCGCATTGAGCCGTTCGATCACGTCGCGCCCGAACGGTGCGAGCCCGCGGTTGTCCGGCGCCATCGATCCGTCGCCAAGCTGGTTCGCCGGATTATAAGTGAGCTGGAAGATGCGCACGCCCATGTTGGCGAAGATGTCGACGCGGCCTGCGTCCTTGCCCATCATCGCGCCGTTCTGAAAGCCGTAGATGATCCCGATCTTCTTTTCGGCCTTGACGCGGCGGATGTCGGCGGCGCTCAATATCTTGACGAGGTCGCGCGGATAGCGGCGCAACAGCATGTCCATTTCGGCGACGTCGGCGACGCTCTTTTCGAACGGTTCGGCCGGGCCCGCGACATAGCCGAGCGTGCAGTTGATCGCGGTGACCCCCGACGCATGCGCCTCGGCCAGCACGCGCGGCGAAAAGGGGTCGGCGGCGTCCTGCACATTGGGGTCGGCGAGCCCGCCGAGTGCATTGACGATCACCCATTTGCGGCCGTCGGGCACCGCGGCGCGGGCCGCCCCCGGTAGCAGCGAGGTCGCGGCGAGGCCCGCCGCCCCCGCGAGCATTGCGCGCCGGTCAATCGTCATTTCCAAGCTCCTTCGCGGTCGGCGCGATATAGTCGGCGCGCCGATATTCGCGGCCGCGCTTCACCGTCATTTCGATCTTTTCGATATTGTCGATGTCGGCGAGCGGGTCCGCCGCGAGCACGACGAAGTTCGCGAGCTTGCCGGGCTCGATCGATCCCATCTCCTTGTCCTGCCCCGCGGCGCGCGCGCCGACGAGCGTCGCCGAATGGATGACCGCGAGCGGGGGCATGCCGACGTCCTTCGCCAGATAGCGAAGCTCGGCGTGGACTTCGGGCCAGGCGTCGCCGGCGGGATTGACGAAGTCGGTGCCGGTCGAAATCGGCAAGCCCGCGCGCCATGCCTGCTGCGTCAGCCGGATCGTGCGGGCGCCGCTGCAACGCAGCGGCTTGGCCCCTGGGTCGGCCTTGCGGGAGGCCTCGAACTTCACGAACAGGCTGCCGGTCGCGTCGAGGATCGTGCCGCGCGTCCGCATCGCGTCGAAGAGGCGGGCGACCACCGGATCGTCGCCGGTCGCGGCAAGGCGCGCCTCGTCAACCGGGGTGCGGTCCTGATAGGCGGCGAGCATTTCGGGCTGCGCTTCATAGCCGAGATAACAAACATGGCTGACCGAATCGACGCCCGCCGCGATCACCTCGGCGGGGCGGGCAGGGAAGACCGCGCTGTGCGCCCAGATCATCAGCTTCTGGCGGTGCGCCTCGGCGGTGATCGCCGCAACGCGTTCGGCCGGCAGGTTCGCGTAGATCTTGATCGCGCTCGCCGAGGTGCCGCGCGCCAGCGTGACCGCGGTGCGCAGGTCGGTCTTTTTGTCGATCGCCTGCATCCACGGCGCGGTGCCGGGCGTGAAGCCGCGGCTGACCGCGAGCACGCGGGGATCCTCGAAAAAGGACGGCCCGGCCATCAATGCGGCATAATGGATGTCGGGCGCGGGAATCTCGCCGACCAGCGACGCGCGCGACAACTCGCCCACCGCGCGCAGATCGTCGGCCATGTCGCGCACCGCGGTCACGCCGCCATAAAGTTGGCGGCGCAGGATCGCTTCGGCGCGAGGGCGGTTGGGCGGGGTGGCGAGGTGGACGTGGCTGTCGATCAGTCCCGGGATCACGAAGCGCCCGGTCAGGTTGACCCGGCGCGCCGTCGCCGCGCGCGACGCCAGCGTGTCATGCGCGCCGATCGCGACGATGCGCTCGCCGTCGATCAGGATATCCTGATTGCCACGCGCCGGACCGCCGGTTCCGTCGATAACCGACACATTGGTATAAAGCACCTGTTCGGCCGCGTACGAGGGCGCCGCCGCCATCAGCGATGCGGCGATGCCAAGCGACTGAAAGGCAGCGACGAGCGCGGGCGGACGTGAGCGAACCGATGTCATGGCCCGTCGCTAGCGCCCTCATTTCATGTCCGCAATCGACTTGCCACGCGATCGCATGGACCAGCGTCTATTCCCCGGTCCCGCACTATGATACCGGTGTATCAGGAATCCGAATTTTCTGTGCCGACGCGGTCCCAATAAGCCGCGCGGTATCGACTGCCTGAACCTTCCCCGTGGGCCTTCGCGTCCATTGGCAAACAGAACAGAAACGGACGAATGCGATGCAAACTCCCGAAGAATATGAGCTGTCCCGGCGCGGCGTGCTCGTGGGCGGCGCGGCCTCGGTCGCGACGGTGACGATGGTCCCGATCGGGACCGCGGCCGCCGCCACGCCTGCTGCCAAATCTCCGCCGACCGCCAAAGTGGCCTTCGAGGTGAATGGCACGGCGCGCGAGCTGGAACTCGACACGCGAACGTCGCTGCTCGACGCGCTGCGCGAGCATCTGCATCTGACCGGGACCAAGAAGGGCTGCGACCACGGCCAGTGCGGCGCGTGCACCGTGATAGTCGACGGGCGGCGGATCAACAGCTGCCTGACCTTGGCGGTGATGCACGAGGGCGAGAAGATCATAACGATCGAAGGGCTCGGCACCCCCGACAAGATGCATGCGATGCAGGACGCGTTCGTGACGCACGACGGTTATCAATGCGGCTACTGCACGCCGGGGCAGATTTGTTCGGCGGTCGCGGTGCTCGACGAGATCAAGGCCGGGGTTCCGAGCCATGTCACCGCCGACCTCGGCGCCGCCCCGACGGTGACGAAGGTCGAGCTGCGCGAGCGGATGAGCGGCAATATCTGCCGCTGCGGCGCCTATTCGAACATCATCGATGCGATCACCGATGTGGCGGGAGTGAAGGCATGAAAAGCTTCACCTACGAACGCGTCGATAGCGCGGCGGCGGCGACCGCGGCCTTTGCCCGGACCCCCGGCGCGCGCTTCATCGCGGGCGGCACCAACCTGCTCGATCTGATGAAGCTCGAGATCGAAACGCCGCAGCATTTGATCGATGTCAGCCGTCTCGCGCTCGACAAGATCGAGGCGACGGCAGATGGCGGGCTGCGCATCGGCGCGATGGTCCGCAACACCGATTTGGCGAGCGACGCGCGCGTGCGGCGCGACTATGGTCTTTTGACCCGTGCGCTCGTCGCGGGCGCATCGGGGCAACTCCGCAACAAGGCGACGACCGCGGGCAATCTGCTCCAGCGGACGCGCTGCCCCTATTTTTACGACACCAACCAGCCGTGCAACAAACGCAAGCCCGGCAGCGGCTGCGCCGCGATCGGCGGCTTCAACCGGCTGCACGCGGTTGTCGGTGCTAGCGACGCCTGTATCGCGACGCACCCCAGCGACATGGCGGTGGCGATGCGCGCGCTCGATGCCGCGATCGAGACGGTCGACGCGGCGGGCAAGGCGCGCGCGATCCCCATCGCCGATTTCTACCGCGCGCCAGCGAAGACCCCGCATCTGGAGACGGTGCTGGCGCCGGGTGAACTGATCACCGCGGTCACTTTGCCGAAGCCCGTCGGCGGGACGCACATCTATCACAAGGTCCGCGACCGCGCCTCCTATGCCTTTGCGCTGATCGCGGTCGGCGCGATCGTCCAGCGTGACGGAACCGGCCGTGTGGCGCTCGGCGGGGTCGGCTATAAGCCGTGGCGCGTCGAAGCGGCGGAGGCGGCGTTGCCGCGCGGCGCGAAGCCCGTTACCGACAGCCTGCTTGCGGGCGCCAGGACCACGCACGAAAATGCCTATAAGCTGCCCCTCGTCGAGCGCACGCTCGCCGGGGTGCTGGCGCAAGCGAAGGGCTGAGCCATGAAATTCGACACGCCCGCGACGACCAATCCGATCGATCAGATGAAGATCGTCGGCAAACCCACCAACCGCATCGAGGGTCCGCTCAAGACGACGGGCACCGCGCCCTATGCCTATGAACGGCACGATGTCGCGGCGAACCAGGCCTATGGCTATGTCGTCGGATCGGCGATCGCCAAGGGGCGGATCGCGTCGATGAACCTCGACGAAGCGAGGGCGGCACCGGGCGTCATCGCGATCGTCACCGCGGACAATGCGGGCAAGCTGGCAAAGGGCGATTTCAACACCGCCAAATTGCTCGGCGGCCCCGACATCGAACATTATCATCAGGCCATCGCGCTTGTCGTCGCCGACAGTTTCGAACAGGCGCGCGCCGCCGCCTCGCTCGTCCGCGTCGAATATGCGCGCGGCAAGGGCGCCTACGACCTTGCCGCCGCGATCGACACGGCGATCAAGCCCAAAGCATCGTTCGGCACCGAACCCGACAGCGCCGTCGGCAATTTCGCCGCCGCCTTCGCCGCTGCGCCGGTGCAGATCGATGCGCGTTATACGACGCCCGATCACAGTCACGCGATGATGGAGCCGCATGCGTCGATCGCCGCGTGGGAGGGTGACAAGCTGACCGTCTGGACCTCGAACCAGATGATCGCCTGGTCGGTCGGCGACATGGCGAAGACGCTGGGCATTCCGAAAGAGAATATCCGCTTCGACTCGCCCTATATCGGTGGCGGATTCGGCGGGAAATTGTTCAATCGCGCCGATGCGCTGCTGGCCGCGCTGGGGGCGAAGGCGGCGAAGCGGCCGGTCAAGGTCGCGTTGCCCCGGCCGTTGATGATCAACAACACGACGCACCGCCCGGCGACGATCCAGCGCGTCCGCCTTGGCGCGACCGCCGACGGCAAGCTCACCGCGATCGGGCACGAAAGCTGGTCGGGCGACCTGCCCGGCGGCGGGCCCGAAACCGCGGTGGCGCAGACGCGCCTGCTCTATGCCGGTGAAAATCGCATGACCGCGATGCGCCTTGCCGTGCTCGACCTGCCCGAAGGCAATGCGATGCGCGCGCCCGGCGAGGCGCCGGGGCTGATGGCGCTCGAGATCGCGGTCGACGAGCTGGCCGAGAAGCTCGGCATGGACCCGGTCGCCTTGCGTGTCCTCAACGACACACAGGTCGACCCCGAAAAGCCGAGCCGGCCCTTTTCGCAGCGCCAGCTCAATAAATGCCTTGAGACCGGCGCCGACAAGTTCGGCTGGAGCAAGCGCGCCAAGCCCGGCGCCACTCGCGACGGGCGCTGGCTGGTCGGGATGGGGGTCGCCGCGGCGTTCCGCAACAACCTCAACGGGCCATCGGCCGCACGCGTTCGCCTCGCCAAATCAGGGGTCGTGACGGTCGAGACCGACATGACCGACATCGGCACCGGCACCTATACGATCATCGCGCAGACCGCCGCCGAAATGATGGGCGTGCCGCTCGACAAGGTCGTCGTGAAGCTAGGTGATTCAGCCTTTCCGGTGTCGGCGGGTTCGGGCGGGCAGTGGGGCGCCAACAGCTCGACCGCCGGCGTCTATGCCGCCTGCGTCAAGCTGCGCGCGGCCGTCGTGCAGAAACTCGGCCTGGCGTCCGATGCGGTCTTTGCCGATGGCAAGGTCAAGGCCGGACGCCGCAGCGTCGCGCTCGGTGATGCGGCCGCCGACGGCGAACTCGTCGCCGAGGACAAGATGGAATATGGCGACCTCGCCGAGAAATTTCAGCAATCGACCTTTGGCGCGCATTTCGTCGAGGTCGGCGTCGATGCGATGACGGGCGAAATTCGCGTCCGCCGCATGCTCGCGGTCTGCGCTGCCGGGCGCATCCTCAATCCGAAGGCGGCGCGCAGCCAGGTGATCGGCGCGATGACGATGGGCGCGGGCGCGGCGTTGATGGAGGAGCTTGCGGTCGACAAGCGCTTCGGCTTTTTCGTCAATCACGATCTCGCCGGTTATGAAGTCCCCGTCCATGCCGACATTCCGCATCAGGACGTCATCTTCCTCGACGAAGCCGATCCGACCACCTCGCCGATGAAGGCAAAGGGTGTCGGCGAACTCGGCATTTGCGGCGTTGCGGCGGCGGTCGCCAACGCGGTCTACAACGCGACCGGCGTGCGCGTCCGCAATTACCCGATTACGCTCGACAAGCTGCTGGGCAAGCTGCCGGACATGGTGTGATCGCCAGCGTGAGAGCGGCGTTTCATTTGGGCAAATCGCCCGGCCGGTCGATGTCCATCAGCTCGTTCGCGTCGGCGTGGACAAGTGCGGCATTCGCCAGCAAAGCCTTGCCGCCCCGATCGCCTTCGCCGCTGCGCAGCTTTTCGAACAGCCCGCGGGCGAACAGCGCCGGGGGCATCGTCGCGTCCCCGTTCGTCGACGCCACCACGGGCGCTGCCACCGGATCGAACCGGGCGATGAGTTTGCGCAAATGGCCGGTGCCGACAAAGGGCATGTCGGCGAGGCAGACCATCGCCGCGACGTCGGGCCCGCGTGCCGCTTCGGCAATGCCGCACGAGAGGGATCGCGACAGCCCGAGCTCGGGATGCGGATTGGCGACAATCTCGAAGCCGTGCGCCGCCAGCAACTGTGCGAGCGCGCCACGGTCATCGCGGCAGACGGCGATGCGCCGCCGCGGCGTCAGCAGGGCGATGTGCCTGGCTGCGTGCAGAGCCAGCGGTTCGCCCGCGAGCGGGGCGAGCAGCTTGTCGTCGGTCCCGAACCGCTGCGATGTGCCCGCGGCGAGCAGGATGACGGCGATGTTCGCGGCTTCGACCATGGCTCTCGTCCCTTCAGACGCCCTTTGCGCGTCGGCTGACTTCAAAGCAAATCGCAGATGATAGCAACCACGCCGGCCGACATATTGCGCTTTGTTCTGGCGCGCACCGCAGAGGGTGCCGGGACGATCCTCGTCACGCTCACCGCGATCGAGGGATCGTCGCCGCGCGCGATCGGCGCCCAGATGGCGGTGGCCGAGGATGGGCGATATGCAGGTTCCTTCTCGGGCGGCTGCATCGAGGCGGCGGTCGTCGCCGAGGCGATCGGAACACTGGAGCACGGGCGCGCTAAGCTCGTACGCTTCGGCGCGGGATCGCCCTATCTCGACATCCGGCTTCCGTGCGGCGGCGGGATCGACCTGCTGTTCAACCCGCGCCCCGATCCCGATGCGATCGGACAGGCGCTCGCGCAGCACGATCGCCGGCAAATCGCGGCGCTGCGGCTGGCCGACGATGGCGTGCATGTCGAGACGATCACCGATGCGCACGCGCGGGCTGGCTGGGAGGATGGAAGCTTCCGTCTCGGCTATGCACCGAAGCTCCGGATCGTCGCGATGGGGCAGGGCGAGGAGCTCACGGCGCTGGCGCGTCTCGCCGCCGCCTTCGGGGCCGAGGTCAGCGTCCTCTCCCCCGACGAACGGGCTTTGGCCGATCTCGATGCCGAGGGTTTCGACACGGTTCGGCTGACTTCGCGCACAAACTTGCGGCCGCTCGTCACCGATCCGTGGACCGCGATCATTTCGGTCTTCCACGACCGCGACTGGGAGGAGGAGTTGCTGCCGCGCGCGCTCCAGCTTCCTTCCTTTTACGTCGGGGCGATCGGGAGCCAGCGGACGCAGGATGTCCGGCGGAACGCCTTGCGCGATGCCGGCGTGCGCGAGGACCTTCGGGAAAAGCTCCGCACATCGGTTGGGCTGATCCCCGCGACGCGCGATCCGGCGACGCTGGCACTGTCGGCGCTGTCGCAGATTGTGCAGGACTATCACCAGCTTGGCGTTGCGGGCGCGGGTGTCGACGGCCCGCAGATGGTTCGCAGCCTGACCAGCCCCGTTTAATCGCGCTCGCGCGGCTGCCGTATCGCCTGATACCGGGCGTCGAGGTTGACCGCGCGCTGTTCATCGACGTCGGCGCGCTTCGTATCGCCCTGTTTTCGCAGCAGAAGGCTGCGATTATAATAAGCGCGCGCCGATTGCGGCGCATGCTGGACCGCACGGTCGAGATCGGCGATCGCGCGCGCGCTTTCCCCTTGGCGGTCGTAAGCGAGGCCGCGGTTGAGGTAGGCGACCGACAGGTCGGGCGCGACGGCAATCGCCTGGTCGAAGGCCGAAATCGCGCCGTCGAGGTCGCCCTCCCACGCCTGTTTCAGCCCGTCGGACAGATGCGCGTCGGCTTGCGCCCGAACGGCTTTCGCTCCCCCGCTTGCCAGCTTTTTGCACCGCGACAGCGCCCGGCTCGGATCGTTCACCGTGCAGGCGTTCCAGTCGCCGCGCCGGGGCGCGCCGCGCGGCGCGACGCGTGTTCCCGTGACGACGACCGAATCCTCGGCGACTTCGCTCGATGAATAGGCCGAAATGGCGGAGGGTGAATCCTGCACAGGGCGCGCCACGCGCTGCGCCGAGACGATGATCCCCTCGCGTTCCTCGGCTTTTGCGGCGGGCGCGGCGGGCGGCGCCTGCGCCAGTTCCACTCGCTTCGCCACCGGCGCGGAAACGGCGGGTGGCACCGCCGCGACTTGCTCGGCGGCAGGGCTGTTCTTTGCGGGCGGCGGTGCCGCGATCGCGACGGGAGCGGGCACTTCGGCCTGGTTGTCCACGACCGTGGGTGCCGGCTCGCGCGTCTCGCGCACAATCTGTTCGTCGGCGGCGGGTGCGCCCGGAACCAATGCCGTCCATGCAAAGGGCAGGCTGATCGCGGCGACCAGCGCGGCGGTCGCGAACAGCCCGGCCTGCGGACGCCGAAGATTGGCCCACCAGGATGCTCGCGCTGGTGGAGGCGCGACCTCAGGTGCGGGGGCGCCGTCGAAGCGGGCAAGCGCGCCGGCAATCGCCGCCTCGCGCCGCTTCGGCGCGGGCGGCGGCGGCTCGGGCAGAAAGGCTTTCAGCTCGTCATCGCCCGCCATGGCTACGATGCCCCTGGCGCGGCGCGGCGCGATTTCGAACCCGGTCGAGATGGCAGGCGCGAGAGAAGGGGCATGGGCATCGTCTGGCCTTATACGCACAATATCGCGGCGGTCGAATATCTCGATCGACCGGCCGAAACGGGCGGGGCGGATGCGGCGGCGCTTCGCAGGAACCGCCGCCGCACCATGATCAGCGTTCCAGCTTTGCCATCGATCCCGCCGTCTTGGCGGCGCGGACCATCTGGACCAGTTCCATGCGATATCCGAAATCGTCGGTGCCGCGCGCGGCCCCGACGATCTGCAGCACATCGTCATAGGTCATCGATCCGCTGTAGCGCCCGCCGCGGAGCAGTTCGGCAAAGGCCGCGACCCCGGTTGCGAAGCGCGCATCCTGCGGCGCGTCGGCGAAGCGGGCGAATTCGACGCGCCGGTCGATCGGCGTCGAAATCAGCTGGCTGCGATCCGATTTCGGCAGTTTGTAGCGGATCTTCACAAAGCCATATTCGCTCGATGGCGCCGCGACCGCCCGCGGGGCGGGCTTGCTGTACCTGAGGTCACCCATCGTACGCGGCCCGCCGACGGGGACGATCTCGTAAATTGCAGTGACCGTCTGCCCCGACCCGACATCGCCCGCGTCGACCTTGTCATTGTCGAAATCGTCGCGGTTCAGCATCCGCGTTTCATAGCCGATGAGCCGATATTCGGCGACGGTGGCGGGGTTGAATTCGACCTGGATCTTCACATCCTTCGCGATCGGGAACAGCGTCGAGGTCGCCTCGTCGACCAATGTTTTGCGCGCTTCGCCGAGCGTGTCGATATAGGCGGCGGCGCCATTGCCGTTCTGGGCGAGCGTCTGCATCAGCGCGTCATTGTAATTGCCCATGCCGAAGCCGAGGACCGAGAGGAAAATGCCCTTGCCGCGCTCGCGCTCGATATAGCCCTTCAACTCGTCCTGATTGGTGATGCCGACATTGAAATCGCCGTCGGTGGCGAGGACGACGCGGTTGACGCCGTTCGGGTCGAGATTGCGCTCGGCCAGCGCATAGGCCTGGCGGATGCCTTCGGCGCCCGCGGTGCTGCCGCCCGCGCCGAGCTGGTCGATCACCGCGAGGATCTTGCCTTTCTGGCTCGCCGGCGTCGGCTCAAGCGCGGTGCCCGCATTGCCCGCATAAGTTACGATCGACACACGGTCGTTGCGATCGAGCTGATCGAGCAGCAGGCCGAGCGATTTCTTGACCAACGGCAGCTTGTTCGGCGCATTCATCGACCCCGACGTATCGATCAGGAAGACGAGGTTCGCGCGCGGCCGCGTCGCGCGTTCGATCGTATAACCCTTGATGCCGATGCGAACGAGCTTGCGGCCCACGGTGAATGGGCTCGGGAAGACGGCGACATTCGAGGAAAAGGGCTGCTGCGCGCTGCGCGGCGCCGCATAATCATAGGGGAAATAATTGACCAGCTCCTCGGTCCGCACCGCGGCGGGCTGCGGCAATGCATTATTGTTCAGCGACGCGCGGACAAAGGAATAGGAGGCGGTGTCGACGTCGATCGAAAAGGTCGACACGGGTTCGTCGCGTGCGACCTTGAACGCATTCTCCTGCGTCGAGGTGAATTTGTCGCGGCCGACGTCCTGATACCAGGGCATCATCCGATCGGGATAGGGCGCGCGAATGGCGCTGCCCGTCACGACCATTTTTCGGGCCTGTGCCGGCGGCGGCGGCGATGCGATGTGTTGCGAACCGATCGCCGACATCGCCACCGGCGCGTCCATCACGTGCGGGGCGACCCGCTGTCCGGTGACGACGATGTCCGAAGCATGCTCTTCCAGCTCGGTCTTTGGGGTCGGCGCGGTCGCCTCCGACGACGGCGACGCAATGTCGGCTTCGTTCGATTGCGAGCAGGCGGTGACGAGCGTGATCGAGAGGCCCGCGGTAAGCGTCAGATAGAAACGGGACATGACATGTCTCCCTGGCAACAGCGGCGCACAATCGCCCGCATGTCCCTGGGACGCGTGGGCGCGGGAAATCCTTGGCGGCCTTTGCGAAAAAAATTCCGGGGCGCCTCGTTGTCAGTCGCCGGGGCCGGGATTCGCCGCGAGCTGGCGCCGGATTTCGTGCATTCGCCACGACACCGTCGCTTCGGCTACTCCTAAGATTTGCGCGGCTTCGGCGTGCGACAGCTGCTGCCCCGCGATCAGCACCGCGGTGTCGCGAAGGTCGGGTTTCAGCCGCGCGATCGCGCTTTCGATCCAGACCGCGTCGTAAAGGTCGCGGCCGTCGGGACCCCGCGCCAGTCCAGCCATGATACTCAGCCGCCCGGTGAAGCGCGTAAAGGCCGACCGCCGCCGATGGAAATCGCGGCAGGCGTTGTAAACAATGCTGCACAACCAGGTCGTGAATTTGGCGTCGCCGCGAAAGGCGGAGAGCTTTTCGGCGAGAATGCAGCAGACATCCTGCGCGATATCATCGGCATCGGCGCGCGATCCGGTCAATTGCCACGCGAGGCCGTGGATGCGGTCATAGTGGCGCCGCAGCAAGGCTTCGAAGGCGTCGCGGTCGCCCGCGATCGCCGCCGCAAGAATATCGGGTTCGTCGGCGTCGGCCATGCGTCAGCCTCGCTCGCGCGCTGCGCGCCGATGGCATTCGGCTGTGGAATCAGGCTCGCCGGCGGACCGAAGGTCCCGCGCCGGCCAAATCGATCCCCCATATCCTGCCATCGCAAGGCTTGTGCCCCATTCGCCGCGCGAAGGCTATCGCTGACTTTCGCAGGGGCGCGTCGCGGCCTCAGCCCTCGGCGTCGCGCTTTTCCAAGTCGGACCAGGACTCCCCTTGGAATGGATCGGCGGCGGGGCGGCCGAAATAATAGCCTTGCGCCTGCGGGCAGCCCTCGTCGAGCAGCATCTGGCGCTGTTCCTGCGTTTCGACCCCTTCGGCGACGATCGGCATATTGAAACTGCGGCCGAGCCCGATGATCGCGCGCACGATCGATCGCGCTGCTTCATCGTCCGAAATCGAGGCGACGAAGCTCTTGTCGATCTTGATCTTGTCGAACGGGAAGGCTTTGAGATTGCTCAACGACGAATAGCCGGTGCCGAAATCGTCCATCGCGATCCGGACCCCGAGCGCGCGGATTTCGTGGAGCGCCTTCAGCGCGCTGTGCTTGTTGCGCAGGAAAGCGGTCTCGGTGATTTCGAGCTCGAGCCGATGCGCCTCGAGCCCCGATTGCGCCAGCGCGTCGCGAACGACGGCGGGCAGGTTCGGCACCTGAAACTGGATCGTCGACACGTTGACGGCGACCGAGACATTCTTGGGCCAGCCCGCCGCCGCGCGGCAAGCCTCGCGCAGCACCCATTCGCCGATCGTAACGATGGCGCCGATTTCCTCGGCAACGGGGATGAAATCGTCGGGCGCGATCTCGCCGCGTTCGGGATGGTTCCAGCGGAGCAGGGCTTCATACCCGATCACCGACGCAAAGGCCGTCGCGACGAGCGGCTGGTACACGACATAAAGCTGATCGCGGGCGATCGCGTGGCGCAGATCATGTTCGAGCGCGCGGCGTTCCTGCGCCAGCTCGTCCATCTCCTGATCGAAGAAGGCGGCGTTGCCTCTTCCGTTATTCTTCGCGCGATAGAGCGCCGTGTCGGCGTTGCGCTGCAGCATTTCGGCGTTGGTTCCGTCCTCGGGAAAGAGCGCGACGCCGATGCTGACCCCGACCGCCATCGGATCGCGCGCGACGTCCATTTCGATCGCCAGCGTGTCGAGGATGCGCGCCGACAGCTTGCGCGCGTCGTCGGGCCCCGAAACGCCGGTCTGGATGACGAGGAATTCGTCGCCGCCGATGCGCGCGACAATGTCGTCGGCGCGCACGACGGAGCGGAGAATGTCGGCGATGCGGCACAATATCTCGTCGCCGGCACCATGGCCGAAGATGTCGTTCACCGCCTTGAAGCGGTCGAGGTCGAGCGCGAGCAGGGCGAACGGCGCCTTCGCGTCGATCGCCGCGTCGAGCGCGCGCGCGAAGTGGGCGCGGTTCGACAGATCGGTCAGCGCATCGTGCGATGCCAGATGCTCGATCGCCCGCTGCGCGCGTTTCCGGTCGGACAGGTCGCGGATCGCCAGGACCTGACAGCTTCGCCCCCGATATTCGATCGTCTGGGTCGCAATCTCCAAAATATGGTCTTCGTCGAAGCTGCTGCGGAGGCGCGCCTCGGCGGAATGGCCGTCGGGCGGTTCGAACGAGCCGCCGTCGCCCGCGACGAACCAGTCGGATGGCGTGCTGCCGACGATCGCGCCGCTGCTGACGCCGAGCAGAGCGCAAAGCCGCGCATTCACTTCGATGATCCGCCCGTCGTGCGTGATCGCGAGCGCCTCGAGCGTCGCATCGGCCAGCCCGTGCGCATCGGTGAGCCAGCGGTCGACGAGCGAGCCGGTGAGGGCGAGCGCGACCAGCGCGACATTGGCGATCACGATCGCGGGGACGAGCCAGTCGCGGCTGCTCGCCGTTCCCAATATGTCGCCGCGCGTCGGATCGGGGACGAGCGTGGTGGCCGACATCGCGGTAAAGTGCAGGATGACGATCGCAAGCACCGCGAAGCCCGCGGGCAGGGCGACCTTCTTCCAGCCCTGCGTCTTTGCGAAGGCGAGGAAGGCGACGAAAAAGCACAGCCCCGATAGCAGCAGCGAAACGAGGATCGGAGCCAGGTCATAGGTCACGCGGGCCGGCGCGATGATCGACGCCATGCCGGTGAAATGCATCGCCGCAACCCCGACGGCCGCGCCGGCCGCCGCGGCGGCGCAGCGTCCCACGCTGGGCGCCTTGCCGAGCAATCGAAAGCTGCACCAGAAGAAGCCGATCGCGATGGCGACCGACAAAATGGTCAGGCCGACGTCGAAACGGATCGGCATCGATCCGCGATAGGCGAGCATCGCGACGAAATGCGTCGCCCACACGCCCACGCCTTCGGCCACCGCCGCGACCATGAGCCAGTGACGCCGGCGGGCGTCGACGCAGTGCGTCGATCGGCCCAGGACGACAAAAAGGCTGATATTTCCGAGGATGCAGACGAGCGCGGCAATCAGGACGAATCGCAGATCGTGCTGATAAACGACGCATTCGAGGACGCTGAACATGCATTCCCTCCCTGGTCCCCGTCGTCCTTCTACCTCCCAATTCTAAATATTGCCTTATCGGATGGCCGGCGGGCGCGTCAGCGCGCCTCGATTACTTCGGCCGGGACAAGTAATGGTTTGCCCTTTTCGACGATATAGGTTGCGAGTTCGGCGCCGTTCGCGGCCGTGCGATTGCGCGCCTTGTGGGCGACGCCTGCCGGCACGAACAGCACTTCGCCGGCTTTCAGCGTTACGGGCGCCTGCCCCTCGAGCTGATATTCGAGCGTTCCTTCGATGATGTAGATCACCTCTTCGCCGGGGTGGCGGTGCCACGGCGCGACCGCGCCGGGCGCGATGTCGATGCGCGCCTGGACCGTCTCGCGGCCGGGCGCCGAAAGATCGTGGCGCTGAAGGTCGGTCCGGCTGAGGCCTTCGGGCGCGGGCATCGCCGCGATGGCGGGGCTCGCGAGCAGGAGTGCGCCGGTAAACAAGGCACGGATATGTCGGGTCATGATGGCCTCCGTTGGCGTGGCTGGAATGGCGGTTCTGCTCGCTTGGGAAGAGTTTCGCCGTCGCGGCTCCGAAGGTTACTTGCCGCAAAATGATTCATCGCATATAGTTAGCATACTAAGTAAAATGATGGACGAGAAGGCGCGGGCGATGCGGGGATGGAATGCAAAATATCTGCGGATGACCGCCGTGCACGGGACGTTGTTCGCATGACCGATATTTCCGCGTTGCTCCCAGCGTTGATGACCCGCGTTGCGGGTGCTGGCGTTTTGTCGGGCCTGACGCGTTTGTCGGGCGGCGCGAACATGGAGAGCTTTGCGTTCGATTGGGCGAGGGAGGCCTATGTCCTGCGCCGCGCGCCGTCGGCGGATTATATGGCGGACCGTCCGTTCGGGCATGTCGACGAGGCGGCGCTGGTGATGGCGGCGTTTGATGCGGGGGTGAGGGCGCCCGAGGTTGTGGGCGTGCTGACGGACGCCGACGGCCTAGGCACGGGCTATGTGATGCGGCGGGTGCTGGCGGAGGTGTCGCCGGCGAAGATATTGGCGGGTCCGCCGCCGTCGCTGCTGGAGGATCTCGGCCGCGAGCTGGCGCGCATCCACAGCATCCCGCTGGACCGCGTGCCCGCTGCGATCCCGCTGATGGACACGGCGACGGCGCTGGCGGAGCTGCGCGCGCGCTTCCTGTCGTACGGCGGCGACCGTCCGGTGATCGCGCTGGCGATCAGATGGTGCGAGGAGCATCTGCCCGCGCCCGCCGATCCGGTGCTCGTCCATGGTGATTATCGCATGGGCAATGTCATGGTCGATGCGGACGGGCTGGCGGCGGTGCTCGACTGGGAGCTGGCGCACCGCGGCGATGCGCATGAGGACCTTGCGTTCGGCTGCATGACGGTGTGGCGCTTCGGCCAGCTCGATAAACCGGCGTTCGGGGTCGGCAGCCTCGACGATTACTTCGCGGCCTATGAAGCGGCGGGCGGGTTGGCGGTCGATCGCACCCGCTTCCGCTTCTGGCTGATCTACCGGACGCTCTGGTGGGCGCTCGGCTGCCTGCAGATGGGGCAGATGTGGCGGAGCGGCGCCGACCGGACGGTCGAGCGCGTCGTCATCGGCCGGCGCACGGCGGAGCAGGAGCTCGATCTGGTGCGGCTGCTCGAAGACGAGGCGCCCGAGGCCGAGCGCGCGCGGGACTTGCCACCGTCGAAGCCGGTCGTACCGGAACCCGCTGGCGAACCGACGAACCGCGAGATCGTGCAGGCGGTGCGCGACTGGATCGAGGGGGCGATCAAGCCGGGCGCCGAGGGGCATGCAAAGTTCGAGGCGGTGGTCGCGATGAACGCGCTCGGCATCGTGCTGCGCGACCTGGGTGCGGGCGTGCGCGCCGAGGATGCGGCGCTCGCCGAAGCTTTGCTGTCGGGAACCACGACGCTCGCCGAGCCGGGCCTGCTCGCGAAGCTGCGCCGCGCCGTGCTCGACAAATGCGCGATCGACAGCCCCAAATATGCCGCGCTCGGTGCGGCGCGCGCCGACTGGCGCGGATAACGGAACAGGGAGAGAGACATGGATTTTGCGATGCCCGCCGACTTGCAGGCGTACCTCGACGAGCTCGACGCCTTTATCGAGGCCGAGATCAAGCCGCTCGAGCTGGCGGACGACAATATCCGCTTCTTCGACCATCGGCGCGAGCATGCGCGCACCGACTGGGACAATCAGGGGCTGCCGCGCGAGGAGTGGGAGGCGCTGCTCAAGCAGGCGACGCGCAAGGCCGATGCCGCGGGCCACTGGCGCTTCTCGGCGCCGAAGAAGTACGGCGGCAAGGACGGCTCGAACCTCGCGATGGCGGTGATCCGCGAGCACTTCGCGGCGAAGGGGCTCGGCCTCCACAACGACCTGCAGAACGAGCATAGCATCGTCGGCAACTTCCCGTTCGTCGAGATGTTCGAGCAGTTCGCGACGAGCGAGGAGCAGAAGGCCGAGTTCATCCTCGGCGGGTTCGAAGGGAAACGCCGCACCGCGTTCGGGCTCACCGAGCCCGACCATGGCAGCGACGCCACCCATATGGAGACGCGCGCGGTCAAAGAGACGCGGGGCGGCGTCGACGGCTGGCGGATCGACGGGCGCAAGATGTGGATCACCGGCATGCATACAGCGACGCATTGCGCGACCTTCTGCCGCACCAGCGGCGCGGACGGCGATGCCAAGGGCATCACCTGCCTGCTCGTCCCGACGGGGACGCCGGGGATGACCGTCGACGAATATATGTGGACGTTCAACATGCCGACCGACCATCCGAGGATGACGTTCAGCGACGTGTGGGTGCCCGACGAGGCGCGGCTCGGCCCCGAGGGCGGCGGCCTGTCGATTGCGCAAAGCTTCGTCCACCAGAACCGCATCCGTCAGGCGGCGAGCTCGCTCGGCGCCGCGGTCTACTGCATCGAGGAGAGCGTCAAATATGCGCGCCAGCGCAAGCCGTTCGGCGAGGCGCTGGCGAAGAACCAGGCGATCCAGTTCCCGCTGGTCGAGCTCGCGACGCAGGCCGAGATGCTGCGGCTGCTGATCCGCAAGACCGCGTGGGACATGGACAACACCCCGCACAAGGAGGTCGAGCGCACCCTCTCCGACAAGGTCAGCATGTGCAACTACTGGGCGAACCGCCTCGTCTGCGAGGCGGCCGACCGCGCGATGCAGGTCCATGGCGGCATCGGCTACTCACGCCACAAGCCGTTCGAGCATATCTATCGCCACCACCGCCGATACCGCATCACCGAAGGCGCCGAGGAAATCCAGATGCGAAAGGTCGCCGCCTATCTGTTCGGATATATGGGGCCGCGGCGCGAGACGATCGGGAAACTGTGAACCGGCCCCGCACGCTTTACGACAAGATATGGGATGCGCACGCCGTCGCCGAGGATGACGGCGAGACTTTGCTCTATATCGACCTGCACCTGCTCCACGAGGTGACCTCGCCGCAAGCCTTCGCCGGGCTGGCGGCGGCGGGGCGCGCGGTGCGGCGTCCCGAGCGCGCGCTCGCCTTGTCCGATCATAATGTGCCGACGGCGGGGCAGGCGGCGGGGCCGGCGGGGGTCGCCGATGCCGAAGCGCGCGCGCAGCTCGAAGCGCTGGTCAGCAATACGCGCCATTTCGGGATCGAGAATTTCCCGATGGGCGATCCGCGCGGCGGGATCGTCCATGTCGTCGGGCCCGAACAGGGACGATCGCAGCCGGGGATGACGATCGTCTGCGGCGACAGCCACACGTCGACGCATGGCGCATTCGGGGCGCTGGCGTTCGGGATCGGCACGTCGGAGGTCGAGCATGTGCTGGCGACGCAGACGATCCGCCAGCGCCGGTCGCGCAACATGCGCGTGACGGTCGATGGCGTGCTCGCGCCGCATGTCCATGCCAAGGATCTCGCGCTCCACCTGCTCGGCGTAATCGGCGTCGACGGCGCGGGGGGGCATGTCGTCGAATATGCCGGCGAAGCTGTCCGGGCGCTGTCGATGGAGGCGCGGATGACGCTGTGCAATCTCAGCATCGAAATGGGCGCGCGCGCGGGACTGGTCGCGCCCGATGCGACGACCTTTGCCTATCTGGCGGGTCGGCCCGCGGCGCCGACGGGGAAGGCGTGGGATGCCGCGCGCGCGCGCTGGGCGGCCCTCGCAAGCGATGATGCGGCGCTATTCGACCGCGAAATGCGGGTCGATGCGCGCGATGTCCGGCCGATGGTGAGCTGGGGCACAAACCCGTCGCAGGTTGCCGCGATCGACGGACGCGTTCCCGATCCGGCCGCGCTGACGAACGCGGAAGCGCGCGGCGCAGCGACACGCGCGCTTGCCTATATGGACCTGACGCCGGGCGTGCCGATCGCCGGATTGCGGCTCGACCGCGTGTTTATCGGCAGTTGCACCAACAGCCGGATCGAGGATCTGCGCATCGTAGCGGAAGTCGTGCGCGGCCGCCGCGTCGCGCCGCATGTTCGCGCGATGGTCGTGCCGGGGTCGGGGCTGGTCAATAGACAGGCCGAGGAAGAGGGGATCGACCGCGCCCTGCGCGACGCGGGGTTCGACTGGCGCGAGCCCGGCTGCTCGATGTGCGTCGGCATGAACGCCGACCGGCTGCAGCCCGGCGAGCGCTGCGCTGCGACGTCGAACCGCAATTTCGAGAACCGGCAGGGGCGCGGCGGGCGCACCCACCTGATGAGCCCGGCGCTCGCCGCGGCGAGCGCGATTGCGGGCTGCATCGCGGCGCCCGAAGTGCCCGGCTAGGGTCAGACTCTAGAGCGCCGCTTCGAACCGCGCGATCGCATCGGCGTGGCGCAGCGTGCGGGCGATGTCGTCGAGCCCCTCCATCAGGATCCGGCGATCATCGGGATCGATCGCGAAATCGATCGCCTCGCCCGACGCGAGCCGTATCTGCTGTGCATCCAGATCGACCTCGACCGGCGCATATTGGGCGAGCGCGATTTCGTCGCGCAGCCGCGCGCATGTTGCGTCGGGCAGGCGGATCAGCAGCAGGCCATTCTTGCGGGCGTTCCCGGCAAAGATATCGCCGAAGCTTGGCGCAATGACGCAGCGAATGCCGAAATCGGTGAGCGCCCATACCGCATGTTCGCGCGACGATCCGCATCCGAAATTGCGGTCGGCGACAAGAATCCCGGCTTCGCGGCAGGCGGGCCGGTTGAGGATGAAGTCGCCGCGTTCGCTGCCATCGTCCACGAAGCGCAGCTCGCGGAACAGATGTTTGCCAAGGCCCGTGCGGGTCAGCGACTTCATATATTGCGCAGGGATGATCATGTCGGTGTCGATATTGGCGAGCGGCAGCGGGGCCGCGACCGCTTTCATCCGGGTAAATTTTTGCACATCGCCTCCATTAACTTAGTATTCTAAGTAAATGGGTCGACCCATCTTGTCCAACATTATCGCGGGGTTGGAAGGGCGATACGGCGCAGGATGGCGATGAAGACAGTTGCCGCGCGAATCTTCGTGTCCTAAGGTTCGCAATCGCGCGGGTCAGCGCCCGGCGCCGGGGACCGCGACAGGGGAGCAGGATTTTGGCAAAGAAACCACAGGATTACCGACATCCCGCCGAATATTATACCGATCCTGAAAACAGCATCGGTTATCTGGCGCGCGTCGTCTTCCGCTCCTTTTCGCGGCTGCTCGAACGCCGCACGCTGACGCACGACGTCTCGGCAGGACAGTGGCGGTTTCTGCGCCAGCTGTGGCGCGAGGACGGCATCACCCAGCGCGAACTCAGCGAACGCGTCGGGATGCGCGAACCGACAACGGTCGTCGCGCTCAAGGGACTGGAAAAGGCTGGGCTGATCACGCGCAGGAAGACCGCCGACGACCGCCGCAAGACTTTCATCCACCTGACGCCGCATGCGAAAAAGCTCGAACTGATCCTCGCGCCGATGAACGCCGAGATTCACGAGATCGCGACCAAGGGGATGACCGACGAAGAGGTCGAGGTGCTGCAGGGGCTGATGCGGCGCGTCATCGACAATCTTGGCGATGAAACGCGCAAGCTCGCGGTGCTTTCCGACATCAAGGCCTGATCGCTTGCATTTGCCGCGCACCCGGACAATAAGTTAGTATTCTAACTATATTGTCCGGGAGGGAAAATGACCAGCATCGCCGTCATCGTCGGCAGCACCCGCGAGGGATCGTTCAACCGCGCATTGGGCGAGGTGGTCGCGGCCAGTCTCGAAGCGCAGGGCGCAAGCGTGACGCGGGTCGATCTCGCAGCGTTCGACCTGCCGCTCTATTCGGCGGCGCGCGAGGCGAACGATTTTCCGTCCGACGCGCTGAAGCTTAAGGCGCTCTTCACCGCGCAGGACGGCCTGCTGTTCGTCTCCCCCGAATATAATGGCTCGCTCACGCCGTTGCTCAAAAACGCAATCGACTGGGCATCGCGCCCGACCGGCGACGAGAGCATGGTCGCGCTGACCGCCTATCGCGGCAAGGTGGCGGCGATCATGTCGGCGTCGATCAGCCCGTTCGGCGGGCTCCGCGGGCTGATGCATTTACGCCAGATATTGTCGACGATCCAGATGCTGGTGATCCCCGAACAGGTGCTGGTGCCGAACGCGCACGCCGCCTTCGCCGAGGATGGCAGCTTGAAGGAGGCGCTGCCGGCGTCGCTGGTCGAAATGACCGCCGGACGGCTGATCGCGGTCGCGAAGGCGCTGTCGGCCTAGGTCCTGACCCTAACGGCGCGGGGCGGCGACAGGGCGGTCGATATTGTCGCCCCAGTCGGCTTCGAGTGCCGCGAGCAGGGCGTCGAACTTGTCCTGTCCCAGCTTGGCCGCGATTTGCGCGGTGAGATCGTCCATCGAGCGCTGCGCGTCCTTGCGCATGCGCGCGCCGAGGTCGGTCAGCGACACGACCATGTGGCGGCGATCGGCGGGATCGACGTCCATTTGCACGATGCCGAGCTTCACCATCTGGTTGATCGTGCTGTGGATCGCCTGCCGCGATATGCCCAGGTTGCGCGCAATGTCCGACGGACGCACGATACCGCTGACGATATTCGTCATCACCATCGACTGCGGGCGGTTGACGTCGGGCCAGCCATGGTCGTGGAGCCGTGCCTGAAGCCCTTCGTCGAGCCAGCAGAAGCGCTGGAAAAGCGCGATGATAAGCTGGTTGGTGCGCATGGACGCTATGATATGCCCCTGTTGCCGGCGGGGTGCCGACGTCAGCAAGCTAGAAGAGCAGGGCGAGCGAAGCAAGGCAGAGCGGCGTTGCAAAGGCAAAATACTTAGCATACTATCTATTGTAACGAGAATGGAGAGAGAGTCGCATGGACGGGTTGATGCAGAATGTGCCGCTGACGGTCGACCGGATCATCGATCATGCGGCGAATTGGCACGGCGCGCGCGAGATCGTGTCGCGCGATGCCGAGGGGCGCGTCACCCGTTCGAGCTGGGCCGACGTCCATGCCGACGCAAAGCGCGTCTCGAATGCGCTGGCGGCCGAAGGGGTCAGGCCCGGCGACCGCGTTGCGACGATGGCGTGGAACGGCGCGCGGCACCTTGCCGCCTGGTACGGCGCAGCGGGGATGGGGGCGGTGCTCCATACACTCAATCCGCGGCTCTTTCCCGAACAGATCGCCTATATCGCGAACCATGCGGGCGACCGGCTGCTGATCGCCGATCCGGCGACCGCGGAGCTGGTCGAGCAATTGCTGCCGCAGGTGCCGTCGATCGAAAAGGTGATCTTTTTCTGCGACCGCGCTTCGTTGCCGCAAACCAGCTTTGCCGCGACCGCCTTCGACGACTGGATCGCCGGGCAGCCTGCCGAATATGTCTGGGGCGGGTTCGACGAAAATGCCGCGTGCGGGCTTTGCTACACCAGCGGCACGACCGGGAATCCCAAGGGCGTGCTCTATTCGCACCGATCGAACTATATCCATGCGCTGATGACCCTGCAGCGCGACGCGCTCGGCTTGTCGGCGCGCGACACGGTGCTGCTCGTCGTGCCGATGTATCACGCCAATGCGTGGGGCGTCGTCTATTCGGCGCCCGCGGTCGGCGCGAAGCTCGTCCTGCCGGGGCAGCGGATGGACGGCGAATCGATCTATAATCTGATCGAGCAGGAGGGCGTCACCTACTCAGCCGCCGTGCCAACAGTGTGGCAGATGTTGCTGCAATATATGCAGGAAGAAGGAAAGCGCTTCACGACGCTCGAGCGCGTGACGATCGGCGGCTCGGCGTGCCCCGAATCGATCATCCGCACCTTCCGCGACGATTATGGCGTCGACGTCATCCAGGGCTGGGGCATGACCGAAACCTCGCCGCTCGGCACGGTGTCGGTGCCCAATGCCGCGGTCGCGGCGAAATCCGACGCCGAACAGATGGCGTATAAGCTCAAGCAAGGCCGGTTGCTCTGCGGGCTCGATATGAAGCTGGTCGACGATGCGGGTAACCGTCTGCCGCATGACGGCAAGACGCCGGGCCGGCTGATGGTCAAGGGGCCGACAATTGCGGGTGCCTATTATGGCGGCGAGGGCGGCAACGTGCTCGATGATGAGGGTTTTTTCGACACCGGCGACGTCAGCACGATCGATGGCGACGGCTATATGCAGATCACCGACCGCGCGAAGGATGTGGTGAAGTCGGGCGGCGAGTGGATCAGTTCGATCGAGATCGAGAATATCGCGATGGGGCATGATGCCGTCGCCAACGCCGCGGTCGTCGGGGTCGCGCATCCGAAATGGGACGAGCGGCCGATCCTGCTGTGCCAGTTGAAGCCGGGCGCCGACGCCTCCGCCGATGATCTCAAATCCTTCCTCGACGGCAAGATCGCCAAATGGTGGATGCCCGACGACGTGCTGTTCGTCGCGGCAATCCCGCTGGGGCCGACGGGCAAGATCGACAAGAAAGCGATCCGCGCGGGGCTTGAGGGATACGAGCTGCCTTTTGAAGTCACCCGCTGACCATAACCATAAACAGGAGAGACTATGATGGACCCGAACGGGATCGAAGGACTGGACGCGCAATTTGTCGGGCTGGTGTCGCCAACGGCGCCGCGCATTCAGGCGGGCGGGCACCCGTGCCAGGGCATCTATTGGACCGAGGCGGGCAAGCGGCCGAAGGTCGCGATCATCGCGACCCACTATAATGTCGACTTCGCCGAACATTATATCGCGCCCTATTTCGCGCGGCAGGGTTTCGGCTTCCTTGGCTGGAATACGCGTTATCGCGGGGTCGAGGATCAGTTCCTGCTCGAACATGCTGTGCTCGACATCGGCGTTGGGATGAAGTGGCTGAAAGAAGAGGCCGGCGTCGAGCAGATCGTCATTCTCGGCAATTCGGGCGGCGGATCGCTGATGGGCGCCTATCAGGCCGAAGCGATCGCGCCGACCTTGACCGACCGTTTGCCCTCGGTCGGACAGGATGCGCTGGCATCGCTGATCAAGGGCGATCTCTACATCAGCTTCAATGCGCATCAGGGGCGCCCTGAAGTGCTCACCGACTGGATGGACGCGTCGGTGATCGACGAAAATGACCCGACGCTGACCGACCCCGAACTCGACCCGTTCAACCCCGACAATGGCCCGCCCTATTCGGACGCTTTCATCGCGAAATATCGCGCCGCGCAGCGCGCGCGCAACCAGCGCATCACCGACTGGGCAAAGGCCGAGCTGAAGCGGCTGAACGATGCCGGTATTCCCGACCGCATTTTCCCGATGTTCCGGTGCTGGGGCGATATCCGCTGCGTCGATCCCGCGATCGACCCGTCGGACCGCAAGCCCAACTGGTGCTATCGCGGCGACCCCGCGATCGCGAACCGCACGCCGAGCATCGGGCGCGCGAACACGATCAAGACGTGGCTCAACATGTGGAGCCTCGAAACCTCGCCGTGTCAGGGGCAGCCGCACCTCGCCAAGCACGACACGCCCGCGCTCGTCGTACAGGGCACCGCCGACACCGGCGTATTCCCGAGCGACGCGCGCAAGATATTCGATTTCCTCGGCTCGACCGACAAGAAGCTCGAATTGATCCCCGGCGCGCATTACTTCGAGGACTCGATCGAAGAACGGCAGAACGCCGCCGACCTCGTCGGCGCGTGGATCCGGGAGAAGCTGTGACGTGACGGCCGACGCCGACATCATCGACGGATTGCGCAACGCCGGGCTGGTGGGCGAGGGCGATGTCGTCCTCGAACCGCTGACCGGCGGCGTGTCGTGCGACGTATGGAAGGTCGAGACGCCGTCGGGCCCGATCGTGGTCAAACGTCCGCTCGAACAGCTTCGCGTCGCCGCCGAATGGCACGCGCCGATCGAACGCGGCCAGAGCGAAGTGCGCTGGCTGCGGCGCGCGCGCGGGGTCGATGCGCATATGGCACCTGAGGTGCTCGCCGAACTGCCCGGCTATGGCTTCGCGATGCGTTTCCTCCCCGATTGCCCGGTGTGGAAGGACGAGCTGATGGCCGGGCGGGTCGATGTTGACTTCGCCGCCGCTGTGGGCCGGGGGGTTGCGGCTGTCCACGCCGCGACAGCGAACAATTCGGCCGACCGCGATGCCTTTCCGAACGACGCGATGTTCCGCGCGCTGCGCGTCGATCCCTTCCTGATCTACGTCGCCGAGCATGACGCCGAGTTGGCGCCGGTCTTGCGCGCGCTTGCCGACAACCTATCGTCGCGCAAGATCGCGCTCGTCCACGGTGACGTCAGCCCCAAGAATATCCTCGTCAGCAGCGACGGTCCGGTGTTTCTCGATGCCGAATGCGCCGTTTATGGCGACCCGGCGTTCGACGTCGCCTTCTGCACGACGCATCTGCTGCTGAAGGCGGTGTGGTCGGGCGATGCCCGGCTGAACGAAGCCGCTGCGGCGCTCGTTGCGGGGTATCGCCCGGCGGTCGATTGGGAGGATGTCGACGGCCTGCTGCTCCGCGCGGGCAAGCTCACGGCGGCGCTGCTTCTCGCGCGCGTCGAGGGCAAGTCGCCCGCACCATATCTCACCGACCCCGAACACAAGCGCGTCGTGCGCGATCAGGCACGGACACTCATTGTCGCGCCGTCGCCGATCGACGTGCTCGTCGCCAACTGGAAAAGGAACCTTGTATGACTTCGCGTATCGCCTCTGTCACCGGCCGCCAGATCTGGGATTCGCGCGGTCGGCCCACCGTTGAGGCCGAGGTCGTGCTGGAATCGGGTGCGGTCGGCCGGGCGATCGCCCCCGCGGGTGCCTCGCGCGGCGCGCATGAAGCGATCGACCTGCGCGACGGCGGTGCAGCGTTCGGCGGCTTTGGCGTCAATCGCGCGGTAGCGGGAATCGGATCGGAGATTGCGGGCGCGATCACGGGCATGGATGCGCGCGATCAGGCCGCCATCGATACGGCGCTCTGCGCGCTCGACAATACGCCCAACAAGGCGCGGCTTGGCGCGAATGCTGTCGTCGCGGTGTCAATGGCGGTGCTCCACGCCGCCGCAGCGGATGCGCGCGAACCACTGTGGCGCTATCTCGCGGGCGGGCAAAAGGTGCGCGTGCCGCTCCCCGAAATCCAGATTTTCGGCGGCGGCGCGCATGCGGGGCGGCGCACCGACGTGCAGGATTTCATGGTGATGTGCCCGAAGGCGGGTAGCTTCCGCCGCGCGCTCGAAATCACCGACGATGTCTATCGCGCCGCGGGCAAGTTGATGGAGGCCAAGGGCCCGCTCTCGGGGGTTGCCGACGAGGGCGGCTGGTGGCCGAATTTCGCGTCGAACGAGGATGCGCTGGGCACGCTGACCAAGGCGATCGAGGCGAGCGGCCACCGCGCGGGCGAGGATGTGTTCATCTCGCTCGACATCGCGGCGAATGAATTGGGCGATGCCGACGGCTATAATCTCGCGCTCGACGACGGACGCTTGTCGGGCGAGGCGATGGCGGCGCGCATTATCGACTGGGCGAAGCGCTATCCGATCCTGTCGATCGAGGATCCGGCCGGGCAGGACGACTGGACGACGATGGCGGCGGTCACCGCTGCGATCGGCGACAAGGTGCAGATCATCGGCGACGATGTGCTCGTCACCAGCGCCGCGCGCGTCGAGCGCGCGGGCGACGCGGCGGTGTGCAACGCCGTGCTGATCAAGGTCAATCAGGTCGGCACGGTCACCGAGGCGAAGGCGGCGCTCGACGCCGCCGTTGCGCGGGGCTGGGGCGCGATCGTCTCGGCGCGATCGGGCGAGAGCGAGGACGTCACCATCGCCCATCTCGCGACCGGCTGGGACGCCGGGCAATTGAAGGTCGGCAGCTTCACGCGCTCCGAGCGTATGGCGAAGTGGAACGAGATGTTGCGGATCGAGGAAGCGATGGGCGGCGACGCGGTGTTTGCGGGCTTTTCGGCTTTTGCGGGGGCGATCGGCCGGGTGGCGGCATGATCGTCCTGCACGCCCGGCCGAGCCCGGGATTCCGTGAGGCCGTCGATGCGATCTTCGGCCCCGGCGTCGTCGTGCATGTCGATGAGGCGGCGCCGCTCGACGCGGTGGCGCCGGAAATCACCGCGCTGCTCCACGTCCTGACGCCCGTAACCCCGGAATTCATCGCCTCGGCGCCGAACCTGAAACTGATCCAGAAACTTGGCGTCGGGGTCAACACGATCGCGCTCGACGCGGCGCGCAGTCATGGCGTCGCGGTGTGCAACATGCCCGGCACCAACAGTCAGGCGGTCGCCGAAATGGCGCTGTCGTTGATGATGGCGGTGCTGCGTCGCACCTGCTTTTTCGATGCGCGCACGCGCGCGGGCGAGGGGTGGACGGCCGACCCGTCCGAACTCGACAGCGTGGGGGAGGTTGGCGGACGCACCGTGGGCCTCGTCGGTTTCGGCCATTCGGCGCAGCTGCTCGCGCCGGTCTTGGCGGCGCTCGGGGCGAAGGTCGTCTACACCGCGCGCAATCGCCGTGACGGGCCATATGAATATCGTTCTTTCAATGACTTGATCGCCGAAGCCGATATCGTTTCGCTGCATATGCCGCTCACAGACGAGACCCGCGCGAGCGTCGATCCGTTCGCGATGAAGAAGGGCGCGGTGCTCGTGAACACCGCGCGCGGCGAGCTGGTCGATCAGGCGCGGCTGGTCGAGGCGCTGACCTCGGGCCATCTGCGCGGCGCCGGGGTCGATGTTTTCGCCGAAGAACCCCTGCCGCGCGGCAATCCGCTGCTCGGTTTGCCGGGCGTCGTGCTCGCGCCGCATATCGCATGGCTGACGCCCGAAACGCTTGTGCGCAGCCTGACGGTCGCGCACGAAAATTGCCGCCGTCTCGCGGCGGGCGAAACCCTTCTTCATCAGGTGGTCTAATGTCTCTCCCTATTGTTTTGATAACCGGTCAGCTTTTGACCGACGCCGTGTGGCAGCCGTTGCTCGATGCCTGGGGCGATCGCGAGGTGACCGTCGCCGACAACCGCAGCGACGACACGATCGAGGGCTTCGCGCAGCGCCTGCTCGACAATGCGCCGCCGCGGTTCGCGCTGATCGCGCACGCGATGGGCGGCTTCGTCGCTTTCGAGGTGATGCGGCGCGCGCCCGAACGCGTGGCGAAGCTTGCGCTGATCTCGACACTGGCGTCGGCCGACGGCCCGGCGCAGACCGCGCGGCGGCAGGGCTATATCGATCTCGTCGAAAGCGGCCAGTTCGACCAGGTGGTCGAGGAGCGCATCCCGATCCTGTTCCCGGAAGAAAAGCGCAGCGACGCGCGCTTGCTTGGTATCGCGCGGCAGATGGCGGCCGATACCGGCGCCGACACCTTCCTCGCGCAGCAGCGCGCGATCATGGCACGCATCGACAGCCGCCCGCGGCTCGGCGAGATCGCGGTGCCGACCTTGCTGATCTGGGGCGAGAAGGACGGCATCACGAGCCGCGCGCATCATGACGAGATTCTGGGGGCCATCCCGGGGGCGCGGCTCGAAGTTGTGGCAGGGGCAGGGCATTTGCCGACGGTCGAGGCGCCGGAGGTTGTGGTGCCGTTGCTGACCGCGTTCGTGGATCAATAACCTCGTCATTCCCGCGAAAGCGGGAACCCAGTTGCTACGGCAGATCGCTGGGTTCCCGCTTTCGCGGGAATGACGAATGAGTTTTACTTCAACTCCGCCCGCACCAGCGCGGTCCCGTCGACCATCGCCTTGAGCTTCGCTTGGCTATGCTCGCGGCTATGGTATTTCATCCCGCAATCGGGCGCGATCCACAGCCGCTCGGCGTCGACATAGCGCAGCGCCTCGCGGATGCGGCCCGCGACCACCTCGGGCGTTTCGACCTCGGGGATCGACAGGTCGAGCACGCCGTACATGATCGTCTTGGTCGGCAGCTCGGCAAGGATCGCGGGATCGAGCCCGGGCTGCGCCGCCTCGACCGAAATCACGTCGATCGCCGACGCCTCAAGTTCGGCGAGGAAATCATAGGCCTTGGGCTTCGGACCCGTCGCGCCCGCGCCATGATGCACCATCGCATAGCCGAAGCAGATATGGAGCGCGGTCGTACCGCCGACGCCGTCGAGCGCGCGGTTGATCGCCTCGATCGCATAGCTGTTCGCCTCGGCAGCGCGTGCCTGCAGATAGGGTTCGTCGAGCTGGACGACGTCGACGCCCGCTGCGAACAGATCCTTCACCTCGGCATTGACCGCATCGGCATAGTCCATCGCGAGCGCGCGCGCGTCGGGATAATAGCCATTCTCGGCCTGCTGCGTCATCGTGAACGGGCCGGGCAGGGTGAGTTTCACCGGCTTGGTTGAATGGCGGCGGAGGAAGGCCGCATCCTGCGCCTCGATCGGCGCGACGCGGCGGATCGGGCCCGAAACGAGCGGCACCGGATTCGCGTTGCCGGTGCGGTCGACCGCGGTGCCATGCTTTTCGCGGTCGATCCCCGAGAGCGCGGTCGCGAGGCGGTTCGAATAGCTTTCGCGGCGCATTTCGCCGTCGCCGATGATGTCGATGCCGAGCTCTTCCTGATCGCGGATCGCCATCAAGGTGGCGGCTTCCTGCGCGTCGGCGAGCCAGGGTTCGGGGACGCGCCACAACGTCTCGGCGCGCACGCGCGGGGGCAGGCTGGCTTTCAGCCGCTCGCGGTCGATCAGCCAGTCAGGCTGGGGGTAGCTTCCGACGATCGTTGTCGGCAGGATGGGGTGGTCGAACAAAGCCATTCCTCTCATTTTTGGGCTGGCCAAACATTTGCTTAGTATTCTATCTAATTCAAGTCGAAACGACGGTTGGGAGAGCAAAATGATCGATCTGGAGGCCATCCGGACGCTGGCGGATATTCCCGCGGCGCAGGCGCGGGCGCGGGGGCAGGCGACTGCAGTGAAATTCGGGGAGCGCGAGACGAGCTTTGCCGCGCTCGACGCGCGCTCGAACCGCGTCGGACATGCGTTGATCGCGTCGGGTATCGCGCCGGGCGACCGCATCTCGGCGCTGACCAAGAACCATGACAGCTGGTATCCGCTCTTCTTTGGCACCGCGCGTGCGCGCGCCTGTTTCGCGCCGATCAACTGCCGCCTCGCGCCGGCGGAGATCGGATTCATCCTGGGCGATGCCGCACCGAAACTGCTGTTCGTCGGCGAGGATTTCTTCGACTGCGCGCTCGCTGCGGTTACCGATCTGGCGTCGCCGCCCAAACTGATCGCGCTTTATGGCGAACACCCCGCGTTCGAGCCGTTTGATGCCTGGCTCGGCGATGCATCCGACGCCCCGCTCGCCGATCCGCCTGAGCTCACCGACGATGTGCTCCAGCTCTATACGAGTGGGACGACCGGCCTGCCGAAGGGTGTCGTGCTCACCAACGCCAACTACCGCACCTTCCTTGAGGCCGCGACCGAGGTCGACGGCTTTGCTTATGGCGAGGACGAGACGGTGATGATCGTCATGCCGCTGTTCCACGTCGCGGGCACGAACGTCAGCTTTTCGGGGCTCGCGCAGGGCGGGCGGCTTGTGCTCGTCAAGGATTTCACGGCGGCCGACGCGGTGCGCATGATGCGCGAGGAAAATGTCGCGCACGCCTTTCTCGCACCCGCGATGATCCAGATGATGCTGCTCCAGCCCGACGCGAACAACGGCGCCTATCCCGCGCTCAAGTCGATCGCCTATGGCGCGTCGCCGATCGCCGAGGATGTGTTGCGCCGCGCGCGCGGGACCTTCGGCTGCGACTTCGTGCAATTTTACGGCATGACCGAGTCGGCCGGCGGCGGCTCCTATCTTTCGCCGAGCGCGCACGACCTGCCCGGCAAGCTCACCTCGTGCGGCAAGCCCTGGCCCGGCGCCGCGATGGCGATCCTGGGCGGCGATGGCCGCGAGCTCGGCGAGGGCGAGATCGGCGAGATTGCGATCCGCGGCGGCATCGTGATGAAGGAATATTGGAACCGCGCGGCGGCGACCGAAGAGACGCTCGCGGGCGGCTGGCTCCACACCGGCGACGTCGGCTATCGCGACGCCGACGGCTTCTACTACGTCCATGACCGCATCAAGGACATGATCGTGTCGGGCGGCGAGAATGTCTATCCGGCCGAGGTCGAGAGCGCGATCATGGGCTGTCCGGGGGTCGCCGACGTCGCGGTGATCGGCGTGCCGGACGACAAATGGGGCGAGAGCGTCAAAGCGCTGATCGTGCCCGCCGCCGGCGCGACGCTCGACCCTGCCGATGTCGTTGCCTGGGCGCGTGAACGGATCGCCGCGTATAAAATTCCCAAGAGCGTCGAGTTCATTGAGACCTTGCCGCGCAACCCGTCGGGCAAGGTGCTCCGCCGCGAATTGCGCGCGCCTTATTGGGAAGGGCGCGATCGCGCCGTGGGGTAGCCGGGATGTCGGCTCAGGGTGGTGAACTGCCGCCCCCTTCTTTCGTCATCCCGGACTTGATCCGGGATCCCGCTTTTTGAGGCATCGGCTGGCTTCGACTTCTAGCGGAACCCCGGATCAAGTCCGGGGCGACGATGAAAGAGAGCTCGGCTATTGGTCGCCAACCCGCCAGCCTCCACGCAAAAAAGAACCCGGCCAAAAGGCCGGGTCCAGGAGGAGTTCCCAGTGTACTTTTGGGAATGTCTATTCGGCGGGCACCGGGCTGCGGCCGGTGATGAAGCCTTCGCGCTTCGTGCCGTCGGCCTGCACCGGATCGTGCGCGACGTCGCTTTCGTCGAATTCCTTGGTCCACGCCGCGAACTCGAGGCACACGCCGTCGGGGTCGAAGAAATAGACCGAGCGCACAAAGACGCCGGGGTGAAGCTCGGCCGACGCCTGCATCGGTGAATCGTCGTGGTTGAGCACTGGGGTCACTTCGATGCCCTTGGCGATCAGCCGCTGGTAATAATCGTCGAACTTGTCGGCACGGACGTTGATTGCGATGTGGTTCATCGACCCGTGCGCCGACACGAAGCTGCCCCGCGTTGGCAGTGCCGCGGGGGCGGAGATGCCCGGAACGGCTTCGGGCGCATCGGGGAACCAGAAGAAGGCGAGGCTGTCGCCATTGCCGATATCGAAGAAGAAATGCTGGCCGCGCCCGCCGGGCAGGTCGATCGTCTTGGTCAGCGGCATGCCGAGCGTGTCGCGGTAGAATTCGACCGTCCTTGCCATATCCTTGCACACGAGCGCGAGGTGATTGACCCCGCAGAATTCGAATTCGAATTCGCTATTTGCTGCAGCCATGATCCGTCTCCTTGTGGTTCAGTTTGCGTTGACGCTGGGGCGGCTTTTCATCCGCTCGTACCAGCGCCCGACATTGGTGAAGGCGGGATCGATCGGCTGGCCGACCGTCGCGCCGAAATCGAGAAAGGCGAAGAGCATGATGTCGGCGAGGCTGAGCGCGTCGCCCGCGACGAATTCGCGCCCGGCGATCTGCGCGTCGAGCCATTCGATCCCGTCCTGTGCGGTTGCTTTTAGCCCCGGCGCGGCCTCGGGCAGGCAGCGCAACCGCGACTCGAACAAGGGCAGGCCCTCGGCAAAGCGGAAGCCGTTGGTCAGCGGCTCGCAAATCTTGAGGTCGACGCGGCGCGTCCACATGCGCGTCGTGGCGCGCTCTTCGGGCGTCGATCCGATCAGCGTCGGCTCGGGAAAACGCTCGTCGAGATATTCGCAGATCGCGGTGACTTCGCAGACGAAGCTGCCGTCGTCGAGTTCGAGCGCGGGGGTCTGTCCGGCGGGGTTCACATCGACATTATATGGCGCGCGCCGGTTCTCGCCGCCGCGCAGGTCGACGCTGACCTCGGCGATCTCGATACCCTTTTCAGCCATGAAAAGCTTCACGACGCGCGGGTTGGGGCCAACGCTGTTATAGAATTTCATCTTACCCTCTCCCCGTCTCTTTATCATCTTGCGGGTTAACCGTCAACTTAGTTGACGATTAACCCGGGGCGCGGCCAGCGGACACGATACAGCGTCCCCGTCGTCGACGCCGTAATATAAGCATCGCGCCGATCGGCACCGCCGAACGCGATATTGGTGATCCCGACATCGGGCAGCGGCACGAACTCCGAACCGTCCCCAACGGGGTCGAAAATCGTGATCCCGCCCTCGACCATCGTGCCGACGCAGATACGCCCGCTCTCCTCGATCGCCATGCTGTCGAGCAGACGAAAGGCCGGCGGGGTGCCGACGAACCGGCCAGGCGCCCACGGTGGTGGCGGCGCGAGTTCGCCGGGCGCCGCGATGTCCATCGCCCAGACGCGCGCGGTCATCGTCTCGCTGACGTAGAGCGTCTTGCCGTCGGGGGAGAGGCCGATGCCGTTCGGCCCCATCATGTCGGCGCGCTGGCGGCTGATCTTCGATCCGTCGGCGGCGGCATGATAGAGTGCGCCGTGGTCGCGGCCGGTGTCGCGCACCTGGCCATGATCGGTGAACCAGAAACCCCCCTCCTCGTCGAAGACGATATCGTTCGGCCCCTTGAGCCGCTCGCCCTCGAAGCTGTCGTAAAGCGTCGTCACTGCGCCGGTGGTCAGGTCGACGCGCTGGATCGACCCGCACGCCTCGGCATGCGCGGCGTGACCGGGGAACAGCAGGCCGCCCGCCTCGATCCATTCGAAGCCGCCATTGTTGCACACATAGGCCGCGCCGTCGGGCCCGATCGCGAGGCCGTTCGGACCGCCGTCAAGTTCGGCAACAACCGACAGGCTGCCATCGGGCAGGACGCGCGTCAGCGTGCCGCGCGCGATCTCGACGAGCAGCACCGAGCCGTCGGCCATCGGCACCGGGCCTTCGGGAAAGCGCAGCCCTGTCGCGACGACTTGAGGCGGGCCGTAACCACTCATCCGTTGGCTGGGCGCGGGGCGCTGAGAAAGTCGGCGGCGTTGAAGCCTTCGGGCGCCGCGACCTCGACGATCGGGTCCTCGCGCGCGTCATATTCCATGCGCAGCGCGCGGGTGATCACCGCATGCATGTCATAGAGGCAGGTGATGTAGGTGAACTCGAAAATCTGCTCGTCGTTCCAGAAGGTCTTGAGCTTGTCGAAGACTTCTAGCGGCACCCGTCCACTCGCCTGTGCAAGGCAGTCGGCATAGGCGAGCACGGTGCGCTCCTGCTCGTCATAGCAATCGGCAACCTGCCAGTGCGCGATGGCGGCAATCTTCTCCTCGCTGACGCCAAGACCGCGGAGCGACTTGCAATGCTGCGAGAAGACGAACTGGCTTCCCTTGACCCAGCCCGCGCGCGTCTGCCCGAGCTCGCGCAGCACCGGATCGATCGTGCGCGCCGGGTTGCGATAGACGGCGAAACCCTTGACCGCATGTTCGAAGATATCGGGCGACAGCGCGAAGACCGTCCACCAGTCGCCGGGCGTGCCGGTCGCGGTGCCGGGCTCGGCAACGGGGTCGCGCTCGCCGAACAGGCGGTTGTAATAGGCGAGGACGGTCTCGTCGGTGACTTCGGACCGGGGAACCTGACGCAGGACGGGCATGGCTAACTCCTCAGGCGTTCGCGAATTTGCGGAACTCGACAACATGCGCGCTGTCGAAATATTCGTCGAGGCGCGTGATCTTGCCACCCTCGACCTGGCAGATGATCGCGCAGGGCAGGCGGACCGCGCCATCGTCGTGGACGCGCTTGCCCTTCAGCACATGCTGCTGGACGAAGCCGCCGGGGAAGGTGGTCAGCCGGCGCTCGGCATATTCGCGGTCCTTGATCCGTGCGACCATGCCGGTCAGTGTCTGCGCGGTCTGCGCCGGGGTGACGATCAGCTCGTCGGTGTTGTGCCAGATTTCGGCGTCAGGCGTGAAGCTGTTCTGCATCGTCTCGATGTCGCCCGCCTCGATCGCGTCGAAAAAGCGCTGCGCCATTGCGCGAATATCGTTCTCTTCGGCCATGTCTCTCTCCTTATGCTTTGGCGCCGAACATGCGGCCGCCGTTGGCGGCGATCAGCCCGTCGATATCGTCACCCCGGTACGCCGGATCGGCCGAGGGGCCGAAGGACGCCAGCATATCCTGCGTCACCAGCTCGGCCATCGCCTTCCATTCGGGGTGGGTGAAGATCCAATAGTCGCCGGCTTCGATCGCCTCGACGACGCGCGCGCCGATCTTTTCGGGCGACATGCCGCCCGCGAGCACGCCCTGCATCGCCTGGCTCGTCGCCGCAGCCTTGCCGACCTCGACCTCGACGGGGCGCAGGTCGCGCGTCGTCTCGACGATCCGCGTCGCCGACATGCCGGGCATCAACACCGAGATATCGACGCAGGTTTCGGCGAGTTCGTTGCGCAGCGCCATCGCGATGCCGAGCGTGGCATATTTGGAGCTGATGTACGCAACCGAGATCGGCGGCGGCACGATCGCGACCATCGATGCGGTGAGGATGAGGTGGCTCGGCTCACCCGACGCCTTCATGTCGCCGAGGAAGGTGCGGCAAGCATAAAGATGCGCGTGCGCGTTGACCGCATAGTTCCAGCGCCAGACGTCGGCGTCATATTGCTCGAACGGCCCCGATCCGCCGCCGACCCCGGCGTTGCTGAACAGGATGCGCACCGGGCCGAATTCACGCGCCTGTTCGCCCGCGGCCGCCCAGCTGTCCTCGCTGGTGACGTCGAGCTGGAGGCCGAGGGCGTTCGCGCCTTCGGCGCGCAGGGTTTCGGCCGCACCATCGGCGCCCGCGCCGTCGATATCGGCGAGGATGACCGACGCGCCTTTGGCCGCCAGCGCCCTGGCGGTGGCAAGCCCAATTCCGCTCGCGCCGCCGGTGATGAAGGCGGTCTTCCCCGCGACATCGGTCATTCGGCGAAATCCTTCTCGAGATAACGCGTCATGCGGAACTGCGCGATCCCCGCCGCGGCGGCGAAGGGCATCAGCGCCATCAACGCCCATCTGAGGCTGCCGTCGCCAAAATCGGGTTTCAGGCTATCGCTGACGATCCCGGCGAACAGCGGACCGAGCCCGAGGCCGATGATGTTGAACATCAGCATCAGCACCGCGGCGGCGGTCGCGCGGCTGCGCGGCGGCGTGAGATTCTGCACCAGCGCGAGCGCGGGCGCGACATAGGCGGTGCACGCCGCCATCGGGATCAGCATCAGCGCGAGTGAGAGCTGCCAGCTGTCGACGAGCAGCGCGGCAATGAAGGTCGGGATCAACACGGCGGTCGCGAGCGCCGGAATGGTGCCATAGGCGCGCGCGGACACCTTCGCGCGGTGACTGACCAGCCAGCCGCCACCGAGGATGCCGATGCCGAAGGTGATGCCCGCCGCCGGGCCGAAATAGGTCGCCATGGCATCGAGCGGCATTTTCTGCGTCCGCATCAGGAAGGCCGGAATCCAGTTGAGCATGCCATAGCTGGTAAAGGCGGCGAGGCCGCTCCCGATCATCACCATACGGAGCGACGGGCGGCGCCAGAACATCGCAAGGCTCTGCGAAAAAGGCAGGGCTTCGTCGGCCGCCTTTTGCACGTCCATCTGTCCGCGCGCGGGTTCGCGGACAAGCCAGATCAGGATCGGCGCGACAATGACGCCGACGATGCCGATCAGGATGAAGGCGTTGCGCCATCCGATGTTCGCGGCGGCCCAGGCACCGAAGGTCGCGCCCACAAAGACGCCGAACGGGCCGTTGAGCGTGAAGATACCGATCGCGAGCGGGCGCTGCGCCGGCGGATAATAGTCGGCGATGACCGACAGCGACGGCGCGGTGCCGCCGGCTTCGCCCGCACCGACGCCGAAGCGCATCAGTGCGAGCTGCCAGAAATTCGATGCAAAGCCGCACGCGGCGGTAAACCCGCTCCACACGACGCACGCAATGCCGATCAGCTTCACGCGGTTCCAGCGGTCGGCGATCATCGCGACGGGGACGCCCATCGCGGCGTAGAAAAGCGCGAAGGCAAGGCCGGTGAGCAGCCCGAACTGCGTATCGCTGAAATCCATTTCGGCGCGGATCGGTTCGACGAGCACCGACAGAAGCTGACGGTCGACGAAGTTGATCGTGCCGACCACGAACAGCATGGCTAGCGCGACGTTGCGGCGCACGGCAAGGCCGCGGTCGGGCGCTATGGCGCCTCCATCGAGGGCAGTCGCCTCTGTCATCACACTCTCCAAAAACGCACGAGTCTTCCCGTTCCAAAAATACTTAGGTATTTAAGTTTATCTGTCAATGTGCTTTACGGTAACGACAAAGTCGACGGGAGAGAAGAGATGGATATCAACGGCAAAACCGCCATTGTGACGGGCTCGGCGGGCGGAATCGGCCGCGCGACCGCGGTGATGCTGGCCAGCCGCGGCGCGGCGGAGATCGCGCTGGTCGATGTCAACGAAGCGGGGCTCGCCGAGACCGCGCGGCTGGTCGAGGTGGCGGGGGCGCGGGCGAGCACCCACGCACTCGACCTGTCGGACATTCCCGCGACCGAAGCCTGGTTCCGTGCGCATGGCGACGTCGACATTCTGCACAACAATGCCGGGGTGGTATCGGGCCTGCCGCAATTTCCCGACGTCGATGCCGCGCGCATCCGCTGGATCATCGACGTCAACATCACCTCGCTCGTCGCGGCGACGCAGATTGCGGTGCAGGCGATGCGCCAGCGCGGCGGCGGGGTGATCGTCAACACCGTGTCGACGGTGGCGCTTGGCACCGGATTCTATGACGCGATGTATGCGACAACCAAAGCGGCGGTGATGATGTTCACGCGCTGCTGCGCGCCGTTGAAGGACGAATGCAATGTCCGCGTCGCGGGCATGTTGCCGGGGCTGGTCGATACGCCGATCCTCGACACTACGGGGGCGGGCGGCAAGTCCGAATGGATGAAGACGGTGCTTGCGAATAACGAGGCGTGCGTGCCCGAGGATATCGCGGGCGGCGTCATGGCGCTGATCGAGGACGATAGTCTCGCGGGCGGTGATTGGGTTGCGGTGCGGCGGTTGAACGGCCAAGTCGAATATCAATGGGGGCACGCCGACACCGTATAACCACCCTTCGTCATTCCCGCGAAAGCGGGAACCCAGCGAGCAGCCGTTGCTACTGGGTTCCCGCTTTCGCGGGAATGACGAGATAAGACGTGCTCACCGCGTCGGCGCTTCCAGCATATTCTTGCCGAAGAGGTTCGACCATTGTTCCTCGGTCAGCACAGGGCGCGCGCTCGACAGGTTCGCGGCATTCTTGACGTCGGTCCCCGCCATCACCGCGGGCCGCTCGCCGATGCGGGCGAACCAGTCGGCGACCGCGGGATAATCGTCGAGCGTCAGCCCGATCGCCCGGATCGCGCGCGTCCACGGCCAGGCGGCAATGTCTGCGATCGAATATTCCTCGGCGAGATAGTCGGCCTCGCTCAGCCGGCCGTTGAGGACGTGGAGCAGGCGCAGCGTTTCGTTGCGATAGCGTTCGACCGGATAGGCCTGCCCTTCGGGCGCATAGCGGATGAAATGATGCGCCTGTCCCTGCATCGGGCCGAAGCTTGCCATTTGCCACATCAACCATTGCTGCGCCTGCGATCGGCGGCGCGGGCTTTCGGGAAGCAATTGCCCGCTCTTTTCGGCGAGATACAGCAGGATCGCGCCGCTCTCGAACACCGGCAAAGGCGCCCCACCGCCGATGGGCTCGTGGTCGACGATCGCGGGCAGGCGGCCGTTGGGATTGATGCGCCGATATTCGGGGGTGAGATGATCACCCTCGAGCATGTTCATCGCGAGCAGTTGGTGCGGCAGCCCGACCTCTTCGAGCATGATCGACACTTTGTGGCCGTTCGGCGTGGGCGTGAAATAGACGTCGATCATCGCGCGGTTCACCCCTTCACACAGGTCACGACCGCGATCGCCGCTTCCCTGTCGAGGAAAGCTTCGATCGCGGCCGATCCCTGGGACATCATATTCGAACCTAGAACTTGATCCCGGCCTCGACCGAAATGTTGCGCGTGGGTTCGAGATAGAGGATCGCGCGCGGCGCCGCGGTGATCGGTGACGGCAGGTTGAATGCGCTGCCGATCGTTTTCTCGTTGGTCAGATTCTTGCCGACGAGCGCGACGTGCCAGCGGTCGTCCTGGTCGGCGAGTTGGACGCGAAGGTCGAGCTTCACATAGCCGTTCTGGACGCCGAAGATCGGGCTCTGGTTGTCCGAGTTGAAATATTTCGACCGCGCCGACGCGACGCCGGTGACATCGAACTTCAGATCGCTCGACAGGTCGAAGCGCGCGTGCGCTGTTACGCTTCCCGTATATTTCGACGAATAGGCAACAGGGTAACCGGCCAGGTTATTGTTCGCGACGTGGTTCGGTTGCGTCCGATCGGTCTGTGCGGGATTGCAAACCGACAACGGCTGGCTGGCGAGGCAAGCCGCGCCGGGATAATTGTCATATTTGATATCGGAATAGGCGGCCGACGCGCTGATGTCGAAATTGGGGGTCGGAAAGATGCTGAGCGATCCTTCGAGGCCCTTCGACGTTGCCGCGGCGGCATTGCCGGTCAGATAGCTCGAGATTGCGGGCTGATACACCGAAACCTGAAGGTCCTTGAACTTGGTGTGATAGGCCGAGAGGTTAGCGACGACCTTGCCGTCGAACAGTGTCGACTTGATGCCCGCCTCGAAATTCTCCGACTGTTCGGGCTCGAAGGTGAAGGTCGCGCTCGTCGTACCGAGCGTATTCGACACGAAGCCGCCCGACTTCGAACCGCGGCCCCAGGTGCCGTAGACCATGATGCGCGGCGCAATGTCATATTGCAGCGTCACCGACGGGTCGACATTGCCTTCGCTGATCGAACCCGTGGCGCTCGAGATCGGGCGCAGCGCGAAGGGGCCATAGACGAGCCGCGAGGCGAAATCGCCGTCCTTCTTGGTGTGGCTGTAACGCAGGCTGCCGATCGCGCGGAACGCATCGCTGATGTTAAATGTCGCCTGGCCAAAGACCGACCAGGATTCGGCTTTCTGCCGGAAGAGGCTGTCGATGCGGCCGAAATAGTTGAGCGCCGCGATGTTGAAGCCCTGAAATTGCTCCAGCGTGTAATCGGACTTGTCGTAATAGGCGCCCGCGATGAATTCGAAGGTCTTGCCCGTCGGCGACAGGATGCGGATTTCCTGCGAAATCTGGTCGAAGCGTTCGGGGAAGGCATTGTACACCGAATTGGGAACAACGGCGCCGCCGCTGTTCGGGATCGTCTGGTCGAAGCCGTTGACGATCTTCGACTTGAACCAGCTGTAGCCGGTGACCGAAGTCAGCGTGAAGTCGCCGAGCGCGAGGTTGCCGACGCCCGAGATCATCACCGACTTGTTGTTGTTCCCCTCGTCGCCGAGTGCCGAGCGATCGAGGTAACGCGTGGTCTGCGGATCCTGGCCGCTGGTCAGGGGGCTCGACACGGTGATGCCGCCGATGACTTCGCGGTTTCCGTACTCGACCTTCGCGGTGTAATCGAAATTGTTCGACGGTTCCCACTTCACGGTCAGGCGCAGCAGCTGCGACTTGATTTCGGGATCGTCGTGATCGGTCGCGCGGTTATAGATATAGCCGTCCTGGTTGACGATCTTGTACGCGAAGCGCGCGCCGAGCGTGTCGCTGATCGGCCCCGACAGATAGCCCGAGAAATCGGTGCCCTTGTGGTCGAAGTTGTAAAGGCCGGTGATCGCGCCTTCGAAATCCTTCGTCGGACCCGCCGACACGACGCTGACCGCACCCGCGGCGGTGTTCTTGCCGAACAAGGCGCCCTGCGGCCCGCGCAGCAACTCGACGCGCGCGAGGTCGAAGAAGGGCGCCTGCGCCTGCCGGTTGCGGCCGGCGTAGATGCCGTCGACATAGAGCGAAACCGACTGGTCGAAAGCGAAGTTCGCCGGCGGCGAACCGAAGCCGCGGATATAGATGACGTCGTTGCCCGCGGTCGACTGAACGAAGACGTTCGGTGTGTAGTTCATCACCGCCTTGATATCGCTGGTGTTGAACTCGGCAAGCTTGGCGCCGCTGACGACTTCCATCGAAATCGGCACGTTTTGCAGATTCTGTTCGCGCTTTTGGGCGGTGACGATGATTTCGTTTGCGTTGCTGTCGTCGACGTCCGCCGTGTCGGCGGGGGCTGCTTGCGCCATCGCCGGTGCGGCATTGGCTAGCATCGCGATCGCCGCCACGCCGGACAGCAGGAACTGGTTATGCGCCTTCATCTTCACCCTCCCATAGAGCTTATCGTCGCGGTCCCGGAAAGCCTTCCGATCCGTCAATCTGATTGACCCTTAGTATACTAATGGTTTTATGCTTGTCCATAGGCAGGAAGAGGATTCGCATCATGAACGAAGAAAATACGCAGACCGCCCCGATCGCACTCGCTACGCGCCATCTGTGCACCGTCGAGTTTGAGGTGGGGGGCGGAATCATCGGCATTGGCGTGTCGCCGTTCGGCGACCAACGGCTCGGCTACATCAGCGGCGGCCGATTTTTCGGTCCGCGTATCAATGGTATAGTCTTGCCGGGCGGCGGGAACTGGTCGCGCAGCGGGCGGCTTGGCGACGATGCTTCGGTCGGTACCTTCGATGCCCGCGCGGTGTGGCAGACCGATGACGGTGAGCTCATTTACCTCAGCTACACCGGGCGCAACATCATTCCCGACGATGTGCGCGCGACCTTCATCGATCCCGCTGTCCCCGACGCCGACCCGTCGCGATACTATCTGCGAATCGCGCCGGTGTTCGAAACCGCGAGCGCCAAATATGGCTGGCTGAACGGCGTGCTCGCCGTCGGCGTCGGCGAACGCACCGATTTCGGGGTACGCCATGTCATCCACGAGATACTCTGAAATGATCGACCTCCATTATTCGGCGACCCCGAACGGGCAGAAGATCGCGATCATGCTCGAGGAAATCGGCGAACCCTACCGCGTCATTCCCTATGACATTTTCGACGGCGACCAGCTGACCGCCGAGTTCGGGCGCATCAACCCGAACCACAAATTGCCCGCGATCGTCGATCAGGATCCGGCAGGTGGAGGCGACCCGATCACCGTGTTCGAGTCGGGCGCGATCCTGCAATATCTCGCCGAGAAAAGCGGGCGCTTCCTGCCCGCGTCGGGCGCGGCGCGCGCGGCAACCCTGTCATGGCTGACCTGGCAGGTCGCGGGCCTCGGACCGATCGGCGGGCAGGCGAGTCATTTCCTGCGCTATGCGCCCGCGGGGCAGGACTATGCGGTCGAACGCTACACAAAGGAAGTGAAGCGCCTCCTCACCGTGCTCGAAAAGCGGCTGGAGAAAAGCGCCTATGTCGCGGGTGACGATTATACGATCGCCGACATGGCGATCTGGCCGGGTCGCGCGTCGGCTTTTGTCATGGGGATGGGGCTGGGCGAATGGCCCGCGATGCACGACTGGTTCGAACGCATCCGCGAACGCCCGGCGGTGGCGCGTGCGATGGCGCGCGAGGATCTGAAAGCGCCGGCCAAATATGTCGGGCGCCACCAAAAGCTCGACGACAAGGAATGGTCGAACATGTTCGGCGACGCGAACCATTCGGCGGTGAAGGGGGATTGAAGTCGAGGGATCGGCCAAGTGTCTGCTTTCGACCGCTAGTTGCCGCTCCACCTCTTACTTCGTCATCCCCGCGAAAGCGGGGACCCAGGGCTAGGCCAGCCGACGGATGCTCTGGGTCCCCGCTTTCGCGGGGATGACGAAAATGGGATGGCAACTTCCCACCCCAAAGCGGAGGATCGCTCTTCTGCTTCGCCGACCGACTCAACGCTTGGCGTGCTGGCGATCGCCCCACAGGATCGCGCGATGCTCGTCGGTAAAGCCCGTGAGGCCGCCCTCGATCGTCTCGGCCCGCGCGACGCCAACCGTCATCCCCTCGGCGACCGCGGGGCGTTCGAGCATCGCGGCGCCCCAGCGGTCGACATTCGGAAACCGCCCGGCCTTTTCGATCAGCTGGCGGCGCAGATAGGGCAGGGTCGCCATGTCGACGATCGTGTAATCCGCGCCCGCGAGCCATTCCGCCTCGCCGAGGCGCTTGTCGAGCACCATCATCAGCCGGTCGACCTCGCGGCTATAGCGGTCGATGGCATATTCGTGCCGGTCCTTGGCATAATGGGTGAAATGCACTTCCTGCCCGAACATCGGGCCGACCCCCGACACCTGGAACATCAGCCATTGCCAGCAGATCGCGCGCTTCGCCGGATCGGCGGGCAGGAAACGCCCGGTCTTCTCGGCAAGATAGAGCAGGATCGCGCCGGTTTCCCACAGCACGAACCGCCCGCCGCCGGGTCCCTCTTCATCGACGATCACCGGCGTCTTGTTGTTCGGGTTGAGCGCGAGGAACTCGGGCGTCAACTGATCGCCCGCAAGAATGTCGATATATTCGAGCCGCCATTCGAGCCCCATTTCGAGGAGCGCGATCGCGATCTTGCGCGCATTGGGGGTCGGTCCACCATAGAGCGTGATCATCGCGTCAGGCCTCCCGTCCAAGCCAGCGTTTCAGTACGTCGGCGCTATCCTGTCCGACCGTCAGCGGGGCGGGGCGGCGAACGCTGCCCGGCGTCGCTGACAATTTGGGAAACACCCCCTGCATCGTGACCTCGCCGAACTCGTCGTCGGCGACCGTCACCAGCGCATCGCGCGCGGCGAAATGCGGGTCAGCCATCATGTCCTCGGCATCGAAGACGCGGCCGGCGGGAACCCCCGCCTCGACCATCTTCGCTTCGAGTTCCTCGATCGTCAGCGTGCTCGTCCATTCGCCGATCAGCGCATCGAGTTCCTCCTGTCGCACCCCGCGCGCGCGGTGCGTCGCATAACGCGCGTCGCTCGCGAGTTCGGGGCGCCCCATTGCGGCGGCGAGGCGCGCGAAGACGCCGTCCTGATTGGCGCCGATCAGATATTCGCCATCCTTGCACGGATAGACGTTCGACGGCGCGATCGCGGGCAGCGTCGACCCGGTGCGGCGGCGCTTGGTGCCGCTCGCCGAATAGTCGGACACGGTCGATTCCATCACCTGCAGCACCGCTTCATAGAGCGCCGAATCGACGATCTGGCCTTCGCCCGTCTTGCTGCGGTGGTGGAGGGCGGCGAGCGCGCCCATGCAACCGTAAGTGGCGGCGAGCGTGTCGCCGATCGAGACCCCCATGCGTGCAGGCGGCAGGTCGGGATAGCCGACGATGCCGCGCCACCCGCCCATCGCCTCGCCGATGCCGCCGAAACCGGCGCGCGACGAATAGGGACCGGTCTGGCCATAGCCCGACACGCGCACGACGATCAGCCCGGGGTTCGTCTTGCGTAGTTCGGCGGGGTCGAGATTCCATTTTTCGAGCGTGCCCGGACGGAAATTCTCGATCAATATGTCCGCCTTGGCGATCAGTTCGCGCGCGAGCTTCTGCCCTTCTTCCGACCGCAGATCGACCGCGACCGAATATTTGTTGCGCGCGATCACGCGCCACCAGCTCGGCTTGTCGCCCTGGCCCCAGTTGCGCATCTGGTCACCGGTCTCCGGCGGTTCGAGCTTGACGATCTCGGCGCCCATGTCGCCGAGAAGCTGGCCGCAGAAGGGACCGGCGATGAGCTGCCCCATCTCGACGACCCTGATGCCTTCCAGCGCGCCCCCGCTGCCCGTCTCGCTCATATCGTTCCTTTCGCGGCCGACTCTGGTAAGACGACCTGCCTCGCCCATGGCCTTTGTATACTTAGAATGCTATGTAATTTTCAACCTGCTAAATGACTCGGGATAATCGGGACGCAAGATGTTGAAAAATCATGCTGTGGAACTGGTCGAGGTCGGCCCGCGCGACGGGCTTCAGAACGAGGCGGCCGTGGTGTCGACCGCCGACAAGCTGGAGCTGATCCGCCGTGCGATCGATTATGGTGTCCGCCGTATCGAGGTGACGAGCTTCGTCAATCCGAAGAAAGTGCCGCAGCTCGCCGACGCCGAGGAGCTGGTGGCGATGCTGCCCGACCGCGACGACGTGACCTGGATCGGGCTCGTCCTCAATCGCCGCGGCGCCGAGCGCGCGCTCGCTACCGGTCGGATCGACGAATTGGGTGCGGTGTGCGTGACGAGCGATAGTTTCGGCATCCGCAATCAGGGGCAAAGCTCGGACGAATCGCTCGCCGCCGCGATGGAGATCGTCGCGCTGGCGAAAGCGGCGGGGCGCAGCGGCCAGATCACGATCGCGACCGCCTTCGGCTGCCCGTTCGAGGGCAAGGTCGCGATCGATCGCGTCGTCGAAATGGCGAAGCGCGCCGCCGATGCTTCCCCACGCGAAATAGCGCTCGCCGATACGATCGGCGTCGGCGTGCCCGCGCAGGTTTCCGAGATGGTGGGCCGCGTGCGCGAGGCGGTCGGCGACCTGCCCGTGCGCGTCCATTTCCACAACACGCGCGGCACCGGCGTCGCGAATGTCTGGGCTGCGGTGAACGAAGGCGCGGCCACGGTCGATGCGTCGCTCGGCGGGCTCGGCGGCTGTCCCTTCGCGCCCGGCGCGGCGGGCAATGTCGCGACCGAGGATGTGATCTACATGCTCGAACAGTGTGGCATCCGGACGGGCGTGACGCTGCCGCAGGTCGTCGAGGCGGCCGGGTGGCTCACCGGCGTGATGGGCCGTCCGCTCCCGGCGATGGTCAGCAAGGCGCCCGCCTTTCCCTAGAAGGTCGCGAGCAGCGCCATCATCACGCCGGCGACGACGAGCAGCAGCCCGACGATCTCGTGCCAGCGCACCGGCTCGCGCAGGTAGAAATGCGCGAAGCCGATCGTGAAGACGACCTCGACCTGCCCGACGATGCGCACCAGTGCCGCGGGCGCCGCGGCAAAGCCGATATACCAGCAGGCCGAACCGAGCGCCGACAACAGCCCGACCTGGCTCGAGTTCCGCCATGTGCGGCAAACTGCGCGCGCGGTGTCGCGGTCGCGCAGCAAAACCCACGCGAGGTGCAGGCCGGTCTGGATTGCCATGACGACAACGAGCGTGACGAGTGCCGAACCGATCAGGTCGACGCCATCGAGCTCGGCGGTCGCAAGCTTCACCGCGATCGCGGCGAGCGCGAACATCGATCCCGCGCCGAGCCCGCACAGCGCGGCGGGCTGGCCCAGTGCGCGCCATATCTCACGCCCTGAAACCCCGCGTCCGGCCAGCGCGAGCACCAGCACGCCAGCAACCCCCGCAACGATCCCGATCCACGCGAGCAGCGGCAGCCGCTCGCCGAGGAACAGCGCGGTGACGAGCGCCGCCTGCACCGCTTCGGTTTTTGAAAAGGCGGTGCCGACGACGAACCCGCGATGCCCGAACGCCATGATGAGCAGGATCGTCCCCGCCATCTGGGTGACCGCCCCGGCGACCGCGAAACCGCCGAAAGCGGTGCCGAACGCCGGGATCGCATCGTGCTGGATCGTCAGCCAGATCGCGGCGAAAACGAGTGCGAAGGGCAGGCCGTACAGATAGCGAACCAACCCCGCGCCGCTGACGCTGAGCTCGGCGCGAAGCCGCTGTTGAAGCGCGGTTCGCCACGCCTGGAAGAGGCCGCCGAACAGCGAGGCGGGAAGCCAGATCGGGTTCATCCCGCCCGCTGCCCGTGCATTTGATCTTCGACTCGTATCGCACTGTGCATGCGGCCCCATGCAATAGTTTTATTACTAAGTATATGGCGTGCACCGATCGCTGCCCCCGACCTGTTACGCCAATCAGCTAGACCCGCGGCGCGGCAAGTTGCAGGACAGGTGCGGGAGAGCAAATGACGCACATATATACCGCCGGGCCGGCGATCTGACATGGCCGAACTCGACCTGCCACTTTCGGACGAGCAACAGATGCTGCGTGATAGCATCCAGCGCTTCCTCGCCGACAATGCGCGTCCCGGCTGGCGCGAGCTTTCGGAGTCGCTCGGGCTAGCCGGCCTCGCGCTGCCCGAAAGCGCTGGCGGTTTCGGCGGCGGTCCGATCGACATCGCCGTCGTCATGGCCGAGCTGGGGCCGGCACTCGCGGGCGCCGACTGGCTTTCGCACGTCGCGGCGACGGCGCTGCTGGCGCGGATCGTGCCCGATCATCCGGCGCTGGCTGATCTTGCGGTGGGCGGCCGCCGGATCGCCATCGTCTGCACGGCTTCGACCGCAGCGATGCCCGTCGTCGACGGCGAGCTGGCTTGCGGCAGCGCGGCACTCGTTGCAGGGGCAGCCGAAGCAGATTTGCTTCTCCTCGCGAGCGACGAGGCGTTGCTGCTCATCCTCGCCGATGGCGACAAGGTCGAACAGCGGCATCGCATCATGCACGACGGCAGCGTCTCGGCAGACCTTGCCTTCACGCTCAAGCCGGGGGATACCACTTCGCTCGCGAGCGGTGACGCCGCGCGCCTTTCGGCCGACTATGCGAACGACCTGATCCTTGCGGCGCGCTGCGCCGAAGCGGTCGGCCTGATGCAGCGAATGATTGCCGACAGCATCGATTATCTCGGCCAACGCAAGCAGTTCGGCACGCCGATCGGGCGTTTCCAGTCGCTGCGCCACCGCGCGGCCGACATGCAACTCGCGGCGATGAAGGCGGCGGCGCTGACCGAGGAAGCGATCCTCGCGGTCGATCAAGACCGCGCCGACCGCGCCCAGGCGGTCAGCGCCGCCTGCATCGAGGTCGGCGACGCGGTGCGCATCGTCGGCGAAAGCGCGGTACAGATCCACGGTGCGATGGGGCTGACCGAAGAGCTCAACCTCGGCGGCCATTTCAAGCGCGCGCTCGCGATTGCGGCGGCATTCGGCCCGCGCGCCGGTCATCTTGCGCGTTTTGCCGAGGCGGCTGCCTAACCCAGCATCGTCCTTGCGATCAGGTCGCGCTGGATCTCGTTCGATCCGGCGTAGATGGTCGCCGCGCGGTCGTTGAGGTAGCGCGGCACCGCAACCGCCAGCTCGGCGGGGGTCTGCCCGTCGGCGTCGGCCCATGCCGCGTGGCCCGCGATTTCGCACGCCAATGTGTCGATGCGCTGCGCGGTCTCGGTCCCCAGTATCTTGAGCGCCGAGGCATAGAGGGCCGCGCTGCCGCCAACGCCGCGCATCGCCTTCATCTCGAGCGCCTGCAGCGCCTTCAGCGTCACCGCCTCGCGGTCGAGCTGCGCGCGCAGCACCGGTTCGATGTCGTCGCGCGCGCGCAGCCGTTCGAGCCGTCCGATCAGCCCCGGCGCATATTTGCCGCCGCGCTCGAAGGTCAGCAGATGCTTCGCGACCGACCAGCCTTCATTCTCTTCGCCCAGCCGGTTCGCCTGCGGGACACGGACGTCGTCGAAGAAGACCTGATTGAATTCATGGTCGCCCGCGAGCGTGCGGATCGGTTCGACCATGATCCCCGGCGTCGCCATGTCGAGCAGCAGGAAGCTGATCCCCGCCTGCGGCTTGCCTTCGTTCGACGTGCGGACAAGTGCGAACATGCGGTTGGCGAAATGCGCGTGCGTCGTCCAGATCTTCGACCCGTTCAGGATATAATCGCTGCCATCGGGCACCGCGCGCAATTGCAGCGCGGCCAGGTCGGATCCCGCGCCGGGCTCCGAAAAGCCCTGGCACCAATAATCCTCGCCCGATAATATGCGCGGCAGATAATGCGCGCGCTGTTCGGCGCTGCCATAATGCATGATCACCGGGGCGACCATCTTGAGACCCATCGGCGCGAGGTTCGGTGCCCCGGCCTGCGCGCACTCGGCGGCGAAGAGGTAACGTTCGATCTCGCTCCATCCCGGGCCGCCGAATTCGGCGGGCCAGTCGGGCGCTGCCCAGCCTTTGGCATGGAGGATGCGCTGCCACGGCAGCGAGATGTCGGGATCGATAAAGACGCTTGTCGCACGCGCCGCACCGCGGCGGATATCGTCGGGCAGATGCGCGGCGAGGAAGGTGCTCACCTCATCGCGAAAGGCGGTCAGCGCCGGGTCGTTCAGCATGTCCATGCCCCGGACTTGTAGGTCGCGGTGAGGCGGGGCCAAGCTGGCACCTGCATCAGGCCGCGCGCGCGCCGACGAAGCCCAGCCCCGCGGCGATCTGGATCGACTGCGCGCGCCCGGTCGCGCCGAGCTTTGCCGCGGCGTTGCGCAGGTGGAACCGCACCGTCGATACCGACAGTGTCAATATGATCCCGATCTCGCCGTCGGTCTTGCCCGCCGCTGCCCAGCGCAGGCACTGCACCTCGCGGCGGGTCAGCGTCTGCGGCACGGTGGCGTTGCGCGGCCGGTCGCGTGCTTCATTGTGCGTCGCGACGAGCTTGAGCGCGAGATTTTGCAGGTCGCCGGCGTGTTTTGCAAACAGCGCCTCCACCCCGACGGGCTCGCGTGAGCACCAGAAGACGGCGCCGACCAGCCCGCGCGGCAGATGCACCGGCGCGATGATCGCCTCGCCGAAATTGGGCGTGTTTTTCGCCTGCGAGCAGTCCACCTCGTCGAGCAGATGCGTCGGCCGCCATGTGCCGAGATGTCCATCGCTGTAATAAAAGGGTTCGGCGACGAGCCGCGCGGCGGTCAGGAAAGCCAGTTGCAACGCCAGCTTGCGGTCGCGCCAATAGGCATAGCTCGGGTCGACCCATCGGAAACTCGTTTCGGCATAGGGGCGACCCGCCTCGTCGCTCATCGGTTCGGGGTCGCCGAGGTCGGCCTGCGCCGCGACGAAGGGCAGGCCGATCTTGTCGCCCGCTGCCTGCACCGCTGCAATCAGCGCGGGCATTTCCGCCCAGGATTCGCGCTGATGATCCATGCTCCGCTTTTCCCTCCGCTATCCTGACACAGGTGTCAGCTTGTTCGTCGGGCCGCAATCCTCTGTTTTGTCACGGTCCGGTTTCGCGCGACGCTCGCACAAAGACGAGCTCCGCGACAAGCCGTTTGAGGGAGGATGAGTGATGAAGGCAATGCGTATTTTCCTGGGCGCGGGTTCCGCGATGGGGCTCGCCCTGGCGGTGCCGGCGTTCGCCGCCGAGGAAGCGCCCGCCAATACGGTCGCGGCCGAAGGCGACATCATCGTCACTGCGCAGCGCCGCGCCGAATCGATGAACGACGTCGGCATGGCGATTCAGGCGGTCGACGGCGCGACGCTCGAAAACCTCCGCGTCACCGACATGCGCGACCTCACCACGGTGGCGCCGAGCTTCACCGTCTCGCAAAGCTATCAGGGCGTGCCAACCTATACGCTGCGCGGGATCGGCTTCAACACGATCAACCTCTCCTCGACCTCGACCGTCGGTACTTACGTGGACGAAGTCGCCTACGCTTATCCGATCATGAACACCGGCCCGGTCATGGACCTCGAACGCGTCGAAGTGCTCAAGGGGCCGCAGGGCACGCTCTATGGCCGCAACACGACCGCGGGCCTGATCAACTTCATCACCGCCAAACCGACCGACAGCTTCGAGGGCAGCATCAAGGCCGATCTCGGTAACTATCAGACGTATAATATCGGTGGTCACATCTCGGGCCCGCTCGGCGAGGGAATCGCGGCGCGCATCGCGTTCCGCAGCGAAAATAGCGACAAGGGCTGGCAGGTCAGCAATACGCGGGGCGAACGGCTCGGCGAGGTCGAGAAATATGGCGTGCGCGGGTCGCTCGCGATCGATCCTGCGCCGGGGACGCATTTCGATCTGTCGGTCACATATTGGCGCAACAAGTCGGACACCGTTGCCGGGCAGGGGATCGGTTTCACCCCCGCGACCAACCCGGTCAGCGGCACCAGCAACTCGCGCTTCTTCAACGCGCCGGGGCTTGCCACTTATCTGGCGAACAATTTCCCGACCAAGGCGAGCCAAGCCGACTGGGCGCCCGAAGCGTCGCGCTCGGCCGATATCGGCACCGGGCTCGGCCTCGACGGCCCGCTCGCCGAGGACAATCGCTTCTGGGGGCTGAAGCTGCGCTGGGATCAGGAGCTGGGCGAGACGGCGAAGCTCGTCTCGCTCACCAGCTACAACGACTTCAAGCGCAACGCGCTCTCCGACTGGAGCGGCGCGCCGTTCGAAATCCTGCTCCAGAACACCGTCGGGCGGATCAAGAGCTTTGCGCAGGAACTGCATGTCGAGGGCGAGGCGGGCGCGGTGAACTGGCTGGTCGGCGGCTATTATGCGAACGACCGCATCATCGATTCCAACCGCACTCTGCTCGGCCAGAACGCCAATGTCGGGCTGATCCGCGCGGCGGGGGCGCCGCTTCTCGCCAGCCCGATCTTCAATTCGGGCGGCTATACCCCGCTGCAACTCAGCCAGGCTTTTCGCACCTATGAGGATTTCGGGCGCATCCGCACCAGGACCTGGAGCATTTTCGGCAACGCCGATGCCGAACTGACCGACCAGCTCAAGCTCACCGTCGGGGTGCGCTATACCGAGGACAAACAGCGCTACAACGGCTGCTCGCGCGACTTCAACGGCAATATGCTGCCCAACGTCAACGTCGTGAACCGCGCGCTCTATCTGCAAACCTATGGCGTGCTCGCGCCGCAGATTTCGCAAGGGCAGTGCAACACCTTCGACCCCGCGACGGGCACCTTCGGCGAGGTGCAGTCGCTGCTCAAGGAAAACAACGTCGCCTGGCGCGTCGCGCTCGACTGGTCGCCGAACGACGACACCTTGCTCTACGCCTCGGTGTCGCGTGGTTACAAGTCGGGGACGACGCCGATCAACGCCGCAAACCTCGCGCGCCAGAATGCGCCGGTGAAACAGGAAAAGTTGACCGCCTACGAAGTCGGCGTGAAGGCGACGCTCGCCGACCGCGCGGTGCAGGCCAATCTCTCGGCCTTCTATTATGATTATCGCGACAAGCAGATCAGCACCTATTTTGCCGACCCGATCTACACCGCGCTCTCGCGGCTCGATAATGTGCCCGACAGCGAGGCTTATGGCGTCGAAGGCGAGTTGACGATCCGCCCGGCGACCGGCCTTACGATCGCGGCCAATGCGCTCTATCTGAAAACGCGGATCAACGACTACAACGGCACCAACGCGGCGGGACAGCCGCAGAATTTCGACGGCGCCGAATTCATCTACAGCCCCAAATTTCAGAGCAGCCTGACGCTCGCTTACGACACGCCGGTCAGCGACACGGTCAACCTGACCGGCGCGGTCAGCGCGCGTTACCAGAGCAAGTCGAACACGATCTTCGAGGATCTCGATCTCTACAAGGTCGATGCCTATGGCACGGTCAACGCGAGCCTTGGCCTGAAGGACGAAAGCGGCTGGTCGGTGTCGCTGTGGGCGAAGAACCTGCTCGACAAATATTATTGGTCGGCGGTCGCCAGCAACGCCAACGTCGTGGTGCGTTTCGCCAACCAGCCGCGAACCTATGGCCTGACCGTGGGTTACGAGTTTTAAAGGAGAAGAGCCGCGTGGCGCGTTTGGCGATGCAGAGTGAATATCTCGGGACGGCGATCGATTTCGCCGCGCCCCTCGGCGAGCCCGCGCTGCTCGCGCCCGACAGCGTCCAGTGGCGTATCTACAAGAACCCGATCGCGCTCGGCATCGGCGGGATCGCTGCGGTGCTGCTCGAATTCGCCGAGCCGCGTATCCGGTCGGGGGTGTGGGACCATTCGACCTACAAGGCCGACCCGATCGGCCGCTCGCGCCGCACCGGGCTCGTCGCGATGCTCGCCTGCTATGGCCCCGCGAGCAGCGCGAAAGCCGTCATCGGGCAGGTGAACCGGATGCATGGCAAGGTCAAAGGCGAGACGCCCGGCGGCACGAAATATCGCGCGCTCGATCCGGTATTGCTCGACTGGGTCGCCGCAACCGCTTCTTATGGCTTCCTGATGGCCTATGACCGTTTCGTTCATCGGATCAGCGATGCCGACAAGGACCGCTTCATGGCCGATGGCGATGCGATCGGGCGCGAGTTCGGGGCGCGGCATACGCCGCCCACTGTCGATGCCTTCATGGCAATGATGGACGAACTCGAACCGTGCTTCGAACCGCATCCGATCATCTTCGAATTTCTCGATATTATCCAGTCGGGCCGCGCCGCGCCGGGCGTGCCGCGTTTCCTGCATCGCGCGATCGCGCGCGCGTCTGTGTCGCTGCTTCCGGGGCATATCCGGCGCAAGCTCGAACTCGGCCCGCGTTACGATCTGACGCGGTTCGACCGCACCGCGCTGCGCATCGCCGGCCGGCTTGCCGACCGTCACGTCGATCGCACCGCGCCGCATTGTCAGGCGAGCGTCCGCCTTGGCCTGCCGCATGATTTCCTGTTCAAATCACCCGCCGAGCAGCGGCGCTTGCTCGCCGCCTAGCTGCAGCGATTAAAGCCCGCACCGCGTACCGCGCGCCCCGGCGTCGCGCCGCTATGCTCGCCGTTCCGCAACACGCCAACGCCGTTGACGAAAACGTCGCGCATCCCCACCGAATATTGATGCGGTTTCTCGAAGGTCGAGCGGTCGCCGATCGTCGCCGGGTCGAACACCACGACATCGGCGTAATAGCCGGGCTTGAGCGCCCCGCGATCCTTGATGCCCAAATTGGTCGCGGGCAGGGTGGTGAGGCGGTACACCGCCTGTTCGAGCGAAATCAGCTTTTCGTCGCGGACGTAACGCCCGAGCAGCCGCGAGAAATTACCATAGGTACGCGGATGCGCTCCCGATTTCAGGAAGACGCCCTCGGTCGCCTGCGACGCTGCGTCGGAGCCGAAGCTCATCCATGGCAGCTGGATCTGCCTCCGCACATTGTCCTCGGACATCAGGAAATAGACGGTGCCGACGCGCGAGCCGTCCTCGACGACGAGGTCCATCGCGACCTCTTCGGGGCTTTTGCCGCGCATCGCCGCGACCTCGGCGAGCGTCTTTCCGGTCAGCGGTTTCAGCGCGTCATTCTTGAACCCCGACAGGATCATCTTGTCGGCGCCCGCGCCGAAATAGAGATTTTCCCAGTCGCTGCCGGGCTTCTTCATCTCGGCGGCGACGCGCGCGCGGATCGCGGGGTCTTTCAGCCGCTTGATCCACTCCTCGAGCCCGCCTGCCTGCACCCACGTCGGCATCGCGGCATCGAGCCCGGTGGCGCCCGCGGTATAGGTGTACATGTCGGTTGTGATCTTCAGCCCTTCGGCGCGGGCGTCCTCGATCTTCTTCACGATCGTGTCGAGCTTGCCCCAGTTGCTGCGCCCCGCCATCTTGAGGTGATAGATTTCGGCCGGCGCGCCCGAGCGGCGCGAGATGTCGATCAGCTCGTCGACGGCTTCCTCGATCCGGTCGCCTTCGGAGCGCATGTGGCTGATATACATGCCGCCGCATTTCGCCGCTTCGCTCGTCAGCGCAACAAGTTCGTCGGTCTCGGCATAGGATCCCGGCGCATAGATGATCGAGCTGCCGACCCCCATCGCGCCTTCGTTCATCGCCTGCGTCACCAGCGCGCGCATTCGCGCCAGCTGCTCGGGATTGGGGTCGACATCGCCTTCGCCCAGTTCGTGGACGCGCACCGTGGCGGCGCCGATGAAGCTCGCGACATTGGTCGAAACGCCGCGCTTTTCGAGCCAGGACAGATAGTCGCCGAGGCTCGTCCACTCGATCGGAAATTTGATGTCGCCCTGGCGTTCGGTCTCCAGCGCCTTCATCTTGGCGTTCACCGGCCCCATCGACCAGCCTTCGCCCATTACCTCCAGCGTGACGCCCTGCCTTATGTCGCTTTGGCTCTTGGGGTCGGCGATCAGCGACTCGGTCGCCCAGCTCAGCATGTTGATGAAGCCCGGCGCGACCGCCATGCCCTTGGCCGCAACCTCGGTCTTCGCAGTGCCATCGACCTTGCCCACCGCGACGATACGGTCGTCCTTGATCGCGACGTCGCCGACGACCGGCGCTTTGCCCGACCCGTCGTAGATCGTCCCGCCGCGGATGATGAGGTCGTAGGCGGGCGCCTGTGCGGCCACCGATGCGGAGACCAGCATCGAACTGCAAAGCAGCATGAAGGAAGGTGCGAAGCGCCGGTGGGATGCCATCAGTTTCTCCGTGATCTGGGGTGTCAGCCGTGCAGGCTCATCAGGCTGTCCATCAGCCCGTCGTCGGCGCTTGAGCAGACGCCGAGAACCAGCGCCTCCTCATATCCCTCGGCGACGACATAGGCGTGGCCCATCGACGAATCGAGATAGATGCCCTGACCGGTCTTCAGCGCGACGGGGTCATAGAATTCGGTGTGAATCTCGACCTCGCCCTCAAGGACGAAGATGAATTCCTCGCCCTGATGGCGGACGAGATCGCCGAATTCGCGCGCACTGTGCGCGCGGATTCGCGTGATGATCGGGATCATCCGCTTTTGCCGCAGGTCGGTGCACAGATAGTGATAGTCGTAATTGTCGGTGGTGACGCGCACCGCCTGGTCGATCGTGCCGATGCTGCGGCGGCCGGTGACGCGCGGGGCCGTATCTTCGTCATCCTCGGCGAACAGGTCCGACATGCGGATGTTGAGTCGCTGGCTGAGCTGCTGGAGCTTGTCATAGCTCAGCGTCAGCCGGTCGTGCTCGACCTTCGACAGCGTCGAGACGGGGATGCCCGATTTCGCGCTCATTTCCTTGAGCGTCCAGCCGTTTCGCGAGCGAATGCTCTTCATCACCGTGCCGAGCGTTGGCGGGGCTCCGCGATCAGCCATTAATTTTTCCATTCCATATTTGACAATTTTCCAATCAGGATCATTATGTCCCTATCGGGCCAATAGATGTTGGTCCCTTGGTAAGGGGTCGCGCGGCTTGCTGCAAGATGTGACAGGCCGCGACAATGAAAAGGGGAAAGCGATGCGTTTCATCCGCAAGGCGATGATCGGGCTGGCGGCTTTTGCCGCGCTGCCGCTGGCGGCGCAGGGGCCTGTGCCCGCGCCCACCGTGAAGAAAGTCGAAACTGCCGCCGTTCCGGTTGCAAAAACCGCTGCGGCGCCGGTCGCGCTCGACGCCAAGGATCTCGAAGCCTGGCTCGACGGCTATCTGCCCTATGCGCTCGAACGCGCGCGCATCCCGGGCGCGGTCGTCGTCGTCGTGCGCGGCAATCAGGTTGTGCTCCAAAAGGGCTATGGTTTCTCCGACGTCGCCAAGCGCGCGCCGGTTCTTCCCGAGACCACGCTGTTCCGGCCGGGATCGGTGTCGAAGCTCTTCACCTGGACCGCGGTGATGCAGCAAGTCGAGGCGGGCAAGATCGACCTCGACAAGGACGTCAACGCCTATCTCGATTTCAAGATTCCGCCCTATGAGGGCAAGCCGGTCACGATGCGCAACATCATGACGCACACCGCGGGTTTCCAGGAATCGATCCGCCATCTGATCAGCAGCGATCCCAAAGCGGTGATGACGCTGAAGAAGCAGATGCCGCTCGCGCTGCCCGATCGCGTCTTCGCGCCGGGCACCACGCCCGCTTATTCGAACTATGCCACCGCGCTGGCGGGCTATATCGTCGAGCGCGTGAGCGGCGAGCCGTTCGACAATTATATCGAAAACCACATCTTCAAGCCGCTGAACATGACGCATTCGTCGTTCCGCCAGCCGCTGCCCGCCAATCTCGCATCGCATATGTCGAAGGGCTATCCCGACGTCACGCAAAAGGCGAAGCCGTTCGAGATCGTGGTCCCGGCACCCGCGGGCAGCCTGTCGGCGAGCGGCGCCGATATGGGCAAGTTCATGATCGCGCATCTGAACGACGGTGCGGGCCTACTGAAGCCCGAAACCGCGAAGCAGATGCATGATTTCAAGGCGCCCGGTGTCGGCCCGCTCAACAGCATGGCGCTCGGCTTCTACGAACAATGGGTCAACGGCCACCGCGCGATCGCGCATGGCGGCGATACCGTCTGGTTCCACTCCTATCTGTGGCTGTTCCCCGACGCCGACATCGGCGTCTATATCTCGATGAACAGCGCGGGCACGCAGGGCGATGCGGGCGCGATCCGCAGCGCGCTGTTCCACAAATTCGCCGATCGCTACCTGCCCGGCAGCGAGAAGCCCGGTACCGTCGACGCCAAAACCGCCAAAGAACATGCGCAAATGATGGTCGGCCATTATGTCAGCAGCCGCGGCAGCTTCACCAATTTTGCCAGCCTGTTCGGCCTGCTCGGCCAGTTGACGATCTCGCTGACCGAGGACGGCAAGATCACGCTGCCGGCGCTCGACGGCCTTGGTGCCGGCGCACGCGACTGGGTCGAGGTCGAGCCCTTCGTATGGCGCGACACCGGCACTGGCGAGCGTGTTGCCGCCGAGGTCAAGGACGGCCGCGTCGTGCGCTGGAGCGTCGATGGCGGTTCGCCCTTCATGGTGTTCGAACCTGCCCCGGCGAGCGTCAATGCCGCATGGCTCAACCCCGCGCTGATCTTCGCTTTCGGCATCATCCTGCTCGCGGCGCTGGCATGGCCGGTGCGGGCGCTGGTACGCCGCAGCTTCAAGGCGGACTTCGCGCTCGAGGGCAAGGCGCGGCGCGCCTACCGCCTGTCGCGGGTCTTCGCCTGGCTCGCGCTCGGCGCGCTCGCCGGCTGGATCGGGCTGATCGCGGCCTTCTCGGCCGATATCGGCAGCCTCGGCGGCCCGCTCGACTGGCTGATCCACCTGCTGCGCATCCTGACGCCGCTCGCCGCCTTCGGGCTGCTCGCGACGGCGGGTTGGCACCTGTGGCTCGGCATCAAGGACAAGCGCCGCTGGACGATGAAACTCGGCGCGGTGCTGCTGATCCTCGCCGCGCTGATCCTCGTCTGGGTGACGCTCGTCTTCCATCTCTATGGCTTCGGGATGGTCTATTGATGGCGACGCAGCGCATGCGGGAATTGACGCTCGACCTTCGGGTCGAGCGTTTTCCCTACCATCAGCCGTTTCGCATTTCGGGGCATGTCTTCACCGAAACCGCGCTGCTCGTCGCCGAGCTTTCCGACGGGACGCACGTCGGGCGCGGCGAGGGCGCCGGGGTCTATTATCTTGGCGACGATATCGACCATATGCTGGCAGAGGCGACGCGCGTGCGCGGGGCGATCGAAGACGGCGCGACGCGTGACGATCTGCAACAGCTTCTCCCCCCGGGCGGCGCGCGCAACGCGCTCGACTGCGCCTTCTGGGATCTGGAGGCCAAACAGACGGGGCTCCCGGTATGGGAACTCGCCGGGCTGAGCCCGCCCAAGGCGCTGCGCTCGACGCTGACGCTCGGGGCCGACCGTGCGGAGACGATGGCGAAAGCCGCGCTCGCGATCGATCCGGATGCCCCGATCAAGGTCAAGCTGACCGGCGATCTTGCCGACGATATCGCGCGCGTCGTCGCGATCCGCACCGCGCGGCCGCACGCGTGGATCGGGGTCGATGCCAATCAGGGTTATGACGTGGCGACGCTCGCCGAATTGCTGCCCGTGCTGGTGTCGGCGCGCGTGGCGCAGCTCGAACAGCCGCTGAAGCGGGGGCGCGAGGCCGATCTCGACGGATTGAAGCGCCCCTTGCCGTTCGTCGCCGACGAAAGCGCGCTGTCGCTCGCCGACACCGCCTCGCTCGTCGGCCGCTTCGACGTCGTGAATATCAAGCTCGATAAATGCGGCGGGCTGACCGAGGGGCTGGCGATCGCGCGGCAGGCGAAGAAGCTCGGCCTCGACGTTATGGTCGGCAATATGATGGGCACCAGCCTGTCGATGGCGCCATCCTATCTCGTCGGCCAGCTTTGCGACATCGTCGACCTCGACGGGCCGACCTTCCTTGCGCGCGATCGCGATCCGGGCGTCAGCTATCGCGATGGCATGATCCATTGCCCGGCCGGAATTTGGGGATAATGACAAATTTATGTCCTAAACCGGTTGACAATTTTCTGATTAGGACAATAGTATAAATTGAAACTATAAAAGAGGGAGGTTGGGATGACGGCGTCGTTCCAGATTACGCGCCGCGCGGCACTCGCGGGCGTGGTGGGTGTTGCTGTGTCGGCGCCGATGATCAACAAGGGCGCCTATGCCTTTGCCGCAGCGCCGGGGAAGAGCTACTCGCGCCGCACGGTCGATCTGGTCGCCTCGTCGCTCGTCATCGACATGCTCGCGCCGCTTAAGATCACGCTCGACGAGAATTATGTCGCGCACCGGCTGACCGACGCCGAAGCGGCCGAGTTCCGGGCGAGCGGTATCACCGGCTTTCACAATGCTTATGGCCTTGGTGGCCCCGATGCGAAGGCGCAGGCGCTCGAATTCCTCGCCGGCTGGCAGGGTTTTGCCGGGCGCAATAGTCATGTCTTCACGCTCGTCGACACGGTCGCCGATCTCGACCGGGCGAAGGCAGACAAGAAATGCGCGGTCATCATGGGTATCCAGAATGCCGAGCATTTCGAGCGGGTCGCCGATGTCGCGCTGTTCCGCCGGCTTGGCCTGCGCTGCGCGCAGCTGACCTATAACAGCCAGAATCGCATCGGATCGGGCAGCACCGAGCGCGTCGATGGCGGCGTCAGCGATTATGGCGCCGCGATCATCGCCGAGATGGAAAAGCAGAAGATGCTCGTCGACGTCTCGCATTGCGGCGACAAGACGACCCTCGACGCCATCGACATCGCCAAAGGCCCGATCGCGATTACGCACAGCAATGCGCGCGCGCTCGTCGACCACCCGCGCGTCAAGACCGACGCGGCGATCAAGGCGCTCGCGGCGAAGGGCGGGGTGATGGGGATCACCGGGGTGCGCATGTTCGTTCGCACGAGCGACCCGACCAACGTCGGACATATGGCCGACCATATCGACCATGTCGCCAAGCTGGTCGGCATCGACCATGTCGGCATCGGGTCGGACGCCGACCTGCACGGCTATGACGATATGAAGCCCGACGAATATGCCGCGCTCAAGAACAGCTACAAGGGCAGCTACGCATTTCGCGACAAGATCGACATCGACGGCTTCGACCATCCGCTCAAGACCTTCGATCTCACCGAAGAACTCATTCGACGGGGCTATTCCAACGAAAACATCCGGGCCGTGCTCGGTGGCAATTTCCGCCGCCTGCTGGCCCAAGTCTGGGGGTAAGACGATGAAACAGGGACTCTTTATTGCAGCAAGCATCGCCGCGGTCGTCGCCGCTATGCCGGCGCAGGCGCAGGACGCTGCCGCCGTCGAGGCGAGCGGCGAAATCGTCGTGACCGCACAGAAGCGCACGCAGAATGTACAGGATGTGCCGATCTCGATCGCCGTGGTCAGCGGCGAGGCGCTGCAGGAACAGGGCTCGGCCTCGCTCGTCGATTATGCGGGCTATGTTCCGGGCATGAACGTCAGCAATGGCGGCACGCCGGGGCAGACGACGATCACGCTGCGCGGCGTCGCGCCGCTCAACTCGGCGCAGACGGTCGGCATCTATCTCGACGATGCGCCGGTGGGGTCGAGCGCGATCTATAATCGCGCCGGGCAGTTCACGATCGACCTGATGCCCTATGACCTCGAACGGATCGAGGTGCTCAAAGGACCGCAGGGCACGCTATATGGCGCAAGCTCGATCGGCGGCCTCGTCAAATATGTGACCGTCCAGCCCGACACGCGCGAGTTCAAGGTCCGCGCGGGCGTCGAAGGCTTTACGATCAAGGATGCGGGCAGCCTTGGCTGGGGCGGGCAAGTGTACGTCAACGCGCCGATCGCGACCGACACGCTCGCGATTTCGGGCAGCTTCGCGTGGCGCAAGACGCCGGGCTGGGTCGACAGCGTCAACAATGCGGGGATCAAGGACCAGAATGACTATGAACAACGCGGCGGCCGCGCCGCGCTGCTGTGGACCCCGACCCCCGAACTCAGCGTGAAGCTTGCCGGTATCTGGCAGTCGCTCGATTCCGACGGCAACGGCATTTACGCCGCCGATCTCACGGGCAAGCGGCTCGGCAACGGCCACTCGTACAATAATTATGTGCCCGAATCCTATGACATCGATCTCGACTATTATTCGGCGACGATCGACTATGATTTCGGCGCCGCGACGCTGACCTCGGCGACGACGTACAGCAAGACGCAAAGCGCGCAGGTGCAGGACGCAAGCTATGCATTCGGCGTGCTCTTCCCATTGCTCACCAATGGTGCGATTCCGCCGGGCATCACGCCTTTCTCGCTCGATCTCGGGCTCAAGAAATGGACGCAGGAAGTGCGGCTCGCCTCGCCGAGCGGCGGGCGTTTCGAATGGCTGGTCGGCGGCTTCTTTACCGACGAGGAGACGAGCAACGCGCAGCTCGTCCGCTCGTTCGACATGGCCGGAAACCCGATCGCGCCGCTCGATCCGCTGGCGATCGTCGGCCTGCCCGCGACCTACAAGGAATATGCGGTCTTCGCCAACGCCACCTTCAAATTGACCGAGCAGTTCGAGGTCACGGGCGGCCTCCGCTGGGCGCGCAACGAACAGACTTTCACCCAGATCAGTTCGGGTGCGATCGTCCCGACCGCCAATGATCCGGGCGAGTCCGCCGAAAGCGTCTGGACCTTCTCGGTCAGCCCGCAATTTCACATCAACGAGGATGCGATGCTCTATGCCCGCGTCGCGACGGGTTATCGTCCCGGCGGCCCGAACGTCATCGTCCCCAACGTACCGCCGAGCGTCGATGCCGATCGCATGACCAACTATGAGGTCGGCTTGAAGGCCGATTTCGCCGACCGGATGCTCACCGTCGACGCCGCCTTCTTCTGGATGGACTGGACCGACATCCAGGTCACGCGCGCGTTCGGCGGCGTCTCGGGCGGCGCGAACGGCGGCAAGGCGACGAGCAAGGGTTTCGAAGGCAGCCTGGCGCTGCGCCCGGCGCCGGGCCTGACGATCAGCGCGACGGGCAGCTATACCGACGCGTCGCTTAGCGAGGATGTGCCCGACATCAGCGGTGCCAAGGGCGACCGCCTGCCCGCGGTGCCGAAGTTCAGCGGTGCGCTGCGCGCCGATTATGAATTCGAACTCGGCGGCGGGAACAAGGGCAGCTTCGGCGCCGGCATTCGCCACGCGGGCAACCGCCTGTCGCTGGTCGAGAGCGATCCGCTTGTCGCGCGCGCCAAAGCCTATACGTCGGTCGACCTCAACGCCTCGGTGACCCTGGGCGATCACTGGACAGTGCGCGCCTATGCGCGCAACCTGTTCGACAACAAGGGTGAGATGGCGCGTTCGACGCTCGCCGACGGGCTCAACCGGCCGAGCTTCCTTGCGATCTCGCCGCTACAGCCGCGGACGATCGGCGTTGCGCTCGACATGGCTTTCTGAGCGAATTGGAGTTGGACACGATGACCGCGCCTATCGGCAGGCTGGAGGGCAGCCTGACCCTGCCGCAGCCCTATTTGCTGTTCCTTGGCGACACGACCAATGCGGCCTATGCCAAGACTGCTTTCGGGCTAGCCGACTGGGCGGGCGATCGCTGCACGGGCGAATGGGCGATCGGCGGGTGCACCGTTTCGACCGGCCTGCCGCGCCTGTCGCCCGCCGACGCGCGGGCGGCGGGCGCGCGGTCGCTGGTGATCGGCGTCGCCAATCAGGGCGGCATCATCGGCGCGGCATGGGTCGCGGTGCTCGTCGAGGCGATGGAGGCGGGGCTCGATATCATCAACGGGCTCCACACCAAGCTGACGAGCGTTCCCGTGCTTGTCGAGGCGGCTGCGCGCACGGGGCAGCGGCTCATCGACATCCGCACGCCGCCGCCCGCAATCCCCGTCGGGACGGGACGCAAGCGGACCGGCAAGCGGCTGCTGACCGTCGGCACCGACTGCGCGCTCGGCAAGAAATATACCGCGCTCGCGCTGCACCGCGCTTTTGTGGCGCGCGGCCTCGATGCCGATTTTCGCGCGACCGGCCAGACGGGCATCATGATCGCGGGCGGCGGCATGCCGATGGATGCCGTGATCTCGGACTTCGAGGCGGGGGCGGCCGAAATGCTCAGCCCCGACGCGCCCGCGGACCATTGGGACGTGATCGAGGGGCAGGGGTCGATCTTCAACCCCGCCTACGCCCCGGTGTCGCTTGGCCTGCTCCACGGCAGCCAGCCCGACGTGTTCGTCGTCTGTCACGACCCGACGCGCAAGGTGATCCTCGGCATGGAAAGCTTTGCCTTGCCCTCGGTCGAGGAGGTCATCGACATGACGATCCGCCTCGGCAGCCGGACCAATCCCGCGATCCGCTGCGGCGGCGTGAGCTTCAACACGTCGAGCTATGACGCGGACGAAGCCGAAGCGCTGATGGCGGCCGAACGGCATCGGCTGGGACTTCCGGTCGCCGATCCGATCCGCGGCGGCGCGGCGTTCGAAGCGCTCGTCGAAAGCATTCTCGCGTGAGTGTGGGCGAGACGGGCAGCGGGATGAGGGTCCGTACTCACTTGCAGCGCCGTCGAGGTTTGAAGCAAAATGGCTCAGCACGAGGAGAGAAGGCGAAGGAATATGTCAATATTTCGAGACTTCTCGACGCTGTGATGAGCCATTTTGATCAAATCCCGCAGGGACGCCCAAATGGCTTCCATCTCGGTCCGAAAGCCGCTTGGAAGGGCCACCGGCCCTCCCGGCGCGCCTTTCCGCCCGATATGTTCGCCATTTGGGCGCCTCGACGGTGCTGCAAGTGAGTACGGACCCTACCTGGTTCCAGCGCTACCTGCTGCCCGGATTTGCGCTGAAGGCCGTCATCATCGGCGGCGGCTACGCGACGGGGCGCGAGCTGGCGGAATATTTCGTGCCGTCGGGGCCGTGGGGCGGGCTGTCCGCAATGCTGCTCGCGACGCTCATCTGGAGCGTCGTCGCGGCGCTGACCTTCGCGCTCGCGCTCAAACTCGGCGCCTATGATTATCGCAGCTTTTTCAAGGGGCTTCTCGGCCCCGCCTGGGTCGCGTTCGAGGTCGCCTACATCATCTTCGTTGTCCTGATCCTCGCGGTGTTCGGCGCTGCTGCGGGCGCGATCGGCGCGGCGACCTTCGGCTGGCCCGAACTCGCGGGCGTCGTGCTGCTCGCGGTATCGATCGTCGCGGTCACCGCGTGGGGCACCGGCGCGGTCGAGCAGATGTTCAAATATGTCTCGATCCTGCTCTACGCGGTCTACGGGCTGTTCCTGATCCTCGCGCTCGCCAGCTTTGGCGGGCTGATCGGACAGGGCTTCGCGAACGCGCCGCCGCCGTCGGGCAACTGGATGGCGGGCGGGCTCACCTATGCCAGCTATAATATTGTCGGCGCGGTGGTGATCCTGCCCGTGCTGCGGCACCTCCGGAACCAGCGCGATGCCGTCGTCGCTGGGCTGATCGCGGGGCCGCTTTCGATGCTGCCGGCGATCCTCTTCTTCGTTGCGATGATGGCTTTCTATCCGGCGATCGGCGACGAGACCTTGCCGTCGGACTTCCTGCTCCGCCAGATGACGGTGCCGGGGTTCCATGTCCTGTTTCAGGTGATGATCTTCGCCGCATTGCTCGAAAGCGGTGCTGGGTCGGTCCATGCGATCAACGAGCGTATCTCGGGCGCGGTCGAAAGCCGCGGCCGGCCGCCGCTCACCCCCGCCGCGCGCGCGATCATCGGCGCTGTGATCCTCACCGGCTGCATGTTCGTCGCGGGCGAGATCGGCCTCGTCGACCTGATCGCGAGCGGATACCGCTTCCTCGCCTGGCTGTTCCTTGGCGTGTTCGTCCTGCCGCTTATCACCATCGGGACGTGGCGCCTGCTGCGCCCGTCCACCGCTCCCCATATGGAGGCTTTGCCATGAAACGCCTGCTTGCCCTGTCGCTGATGCTGTCGGTCGCCGTGCCCGCATGGGCCGAACCGCCCGCCGATATCGGCGAAAGCGTCGAGGTGCTGCGCAAGAAGGTCGGCGCCGCGGGCGTGTCGATCGCGATTGTCGAGGACGGCAAGACCACCCTCTCGCGCGGCTGGGGCGTGCGCAAGATCGGCGAACGCGCGCCGGTCGATGGACAGACGATCTTTCAGACCGGATCGACCGGCAAGGCGATGACCGCCGCCGCGCTCGCGATCCTCGTCGACGAGGGCAAGATCGCGTGGGACGACCCCGTCATCAAGCATATGCCGTGGTTCCGCATGTACGATGCATGGGTGACGCGCGAGATCACGATCCGCGACCTGCTCGTCCACCGCAGCGGGCTCGGGCTCGGGCAGGGTGATCTGATGTTCGTGCCGCGCACGCATCTGACACGCAAGCAGACGGTCGAGCGTGTCGCCTATCTGAAGCCGCAGACGAGTTTCCGCTCGGCCTATGCCTATGACAATATCCTCTATGCGGTCGCCGGCCAGCTGATCGAGGAAGTCACCGGGCAGACGTGGGAGGACTTCATCCGCGCGCGCGTGCTGCGTGCGGGCGGGATGAAGAATGCGACGAGCGACAGCGAAGACCGCTTCCGCATTCCGAACCGGTCATGGCCGCACGCGCGGCTGTCGGGCGCGCTGCGCGGTCTCGGCCCGCAGGCCGCGCTCAACGAGCGCGATGAGCTCGGCCGCAACGGTGCCCCCGCCGGCGGGCTGGCGCTCAGTGCCGACGACATGGCGGCGTGGCTCAAGATCCAGCTCGCGCATGGCGCGCTGCCGAACGGCAAACGCCTGTTCAGCGAAAAGCAGGCGGCCGAAATGTGGGCGCCGGTGACCCCGATGCCGATCAGTCCGCTTCCCGAGCAGCTCAAGCCCGCGCAGCCGACGCAGCAAGCCTATGCGCTCGGCTGGCAGGTGCAGGATTATCGCGGCCACCGCATCATCCAGCATGGCGGCGGGGTCTTCGGTTCGATCACGCGCGTCGTGATGATCCCCGACAAAAATGTCGGCTTCGCGATCATGATGAACAGCGAGGACAGCGGCATGCTGCTCGGCCTCACCTATGATTTGCTCGACCATTATCTCGATCAGCCGGATTATGGCTGGACCCAGAAATGGGAGGATTGGTATCAGTCGCGGCTTGCGGGCGGGGTCGAGTTTCTGAAACAGTCCAAGGCGTCGCCCGCGAAGTCGGGCCCGTCGCTCGCGCTCGCGGGCTACGCCGGGCGTTACCGCGACCCCTGGTATGGCGACATTGTCGTCGGATCGGGTGCGAAAGGTCTCACGATCGATTTCACCTCGACACCGCGGATGGCCGGGCGGCTCAAGCATTGGCAGTACGACAGCTTCGTCACCGATTTCGACGATCCGGCGATCGAGCCCGCCTATGTTACCTTCGCGCTCGATGCCGAGGGCAAGATTACCGGCGTGACGATGAAGGCGGTGAGCAAGATCGCCGACTTCAGCTGGGACTATCACGATCTCGACCTGAAGCCCGTGGAGGACAAGAAGTGAAGCGTTTCGCCATTCTGCTGACCGCAACCGCGCTCACCGCTTGCTCGCCGGGCGGTGACAAACCAAAGACACCCGAAGCGCCGCTGCACAGCCGCATGCTCGTGCTCGACACCCACCTCGACACGCCGCTTCATTTCGAGCGCGCGGGCTGGAGCTTCGCCGACCGTCACGCGCTCGCCGAAGACATGGCGCAGCTCGACATTCCGCGGATGAAAGACGGCAATCTCGATGGCGGCTTTTTCGCCATCTACACCGACCAGGGGCCGCTGACGCCGAAGGGCTATGCCGATGCGCTCGCGTTCGCGCGCAAACGGTCGGACCTGATCGACAAGACCATCGCCGCGAATTCGGGCACGATCGCGCCCGCGCTGACCGCGGCCGATGCGGTTCGGCTGAACAAGGACGGCAAGCTGATCGCCTTCAAGTCGATGGAGAACAGCTATCCGCTCGGCGAAGACCTCACGCTGCTGCAGGAGTTCTACAACAAGGGTCTACGCCTCGCCGGGCCCGTCCATTCCAAGGACAATCAGTTCGCCGACAGCGCGACGGGCGAGGGACGCTGGAAGGGGCTGAGCCCGCTCGGCAAGCAATGGGTCGCCGAAATGAACCGCCTCGGCATCGTGATCGACGCGAGCCATTCGTCCGATGCGGCGTTCGACCAGATACTGGCGCTGTCCAAATATCCGATCCTGCTCTCGCACTCGAGCCTGCGCTCGGCCTACGACCATCCGCGTAACCTCGACGAGGGACGATTGAAGGCACTCGCGGCGAAGGGCGGCGCGATGTGCATTTCGACGATCTTCATGTCGGAAATGAACATGTCGCCCGCGCGCGCCGAACTGTTCGGCAAATATGAGCATATCGGCGGTATGGCGGCGGCCGATCAGGCCGACCTCAACCGCAAATGGCGCGAACTCGACAAGACCGAGAAGCTGTGGGCGGCCGATTTCGACGCCTATATGAAGATGGTGCTGCGCGCGATCGAGGTCGGCGGCGTCGACCATATCTGCTTCGGCGCCGACTGGGACGGCGGCGGCGGGCTGCCGGGGATTGAGGATATTTCGGCGCTGCCCAAGGTCACCGAGCGGCTGAAGGCCGCAGGCTATTCGGACGCCGATATCGAGAAGATGTGGAGCGGCAATATCCTCCGGGTCCTCGCGGCGCAGGGAAAGCCTGCGGCGAGTTAGGCGCGGAAGCTTTTGGGATCGATCCCCAGCTTCTGCATCTTGTCGTAGAGCGTCTTCCGCGGGAGCCCGAGCCGCGCCATCGTTTCGGCGATATTGCCGCGCGTCTGTGCCATCGTGTCGTGGATGATCGTCGCCTCGAAGCGGCGCACCCGCTCGGCGAGCGGGGCGTCGGCGGGCATCGCCGACAGGCCGGGGTCGGACGGCAGGTCGAGCACGACGCTATAGGCGAAATTCTTGAGCTCGCGGACATTGCCCGGCCAGTCATGCTCGACAAGGTGGCGGCGAATGCCGTCGTCGATCCGGAACCCCGCCATTCCCATCTTCGCGGCAGCCTCGTCGAGGAAGAAGGCGAAGGTCTGCGGAATGTCCGACCGCCGCTCGCGCAGCGGCGGGATGCGCAGCTTCACGACGTGCAGCCGGTAATAGAGATCCTCGCGGAAATCGCCGCTGCGCACGGCATCCATCAGGTCGGTCTTGGTCGCCGCGACGACGCGCAGGTCGACGGGTTCGGGCGCGCTGGCGCCGATCGGCTGCACTTCGCGCTCCTCGATCACGCGCAGCAGCTTCGCCTGCACCGACGGGTGCATCGTGTCGATCTCGTCGAGGAATAATGTGCCGCGGTGCGCGCTACGAATGCGCCCCGCCTGACCGAGCTTGCCGCTGCTTCGGTCGATCAGGTCGCTGCCGAACAGCTCGGCCTCGGCCAGCTCGTGCGGCAGCGCCGCGCAGTTCACCGCAACCAATGATGCCGGGCTCCGCCGGCTCTGGCGGTGGAGCATATGCGCGACCAGTTCCTTGCCCGTCCCCGTCTCGCCTTCGATCAGCACATCGATATCGGCTTGCGCGAGCTGCGTAATCGTCTCGCGCAGCCGGACCATCGCCGGGCTTTCCCCGATCAGCGGGCTGTCGATCGCCGCCGCTGCGGCGGTCAGCCGCCGGTTGTCGAGGATCAGCGCGCGGTGCGCGAGCGCGCGGTGCGCGATGCCGACGAGGTGATCGGCGGCAAAGGGCTTGGCGAGGAAGTCGAAGGCGCCGTCGTGGAGCGCGCGCACCGCCATCGCGACATCGGCGTGGCCGGTGATCAGGATGACGGGGATGTCGGGATCGATCGCGTGGATCGCCGCGCGCAGTTCCAGCCCGTCCATCCCGGGCATGCGAATGTCGGTCACAACGATCCCAGAGAAGCCCGCTTCGATACGCGGCAATACGCTCTGCGCATCGGGAAATGCCTCGACCGCCAGTCCTGCGAGGTCGAGCGTCTGGACATTCGCCTCGCGCAGCGCGGCATCGTCGTCGACGAAGAAGATCGTCTGCTCGCCGGTGAAGAAGCTCATGCCGGCCTCAAGGTCAGGCGAAACCCTGCGCCGCCAAGCGGCGAGGGGATCAGGGTCAGCGTGCCGCCGAATTCGGCCATGATATCGCTCGCGATCGCGAGCCCCAGCCCGAGCCCATCGGGACGCCCGGTGACGAAAGGGGTGAAGAGTTGCGGCAGCAGCTCGGCGGCAACGCCGGGGCCATTGTCGCAGACATCGATATGGATCGGGTCGCTGCCGTGCGTGCGGAGCGCGATGCGCGCATTGTTCACGCCATGCACCGCCTCGACCGCATTTTGCAGCAAGTTGACGAGTACCTGTTCGAGCCGGACGCGGTCGGCGTGCACCGCCGCCGCGGGATTTTCGATGGCGACGTCGAGCGCAATGCCTTGCGCGCGCAGCCGGTCGCCGATCAGGAGCAGCGTGCCGTCGATCGCCGATTGCACCGGGACGGGGCCGAGCGGGGTGGGCTTGCGGCGCGCAAAATTGCGCAGCTCGTTGGTGATCGCGCCGACGCGCGCGGTCAGTTCGACGATCGTGTCGAGGTTGCCGCGCGCCTTGTCGGGCTGCGCGCGCTCCAGATAGCGCAGGCTGTTTTCGGCAAAGGTGCGGATCGCCGCGATCGGCTGGTTGATCTCGTGCGCGACGCCCGCGGTGATTTGCCCGATCGACCCGAGGCGGCTCGCCTGCGCCAGTTCCTCGCGTGCGGCGCGATAGCGGCGATCGGTTTCGGTCTGCCGGTCGGATGCAAGGCGCAATTCGTCGTTCGCGGTGCGCAGGTCGCGCGTGCGCGCGGCGACTTCGCGTTCTAGCGCCTCGTGCGCGGCCTGCCGCAGCGTCTGCCGCTCGACGATGCGGAGCAGCGTGATGATCGCCGCGCCGACAAGGATCAGCAGGACCAGGAAAGCCACGCGCGCGGTCGCATTGGCGCTGGCGCGTGCAGGCTCGGCGGGCTGGAGCAGGCGGAGCGTGCCGCCGGGGAAAGAGACGCGCTCGTTGGCTTCGCGGAACAGGTCTCCCCCGACGCGGATGCCGTCCCCGGTGCGGCTGACCGGCAAGGGATCGAGCCGCGCATCGCCATAGCTGCGCGTCGCGAGAAGCCGCTGCTGCGTCGCGGCCGAAATGGGGGCGAAGGAGCGGAAGCGCCAAGCCGGTTCGCTGCTCATCACGACGATCCCGGCGGCGTCGGTGACGAGCGTCGCCGCGGCTGAGTCCGCCCAGCGGCTTTCGAGCTTGTCGAACTCGACCTTGAGCACGATCACGCCAAGCTGGCGCCCGCCCACATCGACGCGCCGCGCGAGGTAGAGGCCGGGGCGACCGCTGACCGTGCCCAGCGCGAACAGCTCGGCCTCTCCGCTCCGCATCGCGCCCTGAAAATAGGGGCGAAAGCGGTAATTCTCGCCGACGAAGCTCGTCGGCGCGCGCCAGTTGCTCGCCGCGATCGTCGTTCCGCCCGCATCGATCACATAGATCACGGTGGCGTCGGTGCGCGCCGCGAGCTGTTCGAGTTCGCGATCGAGACGGCGCGACGCGGCGTCGCTCTTGTCGGCAAGCGCGGCACGGACGTCGGGGAATTCGGTGAGCACGCGTGGCAGCAGGCGGAATTTTTGCAGCTCGCTTTCGAGCAGGCTTGCGTGCGCGCGTGCATTCTGTCGTGCTTCGACGTCGGCCTGCGCGCCCGCGCGACCCGCGGCCCATTGCGCAAGGCCGAACCCTGCGACGAGCAGAATCGCCAGCCCCGCCGCCACCGCGACGAACAGGCGCCGGCGGTTGCCGTGGGGACCGATTGGGGACGAATCGCTATGCAAGGGCATGTGCGGATTATTGCACAAATGTTCGGGATCGTATGCGGTATTTCGCACAAACTTGAAGTTATGTGGAGCGCTGTGCCCTTCATATTCAAATAATAACAATAGGTTGATTGGATATCCTGCGGCGTTTGACGATGATTCCTTCCCGCCCCTATTTTTGGACATCGGCCGGGAAACACCCCGGTTCGCGTCGAGCCGGACGCAAAATATGGGGAGAGGCTGGTGGCAGCCACGATCGACATGAATGCGGTGCACGTGCCGGCCAAGTCCGGGCCGTGGTGGTCGCATCTCTATGTACAGGTGCTCGCGGCGATCGCCGGCGGCGTGCTGCTCGGCCATTTCTGGCCCGACGTCGGCGTCCAGCTCCAGCCGCTCGGCAAGGGTTTCATCGACCTCGTCAAGATGATCATCGCCCCGGTGATCTTCCTCACCGTTTCGACCGGCATCGCATCGGTCGGCAGCGGCAAGACGCTCGGCCGCCTGACGGCGAAAACCTTCGCCTATTTCCTCTTCTTCTCGACGCTCGCGCTGATCATCGGACTGATCGTCGCCAATGTGGTGCAACCCGGCGCGGGCATGAATATCGACCCGAGCACGCTCGATCCGAACGCCGTCGCCAAGATCGCCGAATATGATGCGAAGGCGCACGACACCTCGCTCGTCGGTTTCCTGCTCGCGATCATTCCCACGACCTTCGTCTCGGCGCTCACTTCGGGTTCGATCCTGCAGGCGCTGTTCGCGGCGATCCTGTTCGGCATCGCGCTGTCGCACACCGGCGCCGCCGGCGCGCAGGTGCTCGGCATGCTCGAAAAGCTTTCGAGCGTCTTCTTCACCCTCGTCGGCATGCTGATGCGCTTCGCGCCGATCGGCGCGTTCGGTGCGATGGCTTTCACCATCGGCGAATATGGCGTCGAATCGCTCGTCAATCTCGGCGCGCTGATCGCGACCTTCTATCTGACTTCGATCCTGTTCGTGGTCGTTGTCCTCGGCTCGGTCGCGCGGCTCTGCGGCTTTTCGATCTTCCGGCTGATCGCCTATCTCAAGGCCGAGCTATTGCTCGTGCTCGGCACCTCGTCGTCCGAGGCGGCGCTGCCGAGTCTGATGGAAAAGCTCGAGAAAGCGGGCTGCGCCAAATCCGTCGTCGGCATGGTCGTGCCCACGGGCTACAGCTTCAACCTCGACGGCACCAATATCTATATGACGCTCGCGGCGCTGTTCGTCGCGCAGGCGACGGGTATCGACCTCAGCCTCGGCGACCAGGTCGCGCTGCTGCTCGTCGCGATGGTGAGTTCGAAGGGTGCGGCGGGGGTTACCGGCGCGGGCTTCATCACGCTTGCCGCGACGCTGACCGCGGTGCCGACCGTGCCCGTCGCGGGGCTTGCGCTGATCCTCGGCATCGACCGCTTCATGAGCGAGTGCCGCGCGCTGACCAATTTCATCGGCAACGCGCTCGCCGCGATCGTCGTCGCGATGTGGGAAAATGCGCTCGACCGCGATGCGCTGAACCGCGCGCTCAGCGGCGAGCCCGCACCGCTAGCGGCGGCGCCGGTCGAGACCGACAGCGATTGAGACCAACAAGACACAAAAATTCAAACAATAAAATTGGGGAGAATGATGATGAGGCGCAGTTTTGGAACAATGCTTCTGGCGAGCACGGCGATCTGCCTTCTCGCGGGCGCACCCGCGCAGGCGCAGACGGCCGAAACCGGTCCGGCCGCCGAAGCCGCCGATGCCAATGAGCCGCAACCCGATGGCGAAACCGCCGGCGATATCGTTGTCGTCGGCACGCGCATCGAGGGCGCGCGCGTTACCGAGGCGCTACCGGTGGTCGTGGTCAATCAGGACAAGCTCGATGCGATCGGTGCGGTCAGCGGCGACGAGCTGATCCGCAACATCCCGCAGATGGGCGACGTCAGTTTCAACCCCGGCAACAATGCGCAGACCAGCAATGCCGCGCGCGGCGACGTCGGTTCGGTCAACCTCCGCTCGCTCGGAGTCGGCAACACGCTGGTGCTGCTGAACGGCCGCCGCATCGTCACCCACCCTGCGAGCCAGGGCCTGTCGGACACCGGCACCGTGCCCGTGCTCAGCTATAACTCGAACGCGATCCCGATGACGGGGCTGCAGCGGCTCGAAGTGCTGCTCGATGGCGCCGCCGCGCTCTACGGCTCGGATGCCGTCGCGGGCGTCGTCAACACGGTGCTCAAGGACAATTACGACGGCCTCAGGATGCAGGCGCAATATGGCGGCGCTGAAGGCACGCACCTGCGCGAATTCCAGGGCAATATCCTTGCCGGCAAGAGCTTCGACCGCGGCAATATCACCCTCTCGTTCGAATATACCGACCGCTCGGCGCTGCGTGCGGAGGATCAGGATTTCACCGCCTCGGCCAACCTCCGCCCGCTGTTCGCCGACTATCCGGGATTCGCCGACTCGACCACCCCCGACGCGCGCGCGACGCGCGGGGCATGGCCGGCGCTGCAGGTGCCGGTCACCGGCGGCCGACCGCGGCGCGGCACGACAAACCTCACCACCGCGGCGGGTTCCTTCACCGTCCGCCCGACGCGCCTCGGTGGATGCACGCAGGCGCTGACCGCCGACCTCTGCCTCGTGAACACCGCGCTTGCGACGAACAACGCCTTCCGCGACCTGCGCTACGACACGGCGGTCGGAACGACGGTGATGCCGAGCGTGAAGCGCTATAACGCCTTCATCAATGGCCATTACGACCTGACCGACGACCTGACGCTGTTCGGCGAGTTCGGCTATTACCGCTCGAACACGACGCGCATCCAGCCGCCGGTGATCAACCTCAACCAGATCTGGATCCCGGCGTCGAACTACTACAATCCGTTCGGCGCGACGACGATCAATGGCCAGCCCAATCCGAACCGCATTCCGGGGCTCTTCAACGTACCCGCGGCGGGCCTGCCGGTGCTGCTCACCACCTATCGCTTCGTCGATACCGGGCCGCAGGCGGTGAAAGTTTCCGGCGAGCAGCTGCGCGGTCTGATCGGCGTCCGCGGCGAGGCTGCGGGTTTCAAATGGGACAGCGCCTTCGTCTATTCCGAAGCCTCGGCGGTCGACAGCAGCCTCGCGGTGCGCAGCTCGGCGCTTCAGCGGAGCCTCGCGCTCGCGACCCCCGATGCCTATAATCCCTTCAACGGCGGCTGCGTCGACAGCCTGAGTTCGGGCGATTGTACCCCGAGCTCGCAAGCGGCGATCGACGCGATCACCTTCCAGCTTCGGCGCGCCTCGAAAACGACGCTGACGATGGGCGACTTCCGCGCGTCGCGCGCCGACCTCTTCGCCTTGCCCGGCGGCGACGTCGGCGTCGCCTTCGGCCTCGAAGTGCGACGCGAGACGCAGCGCGACGATCGCGATTCCGCCGTCGACGGATCGAGCCCCTTCGTCGATGCCGTGTCGGGCGCGGTGACGATCAGCGACGCCGCAGCGGTCAGCGACAATCCCGACACCTATGGCAAAAGGACGGTCGCGGCCGGCTATGCCGAACTCGCGGTGCCTTTGGTGTCGGAGGAGATGAATATCCCGCTCGTCCGCCGCTTCGACGTACAGCTTGCGGGCCGCTACGAACATTATAGCGATTTCGGCAGCGTCGCGCGGCCGAAGATCGCCGCGGCTTGGGACGTCGTCGACGGGTTCCGCCTCCGCGGCTCCTTCTCGCAGGGGTTCCGTGCGCCGAACCTCGAACAGGTCAACGCGGTCGAATATGCGCGTCTCGCGACCAGCCAGGATTTCCTGCGCTGCGAGGTGGACCTGCGTGCCGGCCGGATCGCCAATTTCACCCAATGCGGGAACAATGTCGGCTATTCGCGCCGCGTCTCGGGCAATCCCGATCTGAAGCCCGAAAAGAGCACCAACTATAACCTTGGTGCGGTGTTCGAGCCGACCTTCATTCCGGCCGATCTCGGGCGCATGACCTTCACCGTCGACTATTGGTCGATCAAGCAAAAGGGCATCGTCGGCATCCTCGGCAACGACACCGCGGTGGCGCTCGACTATCTGCTGCGCTTGCAGGGATCGTCGAACCCCAATGTCATTCGCGATGCCGCCAACGCTGACGATATCGCCAATTTCGCGGGAACGGGCATCACGCCGGTCGGACGGATCACGACGGTGCGCGACCAGTTCATCAACCTGCAGCCGCAGACCGTTCGCGGGCTCGATTTCGCCTTCTACTGGCAATCGCCGAAGACCGATGTCGGCAAGTTCGATTTCTCGGTCAACGCGACGCGGTTGCTCAAATTCTCGCGTGCGCCGGGCGACGCGGTCGATCAGCTTGTCGCCGCGCGCGAAGCCGGCGACATCAACGCCGCGACGCCGCTGCCCGAGACCCAGAATCTGATCGAGGCCAACGGCCGTCCCAAATGGCGCGGCACCGCGTCGCTCACATGGTCGCTCGGACAGTTCCAGGTCGGCGCCTTCGCGCGCTACACCGGCGCGGTCGACGAAACCGGGTTCGTCGATGCCGACGGCAACCCGTGGCGCGTCAAGTCGCAGGTCACCGGCAATCTCTATGCGCAGGTGCGCATCAAGGATGCCGGCGGCCTTGGCGGCGACATGCGCTGGCGCGTCGGCGTGCGCAACATCACGAACGAAAAGCCGCCGCTGTCGTCGGAGGGTTATCTGGGGTCGCTCTACAGCCCCTATGGCCGCTATTGGTACACCTCGGTCACCACGGAGTTCTGATATGAAATACGGGCACGGCATCTGGTTTTTGATCGGCGCTGCCGCGCTCGCCGTCGCGCCGGCGGCCTTGGCAAAGGAGAGCGCGCCCGCGCCGACCGCCGCCGGCGCGACTTCCTCCGCCCCAACAAAGGCGGCGCCGAAGACGATCCTGTTCATCGGCAACAGCTTCACGCAGGGCGCGCATTCGGCGGCGCGCAACTGGCGCGCGGAGTCGGTCACCGATCTCAACAACGCGGGCTATGGCGGCGTACCCGCGCTGTTCAAGCTGTTCGCCGAGCAGGCGGGGCTCGACTACCGCGTCAGCCTCGAAACGCAGGGCGGCAAGTCCTTGGGTTTCCACTATGACGAGCGGCGCCAGCTCTTCGACCGGTCGTGGGACATCGTCGTGCTGCAGGAATTCAGTACGCTCGACCGCGCCAAGCCCGGCGATCCCGCGGACTATACGCGCAATGTCGGCCGGCTCGCCGCGTTGTTCAAGGCGCGCAATCCTGCGGTCGATATCCGCCTCGCGGCAGCATGGACGCGCGCCGACCAGACCTACAAGTCCGGGGGTCATTGGTACGGAAAGCCGGTGACGGCGATGGCCGATGACCTCCGCGCCGCGGCCGACCGCGCACGATCCGCCAATCCGTCCGTGGCGGGTATCGTGCCGGTCGGCCAGGCATGGAACCGCGCGATGGCGGACGGCGTCGCCGATCCCAATCCCTATGACGGCATCGGTTATGGCCAGCTCGATCTGTGGGCGTACGACCATTATCACGCGAGCGTCGCGGGCTATTATCTGTCGGCGCTCGTGACCTTCGGTGCGATCACGGGCATCGATCCGACGACGCTCGGCGCCAAGGAAAAGGGCGCCGACGAGCTGGGGCTCTCGGACGCGCAGGCGGCGGCGCTGCAACGCGTCGCGCGCGATACGCTCGCGAACGGATAATTAGCCTGCGGGAAAAAGGGAGCGGGACGGGTAAGATGCTCGACTGACTGCCCCGCCACGCATCTCTTGCCTCTTGGCATTTTGTGCTACGCAGGGCCGAGCATGCCAGCAGCGACCGGAGACCCCGATGCCGACGCGCCCCTTCGACTTTCCCAACGCCGCCGGCGACCGCCTGTCGGGCCGGCTCGAACTGCCCGTCGGATCGACCAGGGCGTGGGCATTGATCGCCCACTGCTTCACCTGCGGGAAGGATAACAAGGCCGCGGTGCGGATTTCGCGGCGTCTGGCCGGGGCGGGCATCGGCGTGCTGCGGTTCGATTTCACGGGGCTTGGCGCCAGCGAAGGCGATTTCGGATCGTCGGGTTTCAGCCATAATGTCAAGGATCTGGTCGCCGCTGCCGAAGCGATGACCGCCGCGGGCATGCCTCCGATGCTGCTCGTCGGACATAGCCTTGGCGGCGCGGCGGTGCTGGCCGCGGCGGGGTCGCTGCCCGGAATCCACGCCGTCGCGACGATTGCCGCGCCGTTCGACGTCGAACATGCGCTCCACCAGTTCGATCCCGCAGGGTTGGCGAAGATCGAGCACGAAGGAAGCGGCGTCGTGGCGATTGGCAGCCGGCCCTTCACCGTCCGCAAGGAGTTCGTTAAAAATCTGCGCGAGCAGGATCAGGGGGCGCGCGTTGCCGCGCTGAAACGGCCCTTGCTGCTCCTCCATGCGCCGCTCGATCAGGTGGTCGGGATCGAGAATGTCACCAGCCTTTATCTCGCGGCCAAGCATCCCAAGAGCTTCGTCTCGCTCGACGGCGCCGATCATCTGCTCAGCAATGCGCGCGACGCCGATTTCGCCGCCGACATGATCTCGGCCTGGGCCGGGCGCTACCTGCCCGCGATGCCGCCGACCGCCGCCAGCCAGTTCGATGCCGAGGCCGAGGAAACACGGCTGGGCAAATTCCAGCTCGCGATGCGCGCAGGGAAGGCGGCCTTCATCGCCGACGAGCCCGAGAGCGCCGGCGGTCTGGGGTCGGGCCCGACGCCCTTCAACCTGCTCTCCGCCGCGCTCGCCGCTTGTACGACGATGACGCTGCGTCTCTATGCCGAGCGCAAGGGATGGCCGGTCGAGCGGATCCGCACCGGCGTGACGCACCGGAAGGACAAGGGCGCCGAGAAACCCGATGTCTTCAGCCGCCGCGTCGAGATCGAGGGCGCGATCGACGAAGCGCAGCATGCCGAACTGCTTGGCGTGGCCGATCGCTGCCCCGTGCACCGTACGCTGGAGACCGGATCGCGCTTCGAGACGACCGAAGCGGGATGGGCCGATGCCGGCCCGGCCGGAGGGCAAGCGCCCGCTTAGTGCAGGGCGACGGCGGAACGAACTGCCGCGCCAAGCGTCCAATAGGCGCCTGTCTCTGATGAGGCGGGCGTCCTCGGCCGTTGCGGCCGCGGGGCATGTGCGATCAGGCCGGAGGATCGGATGCAGGCGCTGGAAGGACTCGACGCCAGGCCATCGCACCAACGCCTGTGGGACCGGCACGCCAGCCCGATTTCGATCCTCGTCCTTGGCGGCCTGTTGCTGGCGGCGGGCCTCGGCTTCGCGGGCGGGCAGCCGAGCCCGCCGCGCACGGCCGATCTGGGCGATGCGCGCCTGACGGTGAAAACGCCGACGATCATTCGCAACGGCGAGTTCTTCGAAACCGACATCACTTTGACGGCCGATGTTCCGCTGGACGATGCAGTGGTGGCGGTGTCTCCCGCGCTCTGGCACGACATGACCGTCAACACGATGATCCCGGCGCCCGCCGAAGAGAGTTTCAAGGACGGCCGCTTTCATTTTTCCTATGGCCCACTCGTCGCCGGCGACAGCCTCCACATCAAGATCGATGGCCAGATCAACCCGCCGCTCTTCGCGGGGACCCGCGGCGATATCGCGGTCTTTGACGGAAGCCGGCGCATCGGCGTGATGCCGCTCCGCATCAAGGTGCTGCCCTGATGGATATCGTCCTTCGCGCCACGGTGATGTTTTTCATCCTGTTCCTGCTGATCCGGCTGCTCGGCAAGCGCGAGCTCGGCCAGATGACGCCGTTCGAATTCGTCGTGCTCGTCGTGCTCGGCGACCTCATCCAGCAGGGCGTGACGCACAACGACTTCAGCCTGACCGGCGCGACGCTCGCCATCTGTACCTTCGCCTTCTGGGCATTGGTGCTCAGCTGGACCGCCTATCTGTTCCCGCGTGCCAAGGATCTGCTCGAAGGCACCCCGCGCGTGGTCGTGCGCGACGGCGAAATCGTGACCGAAAATCTGCGGCGCGACCGGCTGACGCGCGACGAGATTCTGTCCGAAATGCGGCTCGCCGGTATCGGACGGATGTCCGAGGTCGCGTGGGCGATCCTCGAGCCGCAGGGCAAGATGAGCTTCATCAAGAAGGACGATCAGCCCTCGCCGCAGCAGGATCGCGATGATCCCGCGAACTAATAGATCGGCGTGATCTGCATCTGGGGGAGCGGCCGCGGCGTCCCGTCGCTGAGGTCGGGGCCAAGGTCGTCCCAATCCTCGCCGCGCGCCACCAGGTCGGCGAACAGCGTCTGCGCGGCGTTTTGCGCTTCGGCCGACCGGAATTTATACGAAACCGGCGGCGGCGTTCCCGTGCGGACCGTCGCAAAGGCCGCCTCATACGCCGGGATCGGCGGAACGACCTTCGCGCTGGCGGCGATCCGGATCGTGTAGCGCTGGAGGCCCGAGGCGACGTTACGCCACCGCACCCAATAATGGTTGTCGAAGGAGAATTGGTACAGGCGTTCGCCCGCGACCGTGCCTTTCAGCGAAATGCTGTCCAATATTTCCTGTGACATGTCGAGGTTCATGCCCCCCTCGACCTTGTCGAGCGCGACGTGGACGATCCGGTCGCGTTGGCCGGGCGCGCGCGATTGCAACAGGTCGCGCCAGTTCTGCATCGTGCTGATGATCCCGAACACAAAGCCGGACACCTCGGCCAGCGCGAGCGGCCGCGCGATCGAGCTATAGCTGCGTTGCCAGCCGCGATTATTGTGCAGCGGAAGCCACACGGCGGCCTCTGCCTCGTCCCGCGGATTCCGGGGTTCGGGATTCTCGACCTGCGGATCGTCGCTGCTTTGCGGATAGACGAGGTTGATCGCAAATGTCGGCCAGCGCGGCAGCGGCGCGTCGAACAGGTGGAGCGGAAAATTGCTCGAAACGCCGCCGTCGGAAAACCAGCAGATGCGGAAACCTTCGATCAAGGAGAGCGGCGCCTCGCCGCCGGTAGCGAGGCTGTCGGTGCTCTGGCTTAGCGTCGTCTCCTTGGTGTCCTCGCCGTCATCGAGTGCGTCTCCCTCGGTCTCGCCGCGGAGCGATCGTCTCCCGACCGGTTCGTGAAGCGGCACCGCGCTGATCAGCAGCGGGAAGCTGAGACTCATCCGCATCGCCACCAGTACGGGCATCCGGCCCTTGCCGGGCAGGCGGTAATAATCCTTTTCCCCGACCCGATCGGGCACCCCCGCCATCGCCACCATCGCATCGACGACCGGCTTAGGAAACAGCAGGTCGAATTCTTCGCGCAGAAACCAGAAGGACGCGTCGGTGAAGGGCAGCGTCCGCGGTTCGTGATGCGAGACGCCCGTCGTGATCATTTGGAGCGAGATCGCGGTTTCGGTCCTCGGCTCGCCGGGATAACGCGGCGCGGCCCACAGATCGTCGAACAGCAGCGGTTCGGCGATGTCCTTGCCCGACAGCGATTGCAGGACCTCGTGCAGCCATTCGGTCAGCGCCGGCTTGCCATCCTTCCGCACGCTCAGGCCCGAACAAAGCCCGAGCAGATTGCGCCGCGTGACGCGCGCAACGCGCAAAACAGCGGCAATTGCGGCGCCGAGATAGGCGCAGATCGCCGACGGCAGCAGCACGGCGGCAACGCCGGCCGGACCCGCGAGCCAGTACCCGCCCGCAAGGAACAGGCCGAGCAGAAGCAGCGCTTCGAGCGGCGCGATCGCCACCACCGCCACCGCGGCCACCAAGGCCTTGCGCAGCACCCCCGCATTCCCGGCGAGGGTAACGATCAATCGATAGGCATTGCGCCCGCCGCGTGCGGGCTGGAACAGGCCGAAGATGAAGCCCTCGGACGACAGCTGCGCCGCGACGCGTTCGAGACCCGCAAAACCGAGCGTCGGGGGGCAGGGGGCGGCCGATCCTGACGCGACATGCTTGCGGTCGCCCAGCGCTGCCGCCGCGGTGGCAGCCGCGGCGATCGCGCCGGCCGATGTCCCGCCGATATTCTTGAACCGGAAATCGCGCGCGAGCGCCAGGACGGCGTTGGGATAGACGATGCCGCTTGTGATGCCGCCCTTCATCACCAGATCGCAATAGCGGGTGGCTGCATGGCTCATGTCATCGCTCTCCGGTTGGGCGCGGCTTTTTTCTTTCTTACCCCGGCGGGCCGGTCAAGTCGCTGCTCTTCTTGAGGAATAGGGCCGATCGGACGCACCATATAACGCAATTGCTTATGCTGTGTTGGGGCTGTAATACGGGCGTTGCGCATGAAATGGTTCCGTAAACCCGAAGGCCCCGATCCCACCCTCGCCGTGACGCCGGGTGGTCCGTTCGCCGATATAGCAGCCCAGCCGCCGCCCATTGTGCCCGAGACGCGCGGGCGCAAATGGATGCGCCGCATTTCGCGCGGTTTCGCGATCTTCTGCGTGGCTTTCATCCTGCTCGTTGGCTGGCTCGCGCTCACCGCACCGCTTTCGAAATCGCTCGAACCGATCGCGCCGCCGCAGATCACCTTGCTCGCATCGGACGGCACGCCGATTGCGCGCATCGGGGCGATCGTCGACACGCCGGTGAAGGCAAAGGATCTGCCCAAACATGTAACCGGCGCCTTCCTCGCGATCGAGGATCGGCGCTTTTACACCCATTGGGGCGTCGACCCGCGCAGCATCGCGCGCGCGGTGTGGAGCAACGTCACCGGCGGACGGACGCAGGGCGGCAGTACGATCACGCAGCAGCTCGCGAAATTCACCTTCCTGACGCCCAAACGCACGCTCGGGCGCAAGGCGCGCGAGGCGCTGATCGCCTTCTGGCTCGAAGCCTGGCTCAGCAAGGACGAGATCCTCGAACGCTATCTGTCGAACGCCTATTTCGGCGACAACACCTATGGGCTGCGCGCCGCGTCGCTCCATTATTTCTACCGCCAGCCCGAAAAATTGACCCCGGCGCAGGCGGCGATGCTCGCGGGGCTGGTGCAGGCGCCGTCGCGCCTCGCGCCGACCAAGAACCCCGACCTCGCCGAAAAGCGCATGAAGCTGGTGCTGAACGCGATGGTCACGACGGGCTATCTCACCGAGCAGGAGCGGCGCGCGCTTCGCACCCCGCGCATCGACGTGCGCAGCCGCAACACGCTGCCGACGGGCACCTATTTCGCCGACTGGGCGCTGCCCGCGGCGCGCAAATTGAGCGACGTCGGCTATTCGCGCCAGACGATCGCGACGACGCTCGACGCGCGCTTGCAAGGCGTCGCGCGCCGCGTGACCGGGCGCGCGGGGCTGGGCAAGGCGCAAGTCGCGCTCGTCGCGATGCGCCCGAATGGCGAGGTTGTCGCGATGATCGGCGGCAAGGATTATGCCGCATCGCCCTTCAACCGCGCGACGCAGGCGCGGCGCCAGCCGGGTTCGACCTTCAAGCTGTTCGTCTATCTCGCCGCGCTCCGCGCCGGCTGGGATCCCGACGACGTGATCGACAACAGCCCGATCGAGACCGGCTCGTACCGTCCCCAAAATTCGGGCGGCGCCTATTCGAAGGAAATCAGCCTCGAAGACGCCTTCGCCTCGTCGAGCAATGTCGCCTCGGTGCGCCTGCTCCGCGAGGTTGGCGACGACAAGGTCATCGACATGGCGCGCGACCTCGGCGTCACCGCGCCGATGGCGAAGGGCGACCCCAGCCTCGCGCTCGGCACGTCGAGCATGACCTTGCTCGAACTCACCGCGGCTTATGCCGCGGTCGCGGCGAACAGCTATCCGGTCGAGCCGCACGCGTTCGAGGCCGACGAAAAGGGCTGGTTCGAGAATCTGATCTCGGGCCCGTCGAGTTTTGGCTCGCGCGAGCATGAGGACATCGAACAAATGCTGCGCGCCGCGGTCAATCGCGGCACCGGCCGCGCCGCGCGCCTGCCGCAAGCCAATTTCGGCAAGACCGGCACCAGCCAGGACAATCGCGATGCGCTGTTCGTCGGCTACGCCAACGGGCTCGTCGTCGGGGTGTGGATCGGCAACGACGACAATACGCCGCTGCAGGGCATTTCTGGCGGCGGGCTGCCGGCGCGCATCTGGCGCGATTTCATGACCGAGGCATCGGGCAAGAAGGCGGCGCCGCGACCGAAGAAGGTGGTCGATCCGACCGGCCCCGTCGAACCGCTCGATATTCCCGACATCGGCGACATCCCGATCGGCGACCGGACCCGCATCGGCATCGAGGGCAATGATGCGGTCATCACGACCGAAATCAACGGCAGCCGGATCGACCTGCGCCTGCCGATGTCGGAGGGGCGTCCGACGATTCAGGAAGGGCGCCCGCCGCCCGAGGCCGCCACCGCGCCGCCACCCGGATAGGCAACGCCGCCCGCCGGGATCAGTCCGCCGGCAGGATATCGAACGCCGCGGTTGCCATCACCTGCCCGTTGACGATCAACTCGACCTCGTGCCGCCCAGGATAATGGCGGCGGGTGGTAAAGTCGCGGATTGTCTGGCTGATGCCCAGCGGCACGGACTCGCCCGCCGCAAGTTCGAAGCTTTTCAGCTTGAACACCTTGGCGGCGCTCTTGCCGCCCGCGCGCGCATAATGGACGCGATAATCGACCACGAGCCGCTGATTTTCGGATGAATCCGATGCAAGGCTGGCCGTTATGGCAATCCGGTCGCCAAGATGGACGGCCGGCGGGGCAATGCTGAAATCGCGCACGCGTACCGCGGCGCCATGGCCGACCCCAATCAGCGCGAGCGCGGCGGGATCGCCCTTCTTGATCAGCGTGCGGAGCGCGTGGCGAACGATCCAGACGGTGCGCGCGTCATCCTGCGGCCACTCGGCAAGGCGGTCCAGCAGCCAGTCGGGCCGATCCTTGGCGATATCGTTCAGATGGTTCGCGACCGATTTGCGAACATAGAGGCTCGGATCGGCTTTCAACATTTCGAGGATCGGCGCCGCCAGCGTCGGGTCGGCCTTCAGCGCCGGGACGCGCGCAGCCCACGGCAGGCGCGGGCGTGCGCCTTCGCTCGCGAGCCGGCGGACATGCTCGTCCTCGCTGCTGGCCCATCGCATCATGACGGCCAGCGCACGCGGCGTATCCGCCGCCAGAAACGGGCGGATCGCAAACTCGGCCGAGCCGAAGCGCGTCAGGTCGGCGAGCGCGTCCATCGACCGGTCGAAATCATCGAGGCCATAGCGCGCGACATATTCGGTGACCGCCATCGCCTGAAACCCATGGGTGAGCCGCGGCGCCATCGCGCGGACGACATCGAGCGCCGCCGGGTAATCCCCGGGAAGCGCGGCATGGAGCGCGTCGGCGATATGGCGCACGCGCTCCATGATCGACAACGCATCGAGCCCGTCCGAAGCCGCGGACAAAAAGGCGGCGCGATCGAAATGTCGCGACGCCGTCACCCCCGCATCGCCGATCGTCTGCAGTGCTTGCGGGCCCAGAATATCTTTGAGTAGGGCAGGGGTTTCTTGAGTCATTGCGGCTTTCCGGGTTTCAGGCGCGCGCGTTGGCGCGCGGTTCGGCGCCGACATAGCAACGCCGGTACTCGGACCGGAATGATTTTCTCCTAGGCTTCGCATACCTTCCACGCCCTCCTCCTTGCCCGTTTTTAATTTCATTCACACTCGTGAGAGTGAATGTTGACTCGCCGTCGAACCGCTGCCATGAATGCGCCATGCCGGCGATCGAGCGGCGACTTTTGGGAGAGGGCAAGATGAGGGTTCAGCTGTTTGCGTCCGTATGCGCGGGCGCGCTTTTCGCAATCCCGGCGGGCGCCGCCGCACAGGATGCGGCCGAAACCGCGCCGCAGGCCGACGAGGCGCCGGGCAGCAATGACATCATCGTCACCGCAACGCGCCGCGCCGAACGCATCCAGGACGTGCCGATCAGCATCTCGGCCTTTTCGCAGGAAGAGCTGACCGAAAAGGGCATCGTCGGCTACGAAGGCATCGGGCGCGAGACACCGGGCGTTGTGCTCAACAAGCCGACCGCGAACTTCAACAATTTCACCGCGCGCGGCATCGCGACCAATGGCTATAACGCCAATCTGCAAAGCTCGGTCGCGATCTATATCGACGAGCTGCCGGTTTCGACGATCGGCAACACGACCGTCGTCGACCCGAATTTGTTCGACGTCGAGCGCGTCGAATTCCTGCGCGGGCCGCAGGGGACGTTGTTCGGCTCGGGCTCGCTGTCGGGTGCGATGCGCATCCTGCAGAAAAGCCCCGACCTCAACGATTTCGACGTCTCGGCGCTCGTCGATATTGGGCTGACCGGATCGGATTCGATCCGCCAGCGCTATAATGCGATGGTCAATGTCCCGCTGGTCGAGGACAAGCTCGCGCTGCGCGTCGTCGGCTTCTACCGCGACGAGGAAGGCTATCTCGACAATGTCGGGACGGGCGTGAAGAATTCGAACACGCTGATCGATTATGGCGGCCGCGCGACCTTGCTGTGGCGCCCGACCGATCGCCTGTCGATCAAGCTGCTCGGCTCCTATGAATATAGCAATCCCAAGGACTCGTCGCTGACCAGCCCGTCGCTCGGCCGCAACAAACGCGTCTCGGACGAGCCCGACCGCTTCACCGGCAAGCAGCTGATCGCCAATGCGACGATCGACTATGAATTCGACTTCGCCAAGCTCACCAGCTCGTCGACCTATTCGGATTTCGAGCAGCGTTTCTATGTCGATCTCGCCGGCACGTTCCAGCCCGGTTCCTTCGCCGGTGCGCCGATCGCCTTCGGTCTCGACGCCGATGGCTATGACAAGGTTTTCGTTCAGGAAACGCGCCTCGCATCGACGCTCGACGGCCCGTTCCAGTTCGTGATCGGCGGCTTCTATCTCGATCGCCGCCGCGATGTCGATTATTTCTACCGCTCGAACCCCGCGTTTCTGGCCGAGCGCAACATGACGGGTCTGCCCGACAAATATTATCAGAAGCAATATACCCATTCGCTCAGCAAGGAACTCGCGGGCTTCGGCGAGTTGACCTATCGTTTCTCGGACAATTTCTGGCTGACGGGCGGCATGCGCTATGGCGAGACCTCGGCGCAGGGCTTTACCGAGGCGGGCGGCTATCTCGCGACCGCGCCGGGCTTCTTCAATCTGAACTATCTTCAAGCGGCTCTTGCCGGACTGAAAGGTCCCACGGGGGCTTATCTCCCGGTCAATTTCACGACGTTCACGCCCTATGCCGCGGTCACTGGCTTGAAAGCGAAGGGATCGAAACCGTCGTGGAAGGCGAGCGCGACCTTCAAGCCGAGCGAGACGCTCACCACCTATGCGACCTTCTCGACCGGTTTCCGCGCGCCGATCGTCAACGCCTTTGCTGGCCGGGCGAGCGTCGTCGATGCCAACGACATCGTCATCCCCTTCGGCGCAACCTCGGACAGTCTCGAAAGCTATGAGGTCGGCGCGAAGGGGCGCTGGCTGGGTGGGCGCGTCAGCATCAACGCCGCTTTCTACCTGATCGACTGGAGCAACATCCAGGCGCAGGCGAACCGCGTGTCGGACTCGGTACAGTTCGCGACCAACATCGGCGCGGCGCGCAGCAAGGGCTTTGAGTTCGAGGTCAATGTGATCCCGGCGACCGGCGTGTCGATCGGCTTCAACGGCGCCTACAACGATTCCAAGATCACCAAGCTGTCGCCCGCGGAGGCGGCGATTTCGGGCGCGGTGCTCGGCCACCGCCTGTCGGCGCCGCGCATCCAGGGCTCGGCCTATATGTCGTACAGTTTCAAGCTCGCGAGCGACGTCGACGCGATGCTGGCGGTCAATGCGCAGCATATCGGCGCGTATAACAGCAGCTTCCCGAACACTCCGGGCGCGCCGAACGTGCCGCTCGCGACGTTCGGAAAGACCGACGCCTACAGCAACGTGAATCTCAGCTTCGGTTTGACGAAGGGCGATATTTCGGCGCAGCTCTATGTCGAGAACCTCTTCGACGATCATTCGATCACCTACATCCACCCCGAAGCCTTCCTGAACAGCCGCTTCGGCACGATGCGCCCGCGTACCTTCGGCATTCGCCTCGGCTACGGGCTCTAAGCGATGGCGGATGCAGAAGCCTCCCTCTCCCCGGCCGCAGCGTCCACGCGGCCGGGGGGCAATCCCACCTTCGTGCTCGGGATGCTCTGCTTCGTCTATGTGCTGAACTTCCTCGACCGGCAGCTGCTCTCGATCCTCGCGAAACCGATCCAGGACGCGCTGCAGATCAGCGACGGCCAGCTCGGGCTGATCAGCGGGCTTTATTTCGCGATGTTCTATTGCTTCATCGCGATCCCCGTCGGCTGGTTCGCCGACCGGACAAGCCGCGTCGGCGTGCTGTCGGCCGCCTGCGCGATCTGGAGCGGGGCGACCGTCGCATGCGGCATGGCCGCCAATTATACGCAGCTGGTGGTGGCGCGCATGGTCGTCGGCTTCGGCGAAGCGGGCGGCGTGCCGCCCTCCTATGCGATCATCACCGATACCTATCCGCCCGGCAAGCGCGCCGCGGCGCTCGGCATCTTCAACCTCGGCCCGGCGATCGGTGCGGCGGCGGGGGTGGCGTTCGGCGCCGCGATCGCCGAACGTTTCGGCTGGCGCATTCCCTTCATCGCGGTCGGCGTGATCGGCATCGTGACGGCGCTGGCGGTCTGGCTGACGGTGCGCGAGCCCAAGCGCGGCGCGACCGACATGGCGGCTCCTTCCGCCAGCGCATCCGCCGACGACAAGGCGGCCTTCTGGCCGACGGTACGCATGTTCCTCTCGCATCCGATCCTGATGCTCGCGGCGCTCGGCAGCGGTGCGACGCAGTTCGTGACCTATGGCCTCGGCAATTTTGCGGTGCTGTTCCTGATGCGCGAAAAGGGGATGGAACTCGGCGACGTCGCGATATGGTATGCGCTGGTGTTGCTGATCGGCATGGGCGGCGGGATGATCGTCTCGGGTCGCGCGATCGACCGAATGGTGCGCAAATCGCGCGCCGGCTATGCGATTGCGCCCGCGCTCTCGCTGGTGGTCGCGATGCCCTTTTATGTCGCGTTCGTCTGGGCGCCGGGCTGGCCGCTCGCGCTCGCGCTGCTCACCGTCGTGATGATCTTCAACTATTTCTACCTCTCGGCCTCGGTCGCGCTGGTTCAGGAGGAAGTGAAGCCCAATCAGCGCGTGCTCGCCGGCGCCTTGTTGCTGCTCATCATGAACTTCATCGGGCTGGGGCTGGGGCCGACATGGGTGGGCTTCGCCAGCGACTGGTTCAAGGCGCAGGGCGACCTCCACGGGCTGCAAACGGCGCTGTACACGCTGACGCCCTTTTATCTGATCGCGATCGGACTCTTCCTCTGGCTCGCGCGGCGGCTGCGCCGAGAGGACAGCCGGCAGGAGTTGGCAGCATGAAGAAATTGCACATTCTATTGTCGGCGGCGGGGCTTTTGACCGCGGCGCCCGCTGTCGCGGCGAGCCCGGTGGTCGAAGCGCCCGCGGGCGCCGTCGAGGGCAAGACCGTCGGCAAAATCCGCGAGTTCAAGGGCATTCCTTTCGCGCAGCCGCCGGTCGGGCCGCTCCGCTGGAAAGCCCCGCAGCCGCTGCCCGCATGGCAAGGCGTCCGCAAGGCACAGAGCTTCGGCGCCGCGTGCATCCAGCCGCGTCCGGTTGCGGTGCACATCTATGCCAATCCACCGGCGAAGATTTCCGAGGATTGCCTGACGCTCAACATCTGGGCGCCCGAAAACACGAAAGATGCACCCGTGATCGTCTGGATCCACGGCGGCGCGCTGACCACGGGCTACAGCCACGAAGGCATGTACGACGGCGCCAAACTCGCGGCGCGCGGTGCGATTGTCGTGTCGATCAACTACCGCCTCGGCGTGCTCGGCTATATGGCGCATCCGGGCCTCAGCGCGGAATCGCCCGATGGTGTGTCGGGCAATTACGGGCTGCTCGACCAGATCGCGGCGCTCGAATGGGTGAAGACGAATATCGGCGCATTCGGCGGCGACGCGGCCAATGTCACCATCGCGGGCGAGTCCGCGGGCGCGCTCAGCGTGATGTATCTGATGGCCTCGCCAAAGGCGCGCGGCCTGTTCCACAAGGCGATCGCGCAGAGCGCCTATATGATCTCGACCCCGTCGCTCAAGGAAGCGCGCCACGGCGAACCCGCCGCCGAAGCAACGGGCGAGAGGGTCGCCGCCGCGCTCGGCGCCGCCGACATCGCGGCGCTGCGCAAGGTCGATCCGGTCCAACTGACCGACGGCGCTGCCAAGGCGGGTTATTTCCCGTGGGGCACCGTCGACGGCAAGATCCTGCCGGGCCAGCTCGTCGATATTTTCGACCGCGGCGAGCAGGCGCCGGTGCCGATGATCGCGGGCTTCAACATCGGCGAGATCCGCTCGCTGCGCATTCTCGCGCCGCCGGTCCCTGCCAGCGCCGCCGCTTATGAGAAGGCGATCCGCGAACGCTATGGCGACCTCGCCGACGCGTGGCTCAAGCTTTACCCCGCAAAGGATCTCGCCGAAACGATCCTCGCGACGCCGCGCGATGCGCTTTACGGCTGGACGTCCGAGCGGCTCGCGATCAAGCAGACCAAGCTCGGCCAGCCCGCCTATCTCTACCTCTTCGACCACGGCTATCCGGCGGCGAGCGAGGCCGGGCTGCATGGATTCCACGCCGCCGAAATCCCGTTCATATTCGGCACCGCCAGCGACACGCCGCCCTTTTGGCCGAAGATCCCCGATACCGTCGCCGAGCGTAAATTCGCCAACGCGATGGGCGATTATTGGGTCTCCTTCGCGAGGACGGGCAAGCCCGAGGCGGCGGGGCAGGCGGCATGGCGCCCCTATGGCAAGGACGCCGCCTTCATGGCCTTCGCCGATGTCCCGCGTCCCGGTACGCGGCTGATGCCCGGCATGTACGCGCTGCACGAAGCCGCGGTCTGCCGCCGCCGCGCCGCGGGTAACCAGCCGTGGAACTGGAACAGCGGTATCGTCTCGCCCATCCTCGCGAAGGGCGCGAACTGTCCATGATCCACGGTATGATGCAGGATTATCCGCTTACCCTCGACAAATTCCTCGATCACGCGGCGCGCTGGCACGGCGACGCCGAAGTCGTGACCGCGCGCGAGGACGGGAGCATCGCGCGGGTCGGCTACGCGATGCTGCGCGACCGCAGCCTTGCGATCTCGTCGCTGCTCGCGGGCTTCGGGGCGGGCGAGGGCGACCGTGTCGCGACGCTCGCCTGGAACAGCCAGGCGCATGTCGAGGCATGGTATGCGACGATGGGCATCGGCGCGGTCTGCCACACGCTCAATCCGCGCCTCACCGCGCCGCAACTCGCGGCGATGGCGGTGCAATCGGGCGCGAAGCTGCTGATCGTCAGCGCCGACCTGCTGCCGCTCGCGCGGTCGATCGTAGAGCGCGCGCCGGCGATCGGGCAGGTACTGGTGATCGATGGGCCCGCGGGCGACTGGCCCGCCGCCGCGCCGCCGCTCCGCGAACTCGAAGCGCTGATCGCCGGCGCGCCGGGCGGAACCTTATGGGGCGGCTTCGACGAACGTTCGCCTGCCGGGCTCTGCTTTACCTCGGGAACGACGGGCGCGCCGAAGGGGGTGACCTACACGCACCGCGCAAGCTTCCTGCACACGCTGCGTGCGTTGCAGGCCGACGTGATGGCCTTCACCCACCGCGACGCCGTGCTCGCCGTGGTGCCGATGTTCCACGCCAACGCCTGGGGGCTGCCCTTTGCGCTGCCCGCGGTCGGCGGCAAGCTCGTCCTTCCCGGGCGGCAGGCCGACGGCGCAAGCCTCGCGCGGTTGATCGCGGCCGAGGGCGTGACGGTCGGCGTCGGTGTTCCCACCGTATGGCTGGGCGTCGTCGAACATATCGAGGCGACGGGCGGCGAACTGTCGTCGCTCAAACGCATCATCGTCGGCGGCGCGCCAATGGCACCCGCGCTGATGGAGCGGATCGAGCGCCGGCTCGGCGTTACCGTCCAGACGAGTTGGGGCATGACCGAACTGTCGCCGCTCGGCACGATCGCGCCGCCGGACGACCCATTGCGCACCGCATCGGTGTCGGGACGTCCGGCGATAGGCGTCGACCTGCTGCTCACTGATGCCGCCGGTGTCGCTCTGCCGGAACAGCGCGGTACCGAGGGCCATCTTCGCGTTCGCGGATCGGCGGTGGTCGAACGCTATCTGGGGCAAGCGGAGTCCGCAACCGACGACGACGGCTGGTTCGCGACCGGCGACCTCGCGCGCATCGATGCGCGCGGAAATCTGTCGATCACCGGCCGCGCGAAAGATCTGATCAAATCGGGCGGCGAGTGGATCAACCCGGCCGAGATCGAGGCCGTCGTCGGCGCGCTGCCGCAGGTGTCGCTCGCCGCGGTGATCGGCCGCGAGGATCCCAAATGGGGCGAGCGGCCGGTGCTGCTCGTCGAACTCGGTTCGGACGTGGAAATCAGCGACGCCGATCTGCTCGCACCGCTTGCGGGCCGCGTCGCCCCCTGGTGGATTCCCGATGCCGTCGTGCGCCTTTCCGCCATGCCGCTGGCGCCGACCGGAAAAATCGATAAGATTCGCTTGCGGAACGACCATGGCGCGGGTTGATCGGCACGGGGACGTTGCGGCAGGGGCGGCGACGGAACAGAAATTGGAAGTCGGACGAGTGACAGAACAGGCGAAAACGCGTCGGCGATCGACCAAGGCCGAACAGCGCGCCGAGACGATGGAACAGATCCTCGACGAAGCCGAGTATCTCTTTTCGAAGCACGGGCTGCACGGCGTCACGCTCAAGGATGTCGCGAAGCGCGTCGGCGTACACCACACGCTGCTCAACTATTATTTCGAGGACAAGAGGAAGCTGTTCGACGCCGTCTTCGCGCGCCGCGCAGTGGTGACGAGCACCAGGCGAATGCAGGTGCTCGACGAATATGACCGCGCGACGGGCGGCAAGCCGACGGTCGAGGGCGCGCTCCATGCCTTCCTCGACACCGACCTCGATCTTTATATCCACGGCGGCGAGGGCTGGAAGAATTACGGCGCGCTCGGCGCGCAGGTCGCCAACACCCCCGAATGGGGCGCCGAGCTGATGGACAGCCATTTCGACCCTGTCGTGCTCCGCCTGATCGACCTTCTGAAGCGCGCGCTGCCCGATTGTGCCGAAGAAGACATTTTCTGGGGCTATCATTTCGTCACCGGCGCGCTGATGGTCACGCTCGCGCGCACCGGGCGCATCGACAAGCTGTCGGGCGGCGTCTGCAAGTCCGAGGATTTCGAAGCGATCAAGGCGCGCATGGCTTCGTTCATGGCGGCGGGCTTCCTGCAAATCTGCAAGAAAAAGGCTTAGGCGGAAGGACGGGCTCGCTCCTTTCGCCTTTCGCTTGCTCAATATATTAACTCACTAGAGAGTGAATGGAGATTGATATGGGACATGACAAATTGCCGCTGCACGGCCGGGTCGCGATCGTCACCGGTGCCGGCGGCGGATTGGGCCGCGCGCATGCGCTCTACCTCGCCAAACAGGGCGCGCGCGTCGTCGTGAATGACCTCGCGATGGCTGCCGCCGAGCAGGTTGTCTCCGAAATCGTCGCGAATGGCGGAGAGGCGCTGGCGGTTGCGGGTTCGGTGACCGACGAGGCCGCGGTGGGTGCGATGGTTCACGAGACGCAGGGTGCGTGGGGACGCATCGACATTCTCGTCAACAACGCGGGCATCCTGCGCGACAAGAGCTTCGCCAAGATGAGCATCGACGATTTCCGATTGGTCGTCGACGTGCACCTGATGGGCGCCGCGATCTGTTGCAAGGCGGTGTGGGAGGTAATGCGCGCGCAGCAATATGGCCGCATCGTGATGACGACCTCGTCGTCGGGCCTGTGGGGCAATTTCGGGCAGGCCAATTACGGCGCCGCCAAGATGGCGCTCGTCGGCCTGATGCAGACGCTGGCGATCGAGGGCGAGAAATATGGCATCCGCGTCAACAGCCTCGCGCCCACGGCCGCGACGCAAATGACGCACGGCGTGCTTGCCGACGCCAGCCTCGAACTGCTCGATCCTGCGCTCGTCAGCCCCGGGCTGCTCGCGCTTGTCGGCGAGGACGCGCCGACCCGCGCGATCCTTTGCGCGGGGGCGGGGCATTTCGCCACGGCCGATGTGACCTTGTCGAATGGGCACTATGTCGGCGCGGGGGAAGATGCGGGCGAGCAGCTCGTCGCGCGCTGGTCCGATGTGTCCGCCCGTGCCGACGCGATCGTTCCGGCTTACGGTTTCAAGCAGGCCGAACGCGAACTGGCGAGCGCGGGATCGGGCCTGCCCGCGTTGGCAATCGCCCGGTAAAGGTTCGAGCGTCGCGGTTCAGCGACGCTCGACCAACCCGCCGCCCAGCGCGACATACAGCGTCACCAGATTGTCAACCTGCGCGCGCCTCAGCTCGATCAGCGCCTGTTCGGCGGCGAACAGATTGCGTTCGGCGTCGAGCACCTCGAGGTAGGTCGACACGCCTTCGCGATACCGCTTGCGCGCGAGGTCGGCGATTCGCCGCTGCGCGAGCGTGCCGCGTTCCTGCGCCTCGACCTGGTCGGCCAGATAACGTCGCCCGGCGAGCGCGTCGGCGACTTCGCGGAATGCACCCTGTACGGTGCGCTCATAGGTCGCGACGGCGATATTTTCGCGCGCCTCGGCGACGGTCAAATTGCCTTTGTTGCGCCCGAAATCGAAGATCGGCAGGCTGATCGACGGGCCAAAGCTCCAGCCGAACCCATCGTTACTGAACAGGTTGTCGAGCGAACCCGAGGCGAAGCCAAGGTTGCCGGTCAGCGAGATCGACGGGAAGAAGGCGGCGCGCGCGGCGCCGACATTGGCGCGCGCGGCGCGCAGCCGCTCTTCGGCGGCGACGACATCGGGCCGCGCGACGAGCAGGTCCGACGGCAGCCCCGCGGTCAGCGTCGGCGACTGGCTCTGCGCGACGAGCGGCAGCGGCGCGGGCAGGGGGCCGGTCACCGGTCCGCCGGTCAGCACGGCGAGGAAATTGTCGGCCTGCGCCTTGCCGAGCTTCAGGCTCGCAAGCTGCGTCTCAGCCTGCGTCAGCAGCGTTTCGGACTGGCGATAGTCGAGCGCCGAGGTCACCCCCGCGTCGAGGCGGCGCTTTGCGATCCGCAACCCTTCCTTGCGGCTCGTCACCGTGGCTTCGGCGAGCTTGATCTGCTCCTCGGCACCGCGCGATGCGAAATAGGTCGAGGCAACGTCGCGCACCAGCGCGAGGCGGAAGGCGCGCTCGGCCGCCTCGGTCGCGAGATATTGGCTGCGCGCGGCTTCGGACAGATTCTTGACGCGCCCCCAGAAATCGAGCTCGAACGAGGTCACACCGACGCCGACCGAATAGCGATTGGTCGTGTCGGTCCCGGGTCCGGTCAACGAGGCGCCGCGCGTGCGTGTAGCGGCGGCGCTGGCGCCGACGGTCGGCAGGCGGTCGGCGTCCTGGATGCGGTACAGCCCGCGCGCTTCCTCGATCTGCGCGACCGCGACGGCGAGGTCGCGGTTGCGCAGGGTCGCCTGCGCGATCAGCACTTCGAGTTGCGGATCGGCAAAGAAGTCCTGCCAGCTGACCTCGGTCGCCCGCTGCCCGAGCGTCACATCGCCCGCGAACTCGGCCGGATAGGCGGGCGCGGTGGGCAGTGCTGGGCGCTCGTGCTTGGGCGCCATGTTGACGCATCCGGCGAGCGTCGTCGCTGCGAGCAGCGCGATCAGATTACGCATGACCGGGTTCCTCATGATGTCCTTTTTCGGCGGGTGCGGGCGGCCGCTTGCGGCTGATCCACTTGCGCACCGAAAGATAGAAAAGCGGGATGAAGAAGATGCCGAGCAAGGTTGCCGCGATCATCCCGCCCATCACGCCCGACCCGACCGCGATGCGGCTGGCGGCGCCGGCTCCACTCGCGATGACGAGCGGCACCATGCCAAGGATGAAGGCGAGGCTGGTCATGATGATCGGCCGCAGGCGCAGCTTGACCGCTTCCATCACCGCGTCGAGCGTCGATTTGCCCTCGGCCTCCTGCTCGATCGCGAACTCGACGATCAGGATCGCATTCTTCGCCGCGAGCCCGATGATCGTGATCAGGCCGACGTTGAAGTAAATGTCGGCCGACAGCCCGCGCAGCATCGAGAAGAGCACCGCGCCGAGCACGCCGAGCGGCACCACGAGCAGCACCGCGACGGGCACCGACCAGCTTTCGTAAAGCGCCGCGAGCAGGAGGAAGACGACGACGAGCGACAGGCCGAGCAGCATGCCGATCTGGCCCGCCGACTGCTTCTCTTCATAGGAAATGCCGGTCCATTCGAAGGAGAAGCCGGCGGGCAGCGTCTGCGCCAGCCGCTCCATCTCGGCCATCGCCTCGCCGGTCGACTGGCCGGGCGCGGGCTCGCCCGAAATCGTCATTGCGGGATAGCCGTTGTAACGCTGGAGCTGCGGGGCTTCGGCCGACCATTCGGCGGTGCTGAACGATCCGAAAGGCACCATGTCGCCGTTCGCGCTGCGCACGCGCAGGTCGAGGACGTCCTGCGGGGTCATGCGGCTCGCGGCATCGGCCTGGAGCAGCACGCGCAGCACGCGGCCTTCGCGGGTGAAGTCGTTGGCGTAGGCGCTGCCGAAGCTGATCGCGAGCGTCGCGTTGACGTCGCCGATCGACAGGCCGAGCGCGCGTGCCTGAATGCGGTCGATGTCGACCTTCAGCACGGGCGCGTCCTCCTGACCCTCGGGGCGGACGTTGGCGAGCAGCTTGCTCTGCATCGCGCCGCCGAGCATCTGGTTGCGCGCGGCGATCAGCGCATCGCGCCCGTTGCCGCCGCGGTCCTGCAGCTTGAAGGTGAAGCCGCTCGACGTACCGAGTTCGGGGATCGACGGCGGGCTCAGCGAGAAGGCAAAGGCTTCCTTGATGTTCGCGTAGGTGCCCATCGCCTTGCCCGCGATCGCGTCGGCGCTGTCTCCGTCGCCCTTGCGTTCTTCCCAAGGCTTCAGCGGCGTGAACATGATCGCGTTCGCCTGTCCCTGCCCAAAGAAGCTGAAGCCGTTCACCGTCACGACATTGGCGACCTGCGGCTGCTCGGCGAAAAAGGCCTTCACCTGCTTCGTCGCCTCGTTGGTGCGCTGCGTCGTCGCGCCCGGGGGCGCCTGGATCACGGTCACCAGATAGCCCTGGTCTTCCTGCGGCAGGAACGATCCCGGCAGGCGCGTGAAGAGCAATGCGGTGATCGCGACCATCAGGGCGAACACGCCGAGCCAGCGCAGCGGCGTCGCCAGCATCTTGCCGACGCCGCCCTGATAGCGGTCGGTCGTGCGCCCGAACCATTCGTTAAAACGGCCAAAAAAGCGGTCGAAGAATGCGCCGATGCGGCCCTTGCGCTCGGTCTTGTCGTGCGGCTTCAGCAGCGTCGCGCACAGCGCAGGCGTCAGCGTCAGCGCGAGGAGCGCCGAGAAGGCGATCGAGATCGCGAGCGTCATCGAGAATTGGCGATAAATGCCGCCGGTCGACCCGGGGAAGAACGCCATCGGGATGAATACCGCGATCAGCACGAGCGTGATGCCGACGATCGCCGAGGTGATCTGGCTCATCGCCTTCACCGTCGCGTCATAGGGCGACAGATGCTCCTCGTTCATGATGCGCTCGACATTCTCGATCACGACGATCGCGTCATCGACGAGGATGCCGATCGCGAGCACCATGCCGAACAGGGTCAACACGTTGATCGAGAAACCGAACATCCAGAGGCCGAGGCATGCGCCCGCGAGCGCGATCGGAACGACGACGGTGGGGATGACGGTCGCGCGCCAGTTCTGGAGGAACAGGAACATGACGAGGAAGACGAGCAGCATCGCTTCGCCCAGCGTCTTCACCACCTCTTCGATCGACAGGCTGATGAAGGGTGTCGTGTCGTAGGGGATCGACCAGGTGATGTCAGGCGGGAAGCCCTTCGACAGCTCGGCCATCCGGTCGCGAATGCCCTGGGCGGTCGACAGTGCGTTGGCGCCGGGGGTCAGCTGGACCGCGAGGCCCGCCATCGGCTTGCCGTTGAGTTCGGACGAAAAGAGATAGCTCGCCGCGCCCAGTTCGACGCGGCCGACATCGCCGAGCGTGACCGCTGACCCGTCGGGGTTCGCGCGCAGGATGATGCTTTCGAACTGTTCGGGCTTGGTAAAGCGGCCCTGCGTCGTGATCACGGCGTTGAGCTGCGCGCCCTTGGCGATCGGCTGGTCGCCGAGCTGGCCGCCCGGGGTCTGGCTGTTCTGCTCCTGCACCGCGCCCAGCGCTTCGGCGGCGGAGAGATTATACGACGCGAGCTTTTGCGGGTCGAGCCAGATGCGCATCGCATATTCGGGCGCAAAAGCTTGGACGTTGCCGACGCCGTTCACACGCCGCAGCTCGTCGAGCACACGCGTGTTGGCGAAGTTGTTGACCTCCATCGGGTCGGTGTTGCCGCTCTTCGACGTGATCGCGACGATCAGCAGGAAGCCCGAATTGGCCTCGGTGACCGAAATGCCCTGACGGCGCACGTCCTCGGGCAGGCGCTGCTCGACGCGGCGCAGGCGGTTCTGTACTTCCATCTGCGCATTGTCGATGTCGGTCCCCGCCTCGAAAGTCAGGTTGATCGACGCTGTGCCGTTCGATTCGCTGGTCGAGGCCATGTAGAGGAAGCCCTCGACCCCGTTGAGTTCCTGCTCGATGACCTGCGTGACATTCTGTTCGAGCGTTTTGGCGTCGGCACCCGGATAGGTGACGCCGATGGTCAGCGATGGCGGCGCCACTGACGGATATTGCTCCACGGGAAGCCCGCGTAGCGCGATGATGCCCGACAACAGGATGCCGATGGCGATGACCCAGGAAAAGATGGGCCGGTCGATGAAGAAGCGGGGTGTCATGTCAGGTCAGCGCTTCGCCGCGGGGGTCGAGGCCGTTCCCTTCGGCTGCGCAACGCGCACCGGCTGGCCCGGCTGCACCTTTTGCAGTCCGTCGACGATCACCCGGTCGCCGGGTTTCAGCCCGTCGAGGATCGCCCACTGGCCCGCGACCATCGTGCCGAGCTTCACCGGGCGCGGGGTCGCGATATTCTTGGCATCGAGCACCATCACGCTGGCATTGTCGGCCGCCAGCTTGACCGCGCGCTGGGGGATCAGCACGCCGTCGGCGCGGTTGCCCGCAAAGATGCGCGCACGCACGAACTGGCCGGGCAGCAGCGCCGCATTCGGGTTCGGGAATTCGGCGCGCAGCGCGGCGGTGCCCGTCGCCTCGTCGATCGACAGGTCGAGGAAGTCGAGATGGCCGACGACCGGAAAGGCGGTGCCATCCTCGAGAATCAGCTGGACTTCGACGCGCTCGAGTTGCGGCGCGCTCACCTTGCCCGAGCCCATCTCGCGGCGCGTCGCGAGCAGGTCCGAACTCGACTGCCCGAAATTGACATAGACGCGGTCGATCTGTTCGATCGTCGTCAGCAGCGTGCCCGAGGCCGCGCTGACGAGCGCGCCCTCGGTGACTTCGGCGCGCCGCGCGCGTCCCGAAATCGGCGCCGCGACCGACGCATAGCCTAGGTTCAGGCGCGCCGATTCCAGATTGGCCTGCGCCTGCTGCACATCGGCTTCGGCGGTGCGCTGCGCGGCGACCGCGGCGTCATATTCCTGCTTGCCGATTGCCTGGTCGGCGAGCAGCGGCTGATAGCGGCCGACCACCTGCCGCGCGTTCGCCGCCGTGGCCTGCGCGCGGGCAAGCTGGGCGCGCGCCGCATTGGAGGTCGCGATCAATTCGCGCGGGTCGATCCGGAACAGCGGGGTCCCGGCACGGACATAGCTGCCTTCGTTGAACAGGCGACGCTCGACGATGCCATTGACGCGCGCGCGCACTTCGGAGGTGCGATACGCCTGGACGCGACCGGGCAACTCGATGACGTTCGGCACCGCTTGGGTGCTGACCGTCACGATATTGACTTCGGGCGGCGGCGGTGCCGGCGGCGCTTCGGACGAGCAGGAGGCCAGCAAAAGCGCCAGCGCAGCGCCGGCGGCGCTTGCAAGAGGACGTACGCGACTCATATGGACCCCTGAAAAAATCGCAGTTGTGCGGGATTTGTTTATACGCGAAAGCTTGCGTTGAAGCGCCATGTAATTTAAATTACAAAAAAACGCAAGGGAGGGGGATAAAAAATGAGCATGTCGGAATCGGCCTTATGTCAAATGGATAGGCTATCACCACGCGAACGGCGGCAGGGCGCGATCCTCGATGCCGCCGAGGCATTGTTCCTCGAACAGGGGTATGAACGCACGAGCCTCGCCGAAATCGTCAAGCGCTCGGGCGGCTCGCTCGCGACGCTCTATGAATTGTTCGGCAACAAGCAGGGGCTGCTTCGCGCGATCGCGACGCGCTGGTGCGACGAGGCGATGCTGCGGTCGCTCGATGACGACGCGACCCGGGGACTGTCGACCGTCGAAATTCTGAAGAGCTACGCACACCGCCAAAGCGAGCTGATGGAATCGCCGCATGCCGTGGCCTTGATGCGCATGCTGATATCCGAGAGTTTGCGCGACCATGAATTCGCGATGCAGATTTACCGCGACCTGCACGTGCCCGCGCTCGAGGAACTGATCGAGCTGTTCGCGGAATGGGCGGCGACCGGCAAGGCCGACATCGACCGTCCGGAGGCGGCCGCGCGGCTGTTTTTCGATATCGTCGTCGGCGATTCGATGCTCAGCACGCTGATGGGGATCGAGGACGAATGGCTCGACCCGGAAGAAATCGACTGGCGGCTCCAGCCTTTCCTGACCCATTTCAACATCCGTTAGCGCGGCCCGCACTATGTTGACATGACTGTCAATAACTGAAAGCGTGCCGGCTCCTGTTTCGGGAGCATCGCGCATTGGCCAGTACTGCCCTGCCTTCGGCCGCCCGCGCCGACGAAGCCCCGGCGTTGCGCCCGCGGACGGTTGCCGCCTACGCCGCGACGGCAGGGCCGACGGTTATGCTGGGCTTGCCATTCAGCGTCTACCTGCCGCCATATATTGCCGAGGGCGGCGTGATTTCGGTGGCGTTGGTCGGGCTGCTCTTCTCGCTGACCACAATATGGGATGGTGTGGTCGACCCGCTGATCGGCACGATGATCGATCGCGTGCGCACCGGGGTCGGCGCGCACCGGCGCTGGATGCTGCTCGCGATCGTGCCGCTGGCGCTGCTGCTGCTCGCATTGGTGACTGTCGGCGACCGGCTGCCCTTCGCGGCGCTCTTCCTGATGATGGTGCTCTTTTATTCGAGCTACAGCATCTACGAGGTTGCGCAATTGTCGTGGGGGTCGGCACTGGTGCGCACGCCCGCCGACAGCGCGCTTCTTTATGGGATGCGCGACTGGTTCGCGAAGGTCGCGCTGATCCTCGCCTTTGCGGCTCCCGCGGCGGCACAGCTCCTGATCCCGGGGCTCAGCCTGCAGGGGCGGATCATGGCCTATGCCAGCCTTTTCCTGCTCATGGCGCCGATCGCGCTCTTTGCGATCCGCCGCGTGCCGCTGCGTGCGGTCGTGGCCGAACCCGGGATCGGCTGGCGGCACGAGATCCGCGCGTCCTTGTCGTTCCCGCCGCTGATGCTGCTGCTCGGCGTGCAGTTCCTCAACAGCTTCGCCTTTGGATCGCTGACCTCGCTGTTCGTCTTCTTCGCCGCCGCGGTGCTCGATCTCGACGCGCAGAGCGCGGTGCTGCTCTTCGCCAGCTTCATCGGCGGGGCCTTCGCGTCGCCCGTGTGGACCTTTCTGGCGCGCCGCTTCGGCAAGCCGCCGATGATGATCGCGATGGGGCTCCTGATCTCCAGCCTGCTCGTTGCGACCTTGTTCCAGCAACCGCAGGGCCTCGCGCAGGCCGTCGGTTTCTCGCTGATGCTCGGGACGGGGTTCGTCGGATTGCTCTTCACATACTCGATGCTCGCCGACCTGATCCCGCACGACGCCGGCCGCTGCGGCCGCAATCGGTCGGCCTTTCTCTTCGCGCTGCTCAACCTGATGCAGAAATTCGGCGTCGCCGCGGCGATCGCGGTCAGCTACCTTCTGCTCGACCTGGTCGGCTTCGATCCGCAGAACGGGAAGGCCGCCGCGCGCGAACTGCACCTGCTCTTCGCACTCCAGCCGACACTCAGCTGGATTGTCATGGCGGGGCTGCTGCTCTGGATGCAGCGCGCGCTGTCCCGCCCTGGGGTCAGGACCCGCTAATTGCGCGGTCGAGGCGTCGAAATGGCGAAGATATCGTCTTCGCGTGGCCGCCGCGGATGGTGGTTCCATCTGCAAGGCCGCGCGGAGGCGATATCGAAGCCATTTCGGCGTCCCTTCGGGATTTGACCGATTTTGTCCATGGCCGCGTCAGCGCGCCTTGGAATATATTCATATGCCTGCGCCTCGCCTCCTCGCCCTGAACAAAATCGCCGCAAACCTCGACCGCGCAATTAGCGGGTCCTGACCCCGCACTTGCAATCGCCGCAGCGCGCAAGTAAAGGCCGCTTTCATTCGGACAGATGCGCCGTTTTCCTTCCGCCTTTCGCCGATCTGCTCGGGGAGGGTGGGCGGACTATTGCCCCAAGCGCGCTTGACGCGTGGGGGGCGGCAACCCATCTGGCCCGGATCATTGACGTAAAAAGACAGGACGATCGACATGGCGAAGACCAGCCCGGCTGAGTTCATCAATCAGGTACGCGCCGAAGCCCGCAAGATCGTGTGGCCCACCAGCCGCGAAACGGTACAGACGACGATCATGGTGCTGATCATGACGACGATCCTTTCGCTGTTCTTTTTCGGCGTCGACACGGTTTTCAACGCGATCGTCAGCTGGCTGACGTCGCTCGCGCGCTAACGCCCGCGGTTACAGGGACAGGATACGGATACACATGGCGCGCTGGTACATCATTCACGCCTATTCGGGTTTCGAGAACAAGGTTCGCGATTCGGTGCTTTCCGAAGCCGAACGCATGGGCCTGACCGATTTCGTCGAAGCGGTCGAAGTGCCGGTCGAAACCGTCACCGAGGTGAAGCGCGGCAAGAAGGTTCAGGCCGAGCGTAAATTCTTCCCGGGCTACGTCCTCGCCAAGCTGACGATGACCGACGATGTCTATCACCTCGTCAAGAACACGCCGAAGGTCACGGGCTTCCTCGGTTCGATGGGCAAGCCGCAGGCGATCAGCGAAGCCGAAGCCGCGCGCATCCTGAACAGCAAGGAAGAGGCCGCGGCCCGTCCGAAGCAGGAAATCCGCGTCGATTACGAAATCGGCGATCAGGTCAAGGTGCTCGACGGTCCCTTCGCCAGCTTCAACGGGCTGGTCGAGGAACTCGATTTCGAAAAGGCGCGCGTCAAGGTGTCGGTGTCGATCTTCGGTCGCGCCACCCCGGTCGAACTCGACTTCGAACAGGTCGAACGCTTCAAATAATATCGCGGCGCGCCTTTGGGCGCGCGCGAAACCCGCTGAATGGAACCCGCCATGAGCCTCACTCCCGAAGAGATGCAGGCTCGTGCCGATCATGCGCGCGAAATCTACGCCAGCGTCGATCGCGAACGGCTCGTCCGGCATATTGTCCACCTCTTCGATCTCGAAGCGGCGGACGAGCCTGACGAATTCACTTACCCCGCCTTCACCAAGCCGCGCCGCCAGCGCATCTTTGGCGGGCAGGTGATCGCGCAGGCGATGGTCGCCGCGGCGCGCACCGTCGATCCCGGCAAGTCCGTCCATTCGCTCCATGCCTATTTCCTGCGCGGCGGCGACGAGGCGAAGCCGCTGCATTTCCGCGTCCACCGCGACTTCGACGGGCGCAGCTTTGCCAACCGCCGCGTCGTCGTGCGCCAGGATGGCAAGGTCATCTTCAACCTCACCGCCTCGTTCCAGGCGCCTGAGAAAGGCCTGTCGCACCAGATTCCGATGACGGGCATATTGCCGCCCGAGGAATGCTGGGACTTCGCCGATTTCATCGCGGTCGATCCCAAGATCAGCGATCGGCGCATCGAGCATATGGCGCGCATGCACCCGTTCGAGGTCCGCGCTTTCCGTCCGCCGCCGTCCGAAAAGGCGACGATGCAATATGAATGGTTCCGCATTTCTTCGCCCGTTGGCGACGATCCACTGATCCACCGCGCTTTGCTCGCCTATGCCTCGGACATGGGGCTGCTCTCGACGACCTTGATGCCGCACGGGATGACGTGGGACACGCCGGGCCTGTTCTCGACCAGCCTCGACCACGCGATGTGGTTCCATGATGAGATCCGCGTCGATGAATGGTTCGTCTATGTCATGGACAGCGACTGGAGCGGCGGCGGGCGCGGGATCAACCGCGGGCGCATCTATCGCCGCGACGGCACGCTGATCGCCTCGGCGGTGCAGGAAGGGCTGATCCGCTACGATCCGGCGGCCGAATAAGCGCTGTCCTATTTTGCGCCGCTGTGCTTCGATGATGGTGATACCGGTCGGCGGAAAAAGCGATTTGCGCGTGAAGTTAGGCAGTTTTCCGCCGAACTCTCGAATCGACTGGCTGCCGCCCTTGCATTTTTGCCCACGCCGGAGTAGGGGCGCCGCTTCGCGTCAGATAAGGGCGTGATTCCGCGCGGGAGGAAGGGGTGATGCCCTTCTGCTTGACCGCTAATTTTGAGGTTCGCCGGAAACGGCGGGCCGACAGAAAGATAGGAGGCCATCATGGCTAAGAAGATTAGCGGCTACATCAAGCTGCAGGTGCCCGCCGGCACCGCCAACCCGTCGCCGCCGCTCGGGCCGGCATTGGGTCAGCGCGGCGTGAACATCATGGAATTCTGCAAGGCGTTCAACGCCGCGACCGATTCCATGGAAAAGGGCACCCCGACCCCGACCATCATCACCGTGTTCGCTGACAAGAGCTTCACCTTCGTCACCAAGACGCCCCCGGCAACCTATCTGATCAAGAAGGCCGCGAACCTGAAGGCTGGTTCGAAGGAGCCCGGCAAGATCAGCGGTGGCAAGATCGCGCGCTCGAAGCTCGCCGAAATCGCCGAGATCAAGATGAAGGATCTCAACGCGAACGACATCGAACAGGCAACGAAGATCATCGAGGGCAGCGCGCGCTCGATGGGCCTCGAAGTGACGGAGGGCTGAACCGATGGCAAAGCTGACCAAGAAGCAGAAGGCTCTCGAGGGCAAGGTTGACAGCCTCAAGCTGCACACCGTCGACGAAGCGCTGAAGACCGTTCGCGAGCTGGCCTCGGCCAAGTTCGACGAAACGCTCGAAATCGCGATGAACCTCGGTGTCGATCCGCGCCACGCCGACCAGATGGTCCGCGGCGTCGTGACGCTGCCCGCCGGTACCGGCAAGGACGTCAAGGTTGCCGTGTTCGCGCGCGGCGACAATGCCGACAAGGCGCTGGCCGCCGGCGCCGACAAGGTCGGTGCCGAAGACCTGATGGAAGACATGCTCGCGGGTAACCTCGACTATGGCCGCGTCATCGCGACGCCGGACATGATGGGCATCGTCGGCCGCCTCGGCAAGACGCTGGGTCCGAAGGGCCTGATGCCGAACCCGAAGCTGGGCACCGTGACCCCGAACGTCGCCGAAGCCGTGAAGGCCGCCAAGGGCGGTCAGATCGAATTCCGCGTCGAAAAGGTCGGCATCATCCACGCCGGCCTCGGCAAGCTGTCGTTCGGCGAGGAAAAGCTCCGCCAGAACTTCGACGCCTTCGTCGACGCGATCGTCAAGGCCAAGCCGGCCGGCGCGAAGGGCAAATATGTCCGCAAGATCGCGCTGTCGTCGTCGATGGGCCCGGGCGTGAAGGTCGATACGGCCGACGTGACCGGCGCCTGATTTCGATCAGTACTGAATTAGGGAAGGGCCGGGGGATACTCCGGCCCTTTTCTTATGGGCGGGTCGATTTTCGGGATGAAGCGCGGTCGCCGCGCTGATAAGGTCGCGCCATGCTTCACAAGCGCGATCTTTCAGGCGCCGTCGAAGTCGACGGCCAGACCTATGAATGGGCGCTTCAGCGCGAACCCCAGTGGTGCACCGCCGATGGCTGGCGCGGCATGACCGTTTCGCTGCAACGCATCGGCGCATCGCGCGCCGCGATATTGGAGTTTCCGATGCCGAAGCGCGTGACCGGGTCGCCGCAACGGCAGCGCCCGCAAATGAACGATGCGATCGCTGCGAACGGCGTGCGCGCCGCGCTATTGGCTGGATGGGATCCCGCATCGCGGGGCAAAGTCGACGTTTTCCTGGTGGATGCCAACGGGCGCTGACGTCCGCGAACCTTCATTCCGGCTGGCGAAACTCGATCAGGTCCCATTTGTTGCCATAGAGGTCAAGGAACACCGCGACGGTGCCATAGTCTGCCTTGAGCGGCTCGCGCTCGATCCGCACACCCTTGTCTAGCAGGCGTTGATAGTCGCGCCAGAAATTGTCGGTCTGCAGGAACAGGAAAACGCGTCCACCCGCTTGATCGCCGATAAACTTCTCCTGCTCTTCGGTGGCAGCACGCGCCAGCAGGATCGTTGCACCGCCCGGCGGATTCCCGGGCGGCGCGACGAGCACCCAGCGTTTGTCCTGCGCCGGCTGATACTCGTCGGCGACGAGCGTGAAGCCCAATGTCCCGACGTAAAAGTCGATTGCCTCGTCATAGTCGCGGACGATGAGCGCGATATGTGCGAGCGATTGGCGGGTCATTCGCGCAGACCCCGCAGCGCCGCGCCCGCCGCGAATGGTCCGATCATGGTGAGGAGCAGGCTCGTCGCGGCGAGCAGCTTGATCGCGCCGCGTCCCGACGGGTCGAGCATGCCCGCGCCGAAGATCAGCATCGGCACCGCAAGCGGAAGAACGAGCAGCCCGCCGATCGCGCTGCCGCCCTTGTGGTTTGCGGTCAGCGCCGCGCTCAGCACCGCTAGCGAGGCGAGCGCCGGAATGGCGATGGCGATTCCCGTCGCGAGCAGTTCAACCCGCGGCAGGTCCTGTGCCAGCAGCGCCGCCGCGGGGAACAGGGCGATCATCAACGGCAGCCCGAAACCAATGGCATGCGCGGCGATCTTCACCGCGGCGATCACTTCGTCGGCAAAACCGCGCACTGCAAGCTGGTCGAGCACGCCCGCATCCTTGTCGGGGCGCACCAGCCGGTCGATCGGCAGCAGCGCCGCGAGCAGCGCCGCAACCCATACCATCCCGCCGCCTGCGCGTCGCAGCAACGGCGCGTCGGGACCAACGGCGAACGGGAAGGCGGTCGCGACGAGCAGGAAGAACAGCACCGGCAACCACAGCGCCCCGCTGCCCCATGCACGGCGGAGGTCACGCCAGAAGAGGGCGATGAGCGCGGTCAAGCGAGCGTGCCCATGTCGAGTTCGGCGAGGTCGGGGATGCCAAGCGCGAAATGCGACGCGAGCAGCACCGCCCTCCCATTCGCGCGATGCTTTGCAATCGCGGCAACCAGCCGCGCTTGTGCCGCATCGTCCATGCCGTTCGCGGGCTCGTCGAGCAGCCAGATCGGCGCGCCCGATGCGATGACGCGCACCATCGCGGCGCGCTTGCGCTGCCCGGTCGAAAGCATTGCCACCGGCACCTCGGCGAGCGGCGTCAGCGCCATCTCGTCCATCGCGCGGTCAACTGTGTGGCCGTCGACGGTGTCGACCCGCGCCCAGAAATCAAGTGCTCGGCGCAGCGGCAGCTCGGTGTCGAGCGCCGATGCCTCGTCGATCAGTGCAATGCGCTCGCGGCGCTCGACGGTTCCGGTAGCGGGGCGCAGCAGTCCGGCGACGAGGCGGATCAGGCTCGACTTGCCCGCGCCATTGGGGCCGCGCAGCCACAGCGCGTCACCACGGTTCAACGTCAGCGACAAATTCTCGAACAGCAGCCGATCGCCGCGGATGCACGCTACGCTGTCCAGCCGCAGCAGTTCGCTCACGCCATATCTTCCAGCGCGTGCATATCGTCGTCCGAAAAGCCGAAATGATGCCCGATCTCGTGGATCAGCACATGCCGCACCAGCGTGTCGAGCCGCTCGCCGGTCTCGATCCATTCGACAAGGATCGGGATACGATAGAGCGTCACGCGGTCGGGCATGCCGCCGCTTTCGCCGATGCTGCGTTCGGTGAGCGGGCGGCCTTCGTAAAGCCCGGTGAGCTCATAAGGATGTTCGATGTCGAGCGAGGCAAGCACCTCATCGTCGGCGAATTCCTCGATTGAGACGACCACCCCCTCGATATGCGGGGCAAACACCGCGGGCATCGTCGCCAGCGCCGCCTCGGCCATCGCGAACAGCGCATCGGCGTCGGGTGCGCCGCCGGTCCATCCGGCAGGCAAATCGGGCAGGGCAGACTTGTCGCTCATCGCGCCCTTCCTTATGGCGAGCGCGACACATTGACCAGCGGGAGAAAGAAGATGGTACAGAAACTCGACGATGCAGCGCGCAGCGCGCTCCTCGGCCGCTTTCCCGGATGGACGCACGAACCGAAACGCGATGCGATCACGCGTCAGTTCAAATTCGCCGATTTCGCGCAAGCCTTTGGTTTCATGACAAGCGTCGCGATCCTTGCCGAAAAGATGGACCATCATCCCGAATGGTCGAACGTCTACAACCGCGTCGATATTTTGCTGACCACGCACGACGCCGACGGTTTGTCGGAGCGCGACGCGAAGCTGGCGGAAGCGATTGAGGCGCTGCTTTAATTCTTCGTCATTCCCGCGAACCCGGGGCCACCGATGTTATAACTCGGGCTTCGGAGTGCGGGTTATCGTTGGCGAAGTCCAATATCCCGATGAGCGAGCCGTGGAGTGTGGCATGAACCTCGCCGCGCTTTGCGCCCGGATGCAGGACGATCTTGCCGACGAGCGATCGGATATCGCTTGAGGCATCAAGCCGGGTTTCGGGGTCTTTGAGCGTGGCGGTGAGCGCCGCTACCTTGCGCTTGTAGATTTCGGCAATGCCGGGATGGACGTCGGGAACGTCGGCGGGCGCCTCGGCAAGGCGCGTGGTGATTTCAATCTTCTCCCGTTCGAGTTCGGCCATCCGCGCTTTCATAGTCGGCTGATACAGCCCATCCTCGATCGCCGCCATGATCCCGGCGATGGCGCGCTCGACCGTCGCAAGCGCCCGCTTGTCGGCATCGACCTGAACACGCTGCTCGCGGTTCTCCCGGTTGATGTGGGCGGCATAGGCGGCAACGGCGGCATCGATCTTGTCAGCCGTGACCAGCCTGTCGCTAATACCCGCGAGCGCTCGGCGCTCCAACTCCTCGCGCCGGATTGTCCGGCCGTTGGGGCAGTTGCTGCTGCGATGATGACCGACGCAGCCATAGCGGTCATCGACGACGATGGCATAGGTGCTGCCGCAGACGCCGCACTCAAGGAGGCCCGAAAGCAGATAGGCGGGACGCCGCGCATTCAGGAGCGCGCGGGCCCGCGCCGCCTCCCTGATCCCGGTATGGCGCTCGGCAAGCGCCGCCTGTTGGCGCTTGGCCGCTTGCCACATCTCGTCGCTGACGATGCGAAGCTCGGGCACCTCGTTCCTGATCCATTCGGATTCGGGATTGAAGCGCGTGACCCGCTTGCCGCTGCCCGGATCGGTGACATAATGTTTGTGGTTCCAGACGCGGACGCCGACATAAAGCTCGTTGTTGATGATGCCGGTGCCGCGTCGCACGTCGCCGCGGATGCTGGTATCGCGCCACGCAAGCCCCTTCGGACCGGGGATGCCATCGGCGTTGAGGTCGCGCGCAATGCCGAGCGGGCTCTTGCCGTCCGCGAACTCGCGGAAGACGCGCTCGACGATCAATGCCTGCATCGGATCGATCTCGCGTTCGCCGCGTACCAGCTCGCCCTCGCTGGTGAGGCGGCGGACCATCCGGTAGCCATAGCCGACCGCACCGGCAGAGAAGCCCTTCTCGACCCGCCCACGCAGGCCGCGATGCGTCTTCTTCGCGAGGTCTTTCAGGAACAATGCGTTCATCGTCCCCTTGAGCCCGACATGCAGCTCGGAGATTTCACCTTCGGCGAGGGTGACGAGCGGCACCCTTGCAAACTGGAGATGCTTGTAGAAGGTCGCGATATCGGCCTGATCGCGCGATATGCGGTCGAGCGCTTCGGCCACGACGATATCGAACTTGCCCGCTTGTGCATCGGCAAGCAACTTCTGGACACCGGGACGCAGGATCATGCTCGATCCCGAGATCGCCGCGTCCTCGAAACTGCCGACAATCTGCCATCCCTCGCGTGCCGCGTGCTCGCGGCAGATGCGCTGCTGGTCGGCGATGGATGCCGGGTTTTGCTGGTCGGAGGAATAGCGGGCGTAGAGCGCGGCGCGGATCATGGCGTCTCCCTTTCGAGTGGCGGGCAGCAGGCCTCCCCAACCGGATAAGACAGTGTCGCGCCCAGAGACCCTAGCGTCAATGCTTTGGCGGGTTTGGCTTTTTCCCGTCCGGCTCATTGTCGTTCGCCGCTTTGCGCGCGCGAATATGCTCGCGGGCGATATGCCGTCCGACCGCTTCGGCGATCCGCGTCAGCGCCACCTCGACTTGAGCGGCGGGCAGAACGGGCGCATTGTCATTGGCGGGAGCGATATTCCCTTTGGGCAGCGGGTCATCCTCGTGCATCGCCGCGCTCCACGTCGTTATCGTTGTCCGGGCGATAGGCGGCGGGGTTGGAAACCCAGCGATCGATCGCCGATTCATGCCAGCCTGCACCATGAATGCCGATCTTCAATTGCGGCGGGAAACTGCCTTCGGCCATCTTGCGATAGATGGTCGAGCGCGACAGGCCCGTGCGGTCGAGGACGGTCTTCAGACGAATGATACGTTCGGGAGAGGGCATGGGGGATTATCTCCGACAGGCGGTGGTTGACGATGCCCCCTGCGAGTAAATCTTGGGCGTGGCCTCTTGCGGCGCAAGCGCCTTTTCGCCGCATTCCAGCACCATCGCACCATAGAGTGCAAAAACAGGCGCTGGCGAACAATGGCGCTCAATCGGCGGCTCCAGGCGCCAATAAGCGACGATAGGAAAGCTCCGAAAAGAACCGGATCGGGTTCTGGCGAAATCGCGGGGTCCGCGATCATGTCGCGATGTCCATTTGCATATCGCCGCATACCTCCTGTTCGGTGGTCTGCCCGCTGTGTGCGACTCTGGAGCACCCCGCCTGACGGGGCAATGGGTGAGGCATTTCAGTGCCGATCATGCCCATTATGATGTCGAGGTGAAGTACTTGGCGTCCCGCCTGCGGCGGTCGCGCTCTATGTCGCTGCGCTCCACCGAGCCGCCGCTACGCGCCGTCTCGTCGGCTGACGCCGTGACGATCGCTGACGCGAAGGGGCCGGAGCCAGGCTCCGGCCCGAAGGTCATCGCGCGTGCCGCGCGATGGCGGTGGCCTCCGGCCGTGCGGTGGGAGCGTCGCTCTCCTCTGAGCCCCGCCCGGCAGAGCGCAACCCCTGCGGGGTTCTCCACTCTGTTCCGACCCTTCGGGTGCGCCCTGCCTTGGTGGCGGGCCTCTCCGGTCGCTCTCGCCGCTCCCCCCGCTCAGCCGGGGCTGCGGTGGTTTTGGAGCTAGGAGAGAAATCATGGATTTCCAGCATATCGAACTGTCGCGGCTTGTCGTGTCGTCCGCCAACATGCGCGGAATCACGAAGAAGCCGGACCTCACGAACATCCTGCCGTCGGTGCGGGCGCGCGGCATCCTCGTACCGCTGATCGTCCGACCGAGCGAAGCGGAAGGCACCTATGAGATCGTTGCAGGCAAGCGGCGCTATCACGCGGCGCTGACCGTGGCCGAGGAACAGGACGGCATCGACCCGCTGCCCTGCGCGGTGATCGAAGCCGGGGACGATGCGGCGGCCTTGGAAGCCTCGCTGATCGAGAATATCGCCCGCCTCGACCCCGATGAGGTGAACCGCTGCGAATCCTTCACGCGGCTTGTCCGTGAAGGGCGGAGCGTCGAGGATATCGGGCTCACCTTCGGGCTGACCGGCTTGCAGGTGAAGCGGACCCTCGCCATCGGCAATCTGCTCCCCCGCATCCGCAATATGTATCGCGCTGAGAAAATCGATGCGGTGACGATGCGGCACCTGACTCTCGCCAACAAGGCGCAGCAGCGCGAATGGCTGGCGCTGGTCGATTGTCCCGAGAAACACGCGCCGACCGGAAGCCAACTCAAATCATGGCTGTTCGGCGGCAGCGTGATCGCCACCAAGGTCGCGATGTTCGACGTCGCAGACTATACGGGCGAGATCGTCTCCGACCTGTTCGGCGAGGACAGCTATTTTGCCGATAGCGAAGCCTTCTGGACCACGCAGATGGCCGAGGTCGAGAAGCAGGCGGACTTTTATCGCGATAGCGGCTGGACCGACGTCATCATCATGGCGCGCGGGGCCTATTTCGATAGCTGGGACTATGAACGCTGCCCGAAGAAGAAGGGCGGCAAGATATTCGTGACCATCAGCCATCGCGGCGAGGTCGCCTTCCATGAGGGCTATATCACCACCAAGGAAGCGCGGCAGCGCGCCAAGGGGGCAGCGGGAGCCGATACACCTAAGCCGGTTCGCCCGGAGGTCAGCGCGGCGCTCGGCAGCTATGTCGATCTTCACCGCCATGCCGCTGTCCGGGCATCCCTGCTGTCCGACACCGGCGTTGCCCTTCGCATGATGGTTGCTCATGCCATTGTCGGATCGCCGCTGTGGCGGGTCGATGTCGAGAAGCAGCGCGCGGTGAGCGATGCGATCACCGAGAGCGTCGAGGTGTCGGCAAGCGAAGCCGCGTTCGATACGAAGCGCCGCGAGGTGCTGGCCCTGCTCGGGTTCGATCCCGAAGCGCCGACTGTCACCGGCGGCTATGATGGCGATCATGGTGTTGCGGGCTTGTTCGCCCGCTTGGCGGCGCTGTCCGACGAGGCGGTGATGCGCATCCTTCCCGTCGTGATGGGCGAGACGCTGGCGGTCGGCAGCGCCGAAGTCGATTATCTCGGCGAGTTGATCGGCACCGACATGCGGACTTGCTGGCAGGATGATGCCGTGCTGCCCGAGTTGATCCGCGACAAGCAATTGCTGGGCGCGGTCGTTGCCGAGGTCGCGGGCGCGGACGTGGCGGAGGCCAATGCCGGGGCCACTACCAAGGTGCAACGCGGCATCCTCGTCGATTGTCTCAGCGGCAGCAATGGCCGGGCGCAGGTGAACGGCTGGCTTCCCAAATGGTTCGCCTTTCCGCCCTCGGGCTACACGGCTCGCGGCGGCATTGGCTGTGTCGAGCGGAGCGAGCGCATTGCGCCGCTGCTCGCCCCGGCACAGGTCGAGGACGAACCGGAAATGCGCGAAGCCGCTTGATGATCGTCGGGAAGCAATTGGGGGGAACGGTATCGCCCGTTTCCCCCAATTTTTCGCCCGGCGCACAGCGCCGGGCATTCTTTTCGCGAAACAGGCAAGGGCCTGGACGCCGCTTATCCGTATTGCAGTAGTGGAAAGCGCAAGAGCCATTTTTTGCTGGCGACACGACCATCGAAAATGTGCCGCTTCGCACCGGTGAATGATGACGTCGGCACGAGGCGGGGCGCGAACAAATCATCCAACCCGAACGGTGCATTGATTTCCAGCCACCCATCGGAAACGAGCCGCACCGCTACGGCCGTGGCCGTTTCCGGCCAGAACCGCATGGCCTCCATCACCGAGGCATAAGGCCTGTCGCCGTTGCGGAGGTGCATCCGCGCCTGATTCTTTACCGACCAATCGAAATCCGGCTGCTGTTGGCGGAGCCGGATTTCGATTTCCCGGTCATGTCTCTCCTCCACGCGGTGGCGGTCGAACCAGACGACATCGACATCGCCCGCGGGCAAGTCGGCCGCCCGGCCATGCAGATAATCCCAGACCGCATCGCGGACGAAGCCGGCCCCAATCCATCCATCAGGCAGCGACAGTTCCTCCACCGCTTTGAGCGCGGCCATTCGACGATGGTCATTTTCGAGAATGCTGGAGAGATGGTCGCCGAAACCCATTGCCCCGCTATAGCATTTGCCCGTCCAGACGGTGGAATTTATCGGGACCGAGCAAAGCCGGTTCCGATTGGCCTTGCCAAGTGGCGGGCATTGCCCGAAGATTCCGGCACCTATGCGAACCGACGTTGATCATCTTCCTGCCGCCAAGCAGCGCGAGCTTGAGCGCATCGTCGAGATATTGTTCGACGAGTTCGGGCAGGCGACCGAAAACGCGACCGGGCGCCGCAAGGGCGCCCGCATCCTCAAGATCATCCTGTTCGGCTCACATGCGCGCGGCGACTGGGTCGATGCCCCGCTGTCGGTGAACCAGTATAAATCCGACTACGACATTCTCGTCATCGTCAGCCAGAAGGAATTGACCGACCGTGCCGCCTATTGGGCGAAGGCCGAGGAACGGCTGATCCGTGCCTATACGATCGAGAAGACGCTTCGCACGCCGGTCAATTTTATCGTCCACTCGCTCCACGAGGTGAACGACGGACTCGCGCATGGGCGCGTCTTTTTCATGGAAGTCGCGAAGGATGGGATCGCGCTCTACGAAGCCGACGATCGTGAACTCCGGGCGCCCCGGCCGAAGACGCCAGACGAAGCCTTGGTGGCCGCGAGGGAATATTTTGAAGATGGGATGGCGGGCGCGATGTCGCGCCAAAAGCTTGCGAAGTATGCCCTCGACGAAGGACTACTGAAAGACGCCGCGTTTGATTTTCATCAGACAACCGAGCGGCTTTATTCCTGCCTGCTGCTCACCCTGACCTATTACACGCCATATAACCATAATATCGCCTTCCTGCGCTCGCTAGCCGAAGGTCTCGACCGACGCCTTTACGGCATCTGGCCCGAGACCAATCGCCGCGAGCGGGCGATGTTCCAGAAGCTGAAAGAGGCCTACACCAAGGCCCGGTATTCGAAGCATTATAAGATCAGCGAAGAGGAACTGACCTGGCTCGGCGAGCGCGTTGAAGAACTCGGTCGCGTCGTCCATCAGGTCTGCACCGACAAGATCGCCGAACTCGAAAAGGCTGCTCGCAGATAGCTGTCATTCCGCACGAGGAGCCTGCGAGAACCCAGGCTAGCCTACTAGCTTCATCCACTCCTCAGGTGATTCCGGTTGTTCATCCAACTGGCGGGCGCCATCCGGGATTTGCACCCAAGGCTGCTTACTGCGGACCCAAAGATGGGCGACAGGTATCACCTCACGGCTCCTGTCGAGCGTGCCGCAACGCAGCGAGCCGAAACCCGGGCGGGTACTATTCTCGGCAAAAATGCGCCCTTTGCAACGCTTGCATCCCCAGATGGATGACTTGGCTCCGCTCGGCTGCAAATAGGTGCCCTCATCGAGTTCGCCCTCGATCAGCAGGTCCTGTTTGGCGAAGAACATGTGCTCGCTGAATGCGCTGCCGGTTCGAGACTGGCAATCCTTGCAGTGACACGCATATGGCTTGAAGCGGAAGCCTTCCTTCAATGTGTAGCGGACGGCACCACAAACGCACCCGCCACTGAGTTCGCCCATCATTTCAGTGCCTCCCCGTAGACCAACTCAGCGCAGGATAAAGAAGGTGCCTGCGGATTGCTATCCGTCGACTCCGAATTCGCCGATCGTCGTCCAACTTGCCGAGACTCCGCGATTCTGGCATGATCCTGCCCACGGGATGGAATGACTGGCGGCCATCCTCGGGATAATCCTGCCAGGCATCATGTAGGTTCGGCCACCACGGTCGGGCAGTTGCTGTAAGCCGCTGACACGGCACCAGACAGCGGACACCGCTTGCACATCCGCGTGATCACGCGCGGACCGCTGGTGTGCGAGCTGCAAATGAATACCCCGAAAGCGAACGACGTTTACGCGCGCGAAGTCGTGATGGCGCGCGTCGGCCATCTGATCCGCCGCAAGCAACAGGAGGTCGAGCGCATCGCGCGCATCCTGCGCGCCTGCTTCGATCCCGATCAGGTGCAGGCACCTGGGCGCGGCCAGATCAGACGCATCATCCTGATCGGCCCCTACGCGCGGAAGAATTGGTATGAAGACGACGATACGATCAATTTTTCCGATTACGAATTCTGGATCGTCGTCAATCATCCGCTGTTCAAGGAACCGGAATGCTGGGCACGCGCCCGCGATGTCATCGACAGCGAGCTTGGCAACCGCTGCGCCGTCGGTCTTGAATTCTACTCCAAAGCCGACATCCGCGTCGCCAAGGCCGAGCGCGACACCTTCATCCTCGACCGGATCGAGGCGGGCATCACCCTCTATCGCGCTTCGCGCGATGCCCCGCTCAATGACCGCGAGCGCAAGGGGGCGCGGCCATGAGCGCGCGCCGGGAAATCGCGACATTCGAGGATGTCTATCGCGCCGAATATCCGCGCCTGCTGCGCAGGCTGAGGCGGCGGATCGGGCCGGACGAAGCGCGCGACTTCGCGCAGGAGGCCTTCGCCCGGCTCCATCACAGCGGCAAGCTGCCGGTGCTGGACCAGCCGGGCGCCTACCTCAACCGGATTGCGCGCAATATGCTGATCGATCGAAGGCGCCGGCAGCAGCGGACGGGCGCGATCTTCTATCCGCTGGACGAAGGGAGAGATGCGCCGACTCGTTCCGAACAGGAATGGCGGATCGAAGAAAGGGATTTGCAGCGCTTCTACCGGCGCACCGTGCGCTCGATGCCGCCCAAGACCCGCCGCGTGTTCGTGATGCACCGGATTCACCGTCTGACCTATAAGGAGATCGCTGCCGAGCTTGGCGTCTGTGTCGAGACCGTCGAATATCATATGATGCGTGCGCTCAGGCTCTGCCGCGCCGCAGTCGCGGCAGAGGTGGCGCCATGACCGGCCTCGATGCCCGTCACCGCAGCGCCGCGATCGACCGATTGCCCGCGCTGCCCCGCGCGCTGTTCCTGCTCCACAACTTCTACGGCGTCGATGTCGATGCGATGGCCGACGCGCTTAGCGTGGATCGGGAGGCTATTGAAACCGGCCTCGCCGATGCCCGCGCGACCGTTCGGGCGCATGTTTGCTATACGGAGCCGGTGCCCGGCGTCGGGCCGGCGACCGGCGCTTTGCAGGCGCGCCTACAGCAGGAGTATCGGCAAGCGCTCGAAGCCGCCTTCGCGGAAAGCGGTTATCCCGGCGAGGTGGAGTGGCCCGAGCCGATGGCCGATATAGCGGCCGATCAGGAAGCGGCGGCGGCGTTCGTCGTCACGGCGTTGTCAGCGGCGCTGCGCAAGGCTGTCACGCGATCGCGCCGGGCCGGGGTCGCGACGGTCGATCAATGGCGCTTTATCGCACCGTGGCGCCGGGTTCGGCGGCGACGCCTGCTGCGCGTCAACGACGCGCTCCATTGCGCAGGCCGGCAGCCGTTCGACGAATGGCTGGGCGAGCGCCTTGTCCCCGACGGGCGCTATCCGCAGGGCTATGTGGTCCATCGACGGCGGCGACGGCCGTTCCCGGAGGAGCGACCACCGACCGAGGCCGAGCAAAATGGCGAGGAGATTGCCGACATCGTGCAGATACCGGAGCGGCTGGTCGAACAGCCGGAGCTGACACGGCATGTGTGGATATTCTTCCATCTTTATGGCCGTCCCTATGACGAGATCGCCCGATTGTTCGGGATCAGCCGCCGACGTGTCAAACGCCTTCGAGAGCAGGCTGAATACGCGATCATCGGCAAGCCTTATCCGTCGCTCGCTTTTCGCATCCGCTTCGCGCTGATGCGGAAGCGCCTGTCGTTCGCGTGGCGTTGGGACATCATCCGGTCCGCCTTTTATGAATAGGTGCTGGCCGCTGGTGCCGGGGCACAATTCATCGCAAAGCGGTCCGGAAATCCATATTTGGTTAACTATTTCGGCGGACGATGACGGCATTCCAGTTCGGATGCCGCCCGCCTTCTTTACCCCCACATACGGCGGCATCACGAAGGGCGGCGCGACATAGCTGGTCCCTTGTTCGCGCCGCCCGCCCGCCCTTGCGGAAGAAATGAAGGGTCCCGCCCCCTGACAGGACCCTTCGACCTCGCTCGCGGGGGGATGGAGCGAGATCATCTTGTGCTGCGTTGCCGCTCTGTAAAACGCCCCGCCGGTCGGCGGGGCGAGTTTGGGTAAGTGATCACGCAGAAAACCCGTGTGTGATCGCTGGACGCAACGCGTCACCGTCGCGCGGGTTCCCTGCGCGGGCTTTGCAATCGCCGTTCTTGAAGCAACGGCCATATGCGTGCATGCCGTCGGACATGGAAATTGCTTTTCCGGACCCGCATGACGAGGGAGTTTGACATGGACGATTCTGAAGCGCTGGTCACGCTGACCGCAGATATTGTTGCCGCGCATGTCAGCAACAACAGCGTCGCCATATCGGATATTCCGCTGGTCATTCGCTCGGTGCATGAAGCGCTTGCTGGTCTTGGCAATGCCGAAGAACCAGAAGTGAAGCAGGAGCCGGCGGTGTCGATCCGGTCGTCGGTGAAGCCCGATTACATCGTCTGCCTCGAAGACGGGAAGAAGCTCAAGATGCTCCGGCGTCACCTGATGACGCATTACAACATGACGCCCGACGACTATCGCGCGAAATGGAACCTGCCGAAGGACTATCCGATGACTGCGCCCGCATATGCCGAGAAGCGTCGCGCGCTTGCCAAGGAAATCGGCCTTGGCACCAAGGGGCGCGGCGGCGGGCGACCGCGCCGCAAGACATAACGCGCTTGGCCACGGTCGCCGATTGCCGGCCGTCCATCAATCTCGTTACCGTTGCAGTCAGGGTTGGCATCGCACGAATATGACAAGCTCGGCGTCGTCGATCAGCTTCGCTTCGAAACCGGCATCACGCCAGGCGCACGATTGCACACCGGTCGGATCGTCGCTCCACCATGCGATATTGGCCGCCGCCTTGGGCAGCGGTGCACCGATCAGGCCTTCGATCTGCGCGAGCGTGAGTTCGACTTCCTGCCCGTCGTTGCGAACCGCCCAGCGGCGCAGGAAGGTGCCAAGGATAGTATATTTGCCCATCACCGATCGACGCGCGGCAGGGACAACAGAATAGCCGGAGGAAAACCTCCTCCGTCGGTAGTGAGATAGGGCCGCCCCGATGCTTCACGCTGCTGGACGATGACGTCGACCTCCTCGTCGCCGACGCGCACCCAGAAACGGTGGGTTCCGTCGTTGATCCAGTCGATGATCTGGTCGACAAGGAACAGGCTTCTGCCGACCTGGACCGCGTGGATATGGTGATTGCGAACATCGATCGGTGTCTGACCGATGGCCACAATCTCGTAATCAGCCATGTTTCACCTCCCTCGGCGTGCGCCGCAAGAAATGATCCGCTGGTCAGACGGGTGCGTTCGCCTGCTGGTCGAGCGCGTCGGCGATCATCGCCGCAAGCGATTCTTCGGCACGGATGCGCGCGACCGGATCTTTCGCATCGAGGTCGCGCCGAATCCATTGCGGCGCGCGTTCGACCACGCGAAGGATCGTGTCGGTCAGCTCCCGTGTCATGGCGCGCCTATGACAGATGGGTCGGAGTCGGGCAAGGCATCGGTCTCGAACGCACGTTTGCCGCGCCTCTTCCAGAGTGCAAAAGCGTGGGCGCCATCTTCGCTTCGCAGCTTGTCGGCCATCCAGAGGAAGGCGCCGTAGAGCATCGCGCGATTATCGTCGGCGAGGTCGACGAGCTCGGCTTTGACGACAAGCCCTCCCAACTCGATGAGCTGGCGCGTGCGCTCGCGCCGCTTGACCTGCCACTCGCGCATTCCGGTTCGTGCTCTCACCAACTCAAGCCGATGCCGCATGGCCGTCAGACGCCGGGTCATTCGCTGCGCCGCGATCAGGTCGCGCCGCAGCCTTGCGTGGCCCGCGCTGAAAGAAGCCCGCGCCTGCCTTGCGCCAACCCTCCTTCGTGCTGGCATCCTTGGCCGCGACTGCGCCGAGCAACGCTCCGGCGAGCATGTCGGCGTCGAGTGCATCGGCACCCGTCGCGATGACGAGTTCGCCGAGCTGGCGAACGCGGCGTTCCTTGAGCAGCTTTGCCTTGTCAGCGAGCGCTTTCAGTTCCGAATCAATATCGCGGGGTTTGCGCATCATAAGTCTCCATTGAGTGACGATGCGGCCATGATAGAAGAAGCGCAGCGCTAGCGCAGTAGAGTCGCCAGGACAGACTGGGACCGCCTAGTCCAGCCCGAGAATTTATTCGAGGAGGGCGCGCTTATACGTCGTGCCGACGTGCGCTTGGTGGCGTAGATGAAGAGTAGGGATGAAGCGCTCCCTCACCTTGCGGTGACGAGTCTCTTCATCCCTCTCACCGAACCGGACGTGCAAGTTTCCCTGCATCCGGCTCTCCATGCCCGCGCGCCTGACCACGCG